>Ga0078972_1000527_pt1 | contig 159093 bp, 109 predicted proteins | sample YelNatPaOPGAMG01_FD_67568 | JGI IMG/M metagenome (GOLD analysis project Ga0078972, IMG submission 67568) | Hot spring thermophilic microbial communities from Obsidian Pool, Yellowstone National Park, USA - OP-RAMG-01 (SPADES assembly) (version 2) | ecosystem: Environmental > Aquatic > Thermal...
ATTCGTATTCCCGGGGCCCGCGCCAACGACAAGGTCGTTATCCTGCACTTTCTGTGTCTCAGGGCCCGCCTTCTTGTTTTCTTCATGCTTCGCCGCGCCAACCATAAAGGCGTTATCCTACACCTCCTGCATCACAGGATCCGCCTTCTTCTCATCTCCATCCTTCGTCACGGGCGAAGCCGAGGGCGGAACTGGACGATCTCTCTTCAACCGCCGATAGTGTACACACAAGGCTACTCCATCGGTTTCGATCAACCCAGTAAATACCTTTTGTTTGCTGACTTTGAGGCGTTTGAAATCGAAGATATTCTTCCAGCACGTCTCCCGGTTTTCACCGGTGAACTCTGTCTTCTTTACATCGACCTCCGGACAGATCTCCTTCATTTTGCTGTAATGTGCGTTGGGGTCGACTTTCGCAAAATGTGACTTGATGTTGCACATTGGAACGACGCTGAGGCGCTTACCCATTAGGAACGCCTTCCATCTCTCCCACTCGTCATTTGTCTCTTCGCTCAGCTTCATCTCTGCCTTGCGTTCGAGCTCTCGGTCCAGAAGCACGATACACTGCCGGACGAGGCGATAGTATCTTTCCTTATCTTTTGTTCAGTTCTGATATGTTGTCTGTTGGATTTGCCAACCCCAAGATTGCACGGTGCTCTTGTATAACCGCACGGATTACAGAAGCTTCATTCGTGCTCTCTTTTGACGCCTTCCTGTCGACGAATTCGACCTCACCTTCATGCCTGCGATCATTCGTGATGCCGTTGACAATCGCCCATATCCTCCTGCGAGAGATGCCAGGGTACAGTGCAAATACGGCGCGTATCATGCAACGTTCGAGGTTCGTTGTCAAATGGTTCTTCAGATTCGTGATGTACTTCATCGACCCGCAGTCGTAAACACCCCAGTCATCCTTGTTTCAAGTACCCTTGAAGCTGTAAAAGGGATGTTTTTCGTGGAGAACATGCAACCGCTCATTTTCCATCCGCGCTTTCTCTGTGCCAAGCATCAGGTGACGAATAAACGTCTTGTCGAAAAACTTGTCTGGAATCTCGACCGTTTCCATGTGCTTCACGTCTTCGTACATCTTCCTCGCCAAATACATCAGTCCCGACGACGCATTGACAATACTCTTGGAGTACGAGTCGACACGCTTTTTGATAGCGTCTCGCAGCTTTCCCCTGTAGAGATCCTTGATATGTCCAAGATGAATGGCTTTCACCACAATCTCGTCGTACAGTTGTCTTTCTTACCGCCTTCGACGTAGGACCTCCCACTTTCGGTCCTTCTTCTCTTCCTTTTCTTCTGGACTCCGTACGGTTTTTTTGTTTTTTTTCTGGCAGCCGGCGCCAATGCGCGTCCAGGATCGTGGACTTACTTTTTCATAACTTTTCTTTTTTTAGTTTTTTATTTTTATTTCTTGAACGCTCTTTGAACGCTTCCGTTCTATACTGCGAAAAACACTTGACTAGACTTGTTTGAAGTTTGAAACAAAAACGAACTGAAATACTGTACTTGGTTACGATCTCAACGGAAATCCGACTTTCACAGCTAGAACAACACGCTTCTGATCACGATCGCGTTTCCCTTCAACAACGGCACACGCATCTTGTCAGTTAACTTCCCGATCTCCTAGGTGCGCCCACCGAGCGCGATTCTTTTTTTCATAGACAAGACGTTTACTTGTGGCAGCATTCTCCGATTTTACGCTTTTTCTTTTCTTTCTTTTTTTGTGTTATTCTTCAGTGCGCGGTGAGGTATCCATCAAACCCTCTACTTCCAAGTTACATTACCTACACCTCTTCTTGGATATTCTGGTCGTTTCATTCGTTCTACCTTGTGCCTCGTGCCTACTTTAATTGTCCACAATAGCGTCCTTACCTTTGGCGCAGATGCATCACGGAGATAGAACGGCGTTACCTTACCACAGAGGGCGTCGGCTCGAGGCGTGCTTCACCCGACGTAGAATCGGGTCTCGTCGTCAGTGTGTGCTCGGACAGTCTGCGGATGCAGGCTTGTCTTCGCTGCACGACACGCTGGAGAAACCTGACTGTTCGGATATATCTTGGGAGCTGCCTCTCTCCTTCATGATCATGCATGGAATGCGTTGTTGTCGGTTGGCAATGCAGGTTTGTGCTTGACACCCACCACAGTGGGTAAGCACAGAAAGCGCACTGAGCCCGTGTGCGCATCCGATTCGCTGGACCCTTCTTTCTAGAAGGTAGCACGTGAATTTGTTGGCCACTAATGAGCACTGAGGCTCGGTTAGCGGACCATCAGTTGCCAGTGCTACACTCAGAGTGAGTGTCCGGCCTTCGACTATCACGGTGATGCCCAGCTGCTGCTGTCCTTCAAGGAGCTCGCTGCGCTCCTGCTTCCAGCGCGGGCACTGTACGCCTACATATGTCAGGGTCTCGGGGATTTCGTCTCGATAGCAGGGACAGTGTTATTCCCAGTGCGATTCCAGTGTTCCCGTACGGCTTAGAGACGGTGCTGGTAGCCAGAAGCCACCAACGCGGATTTTGGCGAGCCACTGTGTACCTCGAGCAAGTCCCGTGAACTCCAGCGCCTCCCACCAGTACGTGCATGAACAGGCTAGGCTGTAGTTCCGGTATAGAGTCAAGCCGGCGTTACTCGCGCGACTGACTGCATGTCTACATTCCCGTACTGTTGTTTGGACCGTTCGCTTCAGGCGGCGGGAGCCTTCTATATTTCTGGGGAACGATTGGGGAGAATGTTTTCGCCTAAGAGGCGCTTCAGCCAAATCTGCGTCGATTTCGTCCAAGAGTTCTTGCGGTGCGTTGGGGTCTGCATGAAAATCCGACTGAACCAGGTGCGCATGGCGGGCCCTTTGGCCCATATGCGTGCCCGGCAGCCTGCTGCTAATGCTTCTATTGAGGGTATTTGGAGTTCACGTCCGAGTGCCAGGGGGCATCGCGGTCGATACGCGCACCTCCATATCTGGGAGGCATGAAATACGACGCGCATGTCGTTGTTGAAGGGAAACGGGATCGCGATCTTGAGCGTGTTGCTCTCAAGTGCACGTTGTATTTGCGTTAAAGTCACAGCAGAGTATACTTTTCAGTTCAGTTATATTTCAACCCTCAGTTTAGTTTTTTCAAGTTTTCTTTCGCTGTTTATATCAGAGGCGTTGAGGGAGCGTTCTTTTCCAAAAAATCTAAAAAAAGGAAAGTTATGAAAAAGCAAATCGACGATCCTGGAGGCCCAGGGTCGCTGGCTGCCAGAAAAAACAAAAAACAGTGTCTAGTCCAGAAGAAAAGGAAGAGAAGAAGAACCGAAAGGGGGATGCCCTACGTCGAAGGCGGCAAGAAAGACAACTGTACGACGAGATGGTTGTGAAAACCTTTCTTCTTGGACATATCAAGGATCCCTACAAGGAAAAGTTGCGAGACGCTATCAAAAAACGTGTGGACTCGTACTCCAAGAGTATTGTCAAGGCGTCGTCAGGACTGATGCATTTGGCGAGGGAGATGTATCGCGACGTGACGCACATCGAAACGGTCGAGATTCCAGACGTGTTTTTCGACAAGATTTTTATTCGTCAGCTGACGCTTGGTACAGAGGAAGCGCGGGAGGAAAATGAGCGGGTGGATGTCTTCCACGAAAAACATCCCTTTTACAGCCTCAATGGTACTCGATACAAGGGTGACCGGGATATTTACACATATAGGCCCATGAAGTACATCACGAATCTGAAGAACCATTTGACAGTGAACCTCGAACGTTTCATGAGACGCGCTGTGATTGCACTCTACTCGGGCATCTCTCGCAATGGGAAATGGGCGATTATCAATGGCATCATGAAAGATCACAAGCGTGAAGATGAGGTCGAATTTGTCGACAAGACGACGTCAAAGGTGAGCACCAATGAAGCCTCTACGATCCGTGCGGTTATACAAGAGGATCGTGCGGGACTGGGGCTGGTGAATCCAACAGACAAGATATTAGCGTTGAAAAAAGAGAAGGAAAGATACTATCGCCTCGTCCTGCGGTATTTCGTGTTTCTGGATCGTGACATCGAACGCAAGGCAGAGGTGATGCTGAGTGAAGAGACAAATGAAGAGTGGGAGAGACGGAAGGCTTTCCTAATGGGGAAGCGCTTCAACGTGGTTCCGTTGGGCAACATCAAGTCACATTTTGTGACTATCGACTCCAGAATCCTTCATGGCGTCATGAGGGAGATCAGTCCCGAGTTCGATTTTAGCAGGGAGGACTTCACCGGCGAAAACCGGGAGACGTACTGGGTGAGCATCTTCGATTTCAAACGTCTCAAAGTGAGCAAGAAGAAGGTATTCATTGGGTTGATCGAAACCGATGGAGTAGCCTTGTGTATACGCTATTGGCGGTTGAAGAAAGATCGTCCAGTTCCGCCCTTGGCTGCGCTCGTGACGAAGCGTGAAGAAAAGAAGGAGGCGGATCCTGTGATGCAGGAGGTGCAGGACAACGACCTTATCGTTGACGCGGCGAAGCATGAAGAAAACAAAGGGGCGGGTCCTGCGACGCAGGAGGTGGAGGATAACGACTTTATCGTTGACGTGACGAAGCATGGAGATGAGAAGGATGCGGATCCTGCCACACAGAAAGTGCAGGATAACGACCTTGTCGTAGACGCGACGAAGCATGAAGAAAACAACAAGGCGGGCTCTGAGAAGCAGAAAGTGCAGGATAACGACTTTATCGTTGGCGCGGACCCTGGAAATACGAATATTATAGCCGTCGCAGCACCGAAGCGTGCGGAAGATGGTACTGACGGCAACTTGCGTCAGAAAGATATGCGTCTGTTGAGATTCTCGAGAGCGAGATACTATCGAGAATCGGCAATCATGAATGCGAGGAAGGAAATCGAGACTTGGAATTCAGGAATGAAGGATCACCTGGAAGCGTTGAGCGAGGTGACGAGCCGAGGAGCCGACTTTGAAGCTTTTCGGAAATCCATGGGAGTTCGTGTTGCCCATTGGGATGCGCTGTGGGAGGAGTATACCAAGCCCCGGTGGGCTCGTCTGTGTATGCATCTATACGGTGGGAGGCAGCGGGCGTTCGCCAACTTTTTCAATCAGTTGAGCGCGCTCAAGGAGAATGAAAATCAGAGGCTCGTAGTAGCGTACGGTGCAGGGCGATGGAAGACCCTAAAAGGAACTACGCCAGCTCCAACGACGAGAGCGTACAAAGAGTGCGCAAGGCGTCTCTTTACGATACCTGTGGATGAGTTCCGAACGTCCTATACACACCACGAGCTGGGGTGTACACTTCGAAGGGTCGGGATGGAAAAGTGCCAGCGGAATCCTGAGGAAATAGCAAAGTACGGACCGCTGACGGAGGAGCAAATGGAGAGGAGGGCAAAAGTGCGAGGGCTACTTGCATTGGTTAGTACAACAAGTGATAGCAAGAAACGGATGGAATTCGTGAACCGAGACTTTAATGCCGCTATCAATATAAGGAAATGTGCGGTGCTGGAGAAGAGACCTCCAGAGTCGACAAGAGAGAACTTTATTGGATAACCTCTCAAAGTGGAACTATATGAAAAGAAGTTGGAAGCAGTAGTGGGTGCCCGGTCGAGAAAAACTGGGAGGCGTCTGCACGTCGGTTGGAGACGTTTCGTCTAGGGCGCGGTTGCCGCCACTACTGTACACTGCTGCCGTTCGACTTTCGAAAGGCGGTGATGGTGTGTGCCCCGTGTGGTGGTTTTTCCCCAGGGAGTTGACGCTTCCAGGTTGCCACTGGGATGCAAGACGTGCTCCGTGACTTTCGCTCCAGGTACTTGGATGTTTCCGGTACGCAGCATTCTCGACAGCTATGTATCATTTGAGGTAAACTAAAACATGGGCTTTAGATTTCGGAGGCAGCGAGCCGCTACAGAGAACGCGCGTCTGCCGATAGGCCGCATGCGTGCCGTGCACATGAAGTGACATACGTGCGCACGGAGCCGACATTGCGGATTGCAGGCAGTTGGCGCCAGGACTGCCCGCAAGCCCTCATTCCATTCAATGAACATGGGTACCCTGTGGCTAGCGCCAGCGGTAGCATCGCGACCGCGGTACTGAACAGTCTGCACAAGAGCGCACCTGCTCTGCCGCTGTTGTCGCCACGGGTACCAGTGGCGCGTTCTGGAGACGTTCCGGATTCTGCCGACGTCAGACTATGGGCCAAGATGATTCTTAAGAAGACTCCGTAAAAACTGGACCTGTTCTTCGGCATGGCGAAGCTCTACAGTCATCTGTTGGTTATTCAAGTACAGACGGAAAACAACCAAGGTTAGCAGCGTTATGCAGAGAATCAAAAATGCAGACAGAAGCGTTGCATCCCAGCAAGTTGCCGACGTCGCCACCAGTGCGATGCGGTAAAACGGCAGAAGCATGTAGCGCGTCGGCAGCGGCAGCGATTCCAATGAAATAGATTCGGGCTTGATTTCCGCCGAAGCCGTTGGCGAGGTATCTTCCGCGGTTTCTTCGCGAGCCGTATCTGCTTTTTCCAGCACCTTGGCGGACGCACCAATTTCCTTCCGGTAGCGCGCTGCATCTAGGTCTCGCACGCGGCGACATAATGAAGTTGTGCAGAGTTCGCGAGCCATTTGAACGAACACGTTGGCGGTATGTTCGACACCAGCAATGGTGCGTTTCCGTATGGTACCGGCAACCATATTCCAACGCGAAAAATGAACTCCACCGTAAATCTCTAACTCACACTCAAATCGTCCATTCTCGGATGCCGGCCGGAACACATAGAGCTGCTCGGCTACAAAAGAGTCACCGAATGGCACGTCGTGGCTAGTGCCCTTGATTTCCAGATAAATGGTTTGCAGTTTCTCACGTTCCTGCTTGGAAACATAGAATAGCATATGCTCCGTCATCCAGGTTTCTTTCGGGCTCATTGGCGCAGGCTCCAGCGGCTTCCGGTATCGGAATTCGCGCACGAAACCTAGATCAGGATCCAAATGCCATTCGCCGAGCTGCATGTCTTGATGCCCAAGTTTCGCCTGAAACGCCAAAAAATTATTCCTCGCACTAAAGACCAGTGCGTCTGACTCTGAGCTACGGCTTTCACTGGAAGCAGCATTACCGGGGCCAGAATCCGAGGCCTTGGCTTTGGTTGGGATTTCAGACTTGCTGTTGGTGCCGTTTGCTTTTGATTCACTATTGGTGCCATTAATCGGGTTCAAGCCGATACTTTGATGCAGCGCCTCTTCTTCTTTCAAATCCAAGAAAAAGGCTCTGAAAAGACGCGCATTGTTGCAAGGCAAGGTTACGGAACAAACCTTGGTCATTTCTGACTGGTCACTCTGGAGCAGGTGTTTCTTTCCGTGTGGGTAGTATGGCAAGTTACCGATCGCGAACAGACGAATCACCATGCTCTGTTCCACGGAATGCGCGTATTCCTCGTCGTCTTCGCTGCCTTCATCCTCCTCATCTGTGATGCTGTTTCCAGACTTGGATTCCGACTGCTGATCTCCTGGAGAGGCGGATCCAGAGGTCGCAGAATCCTTGCTGCGTTGGTCCCGTGGAGAGCGTGTCATGGGCTTGCGCTCTGCCTCGGGACGATCTTCAAAGACCTCCGGAGCAAACAAACCGCTCTCTTTGAATTCGCGATACACGCGAGCCGGAAACAAGAAAGAGACGAACAAATAACTGCTCCCGTCTTGCAACGTGAAACGAATCGCATTGTCTATAAGAAGATTGCGTTCGCGCTGAATTCGAACAATGTCGCGAATAGGCATTACAATTTTTGTTCCCGCTAGGACAATACTTCGAAAACATACATAGTCCTTGAAAAGATAAAGCGTTCCCTGCAGAATGATTGCTTTCTGAAGACCGCAGCTAAAGTGATCAACCAGTCGCTGGGTATGCGGCAGTTGGAAAATGTCCGCGAAACGGTTATCTCCTGACTTGCTTCGAACTGCCTCCGTAATCGGATGCGAGCTGCGTTCTCTGTCCGCAGAGTTGCGCGACGCACGGTTGACATTGAGAAGCCATCCCGATCCGCCACGACTGCTATTCGTTGCGAGATCGTCGTGACTCTGACTGATGCGAACTCCATTCTGATTCCGTGGTGAAGGAGTTGATCTGCCACTAGCAGGAGGCAATCCGCGCAAGCCGCGGGCCGATGTGGCACTGTGTTTGGTACTCAAGTCGTCCTGTGTGGACATTGAGGATATCTCGCCAGACTTGCTTGTGCGGAGTGCAGCCGAATCCGTCGAAGTGCGAGACCCCTGGCTACCAGTGCTCTTTCGCTTTTCCTCTTCAGCTCCAACTTGTGGGCTTTCTTGCGTTTCGCCAACGTCATCAGCCAGATTCTCCTCAGATCCTGTCTGAAGCTCTGACAGGACTTCTTCTGGACAACCGGCTTCATCGCAGACAAGTTCTCCGGGATCTTCTAGAAGATCCTCGAGGTTCAGCTCGACAAAAGTAGCCGAACCTCTCCGTACTCTCCGGAACCGCTTCGCCGAATCCTCGCTATTGGTATCAGTGCCCATCGCGACTGATTCAGTGTGCGCGCCCGTGCACGTACTCGGTTCGGCGGAGTCGTCCTCACGGCGCGACGTGGAAGTGCAGTTGTCGTTTGCTGGGGTAGCGTAGAAAAGGATGCGAAGAAACTCCGCTGTCAGCGGCAAACGAAACCTTTTCTTTTAAAGGCAATTCCGCTCGTTACATAAAACTCTCGTCAACATGTTCTCTACTGCACCACGTCCAGCATACCGTTGAGTGCAACTACGTTACCAGCTTCGATTGTTCGAACGATACCCAGGTCGTTCGATCGCACGTCGATTTCGTGCAGCAGTGCATCTGGACGTCCAGGTTTCGGTGTCACGTGGCGCATGCACAGAGCGCCACCGATGCGTCTGTTGTTCTGATCCAAAAATGTCAAGCTTTGGACCTGCCCTGTTGCACGTACGAGCGGGAATCGGGCAGTGCACCAAAGCGCTCTCGGGATCGTGCAGAATAGACGTATCCGTGCACAACGTCGCCCCGGGAGGCAATATCAGGACAATCTTCTAGTAGGTAGAGGCCAAGGCGTCGGTCGCACGGGGCCGGCTGTCTGCTCTGCCAGCTTTTCAATACCAGCTCTGACCTCTTTTGTTTCTTTTGGACAGTCCCGACTCGCTATCGACTTTGCCAACAGCTCGGATGCAATCCTCCAGCAGTGCGGAATCCATGGAACACGTACGCAGCGGGTTCAGGCTACAAAGACGCGCTCATCTCGTTCGCAGCCTGATCAGTTTCGAAAGACTGCGTCGCGGATAGCGGCTCGAGGTAGCCGATGCCGGACACGGGACCGGTGCCAGTGTATCGGGTCGGTTCCAGGCGCTGGTGAGGTGCGGTGATGGCGTCCGCCCTCGAATACAGAAAGAGCACGTACTGGAGCCGGCAATCCGCGATTATAGGTGTGCAGCGAGCTCTCCGCAAGCATCTGCGCTTGATTCGCAGGACCCTGCCGCGCTGAGCGCGCATGCGGCTTCATTCAGAGACGTCTGTCTATTGGCGAATCCATCGCGACTTGTCATTGCCGGAGCTTTCGCGAGACGATTTACTCGCAGGTCGTCGAGTACATTCCGAAATCTGCGCCGATCTGCGCCTAGCTCTGCGATGCATTTTCCACCTGCCGTGGATATATGAAGGGCGCCGCAACCATTGATGGCCGCGTTTTGTCACAGCACCGGGTGCCGGCACTGGATCGATTCGCGAGTGTCCCATGCTCCGACTGCGCTCTACGTCCTTGTCAGATTAGAATGGAACACTTTAGCGTTCAAACTGGAACTGCCGTGCGATTTGTTCCAAATTTTTTTAGATGCACAGCCTCTACATTCGAAGTATAGCAATAACGGACGACGGGTTGCTACGTAGTTTGAGGATTTTCTGTCCTCTTTCCAGATCGTGTCGTTCGACTCTTTGCCGCTAGGATTAGTCACGTCGCGGGCGTCGAAATGATTCGCGATGCCCTCGAACAACGGTTCGTAAAATGACCGATATCGTCATTCAAGTCATATCTAGTAGCTTCCATGATTCTTCTTTGTTGACGTGTATCTTGTTTGGATCACGTAAGCCTAAAGTTCTCGATCTTGCTGTTTCAACGAAAATCTTAGGAGCAGCAATATGCACCGCTGGATTGACGAGGACGCCAATCCGGCGTCTACCGTTCGCTACTTGTTGACAGTCTCATGCCGAAAGTCTACTTAGCTTCTGAGATCAAATGATCGATCACGCTCGAAAGAAAATTCCTCCTCTCTTTCCGACCACCGACGAGACTTTGTTCAATGCCAACGTGATATCTTTCACGGGATATGCTCCCAGACATTCCCGTCTCTTCTGTTTCGATGGAACAGAGCAATGGGCTCGGACATGCGGCGTCACGGTATTCGCTTCGAATGGAGTGCACGTTACGAATTCGCACGAAGGCAGCGTAGATGGATCCATATTTTTTCACTTGATCTCCAGACTTGGTATCCCGTACAGATCATGACTCATCATCTACGGCATCGCGTTCTACAAATCCTCTACTAAATGGAGCAACATGCGCTTGTTTTTGCAACGGACAGCGTACTTACCGAGTGGATTGCTCAGAAGAAACTTGTGCTCCCAGGGTACCTCACCGGCGATTGCAAGGAAACATGACACCAACGCGAGCCTCCTGTGCCCGTCAAGGACATGTGCGGGGCGATAAAGCCTTCCTTCATGCGGCACATGGCGCCTCAGGGAGGCGAAGGAGGACTAATTGTAGACATATGGCAAGATCTGAACACTGTCATGCGTCACGGCTGGCAAGGCCACAACAAGGTTGTACACAATGAAGATGAATATGACATGCGAAATGTAGACCATAACTACCGCTTATACTTGAAATTCGTCGACAACGACCGGAAGCAGCGAAATCGGTGGTGTACCGCTGCCATCCGTATCCTTTAAAGGCTGGCAACGCCGCAGAAGGGAAAACAGAGACCGGCGTATTTCAGACTCCAGATAAGAGAGACAAAAAGGAAGCTGTTGACAGAAAAAGCCTGCAAAAGACTGGCATTGAGGATCTTCAGGAGACGCTCGAGCTGTAAGGCGGACGCTCCTGTTCGCTGCGCAAACCTGACCCATTTTTTCTAACATGGCTCTCTAGAAATCGAAACTATGCTGTCAGATTTCCCGCAATGCTGCGATGCTGCGTTCCCGCCACGCGCGAAACCCCAGCACGATAGCGAGTGCTTCCCAGCCGTTGCTACGCGATACTGCACTTCGTGTCGGGATAAGCAGCGCAAGTGACCTGCTGCGAAGGACAACTCAAGGAGAATCTGGTTCGAGGCACGTTCTCTATGTTGGGAACATGGTTAGGTTGGTGCGGTGTTGTCTGGCTCGCGAGCCTCTGGTCGCCGGGTCTGCCACGGCGGGAGGCGGGTGTCGCCCCGTGGGAGAACAGTAGCGAAGATGCGAATCCTTTTAACTTGAAAGAAGCGGACCCGGGCGTACGTCCTCGAGAAGCTACGCAGTCTGTTCAGAACGAAGCGTGGAACTGCTCACAACCTGCGCGACTCCGGAGCGTGCGATCTAACACCGAACCCCAACTGGCTCCTGGCGAATACATGCGCAGAAACAGTGCGATTCAAAAAGGGCATGTTGACACCCAGTTTAACGGTTCAACTGATAGTGCAGTTGACGCCGAGCACGAACTGTATGCAAAGGCTCGCGAACCAGCAATGCAGACGGGGCTGCTGCCCACCCAGGAAAGCGACGCGGAGCGCTATGGACGTCACACAGAGAGCTTTGACGCCAAGCCGCTGACGCCATCCCTATCCAAAACCCATAGTGGCGTTATCGGTTCTGCAACACCTCGAGGTGATCAAATGACCCGTAAGAAAAGAAAATTTGTTCCTCGTGCCGTGCTACAGGGCGAACTCCGTGACGACGCCATACCTATCGCGCCTTTACCCGAAGCTGCTTCCTCTGAAGACGCTTTCAGTGGAAGACAGTCCCCCCGACACCGTGTCCTGCAAAAGCTAGTCACCGAGAGACGAATCAGAACATATTCTACGACCGATGAGGAGTCTGTGCAGATGCTGCGGCACACGAGCTCCCCAGGAACAGCGGCACCTGCTGCGATTCAGGTGCAGTCGCCCTGCACGAACATCTCTCCGGGTACGCCCTCTCGAAATGCACGAGCCCCCCATCGTTCCGGACTAAGTGATTTCAACTATTTCTGGAGCTTCAAAAAGTTGAAGGATGGCGGGGTTCCCAAAGGAAGCACCGCCTTGAGCCCAAAGAAGCAAGCCCCATCTATACAGCATCTTGGAAACCAAGCTACGCAACGCAGTGCTGGTGCAGGGCTTGCTGAGCGCCTTAGCGCTCCAAGGGCAGCATCTTGGCAACGGGCGGTTGAACAAGCAGAGCGAATTCCCAAAGAAGACGATGTGTTCGTTTCAGACAGAACACCGCGACGGGATGCAGAGCGTCTGCCCACAGCAGACGTAGGAATATCTCAGAACAATGGCAGTGTGCGGAGCCAGGCGTCGCCGGCTCTTTCGGCCATGACACCGCTGCAAGCACCAACGTACCGAGATCGGCGGGCCACAGTCTTGGCGTCGCAACACTTGGGCGGGGTGCCAAAGCGCTGTGGCGATGAACGCGGATGTGACCAAGCTGAAAGCGCCTCCCGAGAAGGTTTCGCGGCCACCACAGTGCCTTGTCAGGCGCCTCGAATCCTAACTGGTGGCAGCCAAGGCTTGTCGCAGACGGAGCGAGCAAAGCACCGAACTTCACCCTGTAACGCTGCAGCGTCACCGCAACCCAATCGACAAACGACGTCTCAAAGACGGGCCTTCGAACAGGACCTCACCCAGCATGGGGTGCCCAGGTCACGCCCGAGTCCATCCGGCCAACGGTCGAAATACCGCTCGAACGATGATGCCACAGTGAATTTGCTTGCCGATGGGCTGCTTGAGGACCCCAGCGCGTTCACAGACGAAACGTCTACCGCGCCTACACGACCTCTATTGCATCCGCACACGCGATGCACTGACCCCTTTCACGAGAAGCTCAGCAGAAACTCCCAGATGCACCCGAATCTGGAGCATGAACCAATCCCAGCGGACGGTAGCATCCCTGGTACATCAACAATCGGAATGCAGATTGATGAAACGCCCAGGAGAAGCGCTTCCCCATCGCACTCGCCTGTTAAGCAGCTGGGACCCTCTTTTATACCACTCACAAGTCCGGCTGCAGCGCCCGTGTGGTGCCGACGCGGGAAAGATGATGGCATTATAGCGTCACGACTGCGTCGTGTTGGATTCGTACCACACGACCGCTCAGAACAGTTATCGAGATCGCCGTTCAGTATATCATCACAAGCGTTCATCGGTAGAGATGCCTCGAGCCCCATTTGGGGTCTCTTGCATCGTGCAGTGGAGTCCATCAGCGGGGGCCTTCCGGGTTCTGCCCCAGTGGAGCAGCGTCGGAGGCCGCGCATGCCGCCACATCACCGCTTCGCCTCTGGCAGCCGTCTGCGGGGCATCCGCAGGAGGCGTCCAGCAAAACCAAGGGATACCCCAACCGAGCCTGCATCGGAATCACAGATTTCGGATCTTTCAGAGGCCTTGGGCAGTCCAGCAGGTGCTACCCGCATTCTTGCGGAGTTAGATGCCGCCCATCAGGAAAACGAGGTCCTCCGCGAACATCTCTCGCGGATGGCAGTGCAGCTGGATGCCTTGCGGAGCCAGCAAAAGCGAGCACCGCTATCGCCCAGCGACATCCGGGAACAGCCATTCGCTACATCTCAAGGCCCAAACGCGACACCGCATTGTCTCGACGCCGCTGTCGCCTCCTTGTGTCAACCACCTCGAGGGAAGCAGAGCGTCGCTGACGCCACAGCCACCGACGTCCAGCGTGATCAGAGGACCAACGCCGTGCGACCAAACAGTGCAACTGAAGAAAGGCGATTTCCTTCATTAGCATCCTCGGATGAACATGTACGGCAACATCGGCATCACTTTGGGAAGAATACCTCCGTCTCTCCTTGTTGGCAACGGGAGCGACGAAGCGGCAACGACGATCTGGACGCTATAACTGATCCCAAGTCCGCAGCCGCAGGTGCAGCAAGAACGCTGTACGGCTCCCGGTGCAAACCTCAGCGAGCGCAAGGCACTCATCCAAGTTCGCAAGCGGTTCTTTATCCGGGGTCGAGTCCAAGCCACAGTTGTCAGCAGCAACTATAACGTTATTGGCATGGGACATGCAGATGCAGATACATATGCAGCGCAAAGCGAGTCCACTCTGAATCCGAAAAACGAAAGCGCCTGCCCGCTTGTCTCACGTGCCTGATTCATGAACGAACAAGCCCCATATGGAGATGCGGTTGCAGACGCAGCGCGAACCTAGCGCATCCCGCGTGCCCAGCGCGTCAAAGTTCTATCAAAGACCTGGGTTCTGTGCGCTTCTGTGCTGACGCGTGCGTATCGCAGCTCTTTCGATGGCTCTCGTTATCGACCTATTCACCCTCGACACGAGCACGTTGAGCTGCTGAAGGTATCGTGACAAATGGTGCGCAACGAGTTGGACCTCAGCAGCTGCCCCGCGTCACAACTGACCGCGGTGCAGCTCGACTTGCGACTTTTGACGTCTTGCTAGCCGTTATTGGATCAGGTGCAGTCGGGATCTCACAAGTTGCCGCCTGGCACGCTATAGACACCAGTTTTCCTAAAGATACGTTGCCGTCCCATCTCCTAAATGACACCAAGTTAAGAAGCATGTGCTCTGATGCCGCCTACCATCACGCCGCATCCCCAGTACCAGCGTCGAAGCGTTTGAAACGGCGCATGTCCAGCGTCGCTATCGTCCGTTGCGTTTACGCGACATTTCGCTTAGGAGCGTTCGCTCTTGAATACTTGTTTGGTATCTTCAGCTGTGTGTTATGCTTCTCAACGATGGTTATTCTTTAAACTCGAAAGTCTCACTGGAAAACGCCCGCAAGATGCCTCGACAACTGGCTTTTGGGCGGGTTTCGACGCTGCGGCTACGAACGTTGGCCGCACTACTCTGTTTGTGGCTCTCGTTGTGGACAGTTTCGATGTGGTTCAGTTCGGTGAGAGCCGACGCTCCCTCCAATGACGCTGGATTGCAGCAGGCGCCTGCTGTAAACGAACAACGAGCAGAGCCTGAAACCCAACCTGCGCCTAGTCGCGTGCCTGTCGGCGGAAGCGCGTACTTCTTCGGCCACATTTTCGTGAAGCCTGACCCCCAAGACATCGGCGAAGCACTCTCAGGCGTATGGACGGTGGACATCGGTGTTCTCTCGCGACAGAGCGGCAGAAAACTGCCCCCTAGCCGCCGTTGGCCGGCGAGGCGAGCGCGTCTCTCTGTCCGCGAAGTTGCCTCGTATAAGCCGCCACCGCCACGTGGTGCGCTGGAAAAGTGGCTCATTCCCGACGGGATCGAGAGCGGCTCTATGGAGTTTAAGGATGAACGGGGAAAACGCGTTCCCAGCGCACCGTTTCGTCTCATACGTCTGGAAACGGACGCCCCGTGGCGTGGTCGCTTTACGTTCTACGACCTGAAGGATACGGATGAGGCAGACGGGGGCGCGATGCCCACCAGAGAGTCCGACTTTGTGGAGTGGTTCCGCTTTGATCTGGAACGACTGCCGCAGAGTGGTATCTGGGGCCCGAAGTACGCTTCAGTCGGCAACGAGACGCTTTCCAGAAGCGCCGAGACCGCTCAGGACACACGAGGCTCACAACCGGCGAGCTCTGGGCTCATCTACATTCTGGATCGCAACCACTTCCTGCTCATATATACCGATGAACTCCACGACGAGTTGGTGTATTTATCCGGCCTTCGTGGTGATACCATCTTGCCCAATTCACGTATGAGCAAACTCGGTCCAGCGCTCTTGATCGGCTTGATCTCCATTGGGGCGCATCTGGCCTTTCACTATTTGAACCGTTACGCCCCGCATAGACGTTTGGCGACGCATGCAGCTATTGCACGTGCTGTACACGCTCGAGACCGGGATCGTATGTGGCGTCAACAATATGAGTACGCTCGTTTGGACACGCCTCGTGGACGTGCTCAGACGGAGGAAGATAAGCGCGACTGAGAAGCGACTCGACTATGGACTTTTTCCCTGAACTGCGCTCATCGCCTGTGTACCTAGATCGAGACGGATACGCGATCGATCATGTACCTATACCAGTGGTGCTACCTGGCTACAGTGGAAGCGGGAAACGGCTGTCGAGTGCGCTCAGTGCAGGTGCACCTGCGCCCGAGCGGCCCCGTGTTCGTGGCTCCTGTAGTTGTGCGTTCGTTGCGGTACTGGTCGTCGACGGCATGACAAAGTGTCGAGGCGTTGCGGTGCAGAAGCGTTCAGTGGAGCGTCGGGATGGCCAGCGCACGAAATTACATGGATGATTCTGGAGCAGTGAAAGGTCATGGACCCTGCTTTAGATACCGTGGACACAGCGGATCATCCGAAGCAGCCTGCATGATGAGAGGGGCAGACTTCCCACCCAGAGGCGTCCTTTGCCAAATGCGGTATGCGCACAACGGGTTCGAGTCGCGGACCTTCGCGTCTCGGGACTGGTGACAACGATTAAGGCTTGTTCTTCTTGCGAACTGGTATTCCGTGTGGTGCTCGTAACGACATTGGATGGGTGATTCGACCTTAAACCCAAGTTACGCTGGATGGAACGAAAGCGTGCTAGGCAGCCAAACTGTGCTTGCATTCGTTGTCTGCATGCTGTCTGCGATGCTGCGCTTTCGAAATGATGAATAACCTCAGGGCACGCATGATAGGCAGATTTTCAAGAGAAGCGCTGCCTACTCTATTGAATTGTATCGTAGTTGCACGTGATGCTTTGGGTATCGCCCGCCTCTTTCGTACACGGATCGGTGATGGTGTTGCAGCAACGCAGACGCGAATGTTGCAGCTGCGGTGCCTCCAGACCTCAGGTGGCTTCGTACCGGGTTCTCTCTCCATACTGCGGATAAATTGCGAAGAGAACGTGTTACTGGAATCATTGTTTCACTGGTAAAGTTTCAAAAGCATGTGATCCGGTGATTGATTGCACAAATCAACATACTAGGGTTTCTGGTAGGCAGCGATTGCAGAACAGGAAAACTAGCCGCGCTGGCGTTCGCAAACCGTTCCATGGGTGAGCCCGAAACGAAGCAGCCTATTCCGTTCGACAAGAGTGTTTTTTCGGTTTCCAGGGTAGCTGGGCGTCAAGCTGCTCCGTCCAGAAACAGTGTCGCTAAGCGCAGACCTCCGTCTCTTTGTGATTGTCGTCGGTGCCGTTCATAATGATGTTCGGTGCGGCGGCACTGGCTGCGTGTTGCACTGGCCGCTTCTCGGCGACTTGTACGCCGGTGACGTAAAGACCGCACCGCGCCAGCTTTGCGTTCAAAGTCTGAGCGCCTGATCACACTCTAAGTCTAATGCAGCTCACTGAAATATGGCGCACTTCACGAGACGAGCCGATCAATGAAGGGACAACCCAGCTGACTGATTGCGATCACACAAGAGCTGTTTCGCTTGCAGTGTCTCGTTCGGTACGATCTACGCGTACACGTATCTCCGACTCGAGAGCACGTTGAAGTCTCTTGCGATATCGTACGACAGTCCACGACAGTGTAAAAGCAAACAGCACAAGCACCTCGAATACAGCGTCAGGCATCAGCGTTGCTGGAGCAACGCGATACCGCCTGAGCGAGTCCGCCCTCAAGTCCGTCTGCGAGAAACGAGCAGGCAACGCGGCAGCTTCCCGGAAGACGTGCGTTTTCGTCGCACTTCATCCACATTTCCAAAAGCTGTCGCCATATATGGTCACGTGAAAACAGCAGGGTACTTTATACGCGTACAGCGATGCATTGCGTTATTGAACCTGCTTCATGTGATCTCATATACATGAAAAGGCAAGAGATTCTATGGCATCACAGCCTAGCTTCGAAGAGCCGGACCTCCCGAACGCGAACATCAATCCATAGCGAGGCAGGGTTTAGGATACTCAAGTCCTTCGATCGATAGATCAAAGACCACTTGGGTGCTCCTCGTGATCCGTGAGCTTCCACTCGGTCGTTCTGGCTGCGCGATTCCTGTTCCGGAGTGACCTCGCTTGCGGAAATAGTGGCTTCTCGAGTCGTCCCGCGCGCAGGCGAGCACCTCGATCCCATGGCGCCAGAGGTGCCCTGTCAAAGCCATGCACCAGCCCGATACTTGAATCTCGAATGGTTTCGAATGGTTTACGCAGAGCGCTGACTGCACCTCCGACCACATGTGTTGACGTATCGGATACTTGAGGGTAGCTTCAATGCTCATCACGTAGCCGGCATAGAGACCAGTGAAGTACTCATCGCTCAGCTGCTCGAACAAGCACCGCGTTGCGATACCATCTATCGAATTCACCTGTAAAGGGTTCGCAGCGCATTATTCAGCCATCTTCGTGGTCCATCATCGTTGCGCAAGGCGTCTGCGAGGCGACACTGGAGCAGCAGGGCAGCGCCTCCGCCGCCACAGCATACCCATGGGAAGCGTCACCTGTTCAAAACTGTATTTGTTTGTTCATTATATGAAAATAGAGACAGAAGCCGCCGAAGCTGAGCGATGCGCGATGCGCTCGCCCCGACGCCGTCGCTTGCCTCCGCGGCGACTCCTGGCACGCACGCACGCACGCACGCACGCACACGTATCGCAGAATATGATCGCCACAGCGTTGTGCGGCCGGGCGCCCTGCATCGACGGCCGGAAAACGTCGCGTTTCTAAGCATTCTGAAACTAGCGTACAGAGAGCCGAGAGTCGAGAGCCGCGCTCCGGTGGACTCGTTTGAGCTTAAGCTTACGGTCTGCTTGCACGTTGGTTTTTCACCCATCACAAGGCATACCGGACGGAGCTGGTTGAAGCACCTCGACAGGCCTCGCTTGCGGGTCTGGAAACGTGTTGTGTCCGGACGTCTCTAGTCCCAAGGGGCGCACCTGGTGCGCTCGTTGCGAGGATCCATGTCGCGGGGCAGGCCTCGGCGTGGTGGAAAAAAGGGGCACGCGCGGAAGAAAGCACGCGCTGAAAACCGGCACGGTAGGGGCACGGTTTGTGAAACGCCTCCTTCACCGGCGGCAGAGCCCCCGTCGGACTCCGAACAGGAGCTATGCATACCAGCGGGACTTGAGAACCTTGGCAACACATGCTTTTTCAACTCTGTTCTCCAGTGTCTTGCGCGATTACCTTCCTTGCAGTCATACTTCCAGAGCACTAAGAGTAACGCAATCGTTCGATTCGAGGGAGCGGTGACGCTTGCACTGCGGTTGTTTCTCATGACCCTTTGGCGGCATGAGCGACAACGCGCGCAGAAGCGTATATTTGCCGACTCTTCAACTGGAACGGAAAGTGACATAGCTGCTGGTAGCAGCGCTCCAAACCATACGAACGACAGTGCTGCCCTGGAGCGTGCCACCCGCCGACTTTTCGAGGAGATCGGCGAGAAATGTCCACGTTTCAAAGGCTGGGCACAGCAGGACGCCCATGAGCTGCTGTTGGCACTTCTCTGGACCATAGACGATGAGGAACAAGAACGACTGCGGGCAGGGAAGAGTATGCCGAAGACACCGGACTCGGCGAAAACGGTCGAGCAGGCACGCAGTTTCGTGCGAGATATCTTCGAATGCCGCGTAGAAGACCGACTGGAGATGCCGAGCTCAGGCGGGAAACCACAAGTGCGACACGAGGAGTGCCTTGCGTTGTCGTTGCCAATACTTCGCCTTAGACAAAGTGGAGATGCTCGTGTACGAGGCGGTCGAAACGAAGAGCAGCGAGCGGGAACCAGAGACATGTGCGCAAGTGGTTGTTCCGTTGACGGCAAGGATGCGCCCAAAGCGGGTGCAGACGCGCGTAGACAAAACCTAGACGGCACGGATCTATCTGAAACGGAGTGGAATCAAAGTCGAAGCCTGATGCAGGCTAACAACAGAAGCTATTCCGAGGATGAAGACTACGACGAATCAGATTGTCGCCTCGCTTGCGTCTCTTCTCTGTTTGACGACGTTGAGCTGGATGACGAGCCTGCGTGCAGAGATTCGGCGTCGAGAGCTTGCTCCGCGACACGAGCATCATCCACGGGCATAGGTGTACACGGAGGACTCCTAGCCCTCACCTGCGAACCGATGCATTCGAAGAACAGCGTGCATGGCTCATCGCAAATGTCTGAGGTATGCACCCGACTTGGCGAATGTATTGCAGAATGGGCACGCACAGAAGTCATTGAACTGGTGCAGAGCACGCAGGCATCCAAAGAGTGTCCCACCACAGGACACGATGCAGAAAAAAACAGTTCGGAGAAATTAGCGTCCAACAAGGAACAGTCCACGTCGTGTACTTCGTCAGCGTTACCCGACCTTAACACGGCGAACGGGGTGCGATGCGAGAGCGCACCTCCCGGTTCGCAGACGGGTGCAGGCGCTGTGAGCACATCCAACGGTTTCCATTCTGGAGACTCGGCGGCAGCGGGCCACGCCAGCGAGACGGTCTCTGACTGGGAAGCGGCTCCGCTGAAAGCTCGCAAGTGGATGCGTCTGGAGAACGCCCCGCGCTGTCTTGTACTGCACATGAAACGCTTTACGCAGCTGGACGTCGGATACGTTACCAAAATAGACGATCATATCAGTTTCCCGGAGACGCTATCTTTGGGTGAGCTCTCTGAAACAGAGGCGCTGGCTCCGATGGTTGCGGCGGATCTTGCGCGTGTTCGATACGAACTATGTGGTGTTGTTGAGCACAACGGTACACTGCACTTTGGTCACTACGTAGCCTATGTGCGAGCCAGGAGAGTTGCCACAAGCAACCAGCAGTGGTTCTACTGCAGTGATCGACATATCCGTAGCTGTACATTAGATGAGGTCCTCCAGGCGCAAGCCTACCTCCTGTTTTATTTCCGCGTGTCCGAATCGGAGGAGAACAACTTGCCCGCTGCTGTACCCGAGAAGCCGTAACCGTCATGGACGCATGGCGATCAGGTCTGCTGCGCACCGGTATGCATCTCCGTTGCCAGTTATGGTGCCATTCCAACTTGTGGCTATCGCATGGACTGCAGAGTTTCGCAATCATCCGAGGCGGGTTCATTTCCCAAGTTGAACGATTCTGCACACGACAGGTTCACCGTCGGCTCCTCTGGATCGCATTCGAGTGCTTTCACATTCCCGACATCGGGTCGGGAATCGGGACGCAACAAGCGTGACTCGCGCTTCCAGCGACAAAATACCCAAGACAATCCACGGTTGCGGGGATCGTTGGTACTGCGGACGGCAGCGGGAGCTCGTCGACGTTCTGTGTACCTTCAGACGCATGCAGATGATGAGGTCTTTACCAGTGTGTGTGTGTGTGTACGTGTGTGTGCGCGTGGCAATGCGTACGCATGCACGCGAGCATGCGCGTACTGCGTGCAGAATAGGCAGTACAGGCAACGTCGCGGGGCAACGTACGCTTGTCCTGGTCTAAAATCTGCACAGTGTGTCCATAAACGTCTACGCTACTCGTGACGGCGGCCGGTGCTGGAACTTGGCCATGCATCTCTCATACGCGAGAAGCGTCTCCGATTAAAATGCAGAACGGTACGGGTTCCGCTGTTCCTGCCTTGGGATATTTTCCAAAGTCTCTCTCGTATGCTCCATACCGATATTCGGAATGCAGCTGTGAGGGCTTGAGTTTCGTGCGTGTATTTACGATTCTCGATCGTCTTTTCGGAATGGCTCTTTCGACGCTACACGACTGGAGTTCTTTACGTCACCAGAGTCAAGAAGATTCGCAGCGCCCTCAAATACCCGTTCGTGAAACAATCCCTACCAAGATCTACTGCAAACGCGCAAACCTGCGTTCTTCTCTTTTCCTCATGCGTCGCATGCTTACGCCACGCAGATTTCAAGTGTTCGATTTTTCTGTTTCAAGGCAACTTGTGGGTGCAGCCATTGGCGCCACCAGATCGACGATAAGAATTACTCAATGCCATCCTTGGTCGACTGTTTCAGAAGCTCATGACGAAAAGTTACTGGAATCCTCACATTAAATCGTTATCGATTCCTTTCGAAAGACAAATACGTCTACCTGTATGGTCATCGACGAACCGGGATTCCAACGATGCTCGATACCTCACGTGGGAAACGCTCCCAGAGGATCCAGTCTGTTCTGTTTGCATGACAAGGGAGCTTGGACTCGGATTCGAGTCACCTCGGCGATCGCCTCCGGTGAAGCGTACGCCACTGTTGTGTATAGAGGGAGCGTAAAGAATCGAGCATTCTCGCCCGCTTCAGACAGCACTTCCGTACTTTGTCCATCATGTACATGAGCGCGTTCCCCCAATCGTCTTTTGAATGGGGCAGCGTGCGCTAGCGCGTGCATCAGGCAGCGTACTCGTCGAGAGAGGAACACCCAGAGGAGGTCTCTGGTCATCGCGTACGTCACCGGGCGCCATAACGAACATGGGTATCAACGCGAGCCCTCTGGACCCGTCAAACACATGTATCGAGCGATGCAGCACGCCTTCAGACGTGACCGGGCAGCTTTTCGAGGCTGCTTCGTGGACACACCTTTACGAACGTCTGACGCCAGGCTAGTGTCATCGCTGCGGATGGTACACCGAGGCCGTATACAGCGAAGGTGCAAATGGCAAGCGATGCGCTGAGCGGTACTACGACGACCACCTATTGATGAAAGTCGTCGACAGGAGCTACAAACAGCACAGTCGGAACTTGAACACTACCACCAACATCCTTCGACTACGGACAACGAAACTGGAGGGAAAACAGAGACCGGCGTATCTAAAGCCGGATACAGCCGGGTGGAAAAGTAGGCGGCTGCAGAGAACGCTTGCAAAGAGCCAGTGTTAAAGACACTGGTACTTAACCCAAGATTTCGTGTCTAAGCCCGAGTTAGGCAAGAGGACCCCTTCCATTCTTGTCCAAAATCTCTGAGAACATATCGGTGCGGAGCCAGACTCGAGGCAGTTTCCGAACTTGTTGCGGACAGCGAGGTAAACACTCACCAGCACCAGCTCTGGTCCGACGGTGATCTCCAGCGTCATGCCTGGAAAAACTTGATTCTTAGCAAAAGCATAGATGCCTGTGGTATGCAATGTTTGAGACGGTACCTCGTCTACTGTCCAGTTTAGGGATATGGCCAGGCGAATGGCGGCAGTGCTCGCTCAAAGTTGAAGAACGCTACGGTACTCGAGTTCTTCTTCGTCCAGCCTCTCTCTGAATATACATATACGCACACAAACACATCGACGAGGCTCGAACTCGCTAAGCGACGTTCCTCGATCGTGCTGAGTAGCGCGTTGCTATGCCAAGGTCCAGCAACGCTGTACCGAACGAAGCGAATGCGCTCGGAGACTCGAATGCATGAATCAATGATTGAACGCTTTCGACAAGCTTGAACGTCTTCTGAAAACTCGCAGACGAAAAAAATAACGTCTTCGAAACACTCCTTACTCGAGTTCGTATCGAAAACGAATGTTTTGCAATGCCGCAGGCATTCAGGCACATCCGGGTTTCCGTTGCGGCCGCTGCGCTGCAACGTAACCACGTAGTAGCTGAGCCGCTGTCCTGGTGTGTGCCAGGGCGTTCAGTACGCACCTGCTAGCCCGCCACCACGAACTCATTGCGACTCCAGCGACGAACGTAGGCTGAAGCAAGTCGCTCCGGGCACCGACGCTGGTCTTGAAAGCTAGCTTCTGGTGAACGTCGCGTCGTCTGGCTCGTGCGAGCACCCGCGAGCCCGTCGCTGCTCCGTGTATGCGTCGTTCGTTCGCTGGACGACCGAGGTGCCCGCTACCACCACGCGGATAGAGTCTCGAGTCGTACAGAACAAGGAGCTTGTCACGGTACTGGCGACGATGGGTCGTACGCCCTCAGCTGACGACGCTGTTGGCGAGGGCAAGTCACCGGGCAATGTTCACCTGGAACCCGTCGACCAACTCGACGCCCGAGTAGCGTCCAGTATGTCCGCAGCGAAAACGAATCCGCCCCGCGCGCTGAGTCTCCTCCAGGTGGTTGGAATGCTCTTCCTACTGACCTCGGGTGGCGGTTACGGCCTGGAGCCTATCGTAGGTGCCGCCGGTCCCCGATGGGCACTGCTTGCAATGCTCGTGGTGCCCTGGCTCTGGGCTTTACCCCAGGCCCTGATGGCGTCCGAGCTGGCTACACTGATTCCCGAAGACGGTGGCTACGTGCTCTGGGTCGAGGCCGCAATGGGCCCGTTCACAGGCTTCCAGCAAGGATGGTGGAGTTTCGTCGACTCCTTGGTGGATAACGCCCTCTTCCCGCGACTTTTCAGCGATTACATCGTGCGCGTAGCACCCGTGCTCGGCGTCTATGGTAGTTGGTTTTGCGGTTTACTCGTTTTAGCACTGTGTACAATAGTCAATATTCTCGGAGTGAGCATCGTCGGCTGGGTCGCAGTGCTCTTTACCGTGGTGGTCATCTCTCCCTTTCTCCTGATCTGCGTCTTTGGTTTCCGTCAAACCCGTCCGGAGGCATGGTTGAGCACACGACCGCTAACGGAGGTCAACTGGCGACTCTTCCTCGCAGCGCTCTTGTGGAACTGGTGTGGCTTTGATTCTTGTTCCACCATTGCTGGTGAGATCGTTGACGTCCACCGAACCTTTCCGCGAGCGATGGTCATTGTGCTGTTGCTGACCATGATGATCTTCACGCTGCCGATCGCTGCAGCGGTATCCACGAATCACGTGTGGAGTGAGTGGCGGGACGCTTTCTGGCCGACTGCAGCGAACCGTCTCGCTGGTGGTCACTGGCTTGGCATCCTCGTGAGTATCGGTGGCATGTGCAGCGCGGCAGGCATGCTCAGCAGCCTCGTAGCGACATCCTCGAGGGCGCTATATGGAATGACGCGCATGGAGATGCTGCCGGGGGGGCTTGGTGTGCTGCATCCACGCTTTCGCACACCATGGGTCTGTGTGCTCATCATTGGACTCGGAACGGGCTGTTTCACCGCACTACCGTTCAATGTGCTCATCCAAATCGACTCTACCCTGTACTGCCTTAAGGTTGCTTTGGAATTCATTGCGCTGGCGGTGCTGCGAAGAAAGTGGCCCGACCGAGACCGGCCCTTTCGGATAGGAGGCGGCTTCTGGGGTCTCTTCTATGTCATTGGTTGCGGCCTCTTCTGCTGTATGGCGATGGCGGTGCTCAGTGGGCTCTGGTCGGCGATCTCTGCAGCGATAACGGTGGCGACTGGACTCATTCTGTACGGCATGCTTCGGTTCAGCCGTCGCTTTCAGCGGGCGCCTGCGACGAGGAACTCAGCATCGCCTTGGACAATCGAAGAGGCACCTGCATGACGCATAGAACGGAAGTTTCGGGTGCAGCTGCTGCACGTGTAGGTTGCTGCCGGTGCCTGTCAAGTGCTGTACGGGTCAACCATTAGCCAGAGTTTCTCGAACAGCGCCATCCATGAATGTTTTGTGAATGCGTCTATGCTATCCAGAAAGCGATGGATCCAGCAGTTGTTGATCCCTAAGAATCCATATGAAACAGTGGGGAAGCTGTTTGGAGGCAGCGACTGGAACCGACTACCACCCAAACATGCTCCTCTCGACGGAACCAGAATAACCAGATTCTCGCCGGACCTCGAGAGCGAGCGTTAAGCACCCCGTCGCAAGACAACTGAGAAGCTGCTGCTTCTCCGCAAGGAATTTCTCCCAGCAGCAACGACGACGACGACGATGACAACGACGGGCGGCCGCCGCTATGATCGAAAGCCGCACAAACGCATGTCCGGCTCAACGACATCCGTCAACGCAAGCACTGCTCGTCGTTTAGACAACTGGCGGACGCTCAAAGCCATTAAACGATAACGGATGATACTTCTTATCATGTAAAATGCGCACATTGCTTTCAATGAGCATGAAAATGCCCAAAGCAAAGCCTATGCCGACCAAGGCACCGCCAACCACGTCAGCCGGAAAGTGCCGATTATCCACAATGCGCGAAACCCCGACGAATATCGCCATGAGCAGCGTGATGAGTGCACCCAGATACATGAGGTTGGTCTTCAGCCACCTGAAGCGCGTCTCTGGAAGCATTCGGGCACGACGACTGAGGAAGAGGGCAAAGTAGGTCGCGAATACCATCGCGGTGGACGTATGACCACTGACAAACGACATGCGACCGCTGTTCAAGAAGCGCGCATCGGCGACAGTGCACTCCATGTTACTGAGCACGACGCCGGGGCTGTAGGCAGCCGGCGGGAACTTGCCATTACCGAAACATCGGGAGCCAAAGTCCGGCCGCAAGCTCCCCGCGTACAGTTTGATGCACTGAGTCGTCATGGAGCTCCATGCGAACGCAGAGATGAAACCAAGCACGTGATTCAGAGCCGCGAAGAACGACTCTCGCTCCAGGTACACAAAAAACTCGTACAGTGCGATGACGGGCGTCAGGACAACGAGTCCAACCAAAAGCAGTACAAAGTATGGCAGCGTCTCGTTTCTGAACGGGTACCAGTGATTCGCGTCGTTGACGAAAAAAGGCCTCACAGTTGGTCGCGCGAACCCGAGGCCTATACTGACAGCCAGTGCTGCCAACGACAACGCAAAAGTGCAGAGAGTTGAGGTCAGGTCCTGGAAGAGCACTTGCCGCCGCGGAAAACTGCCTACAGGTTCACTGCCGACAGCATAAGGTGCACCTGGTTCCCGTTCCATATTGGTGCTAGGTGCGCAGAGCGTTCACGGCAGGCGAGTGCTCGTTCGTCAAACTCGATTGCACCAGTGCTGGTGAGCTTCACAGAGACAACCTGCACGCTGGCGGTCACTGAGGAGCCCCCGAGCCAGTCAGACTCCCGTCCGTTTATACCAAGTTCAGTTTGTGCCAGCGCTGAGCGGATAACTTGTGCAGTGCGCTCCAGTGAAGTCTGTAAACTGCAAACAGTTCCGCTCTGCGGACACGTAGGCACGCACTGCGCATCGCTGTTCGAGCATGCTCGCACCGGTGTTCTCTCATGGTGTACCATCGATGAAGCAAACGATGTTTTCCAGGATGCACAAAAGCGTCCAGCGACCAAGAATTATTTTTACGAAGCATCGTTTATGAGCGCGGTGGTTCCCGCTTTCGCTGTTCATGTTTTGGACGCTACCTCTCTTGACCTTCGTGCAGGTTATCCTGTCACGCAGGCACCACCGCATGACGCTATTTCGGGAGCTCGATCAAGCTGCTGCGATCCTTGTTGGATACGTGAATACCGCGGGTTCGTCGTACGAAACTGGATCATTGACGCTCGATTATGGCGCAACGCTTGCACGTAACCTACGCTCGCTCAGGTAGACGCGTTCGGGTTCATGATGCGATACGCAGCGACGAAACAAATCTGTCCCCGGAACAAGGGCATCTGGGAAGGCGGACTACCGTAGGCGACCTGGCCTGACTTACTCAACTTTCGCTTCTGTGTCTACCGCTGCGGCTGATGCATTTCGCATGCCAGTCAAGATCCAGCAGTCATTGCACCATTCGGCTCCGCGCTGACTGAAACAGGAGCAACCTGCTTTGGCTGATCTTTTCCCGGCATTTCCTATCTTGGAACGGAGCAGGCCGATTAGGATTGCACAGCGTTCGCTTCGTGCAGTGTACCCGGCACTTGACACATCTCCAACAGCGCTGCATCTGTTTCGGTTCAGCACACGATCCGTGCTACCTGCGATCCATCATCGCATCAGCGACTGCGAGTGCACCGCTGAAGCGCCACGCACGTTCTGCCGTCCCGATACTTCCAGATGCGACTAGGCTCATGGTAGGATCGCGCCGGTTATTGTTTGTGTACGTAAACGCCTGTCACACTTGTCGGGGACTTTGTTATATGCGTGCGACACGATGTAACGTCATCAACTGCAACGAGGGCAGCATCACGTAGCGACGCGTACGCCTTCGGCCGCCGACACCACCACCTGGGGCCGTGCTAGAGATTACCTTCAAGACGCGGTGGCACAAAAGCAGCCGCATCGAACTGTGCTTCTGGAATCTGAAAACTGAACGTCGGCCTTTGCCACGATATGTTTCGCAAGAATCAAGTCAACGGTTCCTGTCCGATGACGCGATTCGGCCGGCGACTCCGAGTTTGGCAGCGCAAGTGCCGCGAGTGCTTCTCGAGTCGGGTTTCCATCTGCAACACGCACGCTGCGTTTTGCGACCTCCGCTTGAGGGCGTCCTGAACCGAAACCAAGCTTGATACACACGGCGGGTCTCGATTACGACACCACCTGTGCGGCTCGCCGGGGCATCGAGATCACGTGTCGTTTCGACGCGCCACGGATCGCGACTCGGAATGTCTGGAACCATGCTGACGACAGCGGCGCTTTCGTGACCTCGATGAGTCCGTCAAAACGCACCCGAATGCCGCTTCTGTATCCATACCGTTGATAGGGAAGTGTCGAAATAATATCCGGGACCGCACAGACCCAACCTGAACATGAATACCATCCGTATTCGCTGCGCATCCTCCGAAACTCGCAGATGGAATGTCGGGGGGTACGGCACCGCAGGGCGCAGCGTGCCCGTGCGCGTCTGTGTTTCGCGTTGCGGTGCTGGCGTCGTCAACGCGCAGCTGCAGGTAACGTGCCGCAGGGACGGGTTTTTACCCGCAGATCATCTGGACGACCTGGAGATACCGGATCACACGCCAGCTATCATGATCTAGGAGCGAACGCGTCATCCCGCATCATTCCGGGGGCGCTCCACGAGCGATGGCAACCGATGGATCGCGTGCGATCCTCGGATTCCGCTCGTGTACGTACGAGCGCCGCCGCCACAGGCGCCGTCGCAGCGTCAGAGATCGCGCGGTGCCGCGGGAATTCGAACTGGCATCGGGCTGGGAAGCAGCGCGCGCACGCGCCGTACGACCTCGCGGCACTGGAGCGTCTACCGCGCGTGTGCGTGTGCGTCTGCGTGTGCGTGTCAGCGGGAACGTTACTCGGAGAACCCATGCCTCGTCGTGTGGAAGCTACTGCAACAGTTGAGGCCTTGGAGGAAGATCTAGTGGAGAAGAATGAACAAACGGTTGCTGCGGGTCCGACACCCCTCGCGGCGCTGGAAGGCGTGCAGGGTATCACCGCCTCTGACTTGAAAAAGCTACGAGAGGAGGGCGGTGTGCACAGTGTCGAGGCTGTCGTCTACCTGACCATGAAGCAACTCACCTCTATCAAAGGCGTTAGCGAAGCGAAAGCGGAGAAGCTGAAATCTGCCGCAGCCCAGTTGGTGATGGCTGGTTTCACCACCGCCACGGAAGTGCATCGAATACGAAAAGATCTGGTTTTTCTGACGACCGGCAGTAAGGAGCTCGACGCGTTGCTCCAAGGCGGTATTGAAACAGGGAGTATTACGGAGCTGTTCGGGGAGTTTCGCACCGGCAAGTCACAGCTGTGTCACACCTTGTGCGTCACCTGCCAGATGCCTGTCGCCGAGGGTGGCGCCGAAGGCAAGGCCCTCTACATCGATACCGAGGGCACCTTCCGCCCCGAGCGCATCGTACAGATTGCGGAGCGTTTCCAGCTGGATCCGCAAGATGTTCTGGATAACGTTGCATTTGCCAGAGCGTATAATACCGACCACCAGATGGAATTACTCATGCAGGCAGCGGGCCTGATGAGCGAAAGCCGTTACGCCCTCGTCGTTGTTGACTCGGCCACTGCGCTCTACCGCACGGACTACTCTGGGCGTGGCGAGCTTGCCGCCCGTCAGCAACACATGGCTCGATTCCTGCGCGCCCTCCAGCGCCTCGCTGATGAATTCGGCGTAGCGGTCGTCATAACAAACCAGGTGGTCGCGAAACCCGACGCCATGATGTTTGCTGATCCGCGCGTTCCGATTGGTGGCAATATCATTGCTCATGCGTGCCAGACTCGTCTGTATTTTCGCAAGGGTCGCGGTGAGAACCGTATCTGCAAGATCTACGATTCTCCATCGCTCCCTGAGGCCGAAGCGAGCTTTGCTATCACCGAGGGAGGTGTTGCCGATCCAGTGGACTAGTTTCTCTGACTAGGATGCAGGCGTAGCGCGCGAAATGAAGGGCCACTTGCGCCATTCATAACACACTTTGTTGCCGGAACGCCAACCTAGAATGTCCATGCATATATCAAACGACGACGATTGGATCGATGACGCCCTGGGGCCAGCGTGCTGGTCGGCAGCGGCATGACGAAGTGCATGATTTGTGCCCTACATCAGTTTCAGATTAAAACGAAGCACTGATCACAGTGCCCTGTTCCTGTGTAATGTTTTTTTCCGAATATTTTACATGTACAGGCTTGCTATGTCAAGTGCAGTCATTAGGGCTTGCCGATGCGTTCGTATGTTTAAGATTCTCGGTCGCGTTTTCTGTGTAGTTCCTTCGACGCCTGGCCACTGAAAATCGTTGCATCGCGGGAATCAGGACGGTATACGACGCCCTCGAAGTAGGGTTCATAAAATAGCCGATTTCATTATCCAGCTCCGATATACAATGCACCGCGTTTTACCTTTGCTTACGTGTAGCATGCCCAAATCAAGCAGTCTACAAGTATTCGATTCTGCTTTTTCAAGGCATCTCGTGGGTGCTGTCGTTCGCGCTGCTGGCATAACGCGGACAGAAACTCGACCTCGTTTTCGGACGACTCGCTGACAATCTCATGTGAAAAGGTCACTGAATTTGTCCGGTCAGAGCGTAGATTCTGATCGAAGGAAATGTCCTCCTCTCTATGTGGCCACATGTGAAACGGTACTCTGCACCAGCACCAGCACCGGCAGCAGCTGCATGATACCTCTCCAGGGATATGGCCCCCGAGGCTCCTGTTTTGTGCGCTTGCATGGAAACGGGTCTTGGACTCGGACTTGAGTCACCGCGGCGATCGCTTGCGGTGAAGAGTGCGTCCCTGTTTCCCATGAACGGAGCGTAGACGGATCGAAATCTCTCGACTTGGTCTCTAACTTAGAGTCTTCTTCGGGGATTTGGTTCATCATGGATACCCTGTGCGTTCCATACATACTTTCTCGAATGGAGCGTCATGTGTTTGCCTGGACAGTGAACAGCAGACATGTCTGTGGAATCGCCCAGAAGAGACCCGCGGTCGTAGCGTACAGCATCGGTGGAGGAAACGGAGCAAAGCATCGAGTTGAGGGTTCAGCATTCGTCACGTTCACGTATCGAGTGATGAGGCAAGCAGTCAAGCGCCACAGGTCGGCGTTTGGCGGAGGAGCTCTAGCGGACGAATGGGGCGACCTGATCCTAGCCAACCGCTACCGCTGCCAAATCTCGACGAAATTTTAGACGGAGGAGATGAAAGTGACAAGCGAAGCGTACATCGCAACTGCCGTCTTTGCACGGCATGCGTGAACGGTAGCCGAGTGCAGTGAAATTAGGACTCTGGTACTGCAATATCCATGTTCCGACTGCTGTAACGAAGCTAAAGAGAAACGAGAGTTGTGAGTATTTCTTGTCGGAGATAAGATAGAAAAAAGGACGCTGGTAGAAAAACAGATTGCAAAAGGCTGAAGCTGATGATGTACCCCAGAGACCTGAATTCCAGATTGTATGGCCAACGTAGGTGACCCGTGCCATTTCACTCTGACATGGATGTCATGGCGAGCATGCTGAAAGCCTAGCAGTCTACGCTGTCGATTGCGGACGTTTGCATTTGGTCGTGCGCGGAGGCGGCTTCTCGGGTGCCAGCTCTTTGGTATACATCCAGCGTTCTATCGAGTTTTCCTCAGTATCCGTTTGTACGGGGAAACATGCTACCACTGGGCTCTTGTGCCTGCGCGTTTTTGGCGGTAGTTTAGCTCCTGCTGGCGCCAGAGCGAAACCACCCAAAACGTACTTTCTCGACGGGACTCGGCCTGGGATATGATTCAGACCGAGAAACGGTGTCATCGCTTCATCGAAAAATACATCGAGTAGTGGCCCCTGTAACTCTGCAGTGTTTCCAATGGAAAACAACGAAACAAACGAATGGTGCGTTGCGCTTCATCAGCTCGTCTCCGGTGCAGATACGCTTGAATCCCGGTGCTACCAAGACATCACGGCAACTGGTGCGCTGCATTCCACGTCCACGAGCGATGCCTCTCCGCGCTGGCGACTTGCATGCTGCACCCTCTTGCCCGTCAAGCGAATGGAAGCACGTGACGGTTGCAGCGCCTCGAAGCGCTTCTCCAGTGCTGCAGTCGGTCGCCCGTGCACGATGCGGCACGCATATCGCCGTTCACGTATCCTTCCTCGGAACCGCAGAGGTGTCATTTCTCTCAGCGACATCATTCGCGAGCCGTACACCGACCAGGTACCGTGATCGAGTCGCCGAGTTACGTGCGAGCTCAAATCACTGCACCCAGCTGCCTGGAAGACGCTTGCAAGTATCCGATAAACCTCGCTTTACGGTGAATCGCTTCGCACGCTCTCAAAAGCTGTGGAAGCGCTCTTGAGTGTCGCAAACGGTCACAACGCGGAGCGTTTCGCCCAGCACGACACCGCAACGACTCGAATTCGTCTCCAGTATCCCGTCTACGACAATCGTACCGGGGCGATGGTTGCTCGAGGCGCTCGCTGCCTCGGCAGAGAGCATCACCAGTGCGTCCTTTCAGTATACCTCCACATTGTAGCGATGCTGTTGCTTCAGCTGCTTCTTAAAAGTCGCCCAGTCTACGCCATCCTTTGCCGCGAGATCTTTCATGAAAGCATCGATGCCCGAGTCCATTCCTTTCAAGCCACACATGTAGACGTAGGTGTTATCCTTCTGCAGCAGTTGCCAGATTTCCTCACCACGCTCGGCCATTGCGTCTTGCAGGTAATACTTTCCGCCTTGTTTGTTTTTCATTTCCCTGCTGATGGCGTAGTGGAGTTCGACCTGGTCCGGCGCATTCGCTTTCATCTCTTCGAGCTCATCTCGGTAGAGCAGCGATGACGACGTTGGCACACCCAGGTAAAGGATCATTTTCCCCTTGAACTGATAGTCTGCGTGTTTCTCGACGAAGGCCTTTCGCATAAAGGCACGGAAAGGCGCAATGCCCGTTCCCGTGGCCAGCATAATGATCGTCGCATTCGGGTCGTCCGGCATAAGCATCTCCTTACCCACGGGGCCGGTCATCTTCACTGGAGTGCCCGGCTTGATATCGTTCAGGTAGTTGCTGCAAACGCCACGAACCTCCTCTCCTTTCTCATTCGTATAGACTAAGCGCTTCACCACGAGTGACAGCGTCTTGTAGTCTCCAAAGTCACCAGCGGCAGTGGAGGCTATCGAATAGAGACGAAGTTTATGCGGGCGACCCTTCTCGTCGGTGCCCTCGGGGATGATGCCCACAGACTGCCCCTCCAGGTACGGCAGCTTGCCGTCGTGGTGAATGATGACGTGACATGTATCGCCCGGTGCGTCGTCCCCAACAATCTTCTTGTTATAAATGCAGGTCCCGATAAGAGGATCGTTCGGTTTATAGAGATTCACCGGTACCTTCTTCTCGGCAGCGACCATGCGCAACGTCGCCGGGCGCGAGCGGCACCCAACCCGAGTCTGCAACCGAGCTGACTCAGTCTTGAGCGTACTCGTACGAAGCCCATCTTTTCCAGAAACGTACAGACGATGAGAAGTGATACTCGGTAGAAAAGCGAACATGTTAGCAGTTGCGTTACCTGGCAGCGACGCGAAAGCAAGCAAGCAAGCAAGCAGCTCAAGAGGCGCGCTGCGATCGCGAATCGCGGCTGCGGATCGCACATGCCAGGCACCGCCGCCGATCGCTCCGCGAGGCCGAGCACGCACCATCGCCAATCAATCTGAGCGATCCCCGGAATGGCTTCTCTTTATATAGTAATTTTGATCAAATTTCAGTTGGTGACACCCCGTTCCTGTGGCGTAAAGCGTGACGTCCGATGTATCGCTGAGCAGTTTGCAGCATCGAAGGCTGGGCGTTGCTGCGCGCGCGCCGTGGATAACCGAGCCACAGGGGACGCCCGGAGGCGATTCGCGCCCCCGTATCTCGGTCCACAACGTATTCGACTTCTATACCACAGAGTCGATCGAAAGACTGCGGGTTCGAGTCCCGCCAGGAACGGTGCATTTTTGCGCATCGGTACCGCGGGTATGGCGCTGTCGACAGCGCGGTTGCCAGAGGCAAAGCATGACGACTCGGAGCTGGTGGCACCGCACGCGGTGGTGCTTGTGCTGGGGCGGCTCGAGCAGTCGCCGCGCATGCTTGCACACGCCTCAGCTTTAGCGGCGGAGGGCTTTCGGGTGACCCTGCTGGGCTACGGCAACGTGGACGACCTGAACAACGCGCAAGTTCGTGTTGTGTCTTTATCTCGCGCGACGCCAACTTCCGTCCACGCGGGCGAACAAACGCGACGCTGGCGGCGCCGTCTGAGTTACCCCTGGCGGGCGTTCTGTGCACTCGTGACGCGACTGTGGCTCGTGCGTCGCGCGTTCGATGATATACCGCCGTGGGACCTCCTGGTGGCGCAGAATCCTCCCGCGTTTCCGACCTTGATGTTGGTACCGTGGCTGCGATGGCACCGCGCGCGACCGGGTGCAATCGCCGTACTCGACTGGCACAACACGACGCACTCGATTATGGCCATCAACCGGGCACCAGGCTCCGCTGTCGCCCTTGCAGCGCGTCTGGAGTACCTGCTTGGCGCGCGCGTAGCGGACGCACACCTCGCCGTCACTGGTACGCTCGGGGAGCACCTACTCGCAGAGATGGCGCTTGAGCGGAGCAAGTTGCTGGTGCTTCCCGACCGCCCGTTACGCGACTGGACGCAGCGCTTCTTGTCGAGCGCGCTCGATACCGAACAGCGATACCACCGGCGCCGGGACCTGTGTCGTCGCGTTTTCCAATGGACGGATGAAGCGATCGAAAGCGCGATAGCCCAGGTTTGGCTCTGCAGCGCGACGAGCTGGTCACCAGATGAACCCATGGAGCTTCTCTTTCAAGCAGTGGTGCTTTTAGAGAAAAAGTACGGCTGGTCTGGGCGTCTTTTCATTACGGGACGCGGTCCGTTGCGCTCGTTTTACGTGGAGCGATTTTGGCCCCAGCTTGGCCTGACGCGCTGGAGCCTGCACGCACTCTGGCTACCGAGCAGAGACGACTACGCACAGCTGCTTTCTTGTGCTGATGCCGGTATTTCAATGCATCAATCCTCGTCTGGAATGGATCTGCCGATGAAGGTGTTCGATATGTGGGGCTGCGGTCTGCCGGTCATCGCCTATGCGTATCCGTGCTTGGAAAAGGATCTGCCGCTTCAGCGGCTCGATGGCGAGTTGGATGCCTCTGGAGCACCTTCAAGTGCGATGATGGGTACCGCATTCACCGACTTGTCCAGTTTGGTGTCGTCCATCATACAGGTAAAGCGTCACCAAGAACGCTATCGAGAGAATGTCTTGCGCATTTGCGCGACGGATCCCACGTGGCAGTGGGAATCGCAATACGTGAAGCGCTTTCTGCCGTTTTTAGCGAAAATGCGCGCAGATATGTTGTCTGCTGCAACGGAAACTACGACACGGATGCATCGCCGCTGACGCACCCGATTTCTTCCAGGTATGGTCGGTCGTTGAAGTGCTACTCTCGTAGCGCCTCTATCACCAGCGGGGGCAATGCGCTGGCGTTTCCACTGCGTGCCGCCAGACGTCAAAAGACGTTGCGTGTTGCTGCTGTTCGATCGCGGCAAGTCGCGATCAGTGCGCGGCCTAGTCAGCGACGCAAGCGCTTGTTCACAGCGGCTGGCGGGACCATTTTCGAGACTGCGAACGCCGGACGATGCAAACGTCGCTGTCATGCGGAAAATTCGTCCGCGCTGCTCAGCAGCAGGGTTCCATGCTGGGATGCGTTGCCCGCATCCATTGGCACCCGTACCTGCGTTGCGTGCATCGCACCTGTTCGGCTGCAGCGGCAGTGCCACTGGTAGGCTGCCCAGGGGATCCACGGCCTGCCCGTTCCGTGCGGCAATGCGGGTAAGCAACTCGCACGGCTTGCGTTCCATGCGGAAACATGCGAAACTCGCACTTGCCGCACCATTTGCAGTGACTCGGTCGATACTCTGGTTCCAAATACGGTCCCGAATGCGCAAACACCGCCATTTCCATGGTATACGGTCGATCCATCCAGTCCGGGATCGCCCGACCAGGCAATAGTTGTCGAAATCTAGGAGAGCGGCCACAACAGGGAGCCGCCCGAGGCCCCCGCCCGCCGCCGCTGGATTCCACCAACCCCAGACACGAAAATCGCACCAAAGAACACCATTCACCCAAACGATCACGCACCGGTGTACCGATCCTATCTGGTACGCCTGTTGCGCGCACTCGCCAAACGCACACAGACGGGATGAGCCGCACCTCGACGACAGACGTCCGTTCGAGACAAGGCACCCATCGGAACGCCAGCGCGTTCCAAGATGTAGTACCCCAGGAGCGCTCCTAGATCGCGGGAAGCGGTGCACGCAGGCGTTGCAGCAGCGCCTGGGCAATCGACGCTGCACCGCGCTGCGTGTGCGGCCCCAGCGCTGGCGCCGCACACAAATCCCGAACACGCACGCGCGTGCCGTGTGCATCGATCGCCACCACCGCTTGATCGGCGAGCAGCATAGCGCCTACGATATCGGGATCGGCGGCGAGCGCGTCCCAGTGATGATCGGATAGCGCTCGGGGCGTGCTGGGCAGCAGGCCTATTGGAGCTGCAAGGATCGTTCGATCAGTGTCGGTGTTGGTGTCGGTTTCTTCCACGGTCATCGCTGATGCAAGCCAGGTTCGCAGCACCGGATACCGTTCCACCAGGGATTCCGCCTTGCGTACGTACAAGCATGCCCATGATGTGTCCGTCGCATGAAGCGCGCACTCTAAGAGTCGCATCCAGAACGCTGCTCCGCGGCGAATCGGGAGCGTTCGCCGCGAGCCCAGCAATCCGAAATCCACCGCTGCAGTGAGTTCACGGTGCCAGGAGGCACGGCAATCTGGCGGGAGCTTGACTACGACGCCTGTCGGATTCATGCATCGAAAGAGGATGCCGTCCAGGTACGTTGGATCGGCGTTCTGTGTTGCGATCTGCTGTGCAATGATGATCTGGTACGCGGCACGCACGCAGCGCAGGAGGCCCAGCAATGATTGCGCCTCCGTGTCCGCGGCGAATGCGGCGTCTATGATGCGATACATGGTCAAAAGCAGGTCGTTCAAGAGCTTGGCGTTCAAGTAGAGCGCAATCTGCCCAAGACCTTCAGCGATTCGTGGCAGCAAGTTGTTGAGCCGCTTCAAGCGCGCGCGCCTGTCCCGAAGTTTTGTCTGTGGCGTCACCTTGCCCCCAGGTGACCGCGACCTCTCATTTTTCCCCGGCGGGATTGCCGTATCACCTGTATTCGTCTGTGACTGCAACGCCTGCTCCAGCTGCAGTAAACACTGCGCATACGCCTGCGACAGCGCTGCCATGACTTGGCGTCTCGCCCAGTTCATCTCCTCCGGTGTGGATTCCGCTTCTAGGTCGTGGATATCCCGGGAAAGCTGTTCATCGACTTGGCGGTCCAAGCGTTGCTTCTCCTCCATCCACTGACGTAGCGCTCCGTGTTGCATGCGCGCTTTCTTCCGACGGCTCAGCGGATGTGCAGTGTTTCCGCCGTCCGCATGCTGCTGATGGCGCTTCTTTTTCGGGGCCGCATGAAGCGCTTCCAGGGGAACCTTTAGCAGCGGTTCCACAATTGCCGCTGGTGCACGGATCCCTTCGTCTCGAAGGCGCCGGCAAAGGGCTCGAACCAGTCGAACCGCCGTCCGCAAACTCGAGCCCGTAGAGCTTTCAAAGAGCTCCATAAGTTCGCTGGCAGTCGCCACGAGTGCTTCATCAGTTGCCGCGTCGGTGCCGAACTGCGACACGAGCATCTCGACCAAGTCCTCTGCATGGTTAAAATGGCAGAGCTGAAGCAGTAATTCCTGACAAGATCGCAGGCACGTCTGCCGCAGCATTCCATCGACTGCGCTGTGGGCGGTATCGGGGCATCTGCCTGCGCCCTCAAGATGTTTCCTGAGCCATCGGATAAAACTCGCATAGGCTTGCAGCAGCACTGATTCATATTTGCGAAGCTTCCTTACAGCCTTACTTAGCCGAACACCGTCCTTAGGTTCGCTCGGGATTCGAATCTGATACCCGGGACAAATATCCAAAAAGAGTTCTGTGAGGGATCGTATGCATAGGAGGGTCGCGTGCGCGCTGCAGGCCGTCCCACTGGGACTGCTGCGCACAGCGCGTTGGAAACGGTCCAGTTCACGCAGCAATGAGGGCAGGGACTGAAGCTTTCCCGTCTCTTGTTCGGGATTTTCGGCGATTGCCGCGCACGTTCCTGCAATCAAAACTATAAAGCTATGCTGTTTGGGTGCCAGCGTTTCGAATGCGGATGCCGCATCTCGTCCAAAAGCACGTCGTGTCTCTGGACATACATCAATCGCCTCATCGCTCGCGTCAGCTTCCGTTGTATGCATGTCGTCCTTGTGGTCTCGGTCAGCTTGTAGCGTGTCCCGCTGCGGCGAGTCGGAGGCACGGCGGATGACATTATGCATGGGGGCGGTGTGTTGCGGGCTTTCTGCGACCTCTTGGATCGGTGAGCGGAGGCGGGCACCGGGTCGCACGAGACGCACTGTCTGCGGGTGACCATTCGAGGTAGCACCTCGTTCTGAGACACTATCCGTTCCGGGAACAAGCCATGTTCCGGAAATGGGATCTCGCACTGGCAAGCGCCCTGCCTTTCGCTTTGATGACTTTTGTGCTGCCTGGAGGCGCCGCTGCATCGCCGCATAGGCGCGCTCTACCCGTGAGGCAGCGTCCCCGTCTCCATCGCGCTTTCGGCGAGAAGGCGAGTACTTGCCCTCCAGACCGGATGCTTTCGAGGCGTCGCGCTGGCGATGCTTCCTTTGGGGTTTGCCTTGAGGCGGCAGCAGTTGCTTCACGAGGGAGCGCAGGACTGTCTTCGCGCTCCGCTCTGCGCCAGTCGCTGTCGGTGTCTCGTCCGGGTCTGTTGTCTTGCCGGCTTCAAAGCGGTAGCGTTTTCGGTTCATAATTGAAGCGCCTGTGCCTACCGATAGAGGTGCTACCGGGATCTCTGCTGGTAATGCGGAGTCTATACCAGAGCCAACTCTAAAGCGGTCGCAGTACGGCGTTTTGGCGTCTACTACTCGGTGAGCCCGACTCGATCCGGCTTACTGAGGAGGAGCGAGTACCTGCTTTACGAGCAAGCCTTGTTGCGAACACGACGCGAGTGCAAACGGGTCACTGGGGCAATACGTTATCTGCACATTAATGTATCAATCAGAACAGACCTACAAATATAGGGAAGAACCCTACCCGGAAACGCAGGCGCACGCATGCATTGAGCTCTTGGGATGCAGCGGGCCGACGGCTGGGCGGCTTTTCGCATGAACATGTACTCACGATCGAACGCTGGGAGAACGTCTTCTAAAACGATAGCGCTGCTTGATAATTCTGTCTACGGGAACTATTGGAACGCCACGAGCGACCGCCCGGGCGTCCTTGGAGCAGCTAAACCCGATCAGCCGCCCGAGCGTTGGTGCTACTACAAGTCAATAGAGTCGTGGTTGACGCGATCGAGCGCCGTCAGCTCGGAAGGAATGCGCTGCCGCATGTCTTGATCCCGTAAGAGATACGCTGCTTTTTTCCAAAAAAGCTCGAATCGCCTCATGCGATATCATGCTGCATTGCGAGCTCCCATTCTACCGGGCAGTGTATGGGCGAGCGAAGACGCAGTCGAGCGCGCCAACATCCGAATCTGAAACGGCGCTTCAGCTTCTCTTTAGCGATAGATCAGGATCTCGTTTCAGTAACGGAGTGTTTATGGTATTTGGACCGAGAACGGGATGCACGGACTTCAGTTCTTGAGAGATGAAACCACGATGGTGGCTCTGATCTTTTGTGATTCGATGAGACGTCATGCTCCCGAGCTTTTATGCACCCACCTGGAGATGTAAAGCAACGATCATTGCTTCTTATTTCGAAGACAACCGCAGATCGTAAGAAGACAAGAAGCGCGTCACAATGCCAATGTATCATGTCCCAACTGAGACCTGGTCATCGCATGTGGCACACTTGAGGCCCATGTTACGTTTACCTTTGTACATCTAAAGCGGGTGATGCTTCAAGAGGCGATCAAGCATCGGTTCCCTCATACAGGTGTGCCCGCAGGGTCACTAGATCGATCGGATATCGATTCCGTGAGGAGCGCACAGCGCAGGAGTTGGCACAACGTAGCAACGTCTGCGGGACCCGTATGCGAATGAAACATCAACGCAGCCAGCGGCGTTCGCGAACTCCGGTGATTCCAGATAAACAAATCCATCCGAAAACAACGTCAAGGGCACGTTGGCAGCCCGCATCGCCATTTTTCTCGGTGCAAAGTCTGTGAGCCTTACCGGACTCTTCTGGATGATGCACCACCGCTGAACACGACAGACGTGGATTCAGTTCCTCCACAGTACAGTGAGCGTCCCACCAGTTCCAAATGTGCATTTCCACGAGAACCAGAAGACAGATCGTGCGACCTCTTCAGGACGCGCATCCACGGAACGCGCCTGCCAATCGAAGCAGTCCAGCGGCACGCCACTGCAGCGCACTGCACGCGAAGCAACGTCAGCGCATTCTGTTGGTATGAGACCGATCCATCCAAGTAGAGTCTCCGGAGCGTCGATACTGATCACTAGCCCGGGGAAGAGAATTCCGCTCCTCTCCCAAGCTCACGACGTTCAACAGGCTCCAGAAAAGTCGTTGTGGCGGGAACAGAGGTCCACCAGGCTTGCGGTGCCAGGCGCGTCTGTACGTGGCGCTCGTGCAGACGCCTCGCATCGCTGCATCGCTGCATCGCGATGTGCGGCACGCGCAGGCGATGCGCGCGGTCTATACGCCGTATTTGAATTCCCGGCGCTGGCTACGAACCCGGTGCTTATGGAGACCGCGCCCTACCTGCGAGAGCCTCACGTCGTGCTGCCCAGCGAGTCGGTCATCACCGAGGCAGTAAAGTGCTTTAATGACGCTGTTGATGAAGCACTGCAACCCAGCGTTCGAGAAAGCTACTTACTTCCAGAAAGCCGTCGCGAGGCGGTACGAGAACAGTTGCGTGCGACAGCTGCGGCCCTTGAAGAGCTCTTGCGTAAGAACTGTGTAGTTTTCGCTCAAGTTCAGGCGTCCTTTCCGGAAGAAGAAGAAGACAATGAGATTCGTGGAAAAGTGAAAACGCTCGAGGCCCTTATTATTGAGAAGGAGAAATACTTGCGGCGGTTACGAGCGGAACGCTGTGCCACAGCCGAACAGTTGGTCAGAGCACAGGCCGAGCGACTCGCCCAGCAGGTGACTGCGTTACAGGCCGAGGCAGTATTCTCCAACGCGCAGTTCGAGGACCTGGTATCAGACAATGAGTCTGATACTGAACTGTCGGACGGGAGAAAACGGGCGCTTGAGGAGCAAGTCTTCCAACGCGTTGAGACGGTACGGAAACTTATGTCTGAGCTGCTCCATCGTTTGCCCGCTCTGAAAGATAAAGCTGAGCGACTACGCGAGGTTGCGCAGAGTTTCGGCGGCGTCGAACCAAGCGAAACTGAAATATTCATCAAGGAGGACGTCAGCAACCTGCTCTCGTTCGACATCTGTACAGAGAATCTACGTCCCGAGCAGCCGAACACTGAAGTTGAAACCAGGTCCTCGCGAGCGAGTAAGGAGAGCGCTGGAGCGATTACGCGCGCAAGACTCGCTGCGACCTTGCGCGTCTCTGGCAGCGTCACGCGAATCCGATAGAGATCAGCTCGAAGCGAAAGTGGTAACAAACGACCCGCAACCTGGGATGCCTTTTCGGGCATTTTCATATTTATTCGCTGCTGGCTCCGACGCAGCAGGCGAGCCAAGCTCGATTTCTGTCGAGCTGATTCCAGTGCCAAGACGGACATTGACATTTTTCCAACGACAGCGCCCCGATCTTGTGCAATGCCGATATACTCAGGACGGTGAGTTCCAGAATACCTGTACTAGGACGCCTTGTTGTTTTGGTTTGTTTTTCTCGCAGGTATTCAAGTGACGACATGTTTTCTGTAGATGGGAGAAAGGTCGCGGAAAGGAATTATGCCGTCACAGGCCGTTTTCGGAAAATGGGTTGCAATGGTCTGAGCCAGATATTCCAGGGTCAGCAGGTGAATGAATCACCACTCTATTGGTCGGTATCCTGAACACAGAGCGCCCAAAACAGAACGTATCAAACTCTAATTAAACGACCTCCTCATCGACAGTCCATTCCGTTCCAGATGTTCTCAGATAAAATACTACGAAACAATCCAGAGGATGTGAAATTTCCGTCCTGGTCATACGAGCGGTGATGAAGAGACACCGATGGACTGGGGGAAATGCGCGGTTCTCTGAGCGATGGTCTTGCGTTGAACAGCGCACGATCGATGTCGTACGGAACCGCAAAACTCTCTCGCATGAGAAACGGGTGCTCGTCTCGCCTGCTGAGACTGTATTCGGGAGCAATGGTAGACCAGAATTTGGATTCTCAAAGAGCGACAAATCGCAGGTCGTAAAATAGAGACAAGTGGCAGTGACGTCATCGTCAGCCCCGGGTGCGATTCAGTCGCATGGTCGGCCACAAGTCGCCAAACTGACAGGAGCGCTCTACATCGCAACCTTCGTTGAAGAACTCCTCGAGGTGTTGCGATCCCATACGCTTCTGCTCTTCTGTTAGAAAACCCCATTTTCCAGCGGTTAATAGCAGTCGATGAGAAGGCAGTTGTGATTCGTGTCGAGCTCGTCTTCGTACAAGCCTATACTCACCGGCACCATGCAGTTGGAGTCGTCTTCATTGTTGTGAACCGCTATGGCTATGCTCACGGATCGATAGGCAAGTCTCTCGCATCTGTGCCACTGAGCTTCATCGACAAGTGGCTCCCAGCCTTGAGCAGCCCTGAACGGCTCTGTTGCTCCTCTTCCTGTACGCTGGGACGAGACGGAAAGCGCGCTTCAGCCCGTGAGCGCGCTCGCTGCTTAAAACATGACAAAAAGATTCTTGAGGAATAGTGGATATTTACATAGAAGAGGCTAGTGTCAGTTTCAGCGTGGAGCAAGTCCGTCTGAATCCCAAGGAGGAAACGAGAATAGAGTACAGCGACCAAACCCATTCCAACTCGTGAAGAAAAAAGAAGACAAAGAAGCATCTCGTCCCTGCAAGCGAGTATGAACTATTGGAACAAGGTTGCAAAGTGCATCGCGGGAGCTCGTCCGAGGCGTCTCGTTTACAGCGTGGATATGGATAGAAGTTCACAGCGAGCACGGGGACCTCCCGCGTGATCATCTGCATGCAGCATGTGAATTCCGTGCCAGCGTCCAGCAGCGATACTCATTTTCCACGCAGCGAGGTGGATGAGGTCCCAGACTTGGGAATGAGTTTCGACCCGGGCTTTGGAAAACATCATGGTGGTCGCAATGACTCCATATCAAAAGGATGACACCAAATACCTCTACGAAAAGCAGATGAAGTTGCTTAACTTTTCCAGGGTTCGGCATCATCGGGAATCGGGCGTGGTGATAATGATGGTCATGGTGGTCAGCGGGCACACCACCGCGTCGAGTGACAGCGCCGGGGCCCCATTCTTGACGCACTGAGCGTCGTATTGGACAGGAAGGGATCCCACATTCCGTTCGTTCAGATCGTACACGGGCGTCGAAACGACCCACACAGACGATCTTTGGCAGGAGTACATGCGTTCGCGCTGGGGTCGCCAGCTGCTGCGGTTGTACAGGGGTATGATACGTTCATTCGCCAGCATTTTCCCACGTGTTGGAAAGGGCTATGACCGACCAGCCGCCTAGTTTTATGGCCGTGCATCGCGCTAGACTTGCTGTAGCGCGCAGGGCCTGCACGCTTGCATCTTCAACGAGAGCCGATTACGAATGGAGAAATCGATTCTGTACTATGCCCATCGATGCGCTGAGGACGGCATACACGCAACACGAGCACAGGTTCTCGCTGAAGCAGGCCCAGACGCAGACAATGAAACAGAGCCGGTTGACCGAGTTGGTATACGGTATGCTGACCGAACGTCAGCTCGCGAGGCAATCGCTTGTAACAGGTTTGCGATAACGTGATTCTAATACCAGTCCCAATGCGCGCAGGCGCTTTCTGCATCGAGACTTGGGCGCCGCGATCAACATGCGGAAATGAATCGCGCTATTGGAGCGTCCAGAAGCTTTGTATCGAGCGAACCTTTGAGAGAATCGTTTGCTACCCCGAATGTGCGTTGTGCTGAATCGAGGAAGACTTTTGATGCAAAAATCTGTGCCTAGTACAGGCGGGCGTTTGTTCCCACCTGGGACGAGGCACACGTATGGTACCATTCAGGAGTCCACCAGAGCTGGTACACTGTACGCATACACCGCGAACGGGTTTCCAGGCCTACTGGAGAACGATATCATTGTTCCGTTTTTGGAAACTACCGAGTATGGTCCAAGAGCAGCTGCTGCCGAGGTGCTCTTGACATTCGCTGTCCCCAGTACCTGAAGTATATCGTCACCTCGATTCATCAGGATAAAAAACGACGCCCACGAGGACTCGCACAGCACGTACGTTGGCCTGCAAACGACTGCCCGCAACGGTCACTCCAGGGAAAACTGTCTCACTCCATTCTCCCGGAATCATCCGCCGATTTGCCGGAAAGAGGCGTTCTCACTTTCCCGCTTCATTAACGCGAGTCTGGGCATGGGGAATCGAAATCACCGCATCAAGCATGGCCGAACAGTTGCATCCAGACCCGTGTACCAAGTCGGTGCAAACGAGGGTCATGCAACGGAGATCGCCCGCCAGCGCGCTCTGCCCAATGCGGAAACTTTCGTCGACTGGACACGCGTTCCTGTTAGACGCGTCACGACACGATAGCAGCGTCGCCACATCGCATACACGACGAAAACATGAATCGAACACGTCGTGCGTGATCCGCAGTTTCTGTTTGATAGCGCACTGCGAGCGGTTGAAGGCCCCCGGATCCGCTGCCGATTCACCGATCCATCTCCATGTCATCGGCATGGGAGACGAAGATGCAGCTTCGGAAGGTGGCTCGCGTATCAGCGCAGCACACCAGGTGAAACTCGTGTTATATCCGGAAAAGCGTCTTTTGCACTCGTCACAAGGTATTTCTTCTGGTGAGAGACGTACCCGCGAATAAAGCCGCGATAGATCAGATTCGCGACCAGGCACTCCAGCTCATCAAGTGCGGGTTTCGGATCCGTTAAGGCGCACTGCAGGGCCGCCAACGGTATGCGAGTCGAATTCAGTAAACGAACCGCAACGCGAAACCGATTCCGATACACAATCAGACGAAGTTTTTCAACCGTGAAAAGCAGGCCGCTTTGAATGAAGAATTCACCATATCTACGCAGTACATCATCGAATTGTCGAATATCCCCATAGATAACAGCTTCACGCAGCCGTTCATACACACGTAGTCCGTACTTACGAAGGAGCCGGACGCTGGGCAAACGACCCTGCAGCAGTCGCACCGGTACGAGATACGTCCATATCCGCTTACGGTTGCGTTCATATCGCACGGGGCAGTGGTGAGCCGCGAATGCGAGATGCGTTTCCGCTTCCACGTACCGATCCTCGTACAGCGCGATGCGTCCCACAAAGTAGTGATAAGTCACCCGTTGGTCGAGAGGAAACGCGTCATCCAATGGCGGGAATCCCGGTGACTCCACCGTCCGGACAAGGCTAGCGCACATGCGCAAATTGTTCAACGCAAAGTAGATACGGAGCAGGTACACGATCATGCCGAGGGCGCCAAGCTTCTTCGACTCCGATATCTCTGCACTTCTGTCATTGATCATGAGTGCCAACCCTCTTTTAATGATTGTTTCTGCCTCAGCGAGACGCGCTCTACGGTCGCGATCCGTGCGCAGCGGGTCCGAGCGCTCCACCTGGACGCGAGCAGCGCACTGGACGAGGTATCGGCAGAGCAGCGCTGCAATAGGGACAAACCAGTTGCCGCTGTTCTCGTTGCGCATTTCGTCATAGAGACTTGATAAAGCGTTCTTCAGCTCTTGAAAAATCTGTGCAACTGAAGCGTCCGAACGCGCCACAGTGTGCCAGATCGTTGCAGCACGACTCCAGTGCCATACCAGCGTCGCCCAGTTGTTGCTACGATTTTGATCCAGAATCAGGGCTGCTTGTTGGCTCGATTGAGCGTCATTGAAGAGTTGTTCGAGCGCATGTTCTACGACATCTGCCTGTCGATGCTCGAAACCCCATGTAAGCTGCTGCAGCGCTTGCATAGCGTAAAGGCCGGCTCAAGCGCCCGAACGTGCAACCTCGCTGCGAGAGACGCGAGCAGCAGTCCGCTCCGTGCTTGCGGCTAGTGCGGTAACGCCTCGTCCAGTCCTGAAGATCACGTCCAGCTTATCAATTACGAAACCAAGAGTTCAAACAACGAACAAAACAATGAGGCAGCGAGCCAGCCAGCCAGCCAGCTCGACGAGTAGGAACGCTCCCGGAGGTGTACCGATCGGTGCCGCCTCGCTGCATCCAATGCCGCTGCGTTGGCGCTGGCCAGAACCCTGTATACGGGTACCTGCAACCCTCTGGATCCTTGGTATTCGTTCAAGTGAGATGAAATAGGAGTACGAAGGCGAGAGGATTCCCCGCATAGCCTTTGTCACGTGATCCCAACAGAAGCTCGGAGGTTGCCGGTGTGAAACGTACTCCAGGTCATCGGCTCGGAGTCGGGGGAGCTGCAGCACCGTAGGATGCAATCGGCATGAGAAATGCTGCTGGGGGGATATCAAAACAATGGAGGTGAGAGCAAACCATGCGCTCTTCTTGTTTGATCCGAAAGATCGACAAAGAGAAGTTCCAGATGCTAGGCGTGTTTTCAGGGACGACCTCCGTGGACGTATCCAGCTCATGGTCGTAGATGCGGCCATCTGGAATTCAGGGCCCCATCAGCTCTGAACTGATGTCGTTGCTCGTCCGCTGTGTAATGCGGTGCGATGGACGCTGCAGCTTGTTCTCGATGAAGGTCCGTATCTTCACGTCGGCAGCGAGACGCGCGCTTCGTTGCAGGCCCACACCGTTGTTGGAATCGCATGGAGAGATCCTCTTGTCAGCGACCTCGGGCGAACATGCTGAGGTTTGGGTCTCTCCCAGCTACCATCAATAGGGGACAGTCGGAGAAGGATTCTGCGACTGTTTCCTTCTCCTATCTCGCATCTCTGGCTCGAAACATCCACCGGTCCCTTCTGACCTTCGGGCTGCGATGTCAGTCGTGGGAGGATGTTGATCGCAGCGTTCTCGTCTCGATTTCGCAACGGACGGCTATTGTGGACGTATTTCATACACAGGTGGAAGTTGTAATACACTCTTAACGTGACATTTTCATTTTTTTTATACAGAATAGGTGTACACTTTGCAGCGATGACACTTGGTCGTGGTCAAGTATGGCGGCATGTCCGCCACGAATCCTTCTCCGGACATCCTCCTGCGGTGCTTTATTGCTCAATGGATGCGCTTGACGGGTTCAGAAGGCTCCGCTTGATACGCATCTTCGTTTCCGCGCCCTGTGCGGTACGCCACGATCACGAGCTTACAATGAACGATCCCGCTGACGAGTGCTGCGTCCGCCACACATGAAAGTGCAAGTTGTCTCTTTCGACAGAGGATTATTATGGAGCGCGATGTTGTCAAATGATGAGCCAATTACCGGATGGAAAGTGCAGACCAGGGGCCACGTCGAGAAGTGTCGGTCCGGTTACGCTCGCTCCATGCAAAGCGCTGATGCATACGCTAATCGAAGCGAAAGCTGCGATCATCAAAGTCCGAACCCAAGAACCCCTTTCCATGCAAATAGAAGAGACAGGTGCCTCTGGCCGCATACATCCTGTGCGAGCTCTCTTTCTGTTGTCGAATGCCGACATATCGAGGACCGCAAAGAAAGCAGAATTTATCTCTCACACGAAATCCATCATTTTCATGACAAGTTCAGTGGACTTGCGCCATGAGCTTGTGTACAAGTCTTCATTCGACGACGTCCAGTATTTTCCTCGTCAATCCAGCGGCTCGAATCGCTGCACCTACGACCTGCCTTGAAACGGAGAGATCGAACACGAGTACCATGCGCGGGTTCGGCATGCTATACGTAAGGAAAGGAGAAGACCAGAGGCCTTTACCTATGAACTAGATGATGATCCCGATTATTTCCCAACTCTGTGGTCGAGTGCTTCGCGAATCATCTTGATTCCGGTGACACCAAGGGTTCCAACAGCAAAGTTTCGAAAGGGTCACTCTGAAAAGAAGATCGACAGTTCTAAAACTACTTCTGAATCCGTAAGCCTTCATTGCTTCACATGAAACGTCCAGACAGTTCTTCTAAAAAACATTCGCAAGGAAATCGAAATGCAGGCATAGCTCGAGTAGTTTGGGTTTCCGCTTGCGTCGGATACGTGTGGTATTGTGGGCATCGCGTTTCGCGCTGGCAGCGCTTCCAGCGCGTTCTGCTCTGGCGTTGCGCAGACGCTCCAAACACACACACACACACACACCAACACACAAATACCAGCACCAGGGTTTAGAACGTTCTGTTATTGGCGATACCGAACGGAGGTCTTGTCAAGGACACAGCACGGACGCTTCGTTACCGCGACCACCAAACAGAGTGGCTACTGGCGGAGCCCCGGCGGGCGCTTGACGAACGGGACTGTGCGCTCGTTTGGTGTGGTAAAAACACGAACAGCGCATGACTTCGGGAAACAATCACCTAACCGCAGCAGCAGCTACCAGTCGCACCGAGCTTGTCGAGACACCTGTTTTGCGGTTGCGGCTACGGGCGAGACCGCAGGTACGGTCGTCCACCGAACGACACGTCCGTTGGAGTGACGATACCGTTGATAACGAGCACGCTTGTAAGCGCAAGTCGAAAAAATGTTGTATTTATCACAAACCACACAGTATCGAGAGCAGCAGTGACTCCAGTTCTTCAGATGACGACGACGACGACGACATAGACTGCGGCGAGAGCTCGTCTTGAGCTGGATTCCCGGGGCGGTACCTCTCGGAAATGAACGCTCCAGTGACTGGGGCTTCACAGGTTACACTCCCGCGGCGAAGCACTGGCGGGCGCTCATGTCACCTCGTGGGACTGCATCCGCACCAAATGATTGCATACGACCAGGTGCATCGTACATGACGCAGGCCTGTCCCAAGAATGGCGAATTTCCAGCGATAACGTCGGAGGTGACCGGCATCCCGCCAGCACGCGGAGATACACGACAACCCGAAAGCAGCCGTCGCGAGCAGCTGGACTTGGTGTCTGTGCCACACCTCAAGGATGCATCGCCGCCGTCGAGCATTCATGACGTGCGTACCCCGAGCAGCAACGCTTACAGCAAAATACACATTTTGAAACGCGATGTGTGCTGACTCCAGGTCTCTGGCGCAATGCCACCACAGATCGCTGCGCTTGTCCTCGCTGGTCGTATCGATCCTTGCCTCGTAGGGAAAGCGCCAGAGCGCCGTGCCCAATTCAAAGCAGAAGGCATCCGCACTGACGATGGGCCCGGATCCGACAGGCGTTGCACACTGGGCCAGCGCCCGTGTCGCTTTACTGAATGCCTTGCATCCAGGCGCCCTGGCAGCACAGCGCCTACGAGTCGATCAGGGCGTGCACAACGGCAACTCGACGCTGAACGACGCAGTCGCCAGCGTACTAGCGCGAGCATCGAAACAGCACCTGCTGCATCGGGATCGTAGGACTGAGTCGGCGGTGCCCCGATCACGAGCGTCTCTGCCGTCGGCGACACTGAATGAAACACGAAATGGGTACCTGTTTCGTCTCTCATCAAACAAGTGCAAACCGCATGATCTGGCAGGGCCAGAGAAGCCCACAGCCGGTGTGTATCCCTTTAGAGCACATCTGGAATACTCGAACCGCGGATGCATACGGTCTTCTTGAGGCGCACTGCCAACTCGCGGCTGCGATACCGCCTTGGATACAAGCACAGCGGCAGTGCGCGAGGCACCACCGACACTGCCGTTGTAGCGGGCAATATCTTTCCTCATGGGCAGTGATGCTCCGAAGGATCCCGCATCCGGCCGGCAAAGCGCTCACGATGATGGGTTCACTCCCGAGGCGCTTGCATTGCTAGCACCACGTTCTTCGCGGGCACGAGCCGAGTGTATCCGAGTCAAATCTAGATTATGGTAGCCGGCCTGTGCTGCAAGATGCTGCAATTCACGCACAACCGCTGGAGCATCTGGTCTAAGAAGCGCTATGCGCGCTACCATTCGATACGCAGTAAAAGGAACGGGGGCGCGACCTGCACGCGCTTGGTCCTCCGCATGCTTCGGCTGGTTCGAGTTCTGGCGCAGGTACTCGATGGCCTCCTGGAAACGGCGCGCTCGAAGCATCACGTAGAGGATCTTCTCGTGCGTCTCGCCAGTCGCCTTCAACTGCTCTTCCTGGATCTTTTCCAGGACAAGCTTGGCCGCCTCCCAGTGACCTTGCTTGCCGCATCCAAGCAAAAGCGCATTAAAAGTCTCGATATTCGGAACAAGCTGGTGTTTCTTACCATGATCCTGTAGGGTTTCGTAGGTTTGAAATGCGCGGTCAAGGTCTCCCATTTGCGACGACGCTGCAATGACACAATTCAAGGGAGCTAAAAGATCCATTTTTCCTGGTAGCAGCGCCTGCGGTGCGGCGGTATTCGGTACGGCTTCCCGAACAAGTTCATGTTCCAGGAAGAAATGGGCAGCATCGACCCGGTCAACGTGGCAAGCGAGCGAATTCACGACTCCGCGAAGTAGCTCTATCCGAGGCGCCGTGTCTCTTGCATCGACGGCGATGTCCAGACCCAGCACACGCTGATACTTGCGGTGATGCAACAGCCGCAATAGCTCGAAACACGAACGCATCCGCTCACTCAAGATAACCTCGGTTCGAGGCTCTGTGCTGGTACTCGAGTCTGCGGTTCCTGGCGCCGGCTGCGCAGCGGGAGCACTGCTTGTTGCTTCCTCTGGTTTCGTGCTTTGGAACTCCTTGCTGTCTTGCCGCGCTAACAGATTCGCGCGAGTGTAAAAGAATATGTCAGGAACTTCGAAGAGGGATTGGCTAGCGCTCTTCTCGCCGGCTGCCGAGACGGATCCAAGAACAATCTGCCTTTCGGCAGGCAAGTAGCGACTCTGGATCTCGTTCCACGCCAGATCACCAAGAGCATAGTGGTCGTTTCGAAGTGCGCAACCCAGAGCCGGAAGCAACACACCGAGTTCTATCGGGCGCGCACCGCGTAGTGTTGCCCATATGCCCGGCCGACGAATACCGTTCAGCAGTTCATAGCTGGCCTGCGCATTGTTGGCATTGCATAACCTGACAAGCAAGTTGGAAATCGTTGTCAAGCGCGGCCGCATTCTAAGCTCCTCTCGCATGACACGCAATAAGTTGAGTGCGACGTGGTTGTAGCGGTAGCGCAACGAGGAATCAATCAGGCGACTCATGAGGAAAGACTTTTGGGCTGGGGTGAGCGCACCCGTCGCCGTTGAGGGCGTTTCTTCCAGGTGATCTTCGGCAGCCGTCGCAGGTTCCTCCTCGGCCTCCATGGCCGACTGCTCCTCGGAGGCGCTGGCGGCAGCCGGGATGGTCTCTGCATCTGCTGGGGCAGCGGTGGATTTGGTCTGAGACGGCAACTTCTCCAGTGCTTTGTGCAGGTCAAGTCCACCGAGTGCCCTGGAAGCCATGTCCAGTGCATGTCGCATGCGGCCAGCGTTGCTGTAGATTACCGCCATGATCGCGTACGAGTAATGATTTCGTTCAGGCATATTACTGAAAATTCTTTCCGCTCGATGAAGATCCATGGCGACTTCACACGCTCGCAGAACGGCATTGTGATCGAAGACAGAAGAAGAAGGTTCCGCGGTTTCCGATACCGTGCGCTCCAGCACTTCTTCGACCAGAGCAGTTGCGCCACTACGCGATCCAGCTGACATAATCTTTCGCCGGACCTCTGTGGGAAGAGGGCCATTGGCCAGGAGTTGCTCCCGTACGACGCGATGCGCTTCCGCGATCCGATGATTGCGCAGCAACCCCAAGGCCGACCGAAGCGCCTCACTCTCAGCAGAAACTGCGGGTGTTTCTGCGCTCTGCGTCCCAGGTAGAGACGCAGAGCCATCTGCGCTTGTCGCCAAAAAGCGCGTATGCGGGATCAGCTGTCTCGATGCGAGGTCCCGGCCAAGAAAGCGTTTCAGCACGCGAACTCCGTCATTGTTACGCGGGTACGCGAACCTGAGGTTCCTGAGCGCCCATCCGCTAAGCGTCACAACGCTTGAGCGCATCTGCGACGTGTTCTTCAGCCTAAAACCTGTACAGTCTAGATCTGCTATCGAACACAAGTGAACCTGTGCGCTCACTCCTTTCACTGAGCGTGTAGGAGGTGTTCGTAGGCGCGTTCACAAACCCGTTCTCTGCGCAGTCACCTGGAGTTCCTGTCCGATCACGACGTTCTCTGCGCGATGATCCGAGAGAATCTGGACGCTGTGATGGTGCGAACTGCTAGTAGAAACGATATTTCCCGTCACCTGAGGACTCCGCGAACAGATAGGCGGAGTGTCTTCTCTAGGCGAACACGCGCTCACTGCGTATCGCTCGTGGCGTACGTCGATGCCTGCGTTCGCGTTTCCAGCAGGGCGTGTCGACGATGTCGTCGCCGTCGACGGCCGCTTCTGGGTATCTCCGAACGGGAGGAGCGATCGCTGCTGAGGTTATTGCTTCTTCAATATAGCCATGGAGGGGCGTCTGTGAGGGGCTCTTCGGGCTTCCTCTTCCCAGGTCACGTGCGACGATGACGTCTCTGGAAGCGTCTGGTTAGATTTTGGGATACTATAGGACTCGTTGGAACCTGGAAGTATTTGCGAATGAACTGACGACTTGACAGTCGACAAGAGGTTATCACGCCGACGCCCTAATGTGCGCAAGGTATGTCCCTGGGGGGTTCATTCGCTTACTTCCGTGAAGTGTGGTTATTCATCGTGCATCTACGAAGCATTGGGTTTTGTGGTTTGTGGACGGGGCTTGATAAGGCCAGTGCCCGTCAAACAAGGTTTCCTGAAAGGCCATAAACCTACATGGTGTCATCGCTGGGGTTGCACGGGTGTGTGAGCCGCAGAACGCCGCGGCCACGGGTGTCGACGAGCAACCAGCTTGGGCAGGGCTTGTTCAGCGGCTCTGCAGCTGCGTTTGTTCGTGAATAGCGGTGCATCAGCACCAGTCCTTTGTCTGCGTTTGCCAGTGAATGCCGTTGCACGTAGGGCCGTAGCTGCTGCACGAACTCGTACCTAGCGGCCAGCCGGCGGGCAACGGGCAGGTAGCCTCACCGGTAGTATCCAGCTTCTATCCGTGGATACGGCTATAGTGGCAATAGACCGGGTAAGTGTCGATGAAAACGTGACGTTGACAGGTCAGGCACTGCCAGCGGACGGACGTCCGGGACGGGTACCCGCTTCCCTGCACCAATTCGAGACCGTAAAGAATCCGTCAGTCAGACTGGAAAAAGCGTTCGTAGCATTGAATCCAGTATGCCATGCTTGTTGTCGATAAGACGCGCTCTGCGTCATGAGCATCACGCACGTCCGTTTCATCGTATCTGAAGGACGGAGGCGACACCTGGGCCTAGTAGAGAACGCTGCTAGAGGAGCAGGCTGGCTGTATAACTGGTTCAATTTACCCGTTTACAGCGCATAGCGTAGAAGTAGCCCCATGCTAAAGGACGCCTCGACATGACTACTGAAAGGATACCACTTCAAGCCAAGCGTATTGGATTGTTCAGTTGTAGAGGCCTTGATGAATCCAGACAGATTGATCAAGAGTCTCGTGTGCGACTGAACAGCGTAACATTTATAGAGAGATCCTTTCACAACCCGCGGCTGCGGTATGGCAGGCATGCAAATAAGCTGGAACCCAAACGAAGGCACAGCAGTGCGCTGATTGCCTCTCATTCGTCCCAATGAGTGATCTGCGACTTTTCACCACGCAGCCTTGATCCGTTAGCGGTAATAAAGCGCGGAGTTCCAGGCGTTTCTGGTCGAGTGTTGCGCTGCAGTACAGGAGGGCGATCTGCGCTCCAGTAACCGCTCGCTTTACAGAGCAGGATCGCTGAATCCAATCAGATTCTCCTGGAGGCTCCATTGCTGCCGCCAAAGATGCAATAGACCCGTTTGCTCTGCAAGCGCTGCTGCCTTGCATCAACCAGGTGCGACCTATCGATTCTCGAATGAACGATTGTACAACTACATGAATGCATCTATGAAGGACTGCACAAACTGAGTCCACGCGCGCAGCCAACGCAAGTGTTTTACAGCTGGACGGCGCTTGGTCGTTCTTAAAAGTCGTTCAGGGTGACGTTCCTCGTCGTGCAGCGCTTTAACCGCGGTTCCAAAGCGGGTACCTACCCATCGAGCCGCAGCTCGGATTTTAGGCGGTTATCGAGCGCACGGTGCCTTGGTACGGGTGTGACAGCGCACTATCAACGAGTGCGCTCACGGACGCCAAAGCAAGTTCTCTCAAACTGAAGCTGTGGGTGCAGGTTCCCAGACAGAGAGCCAGTCGAGGCTGCGTTCAATTGTGCTGTGTTGCACTCGCCGTCGACGCTCTACGGCTAGAGACGTAGCGTTCGTGTTCATGCACGATCCTGTGTGCTTCGTACAGCATCCCGCGGCACGAACGGTGCGGCATGCTCTGTACCAGCGACCCGCTTCTGGTGCGCTGCCGAGGGCGACCCGCTGCTACCGGTGCCGCTCAGTCGTGCGTTACGGCTGGCTGAGGGCCTCCAGTGAGCACTCGTCGGAGCGACACGTCCTCGTTACTGGTGTGGCGGGTTTTCTGGGTTTCCACGCGGCCCTAAAACTTGCCACCCGAGGCGATCGGATCACTGGTATCGACAACTTCAATGCGTACTATGACCCGAGCCTCAAACGAGACCGAGTGCGCTACCTGATGCGGCACGCTCCTGCTATACGCATCATCGAGTTAGACTTGGCGGATCAAAAAGCTGTCGATGAACTGTTCGCATCGCATCGCTTTACCCATGTGCTCCACTTGGCTGCGCAGGCCGGCGTACGACACTCTATCTCGCACCCGCATTGTTATATCCAGAGCAACTGCGTTGGCTTTCTTCACATCCTAGAGGGCGTCCGAAATCACCGCCCGCAGCCACCGGTTCTAGTGTATGCATCCTCGTCGTCGGTGTACGGCCTGGAGACGCAGCTGCCGTTTCGCGAGTCAATGACCGCCGATGCACCAGCGTCTCTCTACGCAGCCACAAAACGCGCCAACGAACTCATGGCTTTCACGTATCATCATCTGTACGGTCTCAAGACGACGGGTCTCCGATACTTTACAGTCTATGGCCCGTGGGGTCGACCCGATATGGCCTACTACGCGTTCGCGAATGCGATGCATTCTGGCAAGCCGATTACCCTCTACCGATCGGGGTCAGCGGAGCCCTCTCGGGATTTCACGTACGTTGATGACGCGATCGATGCAACTGTAGCTGCACTTGATCGCGCATATCCGTGGGAAGTTTTCAACGTGGGGAATCATCGCATGGAGCCGCTCAGTGCCCTGGTTACCAGTCTGGAAGAAGCGTTCGGCATTGAGGCGCTAAAGCAACATACCGGGCTGCAGTCAGGAGATGTACCTGCGACCTATGCTGATATTGGCAAGGCGAAGGAGTTGCTCGACTATGATCCGAAAACGAGTCTTCGCGAGGGGATCAAGAAGTTTGCCGCCTGGTATCAGTGGTACCATGTGGAGAACCGGCATGCCGTGGAGGCAGGTCTGGGAATCTGAGATGAGTCTCGAGTGCGCTGTCGACAGGGGTTGTGCGATGATGGAACACGGACCTGCTGGCTCTGCTCCTGCCTTGCGGTTTTAGTTCCGAATTTTTATTAGACGAAAAGCGTCGATATTCGAGGGGCAGCAACAGGAACGCACAGATTCACACATCGTTTTAGGATTCTCGGTCGTCTTTCGGGAATGGGTTACGGTTACGTGAATCGAGATGATTCGGTGCGCTCTAAAACAATTGTCCGTAAAATATCCGATATCATCATCCAGTTTGTATGTGAGAACTTATACGCTTCTGCTTTCCTTAGGCATTGCATGTTCTGTTCATTCATTCTTCAAGTTTTGGATCATTCTGCTTCAAGGTAACTGGTGCGCGGACTCTTGTATGCCATTGGATGGACGAGGAAACGAACTCAACATGGCACCGGAACGACTTGTTCGCGAGCTCTGGCCGAAAGTTCACTGAACTCGTCACCCCTCAACTAATCGATTCCTTACGAAAGACGAATCCAGTTCTCTGTGTGGCACGCGACCATGCGGCATTCCGCAGGAGCATGATAGCGAGCATGCGCTATGGTACCAGAGGCATCCGTGCCTTCTGTTTTTGCATGGAAAAGGTTCCTGGACCCGGACTCGAGTCATCACAGCGATTGCTTCGACTAGAGCATGCGTTATTGCCGTATACGATTGAGCTTCATCAAATCAAAAATGTGCAACTTGCTTTTCTGCCTGAATTTTCGTCGGGTGCTCGTTTTACCTAGGACAAGATTGAATTCGGCAAGTCCCGTACCGAATGGAACAGCGTGCGCTTCCAAGTGTAGCTGCCAGACCACTCAACGACTGGGTAGCCCAGAGGATGCCTGTGATTCCAGGGGACGGCATCGGGCGCGGATTCAGAGGAGGGCATCGAGTGGGGCGCTCGGTACCCATCAGCGGCATGTATCGAGCGATAAAGCGCGCCTTTAAGCACCATCGAGTTGCCCTCAGAGGCGAACCAGGTGCAATGGACATACCTGGGAACACCTGAACACATAAGGGTGTCACCGCTGTACGGGTCGCACCAACGCTGCATAGAAGCTCGATGAAAGTGACGAGCGATGCGTCGATCGCATGTTGCATTGGGGCATGGAACATGTCGACAACAGCCAGCAACAGCGGCCCAGGGACTTTACCACTACCATCAACATCCTTCGATGACTGACCACGGTGCTGGAGAGGCAACATAGACTAGCAGATGTAAACCCTCAGCTAAGAGCGTGGAAAATGGAACAGCAAAACAACAAGCGTGCAAAGGCTGGTGTTGGCGTCAATGCGAAGAGACCCAGACTTCAGTGTATACGCCCGAGTTCGAGGGCCTGTCCCATACCGTTGTGTCACGGGTGTAACTGTGTTCTCGTTTATCGCGAGCCTATCCATGGAAACTGCTTTGCCTTCCAAGTCTAGCTGCAAAAGTCGTTGCTGGATGGAAGAGCCCAGACCGCGGCGCCCTCAAGACAAAGCCCCAGTCGTTATCGTTTCCATGGATGGAACGACAGCGAAAGCGTGCGACAACATGAGCAGCGGCTGCGCTGAGTGTTTCGGTATCAGCATTTGCAGCGCCGCGTTGACGACATTAGCGCATCAGTGGTTTCAGTCAATGGAGAGTGTGCATGCCCGGCAGTGTTTGCTCCCCGTAGCCACTGCTTTCTAACTGGTCACTGATCATTACTAATGATGTATTGGCTTAGTCGCTCACCAACCTGGATGCGATGCGATGCGATGCGCAACATGCCGTGACGAGATTCGTACCTGAAATGCCGCGAGGTCCCGAGCTCGCTTCGCACTTTGAGCAGGTGAACGCAAGTGTCCGCCGAGTGTGTCACGTCCAAAACTGATAAGCGAGTGACCGTCGCGGCTCGAGCGTACCACAAGCAACCGCCGATGAATGAGCGCTCGTCAGCAGCAGGAACCGAGTCAGAGGTCTCGTAACCGTCTGCATACGGGATGTCATCTCTAAATCGGGTTATATCCGAATGCGTCGCCCACACATACTTGATCTCCAGTCCGAGGTGCCCCGAGACTCTGTCAGGATTCCGCTGGAAGCCGCTCTGTAGACGTCCGTGCTGCCGATCGAAAAGGAATCAAGATACCGAACGGCATGTGCTGGATAACGGGGAGCTTCGACCATACCTCCGCTTTGTACATTCGCAACAGACCAGCGTTGATCCTTGACCAGTTTTCTAGACCGCTGATGTCGTACAAGGTTGGCGAATGTTCCGCAAATGGACCTCTCTTCGTTTCCAGGATGAAGCGGATCGTGTCAAAGTACAAATACTTCGGTGCGAGTTCGAGCACCAGCTCTCGGTCGCGAGCTGCCACTGGTGGTACCTCCGTATCTTTTCCGATCAGCTGCGAAGAACCAAACAAGAACGGAAGGAAAACGTAGTCGTCAAGTCCCCATACGCCGTGCGATCCTGCGGGCTCCAGGGTAAAGCGCTGCTGAAGGTACCGCGTCGTGGCTAGATACGCAGGGAATACACTGAGCACCAGTTCGGGAAAGTCCTCAGCTCGGAAGAGATGCAGACGGTGCAGACAGAACATAAACAGCAGAAAAGAGGCCTCGTGTCCTGTGCCATAATCTATTCGCATCGGGTCCCCGAACGCGCCCAGAAAGTATGCTTGCAGGTCGGGGCCGTATCGTTTGGTTTGATCGCTTTTGACAAGCAGCTCTTCAGTAAAACGCGTCGTACGCTCCTGCAGCTGTGAAAACCACGTCCGAAAAGCTCGGTTTCCGAAGCGTCCAGTTTCCGCCGGAAGCAGTTCAACCTCCGCTGCTAACTCTTTCAAAGCAGCGAGCTCCGCGGTAACCAGGCTAGTGGCCGGAACTCGGGGCCCGGCTAGGGCGTCCCCCGAGAGACCACGAACGCTGCAGTTCAGTCGTTCTACAAAGTCCCAGATGTCTTGGAATGCAGATGACTCCAAAAACTCGGCCAGATCTTTGTGGTCGTAGATCTGGCGTACTGGCTCAGACTCGTCCATGTTTCCGGGAAGAAGACCTCTCGGCAAAGGTAGAAATGCACGTGCCACGCTCAAATGTGCGGTGTTGACGGCGCGCACCTGCTTCGCATCGCAGAGACATCAAAGAGTACAGTTCACGACACGCCCCATGATCGAGACGTCCAGGAAATCATTTGCAGTGGAGGATCCATGAGTCGAAGCAGACGATTCCAGAACGCTGAACGCTGCCTCGTGACGATCATATTTCTCGACTTATCTCGCGACTTCTGTGACATCGCATCGCCTCGAGAATGCTGCTTTTGCGTACAGCAAAAGCGTGGTCGATCTCGCTGCTTCTCAGGCTCCCAGTTGATCCATAATTTTTTTATACAGGCGTTGACGAGCGTAGATTTGTAAAATGCTCCGGTTTTACCGCGCACTCGGTGGCGTGTACCCTGATCAAGTCCATAAGCCACGCAGATGTTCTGCTCTGCACAGCGCTGTGAACGCAGCTCGCCGGCCGCTCGCGCCACATCGGTAGAGTCAGCATCCGTTTTCTGAGCAATTTTCTGGAGGTATGCAACAACGTTCACATTCTAGTGTATTCCAAGCTGGGTAGCAAGGCGCCACCGCAATTTCTCTTCCTTTGTGAGCGGAGATATCACGATGCGAACCAGAATTGCTCATGTGTCGTTCCAGATGACATGCTTATTGGACAAGGCGCTGGCATGATTTTGGGATAAATGCTATGCATGAACGCCGCACCAAACTCGGGTCGCATGTCGCCAAGTGATGAGGCAGCAGATATCCACTCACGCACAGACAAACCAGAAAGAATCTGTACTGTGGTAACATATGCAAATCTTGAACGATTCATATGGGCAACAATGCACATGATCTTCGCCCGCGCAACGTCGCTTCGAGGAGGCGAACATGCTGCCCGTGCCATCTGCTGCTGACGAACGCCAGCCATGCAGCAGCTCGCCATTGCTCGCCCTATGCGAACTCTTACCCCTCGGATACACGTAAAAGCTCTGCACCAAATATTTCGCCGACGTGTAGAAGCAACGCAGGTGCGGTACCTCGAGAGACAGACAGACAGAAAGACAGAGAAAGAGACCCCGTCAGCATGCACGTATCCCAGGAGCCCGCTGCCGACGTGTCCATCGATCCTGCGTGTCCATGGACGCACACAACACGCACACATTCGAGCATCAAGAAAGCGCGCTCCGTGCAATCGCACAGGGTGGCGTCTAGTTCTGTACTACAAGTTCTAGTTTCTAGAAGATGCGTGCATGCATGCAGCAATCGAATGCGTGCGTCACACGCGTCAGACGGATCCAGAGGGAAGCGCTGGTTAGCGCCTTCCCTGCTATCCGCCTGCGTCTACGACTTTGGACCCGTAACTTGCGTTTCTAGGTGGACGCGTGCGGTCGGAACGTTGGTCAATTTTGGTTTTGGGGTTGTTTGGCTCCGGGAACGCTGGTGTTCATGGAGGACGAACATCCTGCGCCTAACTCGGATCGCACCTATGCCAGCGACTTGGAGCAGGGGAACGTTTTCGGGAGCAGCCCCTCCGAGCGACACAGTTTCAGCCGCCTTGACGGCAACCGAGCGGGTTCCATTGGGGATGAGATGGATAGTGATGTAGCTGTTGATGAAGAGGACCGGAATGCGGGTATGGAGGTACTCGGGTTGTTCTCAGTCAGGGCGCGCTCTCGGGCTCGAGTGCGCAGCGATAACCGCGACGGCAGTGACAGTGGTAGTGCTCTTGACGAGGGCGTCGACGACAACAGCGACGATCATGGCGATGATATTGCTGGATTCGGTGAGAGCGACGATCTGTCGGGAGACGTGGACAGCAGTGATTGCGGTTTTGAAGACGACCAAAACACCGACGTCGACGCCGCTGGAGAGAGCGACCTGGAAGAGTTTCCGGACCCAGCTGAAGGAGAGCTGGACTCGTTTCGCCACGACGTGGATGCCACCGATGATGACTTGGGAGAAGAAAACGCCTCTGATGCGGACGCTTCAACCTTTGGCGATGGCATGGATCACGACGACGACGACGACGAAGACAACGACGACGATGATGATGACGAGGGCGAGGACGACGACGACGACAACGATAACGTTGACGAAGAGGAAGACGACGGCGACGACATGCCAAGTGATGATGAGGATGCTGAGTATTCTCAATTCTTCGGCGTTGAACAGGAGATGCTTTCCCTCATGGAGCAGCGCGGATCTGCCTGGATGGAGGGTATGCCGGCAGCGCACCTCCAAGCATTGCGCAGAGCCGACATCCAGGCTCAACGTCTTATGCAGCGCTTTCGGAATGCCGATGATGACATGGAAGTGTTCGTGGTCTGGCGTAATGGACAGGAAGCTGGCGAAATACTCGCAGATCGCGATGAGGATGCTTCTCTACCTGGTCTAGGTATACATTTTCTTAACATGACCAACGAACAGCCAGACTGGGCTGAAGGTTTCGGTCTGGGAATCGCCGCAGCGAATGCGATGTTGCTTAGCGACCCGAGCAGCGAAGCGTTGCGGCCATACGCGCCTGCGCGGCTAGAGCTACCGCAACCGCCGCGCGTTGAGAGCGATTCGCGATCACCGTCCGAACGTAACTTGTCGGTCGCAGGCAACGTGCTGGACGGCTTGGGCAGTCGCCGACACAGCCCGGGCGCGACTCTGGGCAACATCTTGTTGTACGGTTCGGGTGCACACTGCCAAAGTTGCCCGAGATCAGCGCGCGAGGCGCTCTCAGCGCTTTGCCGTTCTGACGGCTTGCGCGCCCTGCTGGCGTCGAGCTCGGCGGTTGCACCGACCGCACTCATGATGCGACGCAATATCAGTTGTGGGGACTGCGGTCTCCGCAATGCGGCGGACGCTCGAATCCATGATTTCGCGGATCTCGTACTGCGAAGTCCAGCGTTCACAGAGAACCTTGGCCACGGCATCGCAGCTGCATATTTGGTCAGCAAAATGAATCCGCCTCCAAAGGAATCCGAGCAGCTGTGGGATCTTGCATCCCTTGGAACCGTGCTCGCTGGAGCGCATTTTCATCCACTCTTTTGGGACGGCGCTCGCGGCAAGAGTTCCGAGTCGCCACTGCCGGGCTTGTATCGCGCACCACCTGCGCTGTCGATTCGGTTCTCTGAGGATTTGTTGGAAGCGCTGCTGGGGCTGCCTATTGGTCCACTGCTGGGCATCGATCGTTTCGGAACGCTGGCGGTCACCGGGACGCGCCAAAGGCGGCGAGATGTGCTGCGTCTGTATCGCGCGTTTGGCAGCTGCTCGTTGCGGCGTGGCGCACCGTACGATGCGCTCAGTGGCCTCGATACCCATGCACGTCATCTGGATACCCAGCAGAAGCGCTTCGCAGCGCTCCACGAGGAAATGCGAACACTCTGGCGCGATGAGCGCGTCCGTAGGGAGCGAGCCCAACTTGACGACGAGTACCGCCGTCTCGTTGACGAAGAGCAAGCGCAGGCCTCGGAATCCTGTGCGAATGGCAGGCAGGGCGAGCCCGACGTGCCCATGGAACGCTCAGAGCAGCAGGAGCAGGAGCAGGTGCTGCCAGCACCTGGCACGGAGACGGAGGCCGCTAGCTCATTGACTGGTTCGCTTCTGGAGCATGCGTCTGCTGCGAGTCCGTCACACCCAGCCAGCAGCGGTATGCTTACGGGAGCTGCGGAGACATCAGACTCGGCCGTTGTGCTGTCTATGCAAATCGACGATTTGCCGGGCGCTACTCAAGTGCTGGGTCCCGACGCACCTGAACCTGCAGCGAGCGGTGCAGTCGAGCTCAGTTCGGACGCCGAAGTGCGAGCGCCGCCTGTATCGGACTCTACGACCGATCAAGAGGCAGGGACGCGTTCCATCACCGAGTCCGATATGGAGCACGTGGCGCGCACTGTCGGCATTGACCCCACGGTGCTCGTCGAGTTACCTCCAGATCTCCGACGAGAAGTCATTCAGCAAAACCTCGCCCAGATTCGGAGCAACCCAGCATTTCTGAGCTACCTGCCGGTGAATGTGCGACAGGAAGTTGAGGAGGCAGCTGCCCAGCTTGATCGCCTTCGTGGCTCCGCAGCCGAGATGGATAACGCTTCCTTTTTGGCAACGTTGCCCACTGCGCTGCGCGAAGAGATCTATCTAACCTCAGACGAATCGTTTTTGCAGTCATTGCCGCCGCACTTGGCGGCCGAAGCTCGCGCAGTCCGCGATCGTCGGCGATCATTATCATCAGCATCAGCAGCAGCAGCAGCAGCTGCTGCTGCTTCGGCGTCGTTTCTTGGACCCAATGATCTCACGTCTGGTGCGAGCGAAATTTCAGCGCTCATGTCAACGCCGCAAGTCAGCGCGCGAAAAAGCTGTGGCCTTGTCCTGGTCACGCAGTTGGATGTGCTGGAGAAGGCGCTGCGCTCGCCCGGAGTCTGCTGCCCGCTGCTCGCGAATACCGTGCGTCTGCTTTGTTACGAGCCAACGACACGGATGCGCATCATTCGACTAGCCTGGCGGCTCGTGGAATGCCAGCGCCCAGACGATGCGAGCACCGCTGGAAGAAGTGCAGAGCTCGTGGGTAGCTTGCTGCGCTTTAGTCCAACGATAGCGCTAGATCTGGTCGCCGCCGATGGCGATCAGCCGCTGATGCACCTGCTCCAGAGCATTCCCAAGGCTGTTCGATTCGGCGGACGCCATTGCCACCGTCTGCTGGAGGTGCTGCTTGCGACGACCAGCCTCTTCGTACAACTGTTACGAGGCCAGGTTCCACAGCGTGGTCTGCAATTGGAACCCGCCCAGCCGGATGCCTCGATGACGTTGCCAGTCGTTCCGCCGGTGGTCGCTCCGGGGGTGCTCAACGACCTGGCGATTGCCTTGCAGGTTCCGGATCTATCTGCTCGCTCCTGGGACCGTTTGCTCTCCATCTACGAGTACCTCTATGGCGAAGAGCAGAATCGTGATATTGTCATCCAGTGTCTCGTTCAGATTGCGGGAGCGCTAATCGAACCGGTGTGTGCTGCCATTCGCGAAGAGCCCGGCTTACGGCCGTGTGAGAGCTTCTTCGTCCAGACAGTGAAGAGTGTTGCGCAGCTGGTGCGTCCGCATCTCGAGTGCCTGCAGGTGCTGGAGCCGGTATGGACGTGCCTCGAGGAGCAGTTGGCCGCGGGCGCAGGTGCGGGTCCACCGGTGCGCCTCTCGCGTCTCATTGAGTGCTACCTTCAGGCGCACAGTATCCGCTTGCCGGACCTGTTAGCGGATCTCAACCAACCGCCAGTGCTGGAGAGCAACCCCTCGCTGCTGGCGCGTTCGGAGTCTGCGTCAACGTTGCGCTCGTCGACAACGACGACAACAACGACAACAACGACAAATGGCGTTACGCTGCCCGAGTCGGTCATGGCGATCGACCGTGAACTCGCAAGCTTCCTGGAGCGGCACACGCTGCAGATCAATCAATTACTGCAATTGAATCCGGCCCTGTTCCGTCAGGGATTTCAATCGACGCTCTTGCATGCCCGCTTTCTGGAATTCGAAAACAAGAAAGTGTTCTTCCGGCACGTTATCCAGGAACAGCGACGCGCGAGTCGACAATCGCCCGTGCGTCTGCTCGTGCGCCGCGACTGCGTTTTCGAGGACAGCTATCATCAGTTACGGCCGCGCAGCGCTGCGGAGCTTCGTGGAACCCTCACCGTCCAGTTCGTTGGCGAGGAAGGCATCGACGCCGGTGGACTTTTGCGCGAATGGTACGTGATCCTGGCTCGCAAGATCTTCGACGAGAATTACGCGCTCTTTCGCCGTTGCGTCGGCAAAAGCGCTGCATACCATATCAACGAATGTTCGTATATTAACGAGGATCATCTGGGCTTTTTCAAGTTCATCGGACGCTTCATCGGCAAAGCGCTCTGGGACGGTCAACTCCTGGATGCCTATTTCGCTCGCTCCGTTTACAAGCACATGATCGGCATAAGGCCTTCGTACCACGATATTGAAGCGATCGACCCGGAATACTACGCCAGTCTGGTGTGGATGCTCGAGCATAACATCGCTCACGTGCTGGACTTGACCATGGCGGCGGAGCTGGACCAGTTCGGAGAGCTCAAAGTCGTGGATCTGGTACCCGGCGGCCGCCATATTCCCGTAACCGAGGAGAACAAATGGGAATACGTACGACTCATTACCGAACTCAAAATGACCAAAGCCGTGGAGCCCCAGTTGCAGGCGTTTCTCGAAGGGTTTCACGAAATGGTACCGCGCTCACTCATTGCCATGTTCAGCGATTACGAACTGGAGTTGCTTATCTCCGGTCTGCCCGAGATCGATACCGCTGATCTCAAGATGCATACCACGTACAGCGGCTACCGACCGTCGAGCCCACAGATCCAGTGGTTCTGGCAAGCGGTTGCCGAGATGGATCGTGACGATCGCGCACGTCTCGTGATGTTCGTCACCGGCAGCAGCAAGGTACCGCTGGGCGGCTTTGCGAACCTCCCCGGTATGAATGGCGGTGTTCAGCGCTTCCAGATCCATCGCGTTGCTGGTGATACCGATCGTCTGCCGAGTGCACATACCTGCTTTAATCAACTTGATCTCCCTGAGTATAGCAGTTATGAAAAGCTTCGCGAACGCTTATTGACAGCAGTTCGTGAAGGCAACGAGGGTTTCGGGTTTGGTTGAGGCGTATCGAAAGCGTATGTGTTCGGTCTTTGGAAGCACGTCTCGCTTGAAAGCCGTTGCGAACGGTTATGCCTAGCAGTTCGTAAAGGCAACGAGGATTTCGGGTTTCGTCCGTAGCGCACCAAAAGCGTACTCTGGAGCACGTCGTACCCGGTCATCTTTTCGTCGGTTCAAACGGAACCGTGTCCCGTAAAGAACGCGAGCACTTGTAGTCGTGAACAAAAAGACGCTGTACGCAAACACAAACACACACACCTGCACCTGCACCCCGCTTGACCTGGTCTGCCTGCACTCACACTATCACCAGAAGAGTCACGTTTCAGAAAGAGTGTCCACTGGGTTCATGGAGTGGTTGCGTAGCGCACCTGCACCAGAGCGCAACGAACGACGACAGGCGTTCTGGGAAGCTCTCCGCGAACGCCGGACCTACAGCGATGCTTCTCTACAATGCTGACACGTCCACGCGGCATCAGAGTAGGTGAAGCGTATGCTTCAAGTCTGAGTAGACGCGTCGAATGAAGCTGAACGGTACTAGAGAGGCGTTACCGTACGCGCAACGCGAACATGGTATCCATGGACTAGGGTCTGCATAGACAAGTACAGACGAGGAAGAAGATCGTGATTTACGGTAGGGGAGCTCGGAAACCGATAATTGTCGTACGGAATCGCAGAACGCAGGTCATGAGAAACGATCCTGCACCTGGATGTGGAGAAACGAAGCGGACTAGCCAACGAAACGCTATGGAAAGGCGCGTATTCCCCGCTAGCCGCCACAGCACACACATAAGACACGGACACGGACGCAGCGCTGAACCTGCACCCGAGTCCACGAACACCATATGTTCATGGGATCTGGGCTGTGCACCATGAACGTATTCGGGTCACTGTTTCGACTCTATCCGTATCTCGATGGTGTCCACTTGATGAACGGAGTGTGTTTACGGGTGCCTGCGTTGCCTGGTCATGTACAGACACCTGGGCTGGTACCTGTTCAAGCGTTTCTGGCGTGTGGTCTAGCGCGATACACGCAGGCACTGCACTCGGGCGCAAGCGAATCCAGGATAAACGAAATTGTTACGGGAAGAGGTACGGCTGGTTCTGGTTTCGTGGTCGAAAAGCGCAGCACCGTATTACCAGTCTGGGACAAGGCATCAGGCGGGTCCATGTCCGTCCAAGTACTTGCCGCTGAACTGCAGCCGTGCTCATGGAGCGCTCACGAACGGGATGCAGGCACCGTTCGACGCACCGGTACTGGCGTGCATTCTCCTCGGCGATGAGCCGTGACATCGGGATCCGCAGCAGCAGCAGCAGCAGCAGCAGCAGCACGACTCGCACGAATGCCTTGTGCTGTCCACTCGGTGCAGCACGATCAGTCACAGTCATGTGCCGCGATTCCGCGAATGAATAGAACGGATCAAGCCGCGTTCCGTAACGCTCGCGGCTACACGATGGCACCCTGCACCCATTCGTGACGTCTCGCGTGCTGTGAATGCTGGAGCGTATCTGAACCCGCTAAAATGACGGCGAACGCGATATCGTTTCCTCTGCGTCATCGGTATCCGCAGAGCGCTTGCGTTCAAGCGCTGCGCCAGACCAGGACAGCTCCTGGTTTGGCTCCAACATCGACTCCGGGTCCAGCACCGGCTCCGGGAGCCGAGCGCGCCCCAGTGCACCCAGCAGGGGTGCATAGTCGAATAGGTCGCTCTTCACGCTCGGCAGACTGCGCAGAAGCTCACGCAAGCGATGCGCCTCGAGTGCCGCTCCGTTCTTGAGCAATGGATAGCGACCGGTGCGATCGGGGCCGTACTGCAAGAGGCCCGGCCCGTAGAACACCGCCAGCTGATACAAACACTCGAGCAGCGTGTTCGCTTGTGTTGGTTCCTGGAAACTGCTTCCGTACAGTTCAAGCAGCAGGTTGGATCCCCCGGTCGTAGCCATCTGTCGATGAGCGTCGTGCACGACCAGTCGCGTCGTCAATGACGCAAGACGGGCGATGGACTGGGGGCGCTCATGCGTCGCCGTCGACGTCAAAACGGCTTCGCTGCGCACACTGACGCCCTCGAAAGCCTGCAGGTCGCGCCAGCGCTGAAGCGCTTCCGTCCAGAGCTCCAGCGCCAGTGCTTGCGGCTCACCAGCATGGGCGCTCAATTGCACCACAAGCGCCCGAGCGCTCAGATAGCGCCAGTCCACCGCACTTAGAGGATCGGCGGCACCCGCCGCAACGGACGCTTGCATGTTTGGTGCCTGGGCGGCCAAGCAGCGCACCAACCAGTCCCGATAACTGGCCGCAGAGGGGCGACGAAGCACGCGCGTGAGCGCCGTCGCAAAGGGTGCGCCAAACGTGCTCATGCAGCTAGCTAGCGCCCAAACCAGACCCGGCTCCTCGTGACTCATTAACAGCGTCAGCAGATTGCCATCAACTCGGACGGTCTCGATCGACGGACAATCGCTATTCAGCTGGTAGCGCGGTTCAGCGCGGCGGTCACGCGTCGCATCCACAGGCCGGAGGCAGCGCATGAGCGAAACGCTTAACGCCATTGGATGCAGGGCCTGGAGCCGCTCCAGCACTGGATTCAGCGATGCCGCAGTCACAGTGTGCTGATGCTGACCGCTTTGACTGAGGGACTCACGGAACGCCTCGCGCAGCACGCGATCAAACGCTGAAATCACCAGTCCAATATCGTGCTCGTAAAAGGCGATGCGAACGTATTCGGCAAGCAGGAGCCAGGCGTGCAGCATCCGCGCCACCAGAGGCGCTACCTGCTGCTGCTGCTGTTGTTCTTGTTCTTGTTGTTGCTGCTGCTGCTGTTGCTGCTGCGCTCGCAGCGCGTCTATATGGCGCTGCATGCGCAAAAACGCCTGCACAACGGCAGCCGGCGTCGGCGCTGCAACCCGCACCTGCGCATGCGCTGCAGCAACAACCGCCTCCAGGGCACTCAACTCTAAATCCAATAGCGCCAACCGCTGAGCAGGTTCAGCGGAAGCAGCACCCGCAACCTGATGCGCTTCTATCCAATCCCATAGCGGCCGAATGACGCCCAGCATTTGTTCGAGCACCGTCGGCAAACGTACCCGCTTCCATCGATACTGCCATAGCGTCCCCAGCGCCTGTCGAGCCAGGAACCGCGGTAAATGAGCGGTCAGTACACCACGCGGTATATACGGTACCGTCGTTACATAGGACGGTCGTTCAGCAATGCGCCCGGTTGGCTGCGTGGCCCCCGCAGCCGGCTCATGCACCGAGTGCGCCGTGATCACACGCAGCAGCAGCGCGTAGAGCATCAGGTACGCGGGCATGCGTGCATCCTGCGGAGGACACGTGTCCAGCGAAGCTTCCAGAATCTCGGCAAGGACACGCAGCATCGACACGCTCGAATCATGGAAGCCGAGGCGTGCGATCCAGTGTACTGCCACAGCCGGTGCCCGCACGACCAGGCTAGCCAAGGGATGCTCATCGAGAGGGCGTGTTCGTGACGTTCCCGTTGCGTCCATTTGACGGGATGAAAGCAGCGACTTGTCTTCGAGCCATGTCGTCGGTGGTAACAGACTCCAACACTCAGCAACGAGCGCAGTGTCGAGCGTTTCAGGCGGCGCGCTGAACAGGCGATGCAGCGCTTGTTCCCGTACCCATTTCCGGAGTTGTTGCTGAAAACTGATCCAGTCCAGCTGCGGCATCCGTTGTCGTCGATGACCAACTTGCAAGAGGCGCAACAGTCGACGACTCCAGGGCAGGAGCACATCAATGCGCGCCGGGCGTAGCGGGAAACTGCTGCCTTTGCCGTATGTGTCCACGAAGCGTTCCAAAGCTTCATCCGAATCGAGTAGCAAGTCGGGATGACGGTGCATGGGTGCCCGCTCCGAAGATCTCCACCTCAGACCGGCTTCGAGGCCAGCCACGGGCGGTGCTGCGCCGCCGCCACTAGCTAGTAGTGATGATGGTGCTGGTGCTGGTGGCGATGCATCCACGGCAAGCAGCAGTCGTACCAGGTTCAGTAGACGGAATACGAACAGACGAGGCCATTGCGACCAGTCGTGCTCAAGAAGTCGACGCACAAGCACGCTTACCAGTGCCAAATAGGATGTCCGCGTTGCCTGCTCCGCATTCCACGCGTCGTTCGGCGACGCTGCCGCTGCCATCGTTGTTGTTGTTGGTGGTGGTGGTGTTGTAGCTGCAACTGCAGATGAACCGCCGCTCATGCCAAAAGCCGCTGTAGTCATCCGCGTCGCAGCGTCGCTGTCACGTCGCGAGCGCGTTTCGACGCCGACCGCATCCCCAGCAGGTGCCAGACGCGCTGCGGTCGCTTCGCGGCGCTCCGAGCTTGGTGTCGCGTCGCCTAGCGCTAGGTCTTCGGCGAGCAGCGCAACGACCAACAGGTCTAGCAGTGCATCCAGAGCTCGGCAGGTGTCCAGCGAGACCGGCGGTACCAGCTGACGCACCAGACGAAACAACTCCACTGGCCAGCCGCGAGCGTACAACACCGTCAATAGGCGACGCGCTGTGCGTCGCGGCAACGACGACTCTTGGAGCAGCGCTCGCAGAGACGAAACCAAGCCCACCAGATAGATACACTGTGCTGGCTCCAGATGAGCGGTTGTCGGTCGTTGCACCAGCTCCCATACGTCCCCCGTGAACAGCGTCTCGCAGGCAGCCCAGTGACCAACAAGCACGTCAGCTAGGGTGATGTCCAGTTCACTCTCCTGGAGCACACACTGGTAGAATGGACGAACATTCACCCCGAATATAGCCAAAGCGCGTGCAACGCCAAACACCTCGGTAACATTCTGCTCGGCACGTTCACTGCTCCACTGCATCGTATCGGTTGCCGGGGATGAAGCAGCCTGCGCCGTACCACCGGAACGCCAGGGCGGTGACTGCGGCGGCCTCGAAGGCACCGCTCTGGTAGCGTTCGACAGTCGACTGGTACGATCCGCCGCGGTGGACGCTTGCTCAATCATTACCACCTCGATTTCCAGGGATCTCTTCGCTGGAAGCGCGACTGGATACACTGTAACTGCTTCGAAGGCACACTGGGCAAGCGCGAAACGAGCCAGTCGCTCTAAGCACCCGACTGCCTGCAGAAGCGTTCCGTCGCCTACTGCAGTGTCCGTAGCGGCAGACGCAGCTGCAGCTCTGCCGCCACTCATACCACGGAGACGAAACTTGTGCTTCAGCTGTTGACCCCAGAGCGCGAGCAGCATCAGAAGCGTTCCGAGTTCACTGGCCAGAGAGAGCGTCTGCGGCCAGTCAGATTCGAGTATTGCTTCGAAAAGCGGCGGTGCTCGCTGGGCACTGCGACTTGCGTGCGTCGATAACGATGACGATGACGCTCGTTGTGAGCCAATGGATGACGCTCGGATTCGTGTGCAATGCACCGGGGAGACCTGGTTCAGCACCAGCGGTAGCGCTTGGGCAAGACGCTGGCCAAGCATGGCGCGTACACGAGCGGCCTCGATCACCATGCCAGCTCGCAACGCCTGACGACGTACCGATTCCGTCACTTGGATTAGTTGACGAACGCTCGGAACCGCTCGATCTTCATTCGAGCTGAGCAGGTACAACCCCAGCGGAACCGACAGCGAACGCAAAGCCTCCAGCCACAGCGCGGCCTGCAACTCCTCAAGTCGCTCCCGTGTGAGTGCAGCAACGCGTCGCTCAGCGGACTGGCGCGATGTAGCAAGCAACGCCTTGCGTAGCAACTCGCAGAACATCATCGCGCTATCCAAGGCAAGCAGCTCTTCCGTCCGCTGCACCACGAGTACCTCGAGTGATGCACCCGCAGAGGCCGCAGCGCTCTCGTCCACATCGTCGTTCGTGGTGCTAGCGCTGAGTGCTTGATGCTGGTCGCGCTCGCGGAGCCAGCTTTGTAGTTCACTGAGCACCACTTGTTCAAAAATCGTCTGCACTGTTGGGCCGCGTTTCCACAGGCCCCTAATGAAACTCAAGTCGTAGCCCGAGTGGAATCGAGCACGAGATAGCGCAGGTCGATAGAGCATCACTCGCACGAGACAAGACAGCATACGTCCGAGAATTGAGCTGGGCGTTGGCCCCGGCCGCAACTGCCCCAACGGGGCTGTTGGTACCTCAGCCAGCTCCGTGCACGTCGATTCCACGGGTTGAAGCAAAGCCTCCAGCTGTTCCCGTCGGATGCAGAGAGCATCTAGCGCATGCCAGGCGGCTATGTATGCTTCTGCTGTCGCCGGGAGGTCCATCGATGTCGACTGCTCCGCCGCCAGCACAGCCAGTAATCCGTCGATGGTGTGTTCCTCCCAGAAAACTGCTGCATTGGCGGGATCATCGTTCATTGCCAAGGCCAAGGTCTGCGTTGCGACGCTCCAGACAGCACCACCAAACAGTCTCGGATGGCGCAGGACTTGCTCCAGCAAGTGTCGAATCACAGGTTGATGTAGGGTCAAGGGCTCCGCCGGCGTTCCGGCAGCAGCGGTAGCATTCCCACCAGAGGTTGCCGGGCCCGAGTGCGCACCTGTCGCTTGCGCGCGTTCTGAAGGTAACCACGCCGTTGGACCAGTTGTGCTCGCAGCAGGCATCGTACCGGAGAGTGTCGGTGATGCATTCCGTATCAAAGAGGCAGCAGCGGGAGTCCCGTTACCGTTCGATTGACTCTCGTAGCGTAACAGCAAAAAGTGCCAAGCGATGCGCATCCAGGTGCTCTCCAGCAGCGTCAACGTTCCAAACGTTTCCGAAAGTGCCTCGGCTGCGTCATGGTGTGCCCAGGGGTACGCCCGGATGCGTTCCAGGTAGCGTTCGTGTTCCCGATGAGCAGCGGACCTCTCAGAAACGTGCCCGATGAGGTATTGCAGCTGTGCGAGTAGCATCTGCTGGACGTATGCCATTTCGTGGCGAAGCATTCCGAAAAACGAGTCATCAGAGCGCGTTTGACGAAACACCATCGTCCAGAACTGCAATGCCCATAGCGACAGCAGTGAAGCTGGGGCAACCGCCCCCAGTACACCGGTCAGTTTTTGAAACAAACCCACCAGTTGCAGTTGTAAACGCCCATCGAGATGCTGGAGACGTCGCTCCCGCCGCAGTAGTCGACTCATGGTGCTCAGATAGAGCTCCAGCCGCTCGGCGTGACTAGAGGATGCATCATTGGGCGTTTCCTGTTGCGTCTGGAGTGCAGTAGACACCGCCTGGAACAGCCAACTGGCTCCGCGGCCATGTAGCATCGATGTGAGCAGCGGTTTCTCCCACTTCCACGTCGCTGCAGCAACAGCCAGCAGACGCAGCGACGCACGCTCGACAAGAGCCCTGACACTGGGGTGGAGCTCGACGCTCACTGCGTTTCGCGCTCCGTTAGCCAGCGCCGGGCGTTGATTGGTTTGAAAGAAGGCACCCCGCAGAGTATCGATCACGTCCTCCCAAAAGTGTGGTTCGCTCATCAACAACTGCTCCAGAGATACTCGCGCCGTGCCCGAGCTCGACAGCAGCACCGCCATGGCCTCGAAACGGACCGCCAGACGCAAGAGGCCCCACTCGAGCCGGAAACGACACCAGTGACGCAAGTTCGTTCGTTGCGAGCGTCGCTGACCCCGTGCAGCATTCACAGTGCTCGCTTTTGGGCACGCTTGGACTCGTTGCTCCGGCGCTGTACGCTCATGATGGATGCTTGCTCGCCAGTGAGGTGCAAAAGCGTCCTGCAGTGACGCCCACTGGAGCACATCCAAGCAAGGACTTGATCCCTCCGTATCAGGGCGTGTTCGTAGCGCATGAAAAGCGCTTCTGTAAGCACCGGCTTCGGATGCTGAGTCCAGTGGACTGGTGCGGCACCAGGCGCATGACTTTGAGGCCGCACTAATGTTCTCCTCGAGCGCAGCGGGAACCACACGATCCCCGGCATTCTCCGCAACGCTCTCTATTTCCATGGACGAATCCGGTGAGCTACGACTTTCCCAGCGCGTAAACTCAAGTCCACTACCCGAGAGAGACTGCTCGTCGGTGCTGGTATCGGTGCACGAGGCCACTGCAACCGTCTCGGTGACTGGCTCGGCGGCAGCCTGCGTACGAGCACGCAGAGCCCGGAACAAGTCATCATAAACAGGATCGTGTCTGCAGAGTTCCAGGAGAGAATCCACGAGACGAGGTCCCAACCAGGCTGCGTCGGCACTCAAGGGTGCGTAAGCAGCCTCGCTCAGGAACGGCACCCGTGCCACCTGCCACCAAACTTCAAGAGCCTGGATCACAAGAACGAGACAGTCGGTTTCCAATATCTCTTGCATAAGATCAAAAGGAAGCACCGACTGGCGGCATTCGGGTGCGAGTTGCGCAGCCAGCCAACCGAGCTTCGTGAGGTCTACCGCCAGTTCGCGGAATACACCGTTTCGTGCACCAGTCTGTCCAGCTTCGGCGACATCAGCGTCTCTAGTCGATAACGCCCTCATTGCGCGCAAGTTCCGTTCAATCGAAGCCCAAACTTGCTCAATCCAACCCTTCCACGGAGACGCTAGGCGAAGTAGCGGGTACGTGAGCCACGGACTCGGAGCCGCTGCTGTCACCTTCCAGGTTGTTCCCGTAGGGGCAGTGCCGGCCTGTGTACCCGTCCAAACACGCTCGAGCCAAGAGTCGAGCTGATCAGGATCAAACCCGAACCAATCATTCGTCTCGTACTCCATAATGCAGACGAAACGGTAGTTGCTCTATCAGCAACGCTGAACAGTGCGCGAAAAGCAACTGGGTTTGCGCGCAGGTCCGCTCGCGAAGCCAGACGCCGTAGGCTATACCTTTCCGCAGAACGCGACTTTCGATAACACCTTCCTAGTGCTGTTTGGTACAGCAAAACTGTCCAAGGAATCCAAGAAGCTTCACAGTCCAGTGCCTGCAGTTGACGCAAACATAACCCCGCACCGTATCGGTCGTGAACACAATGCCTTACGTCCGCAGCTCAAGCGAGCACGCTTTGGGTTCTAGGTATAGGAAGCGCTTCGCCCTGCATTGTATTACGCTATGAAGTGTTGGATTGTAGTACACTAGGATTTGTTACATTATTTTACGCTATGAAGTGTTGGATTGTAGTACATTAGGATTTGTTACATTATTTTTAAGCTATGAAGTGTTGGATTGTAGTACACTAGGATTTGTTACATTATTTTACGCTATGAAGTGTTGGATTGTAGTACATTAGGATTTGTTACATTATTTTACGCTATGAAGTGTTGGATTGTAGTACATTAGGATTTGTTACATAGTTTTACATAATAAAGTGTTGAATTTTAGTACACTAGGATTGGTTATATCGTTTTACATTATAAAGTTTTGGATTGTAGTACATTGCACTGCATTGCTTTCATTTGTCACATCGCTTTCCACGATGATGTTATGGACTGTAGTTCATTGCACTGCATTGCTTTGATGTGCGCGATGTACCGTCGAGCGTAGCACTGGCGTCGACGGCGCCTGCTGCGAGTACGGCTCGAGGGCTGGTTTCGTTGCGCATTCGCCACGTGCTCGGGAAACGGTGCCGGGTCCACAGGTTAGGTCTGAGACGACTGGAAACCTGTCTAGGTTAGAGGGGCGTTCATCAAGTACTACTACGTAGGCAACAGGAAGCCGTCGTTCCAGGCGTGAACGGTGTCGCGGGAATAGTCAGCGTGGTGCAGCGCGGGCAAGTTGCTGTACGCGAGTACGCGCGGCGTTTTTATCCCGGTTTGCAACGCGGCTGCTGCCAGCGTCTGTACCTACACTTTGCCAAAAAAAGCAATTTCCAGATTTTCGGTCACCTGGAAGGGTTTTATCTGAGCACTACGGAACACACGCCGTTCGGCTATGCTGGCTGCCACCGCATGGAACAGCACACTGCACGGAGAGGCTCCAGCGAGCACTTGAGCCGTTCTCGGGGCGTGCGAGCAACAGCACGCAACGCTACGTCCATAAATGGAAACGAGGGTTTTTATGCAGCTACTTGGAACGTCGTCGTGGTGTGCAAGCGGGTGCCAGTGCCGTGTGCATCAGCTTTGAGCAACTTATGTTGGATTTCACAGCCGCGGCTTTGGATTCAAAGCCACAGCAGCAATCGCGGCTTTGGCGCGTCCGTTTGCACCCAACCAACGGGCGAGAATCGACATGTGCGCTCGAGTACGCATCCCATGGACTACTGGCTTCGTACTAGGACACATTGCCGCCAGACTCGGAGGCGTTCCCGCAATCGCGCTCGTTTTCGCGTAGGCGCTGAACCTTTAGCAACCCCAACTCCAAATCGTCAAACTACTCTGTACGGGAGATGTGGATGGCAGTGGGCGCATGGGAGCTTCCAGCGCGTTCGAGCTACAAAATTCCAGACCCTGGGCGAGAGCACCTGCCGTTTGGTGCTGGCAACTGACGGCGATGGACGACCAAAACGATCGCCCTGCCATTGGCAACGAATGCGAATGCTCGGAGAGCCCGCTTCGAAAGGATGCACAGCCGCTGAAACTAGCAGAATGGGAAGCTTGATGCGGCACTCGCTGACAAACTTGCGGCTCGATGTTCCCAGCCTTGTCGATACTGGTGTGCGCTGGGCATGCGCGCTGGTGATATCCGCCGGTGTCACCCTCTGTGGTGTCCATCCGGATAGCGTGGCTGTTGGTCGCGCGTCTGCAGCAGAAGGCGCTTCCGACTCCATTGCGGACTTTGCACGAACTGTTGGTGCTGCCCAGCCACGAACCAGCATCGATCGATTTGGGAACCCGCTGCTCCGTCGATACGTTTCAACGGATGGAGCGGCAGTTTTGCGGTGGTCGCTCCCGTTGCCAGAAGACTCCCCTTTTTGGGAGATTCAACGCCAGCTAGAACAGGTGGACGTCGAATTGAGCTTACGCGGAAGCTTCCGCCGCGGTCTGCGTGAGGCGCTGAAGAGTGCTCGCCAGGCGCTCGCTGCTCTGCAACGAGAGCGTCTCGATATTCTGCTCGATGTTGGCCGTGAACAAGTTGTCGTTGACACCCTCCGAAGAACGGAGCAGGAAATCACCCATCTTGTCGAGTCTCTGGAGCAACTAAACGCGTTGGGTCCGGGCTCAACGCAGCCGACGATACGCAGCGTGGCGGCAGCCGTGCGAGCGGAAGCATCCGCGTCCCGCTCGGGGGCCTTGGCGGAGCTCGCTCGCCTCGAGGAGGCCAGCATACGCCGTGTGCCTTTTCGCATTCCTCGTCGATACGATGACGAGGCGCGACTGCGAGGCCGAGCGCTGGTACGACTCTACCTGGAAGCGCCGAAGACGACCGCCGGCGCTCGCCCAGCCCGCAGCGATACGGGGCAAACGCGCGGAACACCTGCACCTTGTGTGCTGCAGGTCGTGGTAGACGGCTGGAACGCCCCGCTCACATCCGGCAACTTTGTTCGGCGAGTGCTTGCCCATGAATACGACGGCATGCCGCTCATCGCGGAAGAGCAGGGCTCCTTCGTTTTCTTCAGCGAAGCCGCGAACGACGGCAAGCCTGCTGACACCGAGCATCTGCTTCCGCTGGAGATCCTGCTCGAGGGCGAGCCCGCTCCCCTGTACGGCGAGTCGATCGATACGGCTATGGTGGCAACCCAGCGGCAGCCGCCGGTGCTGCCAGTTGGCCCTTTCGGAACCCTGGCAATGGCACATTCCACCGAAGATGTCAACGATGCGCAGCGCGCTTTCTACATCTTTACTTTTGATAAGCGATCGCTGGCTGCGAATAATCCCACCGGCAACGCCTTTACCGGCACCGTAGCAGTTTTCGGGTACCTTCCGGATGCATCTTCATTACAGTGCCTCGCAAATTTGCATCCAGGGTATCGGATTCGAACAGCTGAACTGGTGTACGGCAGGGAACGTTATTTTGGCAATGCTGCCGAGGAAGCGCGAGTGCTTGGCCCAGCGGGTAGCTTTCCAGATGAAATGCGTTTGGCGCTTCTGGAGCGTCGGCAACCTGAAACCTAAAGTCTGATATTTTGAGCACCCGAGGACAGCGTCGGTAAACTTGCATGAACGTATCCCTGGGAGTCATGCAAAGAGGTGTGCGAAGCGGAGAGAGAGCGACAGGTGCATGCAGGCAATTGAGATGCACGACCCGTTCAAGCTGTTAAGCAGCATTCTCGAATCGTTTTATATGGTGATCGTTCTGGACCCAGGCAGGAAAATCGTTGCTGACGCATCTGCATGTACAAATGGGGTGCTCCAGGCATGTAGTGTGCTGAATGGACCAAACTTGTGCCTTGATCCGGTCGGGAAACGAAAGCTCCCTCTTTGTCGCTGAGTTTGCTTTCCGAAAGTCTCGAACGTAGCAGCGAAATGCCTAGACCGAGTTTGGAAGGATATTCTAAACAGCGTTGCTCGACTTGAAACCGCTGGACGCTCCAGAAGCACAAGCGATTCCCGACTGTTATTCGAGGTGTTCAAGTCTCGATTTCGAGAGTGCTTGAGCAAATGGCGGCCTGTTGAAGAACACCAAAGCGCATGCGTCTCATTTTCGATTACCTCGTCATCTGATGACCGCTTCATTTACAGTACTCCATCTGACGGAAACGAATCTATTTCACGTTCAGATTTTACACTTATTCCAAGGTGTACTCGTGCTCGCGATACGTCAATGTCGTCTTGACTGCATCGATGAGCATCGTCGCAAGTCAATTTCTGCAATTGTTCTGCTCTCCGGGTGAAGGAGCAGAAGTGCAGGCCTTGCGCGCTGCAGCACCTCCAGGGCCATGGGGTACTCCATCAAACGATGCGGGTCATCGGTCATTTGGATTTCGAACTCATGGAACAAGATGGACAATGCATGTATCCTTCCTTTGAACAAGCGAAACTGTTGGCGTACCTTGCTGAGTCTCATGTATGCTCGGCACAGGTCCTCTTCGAGAGCCATTTGGACGTTCGCATACGTTCACTACAGGAGACATTCGAAGCATTCGCTTCTTTGCCCAGTGTGGTGCTCAGCGCGTCGAGAATGGTACGAATGCGGTCACGCTGTTTGCTGGCCTCCATCATGCCCTACTCTTGAAATGAGGACGGGAAGGCGCACGGATTCGGGGCGTCCGCTCTGCGCTGTGGGGCGCTGTTCAGGAACACGTGGCAGCGCAAGATGCAAAAAAAGTGCAGGGATCACGTTGCACCCAGCCTTTGATGAAGACGTTTGCTGGTCCGAGGCCCGATATCAACTCCATGAGCTTGGGCGCTCTGGAGTGTCACTTGCCCTCGGGCCAAGATCGCTTCCGAACTCGCAAGCACCTCGGTACCTTCCGCCACCAACTCGTCATTTGCCTCCATCGGTATGGTACACCAAGAACTCCTTCCATCATTCCCACCTTTTATAGGGCAGTAGGCTAAGCCTTCACCAAGTTCAGCGGCAAAAGGGTACACCTCGTGAAGCGCTCAACATTGATTCACATTCGGATTTCGCTTTTGAGCTTGGTTTGATACTTTTGGGCACCTGTGCTGTGTTTAGTATCGTTCCAGCGACGAGGCGCCGCTTCATTTCCTGGTATGCTGGCGGTCGTCCGTGCAAATCTCTTATCCTGCGAACACGCCGTACCAAATGTAGTGTTCTGGGTACCAGTTGTGTTGTTGCACAACTATTGGATAGAAATATCCAGAGGAATATAGACAGCTGGTAGCCGTGCCTCCGGAAACTCTGTGCACCCTTGCTCGGCGTCGTGTCTCGGGACAAGTGAAGCGATGCGATCCCTAATAGCGTCCTGCGTCTCTCGGTGGCATCGATGCGAACAACTCGTCTATGGATTCGTGAGTTTCGGAACGATGTTTGACACCAGAAACGACACCTTCGTCTGCATTGAACCGGAGAACCTCGGCAGGCACAAAGCGCAGCTCCATGGAAACCTCAGCTGCGTACGCCTTTTCGCTTTTGTGCGATCGAATGCAACAATGTCCAACAGAGCGACACAAGCATCTGGGATGGAGAAGCCACCAGGAGCGCTTTCATGAAGTATGAGGTGCTGAACGAGCCTGTCCCTACGGTGATTTACGGATGGTCATTCGATGAAATCACCGCTGGCGCTGACGTACACGGAATACTCACTTGCCGCAACCGTAGGGAGAGCGTTATACCCCTGTTCGAGCACTCGTATATACCTACCATTCATCTGTTCACAAAGTCTCATCGATTGAGACGAACATCCGTCCATTACGTCCTAAGCGTTCGCGTTTCAGTATGGAATCGTTGAAGCCGTGCTCAGCGCGCAACGTGCTCCCGTAAAAGCGCGTGCTTTCTGTGCCCGTCCGTGTCGTTGCTCACCATTCCTATCTCTAGTACAGAAACAGCACATCTTTCGACTTGCTCAGCGATATTCATGAGAGCGCGTATCGAGTGGGACGGAGTGACGACGAGACAGTCATATGGACAGTATTTGAAAGGTTTTTGGTGGCTAACCAACAGAACAAGGTCTAGAAAGCGGCCTCGTCATTCACTTGAACATCGTGGAATACGTGAAATATCTGAGTGAAAACGTTTTGTTGCGTGACTCCAGTGACAGCATCTGGTCTTTCCGCGACATTGCTCTAATTTTCGGGATACACTGCTCTTGCCGACACCTGCGAGAACGACAATCAAGAACAAAAAGTGTGTGCTGGTTCAGGCGTTCGCAAATTTACTACTCTGAGATGAACACAACGCCCTGGTCATCTCTCGATGCGTCTGTAAAAACGCGATTTCTCGCTCCGGAAGGAGCACGCCTCGCACAGCCGTGCGACGCCCCCAAGAACGTTGACAGGAAACGGGATCACTTTCATGACAGCATTCAGCATTCCGTTCCTGCGCGGCAACAACCAGCCAACCTATCAACCTACCTGCTTGCCTGCCTGCCTCGTCGTCACCAATTGGTGCCAGAGCGGTAGACATAGTGCCTGCCGGACATCTGAGCAGGCGCTGCAGTTGCGTCCTGATCATCCCCCAGTCCTGCATGAGCGATTGCTTAACGTGTTTCCGGCTCGCTCAGCATTGGCAACCAAGCTACAAGCAGCGCCCATTCGTTCCAGGACGCATCTGCTGACGCTCGCTCTGCCATGGAACGCATATGCACATCGCTCATCGGCATACTGCGCTGCGAATCAGAGGCACGGCATGTACGCCGCTGCATCGCGCTTGCGCTGCCGATACTGGAATCGCCACGCGCTGAACCGATACCGCGCAGCGCCTGACACAGCGCCCCGTACTCCGGAAGCAACGCGCATCGCAACGGGGCCTGCAACCATCGCAAGCATACCGCATGGCCATACAGGACATGCTCCGGAACAAGCGACCAACCCGAACGAACGTATTGTCGGCAGCGCTTGACAAGCAGGCTCCGGTCCGGGACGCCAGCTGCTCCCGCTTCAACCATGCGAGAGAGTCGTTCCTCCAGAGACGCCCCCAGGGATGCGACGCTGGAGCAACACCAACGCTCTAGTCGCTGCAAAGGCGTCTGTCTCTGTGCCCTTGGCATCCTAGACGCAGCTGCACCGACCCAATGCTGGAGAAGCACCAGATCACCCACCCAGAGCGTATGTCGATGTCGATGTCGATGACGCTGGCATGCCGTCTGCAGCACGCTACCCCGACGCACGGCATCCAGCGCATCAACCAGCAACAGCCACAGCTCCGTGCAATCCGCCTCCAGGCACAGGTCTAGTGCAGCGCGCCAAAAGGCGATCTCCTGATCATCACCAACGACGTTTCCTGCGGTCGATGCCTGCACGCATGGGACACGTGTCCCGAATGGAGGCCATGCGTGCGCCGACGATGCGTGCATCCCCATGCTCGCAGTTCGCGCGCTGCATACCCGCCATGCTTCCTCACCAGTACTTGTTGTGAAAGCGTCTTCCGTCGATGGAGAACGGTGTATGCCTTCTGTGGCGAGGTTAGGCGCGACGGTATCATCAGACGCAGCGGGTATCGGGTTTGATGCGTTGCTCCAAGGTGAGCCCGGAAACGCAAGGCCGTAACGAAAGAGCGCGGAAAGCACTGGGTCAGTCGCAAACAACTGCATCCAGTCGGCGCTGGGGGCCTTAGCAAGGTAGCGCAGCGGTAGCGAACGACATGTGAGGCCCTTCACCCCGTGAGGATCCCGCAGATACGATAAATGGCCGGCGTGACGTCGCACGTACACTACGTAGGCCAAATAGGTATTTGCAAGGGGCTCTATTTCTCGCAGAGCTTCCGCGCTCAGCGAAACTGACCAGTAGCGCGGAGAGCGGATCACGAGCTCGTGCCAGCTATCCAAGGCCGGTAGCAAACACGGCGTCCAGTCTCGATAACGAACCGGGACGGTGTTCGATGTTCCGGTGCTGGTGCTGGAGACCATCATGACCTCCACCGGCACCGGGCAAGGTGTACGAGTGTCGGCGTCGAGCGTCACAAAGCAGCGCGCTTCTGCTGCCAGCACGTACAAGTGACGAAGCGCCTGCAGGTGGTACTGGTTATCGCTAGGCGCGGCTGGATATCGAGGATACAGCGCTGCCAACAGGAGCGCCGTCTGCAGACGATGACAACTACTGAGCGCCACTGTTCCACCGCCCAGGAACACAAGACCTAGCGCCAAATGCCGAGCTAAATGGTTTCCATAGGTTTCACCGCTTGTCGTCCGAGACAAGGTCGACGGCCGCGTCGCGCCTGCCATTCCAGTGGACGTCAACCCAGCGCCAATCCCAGTGGCACCTCGTCGACAGAGCAGCCGTCGCAAGCGCCGATATACAGAGTGCGTTCCGTGACCCGCGCACACCACGGCCATAGCAATGCTCAGGTTATCAATGCAAGCGAGAAGCCACGGCGCTGCGGAACTGTTGGCACTAGCTGTGTAGCGGAGGTCCACCAGGTCGAGCAGCTTTTCCAGGATGCGTCTTGCTTGCGGATGAGCGGTACCTGCCAGTTTCAGGGCCATCGCCAATGCCTGTCCCGTCAAGGCCAGAAGCATGTAGAGCCGCACGACAGCAGGGCGCTGAGGCGCTCCGCTGCCCAGCAAATCCGCCGAGCTGCGCGCTGCAGACTCGATCTGCTCGGTTTCCGCTGGCACCACAGGATCGTTGGCAACGGCCACATACCACCGGCTGATCCGGCTTGTACCGGCTCCTGTGGCGAGGCCCTGCGAACGAAGCGTCGAATTCTCCTCCCGAGGCTGATCGCCACGGTGCGCAGCTTCTCGATTTCTGTCCGCTTGCCACTGGGCAGCCAATGGTGCCGGCAACTCAGAGAGCATCCAGTCCCAACTGGGACTCATCGCGTCCCAGCGAATGAGTGCTGCTGCAAGCGAGCGCAGCAGCACCAGTTCCGGGCGTAGCAGCCACAAGGCTCGCTGCCCACTGCGCGGCAGACCCAGTTTTCGGGCCATTGCCTCATCGTTGCTGCGCAGGTACCAGACTGTCAGGGCCACCAGGGCACCCACAGCAGCAGCAGAAGCATCACTGGGGATACGCTCGGGATCGAGCAGCGCCTGCGGGCCGCTATCCACGGCGGGCATGCTACTCGTTGTGATTCCCGCGCGGAATAATGATGATGTGGAAAATGATGATGATATTGATAATGATGGTGATGATGCTCTACCTTGTTCTGTTTCTCCTTCTGCTCCGATGCGCACCGATGACCACGAGTCGTCCGCTTCAAGACCACTACGGCTTTCTAGACGAGCGCCACGCCCTAGTGTCCCGGTTACCGAATCGTATCCAGCTCGAGTTGGCAACCTCGTGGTTGCATACGATGCACCATCATCATTATTATAGTCGTCGTCGTCGTCGTCATTCCCGAGCGCTGTTGGCGCTCCACCTGGAACATTCGCTTGCAACCGCGTCGTCGTCGCACCCAATGCTCCATCCGTTAGACCACTCGCAAGAACACCAGGAACATCATGTGGAACAGGCGCATTAGCAGTAGCAGCATGCGTACCGGGAGCAGCGTTCGTTTCCCCATGAACAGTACCAGCAGTACCACTACGCCTTTCACGACGGGCGACAGGACGACGCTCCTCACGAGCGGGCAATTTAGCCGAGCTCAAACGCATTGGTGCATCGTCTGCATCACCGGCACCGGTACGCGTCACTAGTGCCACCAGACTGCCAACATAGCGTCGAGCGGCTGTCGCGGGACCTGTCACCATGTCGCTGACGTTCGCTCCCGTTGCAGCGCTGCGCTGTTCGCTTGCAGCATCTGGCAAGCCCACCAGTCCGAGTGCCAGTCCAGCGGCCAGCGCATGCGCCTCACGGTCGCGACGGACACTCCAGGGCCAACCGCTGGTATTGTTGGTGTTGCTGGTGCCGGCTGCCGAGCCTGCGAAACCGCCACTCGCTGCCATCACTCCGGCACCAAGAGAACCGGTAGCAGGTGCAGCTGCACCTGTCGAAGCCGCAGCAGCAATGGAGGATGCCATCGCCACACCGGCTCCGTCGCAGAGTTCCACAAACAAACCCTCGAGGATAGCTTTGCGTCCACTGCAGGCAAACACAAGACCCATTGCCAACACTGCAGCGCTCTGAACCGCTGGTGATACATCCCAGTCGGGTTGTGCAAATCCGGTAGGATTGAAGGCGCGAATATGCAGACCCGCCAGACGCGCAACCAACGCGTGCGCCGTGCCGCCGTACGAAGCCCCGAGTCCCAACAACAACGCGATGCTCGTCAGCTCATGTCGAGGTAACAGGTACGCATACCAGTCGGTAACCTGAAGCTGCCGCAAATGCCCGTGCAGACCCAGAGCCAAAACGAGTCCAGCGTGCGACGCAGTTGGTCGACTCGGCTTCTGTTGACGGATCCAGGCGCGAGTCACAGGGACCTGGGCGGTAAACGCCAGCTCCTGCTGCGCTGGCACACCACTCCGGGTCGCTGACGAGCCCCCAGATGCCTCGGGCGCGCCAGGGACTAGTCGACCGCGGATCCAGGTCGGAAAGCGAGTGCTGCTCGGCCGCAACCGCAGACCTGCTGCTACAGCGTTGTGGAACGCGCCCCATTCAAAGTAAGCAGCTGGTAGTACGCTAGCATCCAACTGGATGGGCGTCGATCGCTGCGGCAGTCGTCCGGAGAGCACCAACGGTGGCACCAGCAGCGTCTTGGTAGAGTCATCCACTGTTCCTGTCCAGGCGGTGAAAGCGCCTCGACCTATCGGGGCGGCGAGCGTGCGCTGTGCACTGGCAAAGAGCTGTGCTTGCACCTCGGATGGGGACAATAATGGCGACGACGACGACGACGACCCCAGTGTTGTTGTTTCGGTTGTTGCTGCAGTCGCTGCTGGATCAGGGTCGGTGAGCAACACGGGCACTGCCGAACGCAGCAGACGCTGGACTTGCCAGAGTCGTCGATCAGCGCGAAACCGCAACCAGGGTATGATGCTGGTTAGTTCACAGCCATCGAGGTGATTCGGATGGACGACACCACGACCTCCCTGTCGTCGTCGTCGTCGTCGACAACGGCGATCGTGATGATGATGGTGATAATCGTAGCGCTGCGGGATGGCATGCGTCGCAGCACTAGTTCCGGCAGCAGACGGGAACGAGCGTTCACGAGAGGGCCCAGGATCCGCCCTGAACAGCGCTACTGAATTGCCGTCCTCATCGACATCGTCATCATCGATGCCATCGTCATCGTCATCGATGTCGATGTCGTCATCGTCGAGGAACAGCGCCCCTTCGACATCATCATCGTCATCATCGTCATCAGTGCCGTGGTGGTGGCGACGGTGGTGGTGTTCCGGATGCTTCGCTATAGCCAGCGCGGATGCAGAGCTCGACGGCATCCAGGCACGAAGAGGAGCAGCACCACTCAAGCTGCTTTTGCTGAAGGAGGAGGCAGCAACGCGCCCGGGTCCAGCGCTGGATGCATACAGGTCGCTCGTCACCTGAGCAGCAAAGCGCTCAACGGAAGGATTCAGCCACAGTCGAGAGGTGATGTTTGTTCCGAGCGCTTCACGGGACGCTGCCCCGCTCGCACGAGTCGCGCTGAACCAGGTAGCTCCCTGGACACTGCCGGAGCCCGCTCCAGTAGGCGAAAGGCCGCTCTGGAGGCGCAGCATCGCCATCTCTGGTTCGGGGAGCGCTGGGAGCCATCCCGCTACAGCTGCAGCACTAGAAACCACGCCAGCTGCCGCCAGCTCTGAATCAGCATCCGAATTGCCGGCACCAGGATGCACTTGTGGAGCGGGCTCGGAGCGCAGCCCCGCTAAAGCGTGTTGCAGCGGCAGTGCGATGCCCACTGGTAAGCGAGCGAGCGTACGCGCGTCAAGACGTATTCCCTCCTGGTGAAGGCTAACCAGTCCAGCGTCACAGGGATGCTGTAGCGGTACGGAAACCTCTGGTATAGCAGACTGCTCTGCTACAATCGTCTCGGTCGTGGAGTCCAGAGCAGCGGTTCCCACTGGACCAACACCAGCGTGCGCCGGCGACAGCTCAGTTGACGCTCCTGTGGATTCACCGGATGACGTCGATTGTTGACAGTGCTCTAGACGCTCGAAAAAAGTGACAAGTTGCGCAAGTCGAGCGACTGGATTCGGAAACTCATCTGGATGCCGGTCGTTCACGAACTCGCGCACCAGCGGTGCATCCAGTGGATGTCGCTCTGCAGAAAGACCAGAGGGAGCAGTGGAAAGCGTAGAAGCAAACGCGGCGGGAAACTGCGCCAGCATATCCTTCGCGGGCCTGCAGCACGCACTATCTGTTTTGTATATGCCCAGTAGTAATGGCAAACGATCCTGCAACCAGTCAAAGATGTTCAACGGTGCTTCCGAATCATCGGTGAGATATAAAGACGACTCCACGCGCTGCTGATTGCTCTGCTGATCGCTAATGCTGGCTACTTCCGCATCCACCGGGAGGTGCAAAGACGTTTCCGCACCTTGTCCATTGTGCTGGTGATCGCATATCCGAGCTTCTTCCGGATCAGCGGTGCTGCTCCTTTCACTAGCCTTGTCCAGAGAGCGTGAATGTCGAAGCAAACTGGATGCTTCCAAGGACTCATCGCTTGAAGCAGGGTGCAATGTTCCCGAAGAAACACTCGAACGCTCACATGATTCCGGCATATCGCGTTGATAGTACTCCCAGTAACGCAGAGCGTTTGCCGCTAGTGCCACTTTTTTCAGGAAATGATTCACGGACAGCAACGCTTGCCAATAGATTTGGTCGAGCTTGAATGCTTCGTAGAGGGTATGAAACGCCACCAGCAGCGATTTCCATGGAACTGTTTCAGGGAGCTGCGCACCAGCGTACTGTAGCTCACAGCGTAGGCGTAGCAGACACTCGCCCGAAGCAGTACCGCTAGGTTCTGGTCCCGTTTCCCAGCAGAATGGACAGCCTTTGACGCGCTCTGCACGTCTTGTCGTAACGACAGATGAGCCTTGCATTGGTGTTCCGCGGTAGCATCGCGAACAAGGTTGTTCCCTTGTCCTTGCATCGCAGGCAGCACGTCCAGTCGAAGGTGCCTCGGCGGCGGCGGCGGCGGCGGCGGCGGCAGCAGCAGCAGCAGCAGTTGTAGTTGTAGCGGTCTCTAGTGTGCACTTGGCTGCATCGCTTCTAGTTGCTGTTGATGCTTTTGCTGTTCGTTGTTCTGTACTAACGCGCTCGTCATCGCGGTGACTTGCCGCCGACGAGCACGACCGCTCACTGCCTCGCGTCCAGGGCGCCGACTGTGTCGCCAGTCGGAGTGGCGACAATGAAAGTTGACCTTGTGAATCGTGGATCGCTTCAGAAGCGCTCCCCGTGGCTATATGTTCGCGTTCAGGGACCAGTGACGAGTGCATCTCGTCGAAAGCGCTTGCCGAAATGTCCCAAAGCCAGCCGGGAAGTACGCCAGGCGCTGGTCGCGCGCTTGCCTTTAAAATACTTGTCTTTGGCGAGGACAAGTCCGGCACGCTTCGCCAGTGACTTGCGTCGGTGGGTGCAGCGCCACCGCTTGCCCGCTGTCCAGCATTACGACAACTGCTGCTGCTGCTGCTGCTGCTGCTGCAAAACGTTCCCCGTTCTGGATAGCGCTGATGCATCCACTGGTGTCGATGAGGTTGCTGCAGAGCCCGCCAAAACGCATCCAATTGTTTTTCAAGTTCGTTTGAAGCGGTGCCTTGCGTCTCGGCAGCTTGGGGCCTCCAGACCTCCTCGATGAACGCCAGATAGATTTGCATACTGACTGCCGCAGGCAGCGTTCTTCGACAAGCGCCCCAGAGCTGGTGCATAATCGGAAGCGGCTCACGGAGTAGACGACTCAAACAGACCCGATACTGTTGGCCATCTGCGAGCGTTAACGTGAAACGACACTTCACTGCATTAGCGAGCCAGACTGGTGCAGCTGTCTTACCGAGCAGCCGCAGATACCCGACGGGTTCAGCACCGAACTGGAGACGCAGTCGCGGCTTGGGCGTTCCCTCAAGGAGGACGAGCAGATTCAACATGCCGGGTCGCAAAGCCTCGACCGCCGCCATTGCCTGCACGCCACGTTGAACAAAGACAAGCTCCGCGCTCTTCATCAACCGCGGCTGTGCTGGCGTTGAAAAGAGCTCCAAGCCACGCAGCGTCTCACCAATGAGCAGACACAGCAACGGTGAAATGTGCACGCCTCGTCCTCCGGCACCTGACCAGGGATGTGTGAAGCAGGCCGCTCGAAACGTATCGTTGGGGTCCACCAGACCCTGTTCCCAGACCAAAGCCAGTTGGACCGGCCCGCTATCGAACGTTGTATCGTTCTGCGTATCTCCGGTTGTTCGATCCTGCAGAAGATACACCCGAATGGTGTGGTGCTCGGTCGGCGACGACCTCGACGTTCGGTGACAGCGTTGCGTTACCAGCACTGGATAGCGAGCGTCCGTGAAAACAATGCGTTCCTGGATCTCGAGTTCTTCCAGTTCGTACGGCTCATTCAACGGATGCCACAGCACCAGTTTGCGTCCATCGGCGAGGGCAACTACCAGACCTCGCGGTAGCGCATGAAGCGCCAGTATGACGGCACGAGCGGTCGGCATTGCTTCCATCATCATGGTCGTCATTGGAGGATACAAGCGACTGGAACTTGAGCCAGTCAACCTTTGGGTGCTCTCTCGCTGGACCCCGGTGAGCAGCGTTGACGTCTGCTCTGAAACTGCGGACTTGTGCAAGCCGCTCGGCAGACTCGCAACGCCACGTCGTGGACCGCCTTGACTGAAGCTGTTCGAACCACCCTTCGCGACAAATGAGACACTATACATCCTTCCGTCCTGCCAGTTGAATACTTGAAGTAGGCGACCAGCATCCTGAACCGAGCACCAGCCGACAAAGGAGCGTGCGCCCTCCGCATCGGCTGCTGGTTGCCAAAGTGACCGCCCCGATCCAGGAGGTAGCTCCTCCGCCGAGGCGTCGCAAAAGTTCGCAAAAGCAGCCCACGCATGCATAGGTCCGAGCCGATCCCCGGCACTTGTCGGTACGTCGGAGCAGCACACTGCACATGCTGGGAAGCTTTGGGCTCCTCGCCGTACCGCGAACGCCTCGGCGTCCGTTTCGAACCAGGTATATCGAACGAGATCCGCAGATCGCCACTGTAAAGCCCAGGTCAAGTCCTTGGAAGCGTCGCCACCTCGGCTACGCTGTTTTGGATGCCAAACAAGCGCCTCTTCCGGTGCGCAGAGGAGGTTCTCCGAGTGGCCGCCTCGCGAGCTGCAGGAAAAGAACCAGACGCGGTCTGCGATGCCGTGCTGGTCCACCAAACGATAGAGGTAGTCACGATCGCTCCCCTGAGACAGTTCCAGGCAACCAGAGGCAGTGACGGACACAGGAATAGTCACATTCGCCATAAAGGCCGGCAGTGCAAGTCCAGCGGAGCGGTCCACCACGAAGAGCAGTTCTGTAGCAGACTGGCGCCGCGCGTTACCGCCGCCAGTGGTGGTGCACGAGTCGCAACGACTCCAACGCGCGGGAAAACGGCTCGGAAGCGCTCGGTCATCAGCACAAAGCTTGTGTTGTGTGCCTGCGGGACTGGTCACCGATGAGCATGGTGCAGAGAACGAGGCTCCGGGAGCGCCTCCTGAGTGTTCTGTGGATGCAGCGGACGAGCGCGGCTTGGAACGATCCAGCAGGAGCGCACAGGTCCTCAGGGACGCTCGTTGCGTCCAGTTTTCTACGAAGCGAGTTTAGGCGAAATGCTGGGACAAGCGCCACGACTTGCAGTGCGGGCAGTACAGTGCACACACAGAGGCACCGCTCTACGGACGGAGACAACCTACGCGTGAACTCCAGGAAACCGGTAGAGGTCACTGGGGAAGCGCTGCGGCTTGGGGCAGGCACACGCGCTTTCCCGGGAGCGGTTCACGCTTCTCTGCAGCAGGATCGTACTTTTTCTGCAGGCACGCAAGCGTCTTCCGCTGGTGGCTCGCAGACGCCTCGTGCAGTTGCCGGTGCAGCAGCGCCAACTGCTGCGAGCGACTCCGATGGTGGAGCTGCTGCTTCGGAGACAGCGCAAGGTACCACACGTGCCAAGTTTGAGCAACAACCGCTTCCGTCGTCAGCGCACAGTGTATCGGGACGAACACTCAGCGGCCTAGCGTATTTGAAAGCCCTTTGGGCTGAATATCCCAAGCGAGGCTTTTGGGGTACCCTGATGGCGATCCGTACCGGACGGGTGGGCATGTATGACACCTGCCTCGTTGGCGTCGATGAGTTCGGAAACCGCTACTATGAAAATCGTGCAGCCAGCTACATGCGTGATCGCTGGTGTGAGTACAGGGACGGCAAAAACGCAGACCCAGTCTGTATACCGCCTGAGTGGCACGCGTGGCTCCACCATTTTGTGGATGATCCACCGGTGTCTGCAAACGACAAGTGGGTGCGTCCGTTGTTTGTGAAACCTCCGCATCCGAACTATTCCGGAACATCGCAGGCGTATGCGCCTCGGAATAGTCCCCGGAGCCCCGCGTACATTGGACATCTGGCGACTTCCGTGGTTGAGTCCTGGCAGGCGCAGACTACGCTACAGAGGCAGCGCAAGCCGCGGGCCTTAACTCCTGCCCGTGAAAAGACATCCCCAGAACCGGATCAGCGATTGGACTTGCCTTGAGGTCCAAGAGATTTGTGTCCGGCTCGAAGAAGACTCGAAGAGGATTCGATTCGGGTACCAGAGCCGGATCAGGGAATGCTCTGGTCGACGCCGATTCGAAGGCGGATGTTTTTCAGCAGGAAAACGGAATCTACGAGCGAGGATGGATTGCGAAAAGTGCAGGAACTTTGCGAGCATACTACTGTAGGTTAGGTCTGGTTTCGCTTCGCGAGAATTGGAAGCATGTCTTGTTCGTTGAAAGAGGGAAAAGCGATACGACTCAGTACTGCATGTTGGTTTGTGTAGGCGCGCAAGGCATTTTGATTTTTTGTGGAAATCATGAGCAGTCATGTGCATCATCCGCGTTGCATATGTTTGTGTGTCGAGGTGTGCGCTTGTTTTTCATGCGTGGCTGGAGCAGTCGCGTTGCGCACTCTACCATGGGAGCGTACGCTCATTTACGAGCACCGCTCGAGCAGGAGCAAGCACAAGGCTGCACGCCTCGAAAAATGCTTGCTTGCTCAGTGCGCTACCGGTTCAGCGGCATAACATACTGTATCTTGAGAGCGCTGGCTCTTTTCCGAGCATCACTAAAGCGGGAGCACCAGGATAGCACATGTTCGGTGAGGCATTGGAATGCGTCCATACTTGGCAGTATAATGAGTGCTATGCTGGTCTTTGGCCGAGACACCAGCTAGTTCGAATAGTGTGCGTCGTTTGTGGGCGCTGCGCAGGCCGGCCCCCGAGCACGCCTTGTGAAGAGGGGCGTCCGCAAACCTGCGATGCGGATGCAATCGGCAAGCCGCTCGTTCTCATGCGTTGTCTAAACGAACACGAGCTTGGACTAGTTGCTTCTGCGCGTAAAATTCCTCTCTCAGTGGAACGCACTGCCGCATAGCTCGCAGCGGCCGATAACGCTTGGTGTTCAGCTGCAGGGCACTGGAACCCTGAGCATCTGTGACAGATCCGCACCTACACCGCAAATGACGTTCAACGTTGTGACGGGACCAGCGATTCCGATACCTGGCGAATCGCGGCAGTGAGCTGATCGGCTGTTAATGGTCTCCCGCGGCACTCCAGGAAATACAGCACCGGTTGTGATTTCGGCTCATGGGTGTAGAATATGGCAGTTACTAGGGTACTGGCTGTGTGCTCCTCCAGGGCGCTTGGATCTACAACCAGACGCACGCCTGGGGAATCCAGGTCTTGTGGCGCGTTCGGATGCACAACCAGAAACGTACGCGAATGGAGCCTGGCGATCATGGAGCATATTCTCTCGTCGGTATGGACACCTGTCGAATCGGGTCCTTCGCGTGCATCATGGTGCTCTTGACGCGCTTCGATACAGCGCGGTAGTATCTGCTGAATGCTTTCCAGGAACACATCGTGCAAACTTCCGTCTTCGTCGAGCACGCTAAGTTCCAGTTCCCAGCACCAAACGTCCACATTATACCCGCGAGGCTCAGAGGCGTAGCACTGCTCGATAATCGGATAAACGAGCTTCTCGAGGTATTCAGTTAGTTCCATAGCCTTGTGTGTGCAGCTTCGGCCGTAACACAAACCGGGAACTTGCACCGTTACTCGCCATGTAGTTGCAGGTCGAGCGCTAACGAGCACCTTAGAGTTCCCGTGACTCACTTGGACGACAGGGCACGAGCCCCGCTCACGACTACCGAGAAGCCAGCCACAGCCCCGGGTGGGTCGCGGTTCGTCGACCGTGCGACCGTCGGGTCGGCGTTCACACGTCCAGAGCTCTCGGGTTCGGAAGCCAACGGGGTCGTGCAGCCGATCCATTTCAGCTGTATCATTTATAAGGGTGTCAAAGTCCATAGCGCGCAACTCGCTCTGTTCAAGACTGTCAAGACAAAAACGCCCCATACGAAATGTACGCCAGCAGCGCTGTGCACTGCGTACAAACGTCGCACGTGGATCACTGCAACTTACGGGGTCTTGCATCTCAGTGGTGTTCGATCCACCAAGAGCGTATCATGAAATGCATTGTCGGGATTGATAGCAGATGCGTTTTGATGTGCATTCATATGAAGAAGTAAAAAATCTATGGGAAAGGTATGGATATGCAAGTCGCGGGTCCCAGTAGCTTATCACAGTCATCTACCTGAAACGTATGAAATAATTCCCAGTTTGCCGACGATACAGCGAAGAGGAGCAAGAGATAAGCGAGAAATGATGTTTGCCAGACGTAAAAATCACGAGATCGTAATGGCAACGACGATAGAGCGAAGAGGAGCAAGAGATATGCGAGAAATGATGTTTGCCAGACGTAAAACTCACGAGATCGTAATGGAAAAGAGGACACGAATTCTAGGAGCGCTTGCACTGGTCAGTACAACAGCAGCGGCAGTAAGCGCATGGAGTTCGTGAACCGAGACTTTAACGCTGCCATCAGTACCAGACGACATGCGGTGCCGGAGACGAGACCCGAAGAGCTGACGCAATCCAACGTTTTGGGGCAGCCTCTGATGCCCGAATTCTCCAAACAGAAACTGAAATCGATAACAGGCGGCCGGTCGAATGTTACCGGGAAGCGCCCGTAAGTAGGTAGATATATTTACCCCACACGGTCGTGGGGCATTTTTTGGTTACCTGAAGACACCTCAGACATGCCGGCATCATTCCCGGAACAATCTGGTCGACCTGTCCCAGTCTTACGTATAATGGAGCGCCAACTGCGCGGGACTCGGGGAGCGCACCTCTATCAGGTGCCTGCGCAGCGGCAGCGACGTCGACGTCGTCGACCGCTGAGATTTTTTCTCTCTAGACAAAATGTTTCCATGGGCCAGCATTCTCCGATCGTGCGCATTGTTCTTTCTTTTTGTGTTTTTTCAGTGCGAGGTGAAGTATCCATCAAACGCCCTACCTCCACGTTACATGACCCATACTTCTTCTCCGATATTCTAGTCGTTTCATACGTCCTATCGTGTGTGTCTAGTAGCTGCTGCAAGCGACAGCAATGGCGCGTATCGTGCCGGTGCTTCGACCGCTGAGATCGGGGGTGCAGCGCGCCGCCGCCGCCGCCGCCGCCGCCGCCGTCGACGCTGCTGCTGACAGCACGTCGCTGGTACAGCGCACAAGACCCATATTTGTACTTGTTTTGCAGTGCACGACTCTGGAGCGCGTTTCGAGGATCTAATCAACGAAAATATCCCTTTGAAAGATATTCTTGCTGGGAAGTACAGAGGGCGCGGACTTTGACAAGCTCTTCGCCTTTCCATAGAGACTTCGGGGCTGCTTTATTGGTACAGGACTCACGGAAGGGTGTTGGACGCTTGAGAGCGGCGCGTGCAGCCTCCTTGCTCCAGAACGGTGGAACTGTAGTTGTCCACTCAGCTGAGGTACCCTCCTTCGGATAGGCTTGACGGAGATGGCGTCTGGGTCGAACCTGTTTGCCGTCCTAAGTGACGAGACCGAAGGATCGCAGACAGAGGCTGCCCGCGCCAGCGAATCCAAGGAGAAGCGGCCTGGGGACCCGCCGAGCAGTGCCCGTGGCTCTGCCCAGAAGCACTTTGGGTTCGATCGACGATCAGGCACTGGACGTGGCCGTGAGGTTGCGAAAAAAGGTGCTGGAGGCAAGTATACTTTCGGTTCAGTGGAGGAGGACGTGCGTGACGCTCTGAGCGGTGTCAAGATTGCCTCCGAGTCAGATGCTGCTGCAGCGGACGGCACAGAAAAAGACGACGTGAACCACGTTGGTGAAAGCAAGAGCAGTGAAGGTGCCCTTCTTAGTCTGGAGGAGTATCAGCAGCGTTTAGAGCGGGAGCGAGCAGAGCTCTCGAACAAATTGATGGCAAGCAAAGGACCCCGTCGTCCAGCAGAGGAGCAGGGCGACGAAGTCTTTCGCAATGCCAAGCGCCTAGATAAGAACGGCGTTGAAGTGGATGCGGACTCACAGGACGCACTCCTGGGGAGCATAAGCCTCAAGGAGAAGAAAACGCGTGCTGCCAATCGCAGCAGTGGAAAAGGCAAGCGGGATACCGGAAAGGAGAATCTTGCAGCGGAGTTCTTCACGGCTCCGCCGCGCGTGAACCGCGGCCATCGAGCGCCCGGTGACGTCGTCGAAGAGGATAATCCCTTAAGAGCGAAGAGATCTACTGGCGCAGAGGCAGCTGGACCCAGTCGCGGTCGTGGACGTGGTCGCGGCGGTGGAAGTCGAGGGTTCCGCGGGGCGGGCGCCCGACACCCGACAGCGCCACATGCGTCAGAAAGCGCAGTCAGGGACAAACATAATGCATCTGGTGACCATGAAACCCAAGAGCCGAATCGAGGTGTGTCAAGTCGACAACAACGTACGCGTGGCGGTTCTCGCACTGGCGCTGCGCCCGATAGCGGTCGTTTTCGTGGGCGCGGACGAGGTGGGGCTGCTTCTGTAACCGCACCACGCCCTCGTGCCGCCATTAACACCACAGATGATGCTGCTTTTCCATCGTTGGGAGCTTGATCGAACACCTGCATTTGAGGCGAGAGCGGGCTGCGGGCATCCAGCCGCCTGCTTCGGTCTCACAGCGGGCCTCGCCTGGCGACACAGGCGGTGCTCTGGATGAATCGAAAGCTCTACGGTAGAGCGATGTGAAACGCTACGTGCAACCGTGGCTGTTTTATAGGTAAACCGAAGGATATGTGGTGTTGATGCGTTGTGTATGGTGTCCGGTGCGCTGCTGCGGTGCAGGTCTACGTCAGCGCAGTCGCCTAAAGGAGCATGCGCAGCGGTTCATAGACGTTGTCTGTGAAGCGCTTCACTAAAGAGCAGGGTTTTTGCGATATAGACTCTCTTTACACGAACCACAAACTAGGCAAGTCGGCCCTGGCTGGCGAGCACTTGCACCGGAGCATGCTCCAATTCAGGCAGTGCCGCAGACAAGGCTTCCAAGCCGATCGTGACTTGCTCGCAGCGCTGCATACGACGCGGGATGCACTGCGACCCAGGGTCTCGCGGGAAACCCGATGACCCAGCTCACATCCAGCATCGACGAAACGCGCGGAAAACAGAAGCAGTGAACCTGAGGCGCTTTCACACGGGGCGCGTTGCCTCCGCAACGAAATCCTCGATTGGTGCTGTGCTCGTCTCTCCGCTGATCTGGTCCGGTGTTTCTCGATAGTCGCCCCAGTCAATACTTTCCCGGAGCATGCAGAGCAGACTAGTGCGGAGATGTCAACTTATTCTGTCATGCGAGCATATTCGGGTTGCTGTGAAGCGGCTCGAACGCACATCGCACTGCTCGTGGATTGCGATTTGCTTCGTTTTCTGAAAACACGCGCAAGAGCTAAGCGCTCTACACATACGCGTCTGCGATCTAGTAGTTCAAGCGACGGCAATCAGGTACGGTGGATATCTCTATCTCGAGACATCGTTGCAGCTGAGGCCTAGAACAGCTGACGCAGCTAGGATGCAGATTCCTTCGAGTTGCGCCTCGCTTCAATGTTCTGTATTCGACACAAGCGTTGCAAAGCCATCGGACAACCAGCGCAACGAACAAGCACTTATTTCCCAGTGCGACCTCGGGTCTCTGTTGTCTGGTCCGTCTCTGCGGTGGCGGGAGGTGCTTCCTTCGAAGGTTCTCGCTGCTGCTCGCTCCGCTCAACCAGGTACCGAATCGTGAAAAATGAAACCAGTGGTACCGTAAATACCAAAAAAGCTGTCTCATTATCAGCTTTTAGTAACTTTAATTCATCGACTTTCAAAGTGATGGTCGATAACACCGCCGAGATGCCGAGCACAAACAGCAGCGAGCGCGTTAGTGAACGATCCAGGAACAGGAAACCCACGTACCCCACGAGAAAGGCAATCGTCGGTGCCGAGTCCAGATAAAACCACTTCGAGTCCGCAAACCCAAGTCCTGTAAGCGGCGGCCCCAGGTACAATGACAAAGGTATTAACCCCAGGATAAACGTAGTTGAGAAGGACAGGTAGAGTAGAAGCGATCTCACTTTGGAACGCTCTCGACTTTGGTTGCGTTTCGCGGTATCGTGCGGCTCCGGTGCAACGCCATTGCCCAGGTCGTTTGCTGACTTGAGATGCGCTCTTCGTTCCCGCGATGTCTCGTGTCCTCGTCGCTGATCATCGTGGTCGCTCATAGCGCGGAGTTGCGAGCAAGGACGCACGCCGACGCCGTTCTCCCGTTTCCGTGTGCTGTGCGCTCGACTTGCTAGCCAGCGCCGCTTGTGCGCAGGTTGACACGCCCTGCACGCACTGGACGACAACCTCGAGACCAAAGCCGCCTGTAAGCGGCCGGAGCAGTTACGTTGCACGAGCGAATTGAGCGTAGGCGCTCCTGAGCTGCCCTGGAAAAGCACAAGCGGCTTCAAGTGGAGCGCCATGAGCGTGAGAGCGCTTAATTGGTTCACAGCAAACCAAACGTTCGTTGATATGGGCTAGCGATGACGCTGTCCTTAACCAGAAAAATAAAGCAAGCCACGAAAAGACTGACGTTCCAACACCACCAACAGCAACAACAACAACAACAACAACGCAACGGTAGCGAAGCGCTCGTGGCTCGCCTTCGTGGGCATCCCCCGAGTACGCGATCGCAGAGCGCTGCTTCTCATAACTGGTGCGCGTTCCGCAGCAGCCGCCCTTTTGGTGGCTGCTGGGAGCGCCTGTGCGGAGAAGCAGCAGCAGCAGCAGCAGCAGCAGTAGCGCTGTTGCTGTGTCTATGGCCTCTCAGGGCACTGACACTGCCAATGAAACGCATTTGACGACGCGCCAGACCTCGACAATGCACTGGCACGTCTGGCGAACTGAGGTGGAGCGACTGCGACGACTGGTCAAGGAGCCGGCGCTCAAGTGGCCGAAGCTGTTGGTGCTCGACCTCAACGGATTGTTGGTTTGGCGGACGCCGTTGCGACCTCGCCCCGGGCAACGCGATGGTCCCATCGGGGCTTGCTATCAACGGCAGCCGGATGTGGTGACTAAGCGTTTCTGCATTTGGCGCCGACCTGGAGCGGTATCCTTTATGCGGTACGTTTTGGCTTGGTTCCACGTCGGGATATGGTCGACCGCCCAGCTGCCGAACGTGGAGGATATTTTGGCAACGCTTCTCACGGCGGAGCAAAGACGTGAGCTGGTATTCGTTATGGACCAAAAAGACTGCACCAAGGTCAGCCGGGCGTATGCCCCGGGCTCTTCCAGCAAACCGCTGATGTTGAAGGACCTGGAACGCCTGTGGAGTCGATATCAGGGTTTCTACCATATGGATAACACGTTGCTCATCGACGATGATCCCTACAAAGCGAGCGTCAACCCAGTATATACGAGCGTGCACCCGTCTCCATGGAAAGATCCCGATGTGCAGGGCACGGACACGTTTCTGTGCGAAGGGGGACGCTTTCGTGCGTTTCTGGAAGCGCTGCTCCACCATGACGGCAGCGTACGTACGTTCGTCGCCAACCAGCAGATCATACCCGTAGAGCAAACGAGCAACGATGATGAACGAGGCGCTACCAATGATGCCCAGCTGCTGAGCGATACCGGTGCAGTGAGCACAAGTCTCGGTTCCAGAGCTGGGTTCGATCAGGAGCTGAGCACTGCCGATCCCAACCGATCGACTGGTGCCCAGTCTGTGACGGCAAAGTGTTTCGTGGGCGCACCAGCATGCGCACATGATGGTGAATCGAAGACCAGTGAGCCAAGCGCTCGGGATGATATCCTTTCAACGTCAACGGGATTGGACGGCCCCGAGAAAGACGCACCCGCCAAAACAGCGTCCATGGATGCACTGGTGCCCTCGTTTTCGAATGAGCTTTCACGATTGCGTATCCATGACAAAAATGAGGATGTTGGGGATGATACACGAATTCATGCGCAAGCGAATGGGCTAGCGGCATGCTCGTGCTCGATGCCATCGGTCTCGAGTACACCAGCGGATGCCGATAAAACCAGCCGGCGTGACTCTGGGGAGACTTCACCAAACGCTGGAGCAGCGTCGCGCTAGGCGACGAGCGCGAGTTTGCCGAAACCTGGTGCCGGCAGGCTTGCACGGAGACCCGCGTCTGCCCAGCGTCCCGGGTCGCAGCACAGCTGGGCAGCGCGGTCCACAAGTTGCGCAACCGAAACGGGTGCGTGTGCCCCAAGCAGAACGCCGGCATCGGCCGAGGCAAGCGCCGCTTCCCTGACGCGAAGGTCGGCACTTGATGCGCGGCGTAAAAGGCTTGCGCGGTGACGCCTAGCTGTCTCTGCATACCCGGTGCCGGGCTCGGAGCATAGCATCCGACTGAGTCTGACTCGCAGCAGCAGCAGCAGCAGCAGCAGCAGCGTGTGGAATGCGCGCTGCAAACGTGTGTTGTTGATCGCTCGGAATCGATGCTGTGCTCGGTAGCTATGCCATTGTCGGACACGGAGCAGGGCACCAGTTTGCCCAGAGCAGCACGCACGACCTCGTTGCTCCACAACGAGAACAGCACGCTGCGACGAAGCACTCGGAGCGCCACGCGCTGACATCGCTCATGAGCGCTGCCAGAGGCCGTGAGCGCCTGGCGCAGTGCCCGCATCACCAACGCTACAGCTTCGCAGCGGACTCGGTACCATTGGTACCCAGGAGACGCGCAGAGAACATTGCGCTCCCACAAAAAGGTGCTCGCTTTCGGAGCCACGCCCCGCAGGCCGAGTCGAACGGCGACGCCTCGCGGCGTCCATCGGCTTTGAAGGCCGAGCCCGGCACCCGCCAGAGATCAGCGGGGCGTAGAGCGGGGCACCGCGAATCATATGTAAAGGCGTGTGGCGATGCCGTGCACGAGATCCGAACTGTAAATAATGGTCGTTTTCTGGAATTTATTAGATATTGCGGACAAATCAGGATGAATAATGCCAAGCACATGCGCGCAACCCATCTCACCACTGCATCGTTTTTGACGTAGTCGCGAAAACGCGTCTTTGCCACCTGAGGGGCCGGTGACGCGCCCTCGTGGACAGGGCGCCGAAGCAAACCCCGTCTGCCCCTGCGTGGGAACGAGTGCTTGTGCAGCGCACTCGTTCCTCGTACACAGATAAGGCTGTTTGTGAGGCCTACCTCAGACCCAGTGCTGTGCGTTGCGGCGAGTGCGTCACGCGCTGTTCACTGTTCGAAGCGCGCGGGTGCCGTTGCTCACCATAGAAGCGAGACGAGGGCGGGTGCGTGGACTGCACCCAACCACATGTATATAGTCTGCGTGCACCAACGAAGGACGCAACCGAGGCGGTGGTTCGTGCTGCGTGCCAGCACGCCTCAGGTTGCAACGGATAACTTGAAGGTTGATACGCAGCCTCGCCGAACGTCAGCCGCCCGGGCGGTTGCAACGCAGCCGTGTCTGGTTCTGCCTGGTTTGGGAAACGCTGCCAGCGACTACGCGGAACTGCTTGGTCTGTTACCCGCGGGGTCACTGGTTGTACCAGTTGCTCGCTATGACTGGTTTCGAAACGCCCGGGGCCTGATGTTGCCAGCGTACTGGCGGGGTACGCTCAAGCCTCGGCAAGTTATGGACTGGTATTTCGAACGACTAGAACGAACGCTATTGCAGTTGAGCTACGCTTTTGGCGACGAGACCGGTGACTGGGGTGTGAATCTGATCGGACACTCTGCCGGTGGCTGGTTGGCACGACTCTACGTGAGTGAGTTCGCCAGCGACGACCTTCAGAAGCGCGTACGCACTGTCGTCACGTTGGGCACACCAAACCTGGCACCACCTGCTGGTGTATTCGACCAAACCAGGGGTATTCTTGCGTATTTGGAGACACAGTATTCGTGGAAGCACCGCCAACATTCCGGTGTTCGCTACACGTGTGTTGGATCCAAAGCGGTCCGCGGGCGGCTCTGGTCGAGCAACCTTGAGGAAATGATCGCTTATGCCTCTTACTGGCCAGTGTGCGGTCGCGGGCGTGTGGCTGGTGATGGGATTGTGCCAGCGTGTTCCTCGTTTATGCGCGGGGCTCAGGCTATTCTCCTAGCGGATGCAAGGCACTCGCCGTTGACGGACCCTAAAAACTGGTACGGGTCACCGCATCACTTCGAATGCTGGGCGAGCGCTTTGGTCTGAGATCCCGCGGTACGCGCTGATGCTGAGCGCTGTGGTGCATAGCTCGAGGGTGCTCGGGTGAGAGAAAGCAAAAGCAACCGCCTCTGGGCCTATGGCAGAGCTTCGAATCCCGGTTAGAGACACCGAACCCGCAACGAGGCAGCGGTTCATTGCCAGCACATGCCGCACGCTCGCGTGGCATGCCCCAAACGAGCAGTCCAAGGCAGCAGCATGCGCCATATCAGGTGCTCAACATTTGCATAAACGATGGTCACCAACGATGGTGCGGCAAGTGCCCGCACGCTCCTGCAGTGATCTTCCATGCTTCCAGGAGCTGCCAGTGCGTGACGAGTCCGCTCGAAGGCCTGCACGGCGAACAGCCACGATACACACCTGCCTCTCTCCCGCTCTCTCTGAGCGGAGCGCATTGCCTATCTCTATTGAGTACGGCAGCGATTCGGATGCACTGGAGGATTCTTTTCAAAAGAAGTGCTACTTTTGGCCGCATCAGGATCACTTAGGGACCCGTCCGGACTAGCCGCGGCAGCTTCACCACAAAGAACGTCAAGGAAACTTGCTATTTCTTCCGCGCTGGGGCGCTTTTCTGGATCCAGATCCCAGCAGCGTTCAATCAGTGCCACGACAGAGGCCGGCACCTTGTCACTCGTCTTGACGAGACGTGGCCGCAAATTTTTCGACACGACTGCCGTCGCAGTCTGCACTGGCGTGAGATAGGTGTCCTCGTATGGCATTATGCCAGTCAGCAGCTCGTTGAAAAGAATCCCATAACTGTAAATATCTGCGCGACCGTCGTAGCGCTCACCGCGAATCACCTCCGGTGCCATGAAGCGATACGTCCCCGTCAGCGCCGTCATGACAGCCTCGCTATCGCCCTGCGTTCGGCTTACCCCAAAGTCGGAAAGTTTCGCAACGCGTGCGGGTCGGTCCACGAGCACATTGCTCGACTTGAGGTCGCGGTGGATGAGATCGTGTGCGTGAATGTACGCCAAGGCTCGGGCGACGTCGCGCATGATTCGATACACAAGTTGGGGTCGTCGTGAAACCCACTTACGACGTCTGGAGATGGGCCCTCCTTCAAACAGTTCCATCACGAGAAACTTGCTCCCATCAGACGGGCGTACACCCCAACCGTAGTAGTTGAGAATATTGGGGTGCCAGTCCAGTTTACCAAGCACAACCTCCAACTCTGTCCGAAACGTATACTGCGTCTCGCGCCTAGCGTCAGCGTTTAACATTTTCACCGCAACCGGCCGCTTTTCGTAGGTACCCTCGTACACGATGGTCTCCGTGCCGCGACCCAGCTCGTTCCCAAGCGTGATGGCTTCCCACGGAATCTGCTTCTGTTTAAGCCGCTCCCTCGGAGATAACTGGACTGCTTCAATATCGTCTGTCATGAAATCAAAAGCACACGTCACACAACACAAGTGATCGATTGCTGGAAACCGCTGGAAAGAAGCACAACCGCAACCCTAGACATCGACAAACGCTAACGTTGGCGGCTGGCGAAGCGGTGCAGCGCGCAACGGATCGCGCTGCGCTGCATCCAACGTTGCGCGATAGGCGTGTCGATTGACGGAGAGTTTTTTATTGGACAAAATGTGTACAGTCGCGAGCTGCGCCCTCAGACTGCGCGCCTGATCGCAAGCCTCGCTGGAGCGTCCATCGTTCCACGCCCTACTTCCAAGTTGTATAACCCATGCTTCGTTTCGACAGATGGATGATGACGCGCTACAGCGCTGTCGAGCAGCAGCTGGGGATAGATTGCAGCAGGCGCAGCACAGCGCCGGACGACGCATAGGCAGGTGCACGTGCGCGACGCGCTTTGGCAAGCCGATCGATGGGCCAGCGGCATGATGCGAACCATACCGAGTATGGGTTGTATCAAAAATGAAGGAGCATTGGGGAATCGAACACGAAGTTTGGTGCACCGGTGGGTGCTTTTCCGATCGCTGATACCCAGCGTGTCTGCATCGTCGCCGTTCAGAAATAAACGTTCTGTGCAAAAAAGGACAGCGCGCGCGTATCTTTCGGCCCGGAGTCGATGGCGCGTTGAAGCGTTGCTGGATGGACTCGGATATTCTCTCTGCTTGCTGACAGAGATCGCATACCGAGGGGAATCTGTGTGGCGTCACCGATCCCAGAGCACAGGCGATATGGACGATGAACGCTGTTCGGGTATGGGCGAGCCACGTCTATGTCTGCTTTGTCCATATCCAGGCGTGTTGGGCGCATGCACGTGTGGCGACCTGTGCAACCGAGTCGGGATGAGCGCATCGGAGCTAAGACCGAGGTTTTAGCGAACTGCGTCTTTTGCTCTAACGGGATGAAAATGAAAACTGGGAAAGGTTCACGTGTATTTAACTAGAGTTCCTTCGGCACAAACAATCCAGCGGATCGGACGAATCTGCCGTGATTATGCTACGCGCGCATCTGCAGTTGTGCATGCTGCCACGATACCTCGTCAGCTCATGCTATCGGAGTATTTCTGGAACTAGGAGTATACAGCCACCGCGTAGACGTCAACCAGGCTATTGTGGTCTGGCAATGGATTGTTACGCGCCCCGGCCAGCTGCTAGTCTATCTGTGCGGTTCGCTGGATCCCAGAATGACGAAGAGACACGGCCTCGAATCGGATGAACAAGGCCTAGCTTCCGCGTTCGAAAATGCGGCTCAAAGGTATTCGGGCCTTGTAGGGCAAATGCTGTGCAGGTGCGTCCCGTGTCACGCCGAGCACCAAAAATAAGCGCAGCAACCGGCGGGCGGTTCTCCAATCGATCCAGCTTGTATTCATATCAGGGAAACATCGCTCTGGATACCGAGATATGCAGAAGCTTATGTAGAGTCACTATGTTTTCTTCTCTGGTCTCTGAGAGCAGTGATGTACTCGGGGAAGGTCTGATTCGAATCGTCGATCTCACTCGCTTAAAACCGGCACGCAGCCCATGTCCGGTGCTCCGCACAGCGCCCGACGCCTTGCATCGTGCGCGCTACCCAACAGCGCCCTGCACGACTGCGGGAAAGCGCTGAGCCTCGTGCTCGTCGTGTTGTGCTGCACTGTTCACGCGTCGTCGACCACATCGGTTATATGTGCGCTGATCGTGGTTCCGGTCCACGAAGGCTGGGTTGTTAGCGAAGAACGAACTTGTGATCCTGGGATGATCCCTGTCCTGCGCGTCGCCACGCTTGCGGCACTCGCCAGGCACCTGCGACCTCGACAACGTCTACTTGGTTTCGACTTTTGTGGGCCCGCTGTCCTGGTCGCAGCTTCAGATAGAGAACGCACGCAGGCGGCACCGTTTGGTGTGTTTTCACGCTCTACCGATGGAGTCCAGGCGGACGCGACGTTGCTCAATCAGGTATTCGAGCAGGCACGCGAGTTTGACGCACACGGGCAAGTGAATATCGGGGCGATTGTCGTGAACGTTGACAGCGCGCCTCAAGACGAAAACGTTTGCATCGTACCGAGTCCTCCACCGGCGCTTGCTGAATATGTGGAAGCGCTCGCACGGAGCCTGGATAAAGCCGTGGATACCGATGAAGAGCGCGCCCAAGGACTCGCTATTGTCTACTGGAACCAAGCGCACGTACTGCGAACGGTGCGCGCACAGGTGCAGGACCTCCGAGGTGTCATACACGAGCTCGAATTGTATCCGGAAAGAGAAAAGATCAGTGCAGCAGAGAATAACATGGAAAAACCGGAACCCTTCCTGCGACTGTCGCTTCTGCGGAGAATGCTGTTTGGGAACGGCGAAGGCATTCCTTCGAGACGACTGCGCAAAGCGCTTCATCGCAGGGAACGCAGACATCCAGGAAGCTACCATGATCCAAAACGTGAGGAAAAAGAGGCTTTTGCTCGAACGTTCGGAGAGGAGCATCTCGCCGTCCATGAGATTTTAGTGGATGTAATCGAGGAGCTGCGCCAATTTTCACGTGAAGATTCATCAGAGGGAGCAAGTGTAGAGAACACAAGGGAGTCGACTATGGTGCCTTAAGGAGGCGAATTCAGAGCATGAGCAGCGATTACCAGTATTTGCTGTCGTCGAACGCATGTGAAACGCTGGAAATCGTAGCGCAGTCGGTGTCTGGCACGGGACGGCATTCGGCAATACGGTTTCAGATTCCAGAGCGCACGTCCTCAGGGCCGGTAATGTACGCTCGCCCAATATATCAGGCACACGAGCTCGAGTTGAACGCATTCGAGTTCTCGACACGCCTCTCCGTGTCTACGCAAACGTACCCGGAAAGGAGGCATACGCAGTACAAGGCATCGTATAGACGAACGCGACAGTATGGCGTGTACCCATATCAGATGAAAAAGGAGCTCTGGAACTGCACGCCAGCTTCCTACGTCTCGATTTTATTCCGAAGTTGAGTTTAGATGCACATCCTCGACATTCAACGTGAAGCAATACGCACTTACTAATGCATTCGCAGTCCTAGGATCCTGGGTCATCTATTCGGAGCGAATCGTTCGCTTCTGTGCCGTTCCTCATGGTCACGTCACCGGAATCAAGAGGATTCGCAACGCCCTCGAAAAAGAACGCCCTATATACCAGATATCGTTGCCCAGTGCACACGTCCAAACCCCGATTCCTATGCTGTCCGTTCGTGTGCAGCATGCTGCAACCGTGCATGCTTCAAGTTTTCTAGCGTGCGGTTGCAAGGCAACTCGTGGGCCCAGCAAGGCGCCCAGCTGCATGGACGCGGTAAACTGCGCGATGTCGTCCCTCGGGGACTCGTTCACGAGCTCGTGTCCAAAGTCCACTGAAACTCTCAAGTCAAGTAATCGATGCCTCTCGACAGAGAAACGCTCCTCGCTTTGCGGCCAACGACGAGACCGCGCTCGACAGCAGCAATCGAGCCATGGCAGGGTATGTTCGTGGCGGCTCCGTTGTGTCCTGTTCGCATGAACAAGTGCCTTGGACTGGGGCTTGCGTCACCGCAGCGATCGCTTCAGGGGAAGGGCGCGTCACCGCTTTGCTCGAAGCGAGCGTAGACGGATCGAGATGCGTCGACATGATCTCCAGCCTGGCTCTCCCTCGTGTACTTGTTGCATCATGATCGGCGTAGCGCTGCGAGAATCCTCTACCAAATGGGGCAGCGTGCACCTGCGCATTCACCCGACAGAAGACGCGAGGACGGCATCGCTCAGAACTCTCCAGGTATCTTGGGGCACGGCAGCGAGCGCGGAAATGGAGCAGGGCATCCAGAGCAGCGCCTCCTGTAACCGGATCATGGGCATCTACCGAGATACGAAGCAAACGTTTACGCGCCGCAGGGCGGCGCTCGTCGGAAGACGTATGCTAGGCATCTGGAAACACCTGACCAGAGCCGTTCCACGGCTCTGCGCGTGTCGCACCGAGCCGCCAGAGCGACACGATGGGAGCGGCAAGCGCCATAGAGATCGCAGGTACCAGCTGTGCAAGCGGTACGCGAGTCAGACCACGGAATCAGCCTGGTTGGGGCTTGGATGCTATCACCAGCATCCTTCGACTGCTCGTATCGAGATCAGGGGGACAGGAGAGCCTGGCGTATGGAAAGTCAGACACCAGAGACGGGCAAAGCAAGCGGACTCGGAAAGAGCCCGCCACGACCTATGTCGATTTCAGTGGAAAGAGGCCCAATGTATGGAGTACACGCCCGTGTTCGCTGACCTATTCCATTGTATTCTTACGCGGGTAAAGTGAGAGCATTGCGTAAGCGCATGCGCGCACTTATACACACACAAACGCAAACATACATGCAAAGACTCCCAGTCGCATGCATACACACAAACCAGCTCATGGCCATTGTTCCGACCTATGCACATGAACTACAGCTGCAACAGCCAACAACTGGAAACCCGGTACACAGGTTCACGAGGCGTGCCGCTGGACCAGGTTTTGAAACCGATCGTTAGCGCTTCGTTTTTCGCCGCGCACCTGAACCCGGCTGGTTCGGTGTCCCTGCTTGATTCTTCGCGGAGGGAACAGTTGCCTGCGCCGTTTTCGCGAGTTTCTGTGCCTTTTGGCCACTTCCGGTTGCAGCTTGCGTGCGCCGCAGTTCCTGCAGCGCTTTCGCGATCGCACGCAAAACTGCTTTTCGCTTTGCCGTGTGCGTCAAAGCGCCATCATCGCTAGGCTCCTCTGGAAGCTGAACTTTCACTCTCCCTGCCACAAAAAAATCACGAGGATGCTTCTTATCAGGCTCCAAGAGAGCTGGGAAACTCAGCTTCTCCTGACACACGCGAAAAACCTCCGCGGCTTCCGGTGCCGAAACCGCTGAGCGCCTCGACACGCGTCGACCATCGGCCCTGCTCCGTTCTTTCGAGAAATAGATTGGGTACACCAAGATCCACTGACCACTGCCTGGAGCTGGTGCGGTGTCAACCATGCCGCTGAGGCGTGAACACTTGGCTGTGCAACGCTCTCAAGAACGTGCAGGTGAGCAGGCACCCTCAAGCTGGACATCGTGCGCTCGGAACGATCAAGAGCGTCGGCCCGCATCCTCCACGCTCATGAACGAGATGCTTTGGGTCAGTTTGAAGCTAGCAACAGCGCATAACGATACGGTTGAGCTTGTTTTCTTTTAGAACTAGATATGGCTGCTACGTCAACCTTTCCTGGTACTGGCTGGTGTTTGCAACCAGGTCGCCGTTTGAGCACAGCGTTCACGCACGACGGTGGTGTGCTAGTGCAGCTCCGGTCTGTGAGGCGGCAGTGCACGTGCAGCGTTCGTGCGGCTCTCGTGACGCCTCCAGGAGGCACGCCCAGCTGGAGGCCTGCCATGCTGCGTCTTTCCATGCAAGGCGCACAGGATAGCGGTGCGACAACGTCCGGTTTGTACGGAAACAACGAACAGACGCGTAGTGTGAGAGCGCCCCTGCGAGACGCTGCGCCCTACAGCGCTGTCTGTGAACTTGCCGCCGAAGCGGGGCAGTTGACGGACGCCGAGCTGCAGAGACGCCTTGAGAGCATCGCGGGTGTGCCTGCCGTGTTCCCCGAGCCGGAAAAACCGCTCGATATCCCCAATGCGCTGGAGTTTTTCCGGCTGCGCACTGGAGAGTGGCTCTCCAAACGAGTCACGCAGCACATGGCCTTCCGTCGACAGGAGAGCGGCGAGTCGCGCATTACCGCGCAGTTGCTGGAGGCAAACGACGAACGTGTCAAGCAACTGTGCGCCCTACACAACTTTGCGGAAGACGCTGCTATGGGTGGCTGCCTCGTCACCTGGCGAGCGACCCTGCAGTGGGACCAGGAAGGCGACGCCCATACCGGCGAGGCGATATTCGCGCTCGTTGCCCAGCCGGGCTCCAACGGACGGTGCGGTAAGATACTCAGGGACCGTGGTTACGCTGAAGTGGTCCCGATAACCGGCGACTTTTACATGGATGAGGAAGATGCGCTGTATTTGGTGACACCGTACGAAGGAGGAGAAGTTTCCGAAAAGTTCGTGTTTGCCGAGCGCGATATTTTGTATCGCTTTTCCACAGTCAAACGAATGGGCGGCTTCAGTAACGCCACGTATGCAGTAGAGACACGAATTCCTTACACGGGAAACGGCGAGGTTTTGGACACGTCATCCATTGAGGACGATGACATTAGTATTTTTGGCCTGTCATCTGTTGATGCGCAGCAATCGCGACAGGAAGAAGACAGTAGACTTCGTCGATTTGGCTCGCTGCGAGGTCGAATGGGTGACCGATGGGAGAGTCCTCTCGGTAAGAAAATCGAAATCGATGAGAGCAAGTTACCACCTTCGCTGCGATCGTCTCCGCAGCCGCCATCGTCCTCATCACCCAGTACTGACGCGGATTAAGCGCTGCGCCCTAAAAAGACGATTCTTCCCAACAACGCCCGCTGTGACATCGTTCGCAGTGATACATAGTTGATATGCGCATCGATGGACATGCATCTGTCCTTCTCCGCATGCTGTTGCTTTGTTTTTTTTTTGATTATGGAGCAACTTGCAGCATCACACGGTACCGCTGATCGAAAAAGAAACCCATGCTCAGATCATCGATTGATCCGTGGACACCCGACGAGTGGTAGCGTGCGGCAGCACAGGTTTCCGCCGTTCCACACACCTGGACGGTGGCTGATCTGCTCCGCCTTAAAAACACGAACGCTGATTCCGGGCAAGTCTTTAATTCGCTGCGTTTTTGTGGTGCTTGTGATAAGACTTGTAACCGCAGACGCTCAGGACGCGGGGTGTGAGCGTGATCATTGTTGCGGTGGGTTCTGTGCTGGATTGCAGGTCGCGCCTTGTCGTGGCAAGCTACCATAACAGAAAAAAATGCAAGATAGCGAGATTCCTAGCATGTTTCGTGCATCATGTACACTGCGTCTCGTAAGCAACATGAAGATGGTACCATTTATGTTGTTATACAGGGAGCAGTGAATTCTGGAGCACCTGTTCGAGGACACACCATTTGTTTTTTCTCTTTTTTGAAGGTATACAGCTCAAGGCATGGATCCTGTAGTTTAGAGATAGCTCGCGAAAAACTTGGTGCTGTGACTACCAGCATGCGAAGAACGGCCGTGCTCGTACAAGTCAGGTATTCTCTGGATAGCTGGTGGATGAAGCGCCCCTCAAAAAGTCCTCATGCTCTACGTCATGCGCCCAAAACAGAACATATGAACCTTTGTCTACATAATTGCCTCCTCGTCCATCCATACCACTCCATACGTCGTCTAAGATGAATTTGCGAAGAATCCGCATCATACCAAATTTCCGTACCTTGGATACGAACGAGGATGAAGAGGTATCGATGGCCAAAAACGAAAACGTGTTTCTGCAGGAAACCTCAGCCCATGGAGCTACACGCGATCGATTTGGAACTAGAACGCGAAAGCTTATGATAGGCGGAACGGATGCTTGTCTCGATCAATGAGACCTCATTCGCGAAAAATACTAGAACTGGATATGAGCCAGGAAGAAGTGGGAAACTGCTGGTCTCAAAGAAGCGATACCCGTTCATTCCAACAGAATCAGCCGTAGCGGCGATTCAATCATGCGGGCGCCAACAAATCGACGAACGGAAAGAGTCGTTCAACACCTCATCCCCTATCGATGCAGTTTCTGGTTTCACCTCTCCGTATTCTTGTGTCCCGGTTGTAGGTCACGTCGCATTTTATCATGCGAAAAACCGCTCAGTGGCTACACAGCTGAGACTGGCCTTGAGCTGTTCTTCGCGCACGACTGTTATCCCAGGTTCAAGCAAACTGAACGTCCTCCATATTGTCATGTGCCGATTTTACGCGCACAGATGAGTAGACGAGCTGTTTGCATGCGTGACGCGCAAGTTCTTCGATAAACTGTACTTTGAGAAATCGATGCCCGCGCTACGCAGCTGTAAAGTGCCCTGTTGCGCCTCTGCTCGTGTGCGGGAGGAAGCGGAAGGCGCTCTTTTGTCCGTGGGCGTGCTCACGAGGGAGAAGGGAACGAAAACGTGCCACGCGAATACGAGATACTAGCATTCATAGTACAGGTGAGTTTCAGTCTAAGCGTCGACTGAATTCCTCTGAACCCGATTGACAGAGCGGAAATGGAGAATACAGACGAAATCCATGCCATCATCATGCGTAGAGGAGAAAATGACACTTTCGAGAAAACGACTACGCAGGCAAGAAGAGAACGTGTCGAAGCGGAAAAATCGGTCAGAGAGCATTGCCAAAGCCTCTCGATTATAACACATCCAGAAGAAGGATCTTCCATAACGTAAGATGCAGGGCGCAACGGGGAATGACGTAGCTTCCTGGTCGAACGAGCATCGCCTGGCTTTCCTCATCCTGACAAACTTCGTCATGCAATTATTCGTACGAGATACGCACGCTAGGATATCAGGTGTCCATATTCCTCGGAGAGTCATCGATCAAGTCGCCGTGCGACAACAGAACTTTTGCTCGGGACAGAATACGGTTGGGAGGCATGCGATATGAGTGCTTCTGTATCGACCTCGACACACTGAGCAAAGTACGGAGCAGAGATGAATGCTTCGTCCACTTTATTCAGAGAACGAGAGTGCGCGAACGTCCCAATGTCTCTCTGAGACGATTTTTAACCAGAGTGCATGAGACTGAGCAGGGATCGCAAGCGGTTTCGGGTGTATACAGGCAAGACGCGTTCATTCGCCTGCGACTTCAATGAGTAGGAAAAGGAACTAACAGATAGCATGCGTCATTTGGTAGTAGCCTATGGTGCTGGACGCGCTGTCGCACGCAACTGCTGCAACCCTGGCCCGTCAGTGGGCGCATACAACGCGAACACGAGTCGATGCTGCACGATCCCCATCGATGCATTGGGCACGATGTACACGAATCACGAGCACGGTTGTGCGCTGAACCAGGCAGAGGAGCAGGAAGGAAAACATATCCCGATGCACGAAATGGTGTAGCATACGCTAGTTGAAGGTCGCATGACGAGGCAATGGAATGTGAGAGACTCGTTCTGTTGTGACTTTACCAGCAACATTGGCAGCAAGCACGCTCTGCACCGAAACCCGAACGCCTTAATACATATCCGGAAATGGCTCGTACTGCCGCAGCTCTCAGCGACTGTGTTTCCAGCGAATTTGCGCGGATATCGTTTCGCAACCAGTGTGGATATTGTGCTGAAATGCTGCAGGTTTGGTTTGAAAGTCTCAGTGGCTTGCGAAGGTGGCATTGGATCCACGCGGAGAGCCTGAACCTCACACGGTACCATTCATGATTCCAGCATGGCTAGAATATCGCATCTGTACACCAGGGACGTTTTCCTGGGCAACTTATAGACAATCGTGGTGTTTCATTGTTGAACATTACAGACTATCATGAGACGGACCATACGTCAATGGTTTCCTCTGTCATCTTGGTGCCAATGCGTTGACTTGTTTACCAGCGTTCGCTGGGGTGCGGGTCACCACACCGAAGATCGCAGCACGATGATATCAGGAAGAGTTTTCCCGGGAATGGTCTTGTTGGGCGCTTGATCCCCACCAGACGATACGCGTCCATGGAGGTGAGTGGATCCCCAGCCACTCCCAGCTCTACACGTTCGACGAATTCGAAGAATATTTGTATAAACAAGACCAGTTCATGCAATGCATACTCTTGACCTGGGCATCGATACATGCCACCACCGAAAGTATAGAGCTGTCGTGTGCGTCCGCGGAAAAGCGCCTTCTTATCCTCGATGTGCTGATATCGGCAGGGGTCAAAGCGTTTGCCACCTCGATGTTCATCTTGATGAGCCAGCCAGGGTGAAATGCAGAGGTAATCTCCAGCCGGAATGCGGAAATCATCGACGTAAAGCGGCTCGCATCCAATGCGGACCGCGATTCCGCTGCTCGCCAATCGAAGTGTTTCTGTAACAAGCTCCCATGCCATGGATTCGGTTACTGGCCGCGCTCGGTTGCACCATTCAGCGCTGAGAACAATTAGCCAACCTGCACTCAATAGAGTATTCGCAGAAGAAGCCCAGAGTAGCGTCAGCAGAACGGATGCGCATACTTTTTCATCCGAGTCCAATTTGGCGAGCAATTTCCCCGCTGGAGTCGCCGGCTCGACCAGTCGCACAGCTCGTTGCATGGCTCGTAGGAGCTGTCGACGCGCGCGGCTGAAAGAGCGCAGCAAAAACTGTGGAATCGGCAGCGCAGCCAGCTCAAACTCCCGATCAAAAGCCACGAACGTTTCATAGAGACGCCCGTCCTTGTTCAAGGCATTTGCACATTCACGCCCGAATACGGTTTGGAATGAAGCGGTAAAGATTAGACGACCACACAAATCGAACAGGTCATCGACATGAGCCACCGCCTGGCCGTCCAATGAGGCCATCTGTTGGTGCATCGCCATACGGAGTGCCTCCGCGAAGCCCGTCAGGTGCCGGGCGAGGCCTCTGTCCGACCCCTTGTCTAAATGCAGCTCCTCACGAAGCTGGACCAGCAGCATGTGGAGAATCTTTTCAAAGTAAGTCGGCGCCAGCCCGAAAATACCATCGGTGAAAGGTTCCACCGCCCGAATGAAGCTCACTTTCGAAGGTGCGCTGTCGAAGAACTGTCCAATCCCATTCTTGGAGAAGAGGAACGTCATGCGTCTCCCGAACATCTCGACAGTAAAAACATCACCGTGCTGTTTCCGTGCTGCTTCCAGGAAAGACTGCGGTGGTGCTGCTCCGAAGGCGAACTGGAACCCTGCTCGAACATAGGGGCACCAACCGCGTATGCACGGCGGTAAGCGTTCCGCTGAGACGTCTCGGACCGGGAAGGTGTCTCCACGGAGTTGCTTGCGTCGCTGTCGCCGCAAGAGCGTCCCTGGAACACCAAAGGTGAACGTTACGATAGCGATCGCAACAATCACGAACCATATAAATACGGGAAACATGCTACAGGAAATGCCTCGGGTGCTGAGCGAGGCTTGCCGGAGTGCTGTTTCAGTCGGCCTCGCGCCGGAAAGGTTTGACCCGATCAACAACCTGCCCAACCTTGATGCAGCTTCTCGAAGCCGATAGGTAGACTCTATCACTTCCGATGAGTTCACGGTTACAGGGAAGAAGTGTGTCCGAGAGAAAATCTTCGTGCGAGTCAGAGTCCGCTACCAAGATATTCAACGAAAAACTCGCTCTTCTCCCGCTGCGTTTCGTCGAATGCTTTTTCGCTGTGTATCGCCGGAGATCGAATTGCGATACAATGCACGCGGTCGATCGTAGACGAATGGTTTCTAGGATATCTATTCTTGCTTGAACAATGCAAGGAGAATTGCATTCCTCCTTCAGATCAGTCGGGTCGCAGTACTCAGATGGTTGAGGAGCACTGGAAGAAAGAAGTACATGCGCTCCGTACCAAAAACTGACATTTTTAAAGACTGCTTGCCGTCAATGGTGGTCAACGGTCCCTCGTTCACCTCACGGAAAGCAAAAGAGACGATAGTGGCCACCACGGACATCTCTATTTTGCAACAGCTTGCTCGCATGACCTTGAAAATACTGGGATACAATCCCGGAAAAAGCCCTGGTTCACGCACCGCTACTCTCCACAGATATTGCCCCTAAGGAGTTCGTGGAATGCCGCGATCGGTATAAAGCACAGGGACGTGTATTTGTTTTCAGTCGATGAGACTTTCTTGGGACGAAACCGTCGAAGCTTATATGGGTATTCGGGGAGCAGGGCCCCCGTTGTAAATACGATCGAAATCGAAGAGAACGACGACAACATCATCTGTTCTAGCTCCGGGTGATTCATTTGGCGACCTCAGCTTCGCTCGTAGGCAAGGCGCATACAACAGCACCAATCACTTTGTCGAATCATAGAAGACTTTTCCGCTGACGTCTGGGGATGTTCTTCTATTGGACAAGATGACATTTCACCATTCACCTTGCGTTCAAGCATTTGCCGAGTCTATCGATGGTAGAGCTGCTTTTCATTCCTCCAAACCCTGCCCGATTCAAGCCCATCGGATGAGTGTTTTCGGTTGTGGAACGTAGTGATCGCTCCACTGGGCGAATTGCTGAAGCGTTCAGCATACTCTGATATCAGGGCATATTTCTCATTTCTTTCGCAAGTCCTTCTCCATTAGAGAAGGAACTTCCCTAATGAAATAAATAATTGTGTTCATTTGAAGAAATCAGAAACCCAGAAGAAAGTTATGGAGCTTGAAGTCCGGGATCCTGGAGGCATGCTGTCGCTGGCTGAGGGAAAAAAGAAACCATCCTCTGCTGGTCATCCATCAAGCGAAGAAGAGCACTTGACGAAGAAGATGAAGAAGATAGGAGATAGGCGAGCAAAGATATCTGTCCGACGGGACGATGACGAGACTGTAGTGGCACAGACGGCGCAAGTACTCGTAATCTTTGCATTGGTAAGTTTAAGTAGCGGCAATAAATGTACGGATTTCGTGAGCCGAGACTTCAACGCTGCCATCAATATCAGCCGATGTGCGGTGCTAGAGACACGACCTGAGGAGCTAACCCAAGCAAACTTTGTGGAGCAGCCTCTCAGGCTTGAAGTGTACTGGGCGAAACTGAAGACGATAGCGGCCGGCCGGTGAAAAAGGCCCGGAGGCGCCTGTGAGAAGGCATATAGACGCTACGGTCGTAGAACGTTTATCTTTTTCTTGTCCAAATACATACATCAGATGAAAAAGGAGCTCTGGAACTGCACGCCAGCTTCCTACGTCTCGATTTTATTCCGAAGTTGAGTTTAGATGCACATCCTCGACATTCAACGTGAAGCAATACGCACTTACTAATGCATTCGCAGTCCTAGGATCCTGGGTCATCTATTCGGAGCGAATCGTTCGCTTCTGTGCCGTTCCTCATGGTCACGTCACCGGAATCAAGAGGATTCGCAACGCCCTCGAAAAAGAACGCCCTATATACCAGATATCGTTGCCCAGTGCACACGTCCAAACCCCGATTCCTATGCTGTCCGTTCGTGTGCAGCATGCTGCAACCGTGCATGCTTCAAGTTTTCTAGCGTGCGGTTGCAAGGCAACTCGTGGGCCCAGCAAGGCGCCCAGCTGCATGGACGCGGTAAACTGCGCGATGTCGTCCCTCGGGGACTCGTTCACGAGCTCGTGTCCAAAGTCCACTGAAACTCTCAAGTCAAGTAATCGATGCCTCTCGACAGAGAAACGCTCCTCGCTTTGCGGCCAACGACGAGACCGCGCTCGACAGCAGCAATCGAGCCATGGCAGGGTATGTTCGTGGCGGCTCCGTTGTGTCCTGTTCGCATGAACAAGTGCCTTGGACTGGGGCTTGCGTCACCGCAGCGATCGCTTCAGGGGAAGGGCGCGTCACCGCTTTGCTCGAAGCGAGCGTAGACGGATCGAGATGCGTCGACATGATCTCCAGCCTGGCTCTCCCTCGTGTACTTGTTGCATCATGATCGGCGTAGCGCTGCGAGAATCCTCTACCAAATGGGGCAGCGTGCACCTGCGCATTCACCCGACAGAAGACGCGAGGACGGCATCGCTCAGAACTCTCCAGGTATCTTGGGGCACGGCAGCGAGCGCGGAAATGGAGCAGGGCATCCAGAGCAGCGCCTCCTGTAACCGGATCATGGGCATCTACCGAGATACGAAGCAAACGTTTACGCGCCGCAGGGCGGCGCTCGTCGGAAGACGTATGCTAGGCATCTGGAAACACCTGACCAGAGCCGTTCCACGGCTCTGCGCGTGTCGCACCGAGCCGCCAGAGCGACACGATGGGAGCGGCAAGCGCCATAGAGATCGCAGGTACCAGCTGTGCAAGCGGTACGCGAGTCAGACCACGGAATCAGCCTGGTTGGGGCTTGGATGCTATCACCAGCATCCTTCGACTGCTCGTATCGAGATCAGGGGGACAGGAGAGCCTGGCGTATGGAAAGTCAGACACCAGAGACGGGCAAAGCAAGCGGACTCGGAAAGAGCCCGCCACGACCTATGTCGATTTCAGTGGAAAGAGGCCCAATGTATGGAGTACACGCCCGTGTTCGCTGACCTATTTCATTGTATTCTTACACGGGTGTAGACACATCCTACCAGCACCTACGTCGACCATTTGGATCCAAGAGAATCGCTGCTTAGCATTGCAGTAAAGCCTTCATCAAGCACGACAGATGAGAGAAGCGTTTTGCGTTTATCGTGGTTTCGGCAATCTTCTCTGCAGCGGAAACCAGAGATGCACAGCAGCGTATCGAATCGTAACCTACGTTGCCCTATTTGAGCCAAGTACGTTGCTGCTTGTCATCGCTCCAACGCTTTCTGAATTGCGCGCGCCAAAAGGATGCACCTGATTCTATCGGGAACATGGCGATGCCTCCGGCATCCGGCCTACAGCAGTGGCGACCAGTCACGGTTGTCTCAGCTCCAGCGCCGCCACCACTTACCCCAGAGGTACTGCAGGCTCCGCGAGGGTCCAGCGGTGATGAGACCCTTCACTGCCTGTGAGACAGAACTATGTAACACGCGACGTCGCAGGAGACCTCCAAGTGCTCGCGCGAAATACTCGATCACGACTGGACCTTGAAACTTCCTCAGAGCTGCCGAGTTTTGATCTCGCAGTCGTTGCCGGATAGCGTCCTCCGCCTGAATGTTGCAGAAGAGCGGGAGCTGCAGCAGCGGGCCTAACAGACGGTTGCGAGCCCTATGCCCATAAACATCGGTCTGAAACAGCATCGATATGTCCAAGAGATCATCAGGTCGCCAGGGCAACGCCTGCTCGGGTCGAGTCGCTCTGTCTCCGGCACCTAGACGCTGGACCAGCCCTTCCCGTTGCATCTGCACCAAAGCGGTAGTATACATTCCAAGCAAGCGGTCCATATTCGCGTGAAGGATGTTTCGCGTCTTGTTCGGATGTTCAATGCCGGAGCGCATTCGAATATCCGCCGAGTAAGAGAGGCCAACGACCTGCTCAAGCAGGGTCGCAACGGGGAGCAGGCGGGGGCCCGTGTCCGCTTCTGCACCCAGTAAGATACCCATCCGAACCGCTTGCACCAGGTTGTGCCTCTTGTTGGCTTCGTCGACCCGTCGAGCACACGCCTCAGCTTCGACGCGGGCCATATTCGATAGAATAATGAGCTCAACAGGTTTCTGCAAACGTCCGGCGGCGTAGAAGTAACGCCATTCGCGAATATCAGCGAGCAATGTCTCTTCGGCGATGACGCCGTACTTGAGTGCCTCCGCAGACCGGGACGCGAGCGGTACCGGAGGCACGAAACACATGCCCGCGCCCAGGTGCTGGAGCCAACGGAGAGCTCCTGGCCGTGAACGCAGGCTCCGAAGATACCAGGCAAAGTGCTCTGGGTGGCGATCGAGCGCTTGCAACAACCATTCTGCGGGGTTGTCGACCACCAGGATGTAGTCGCGGGTGCGCTGGATCGCCAGCCGCCCTCTAGCGAGCTGCGGAAACACGCCTGAGCCGTAGGCCAGCACCAGCTTACCAGTTGGCAACGACTCGAGAAACTCCCTATCCGCCTCGTTCATTCCTAGCTCTACCTATGGGGATACGAGCACACTAACTGCCATCGCAAGGCAACAGAGCGAGACGTACGGGCTGAGTCGCTCACCGATCCGAGCTGCTTTCCAGAACACACCGGTAAAACCGGTCTTGTTGCGATCTAACAGGCGCGGTTGCAGAGCGTGAACGTAGGTACAGGTGCAGATCAGCAGGAGAATGACAATCAACAACGAGTTAAAGTTGAATAACGCTGACATGAACGCTTTCGGTGGGAGTCGTACCGAAACGCCCGCCGCACCGCAGCAGTTCTTGGAAGCGAGCAACCGGGCACGCCAGCGCCTTCCGAGACCTCGACCGTACGACTCCGAGTCGGTTGCAGCTCCGATCGCGATGATCCTTTCCTCCCCGGTGACCAGTACACCGCTGAGACGCGCCTATCCGGCACTCGTCCGCTGCTTGCGATGGCGAAAGCGTCGCGTCCAAGGCGGTACACGTGTCAGCGCTGGAGAGTAGCAACGCGCCCCGGTATGGGTTGACCTGAAGGTTTCGAGTGCGACAACGTCGGTTGCTCGTCGTTGTCACCAGAAGTTGACAGTCGGAAACTCACTGGAACAGAGGTATGCGCAGTGGTTCGTGTTTAGGATCTGCAGTTTTATAACTGAGTGGGTAAACGAGAATGTCTTGCAATCCGCAAGCAAGTCCGCGTAGAGAGGGTGCCGCGAACCTTGTTCGGCGTACGAGAGTGCGCTGACCCCGAAACCCCCGACAAACACCATTCACGACGTATCGCTTGCACTTGTGCTCTATTTTCGTTGTAGAGAGAACAGTGTAAGTGTAAAAACAGTGCATGGTGCGGCTGAAACTCGGATTGCTGTTGCCAACCGCTGATACGCGCATATCCGGTGGTTCCACCAAAGGTGCACGCTCCGCGAGCCAGCTAACCTCTGCACCGATAATTGCTGCTTGCCTGTGCATCTTCATCTGCGGGTAGTTGAATGATACTTCGATCTCGCCAGTATATGCAGCTCTGCACTCTAGAGATAGCGGTGGATAACTCTTTGGAGCTAAACGAAACTGTCGGCGAGACTGGGTCAGATGACGAGGCACGCCCGAGGTTTCGATCGTACGGCGAGCGCTTGCCCCGCTTGGTTTATTTTCAGAGAGCTCGCGTCGCTGCCGGTCAACGAGCGGTGCGATTCGCGTACACCACTTGTATGCTCGTTAAGAGGCGCTTGTACAGCACCCCGACTGTACTGTCTTCGTGTCGAGCTGCGCGGAACTCTAATCCAAGTCAAGAACCTATGTTCCGTGTGACGCACGAGTTGCCACTTCCCCGTCGCCTCTTTCTCTCGCGTGCAACAGCCTTGGATTGGATCGATGGGCAACACCTCTGGATGTAACGGATAGGCGACATTCTCGCTTCATGAGCACTGCAATACATAGACAGGTTCACTTTTGAGATCCTGAGTGTATCAGGAGCTTCTCCTCGTTGCTCACGTTCGCTCCCGAGACGGCACATCGGTCGATGCCAGTGGCGCACTCGAAGCCGCTTGGACAATGGTGTACCATTTTTGGAAATCCTCTGTGGCGAGCGCCTCGGCTATGAGCGCCTCTGTCTCCGCGCTTGGAGCAATCAACGGTATCGCCTTGACTGCGACATGCGTATCCGCGGGTAATAGCTCCCGCACCGCTTCCCGAATAAGTGTTTCTGCTCGGTGGCGGCGGTGTTCAGCGGCTACGGGCAGGGCACGGGATCCTCGGCAGTGCTTAGCGGACACGTTGGCATGTTGTGCTGCTTGCTGCTGGAGCTCGCGCTCCGTCTCCAGATACGCCCGCTCTACATCAGCGCCGCTGATCGCTACCGGGAGCTCAAGCCACTGAGCATTCCACGCTGGTGTGCCGGGATTCTCGGGACGTGCACAGGTCGACGCTGTCTGGCAAAGTGCTTGCTCCAGTGAGCGCATTCGTTTCCGGAACGCTGGATCGTCGAGCAACCGAGCGCAGACCGCCGGATCCCAGCACGACACAGCTGATCGCTTCGAGAGCTGATGTCTCTGGTGCAGGGCCTGCGAAGTCAGCAACTCTAAACAGAGCTGCACGCGTTTGTGCTCTTCATCGAATAGAATGGATGACGCATCGCATGCGTCATCGTCAGCGATAATAGTGGACGCTGGTGCTGTACCTTGCTCCGATGTTGATGGTGTCTCCAAAAACCTTTCAATGAGCTTCCGCGGATCCCCGTAAAGGCGCACAGATGCTTGTCGCAGCAACTCTTCATCGGACACTGATAGCGTGACGCCCCTTCCAGTCGCTGAGCGGCTTTCGCACCTGGGCAGTGGACACAGTGCGGACGTGTCTCGCGCTGGTGCCGACAAGCCGGATACTTGCTCGACAGGCACTGAAGCCGGCTCTCGTCCTGGACTTGGTAGGCTCTCTTTTTGCTGAGAGCTTGCGTCGAGCACTCTCGTCAGTTCCGCAAAGCGTTGTGCACAAGCGTCTGCTGTTCGGCCCGGCAGCAGAAGCGCAACGGTTTGCCACTGCCCAACCAGCGAGCGCCCCACCTGAAGCAGCAGCCGGTCTTCCTGGACGGTCCAGTTCCCTCCGCCTTTCAAGCTTGGATCAGCAGAACTGTAAAAGTGCTCCTGACACTGTAGAGCAGTTTTCCCTGGCAAGAGTGAAGCTATTCGGCGCCACTGATTGGTTCCGCAGACTTCGACTGCGGCCCGCAGGACGAGCTCTTCCGGCAGGCTCCAGTCCGAGGACGATCTCAGGTGGAAGCGGCGGGTCATCGCTCTGTCCCTACTCTAGACGACACTGTCTGTGCAAGTCAGCCATGTGTTGTCCGGGTCGCCAGCTAACTAGCTTGCGAGCGCTTAGAGGCACAAGTAGAGTCCAACTGGACCTGTACCGCGCGTTCGCGAACGCTAACAACTCTGTGGCTACGCTCGCAACGACGACGGTAGCAGCGGACAAGCACCACCGTCCCTGAAGCAACCCAGCAACTATGTACGGTATGGATGGGCGCAGCGGAGAGCCACATCATCTCAGCTGATGTTACCTTGAAGCCGTATCCAGTGCCGATCGCTGCATCGGGCCTGTGCAATGCAGCGAAACAGAGCGTCTGGTGCTCACCAGTGGATAGGAAGCGTTTGCGTAACCGAGTGCATTCGATTTGATGCGACGATGCAAAGCGATGTGTACCAATGCGGAAGAGGCCGTCATGTCGGTCTCCCATGGAAGACGTATACATTCCAGCGTTTACAGAGTAATGAGCGCGCGACAATAGGCAGTGGCGCGGGATCGGCGAAACACAAGTGAACGGCACGTCTCGAAGCGACTTTGTTTAGGTCGATGCTGGGTCAGCGCTTTTGGTGAAGCTGCACGCGATCGCTGGAACGCGCCCGTTTCCAAGCGCACTCTTCATGAACACCCCCAAGCATCGTTTACCATCCGGCGACACACGTGCTATTCGGGTCACAAGTGGCCCACAGAGGCTGCTTCAGCGTGCACCAGGGAACGACGTCTTCTACGTTCGGACAATTTGCCCACTTGCAGGCCCCATGTTGTCCAGAATGGTAACCTACACTGTCACAGTGAGCGTCTGCTCGACTTTGCGAGCGCCGCTGAGGCTAGGGTTCCAGCTGTCCGCACCAGAGACTGCTGTCGCTGCACCGCGGCAACGAAAGCGCCAGCAGCCGCATACGAAACATTCAGCTAAGCTCCGCAATTGTATGCCAATACGTAGAGTCGAGTCCCCGGAACGAAGCGGCTCCAAGAGCTTGTCAGCGTCGCTCACATTAGGTGTGCAGTGCAAGGCGCAGCGCTTCCCTGAAGCAACTCTGAGCAATCGCTGATGGGACCTGGAAGCATCCACGCAGGGACTGCGCCTTCCTCTACGCTTATCAGCTGGATGCTTCAAACCCAGCATCTGATTCTATTCAACAATTCCATACCATCAAAACATATTCTCATCGGGTTCAGAACGAGGCAAACAACCCGTATGCACGATTTGCGGGTGCGTTCAGAATTTTCCAGCTTCGTAGTCAGCGAAAGCCTGGATGATCTCTTGACGCGTGTTCATCACGATCGGTCCGTACTGTACGACAGGCTCGTGGAGCGGTTGTCCTGCCAACAAGACGAAACGACAACCATTGTCGCCGCTCTGCACCTCGACACCGTCATCGTCACCGTCTTTTTCAAAGACACCAACGCTGCCCGCGTCAACCGGCTGCGAGCCAGCAACCAATGATCCAGTCACAACGTAGAAGCATGAATTCCAAGAGGACGGCACCTTGTGCTGAAAAAAGGTCCTCGGGCCCAGGGTTACGTCCAGTAACTCAGTTGGCGTCAAGGTGAACACATCGGACTGAACTCCCCTGAAAGAACCGGCGAGAACCTTCACTTGGACATGCTCTGTTGGATCGATGTACACGGGAATGTCGCTCGAACGCTTCTCCTGATAGTTCGCAGGGACGAGTTTGTCCTTCGCCGCCAAGTTGACCCAGATTTGAAGACCCTCGTTTTCATCTGGTGTCGCCGGCATCTCGCTGTGCACGATGCCTCCACCCGCAGTCATCCACTGCAGGTCCCCGGCTTCAATGACGCCTTCGTGGCCGCGGTTATCCCGGTGGCGAAACTTGCCCTTGAGCATGTAGGTCACCGTCTGGAAACCCCGGTGCGGGTGGTCCGGGAATCCTCCTGGAGGCTTCACGTGAAAATGATCTAACAGCAGAAACGGGTCCAAGCGTCCCAGGCTAGGCGTCCCGATGCTGCGACGTACACGCGCCCCGACACCGTCCTGTTGCTCCCGAGCCGCCACGACGCGCTCCAACACGCGCGGTTTCTCGACGGACGACATGCACCTTATCCCAGTTACGGCGCGAAGCAGTGGATGTGTGCGGCTCTGATGACCAGGATGTTGTCGCAGGGTTGCCCAGCTGCGCTTATCGGCAAACAACAAGCGAATAAACGCAATCTTCATGAACACGTGGCATACAGCGCTGTCGCCTCCGTCGCTTCGGAACGCACCGGCACCCGCTTTTCTCGATGCGTCGGCGTCATTGCGCTATGCTGGGACGCGCGCCATCTCCGCGAGATGCAACACCGGTGCTGCCTGCAAATGGGTTCCATATGTGTATTGTCTACTTGAAGCGCGCGATGGGGAAGCGCGTTCTGCTCTGGTCGAAGCTGGGTTTTGAAGATCCCATTTCATAGCGGCGATGAGGCATCATTTACGGTTCAAAAGTGGACGCCTTGCGACTGCCGTCCAGCAAACCGTGATATACCGCAGCGGTCGCTATACCAAAGGAGCTGCGGAATCGATCGTAGGTCGCCTGTGTCTGTGTCCGAGGAACCGGACATGAGGCGGTGAGCGTTCCAAGGGCGTTTCGTGGGAATAGGACAGGCGAACGACCCGAACGCATTGCGGTACGAGCTTTGTTTTGCTTCGGGACCTCACCGAGACGAATACTCGTAGACGGAGTGTATTTGCATTGGTTATGCGAAAGTGAACAGGTTTACGCAGATCATCGTATCAATCGCTATTGGGAGTCGCCGCGCAATTCGCTGCCCCGATTTCAAGCAGAGCAAAAGCGTCCTCCAGCGTATGCAGCATCATGTTGCTTCGCGTCTACGCCTCAGACGGGGCCGGCTTCTTCAAGGTTCATACACACGATGTGTCGCACCGGTATCCGTCGGATGTCAAGACTCTAAAAGCGCCTCATGCGCTAAAGCATCCGCTTTCTACTTTTGATGGCGCAGGATTGTTTCCGCTACCCAACGGACCCTGGAAAGCGCGATGCATACCGGCATCCGAGCGTGTGTCAGTAATACAGCACCAGGTCCTCCAAGTACATAAAGGCACAAACACCACCACCCATTCTTCCCATCAGAGAGCAAAGCTCGTTCACATGACGCCTGCAGCGCTATTTTGGACACCACTTGGAAAGAAAAGGCTTCGTCGTGCCCCTGTGGGCGTCGACTGGAGCATCCGCTTTTCAAAGCACCCTGTTCGCAAAGTCGCCGCACCAGCGCCAGTGGCGACGCCAATGTGTTGCGCTCCAACGCGAACGCCCGATGCTTATCTGGTGCATACGCCCTGTTCACCATCTTTGTACTTATTTCAACACGTGTCGAGACGCTTTTGTTGAAGGGAAACTTGTTTCCCTCTACTGATGCATACAAGCGCTCAACAGACTTACTCTGCAGAGCTGCTGAGCGTGCAGTTTGCGTCATGGCGTTTATGGCGTTTGGACTCTCGAGTTGGCAACGTGCTACCGATGCGACACGCGGTGCAGCGGCCGTTTGCTCCAGCGACGCACGTGAACAGCATTCAGCCAAGTTCGTTGTCACCTCGGGAACACAATCTTTGAAGAGTGGACCGAAGCTCTTGGGGTCAGCGGGAACGCACGGGCGTCCACCACTGATCGCTGGGCTGGCGGCTGCAGCGCCCCTAGTACCACCTTACCACCACCACCAGCAGCAGCAGCAGCAGCAGGTTGTTCGAAGAGCGCTTCCGCTGGGTTTGCTCTCCCAAGTGCTAGGGTGGCTTGTGATCATCGGTTCATCGCTATACAAAGTTCCTCAGGTGGTGCGTATTCTTCGCGTGCGATCCGCGAAAGGCATCTCGGTCACAACATACGTCTGTGAAACCGTAAGTACGGCGTGCAGCTTCTGCTATGCGCTTCGACAGCGGTTTCCGTTCGATACCTTTGGAGAATCTGGCTTCATTCTTATTCAAAATGTCATGATTCTGGTTTTGATGAGTCATTTTGATGCGAGACCTCGACGCTGGGCAACCTTGGCAATCTTGGGATCCATCACGCTGCTCATGGGCGTCTTGTTGAGTCCGCGTTTGGCACCACCCGTGGTCGTCACGGTTGCTCAGGCCGTTTCCATACCTCTTCTGAATCTGAGTCGCATTCCTCAGATTGTCATGAACGCCCAGTTACGTACAACAGGGGAGCTGAGCATCACGACGATGCTCCTCCAGCTCCTGGGAAATGCTGCCCGTTTGTTCACAACGCTTGTACGCCTCGATGGGAATCTTCCGTACCTGCTGAGCGCGATTGTCGCTCTCGCGTTGAACAGTATTTTGGTCTACCAATACTTCAGATTTTACGCGGAATAGCAGCTGGATGGAGGGAATTTTCGGGTCCAAAGTCTTCCGCAATGTGACCGCTATCGTGTGCTTTCCGCTGACCTAGTGCTATGGCATCCACTAGAGCAAATGGACCGGAGATCTCGTCCCACATACAACCGCCTGGTGACGTCATCAACGGTGCTATGCAGTGCGCATGGTGACGCTGCCGGAGCTCGAACGGGCAACGCGAACCCTATCCTACGATCGCGTTCGGATGCGGTGAAACCCCGGAGCCTGAACCCCGAAGCTCACCAGAAAAATGCTGCTGAGCCAGTGCGTCAGCCGTGGAGCACGAAAAACAGGGCTGCGAGCCGCGCACCACAGCTCTACCGCTGCTGCACTTCGTGAAGCGTAGACTAGTGTGCTGCTGTATCCCGGGGGAGGGGCCTCCTGCGTGTGCTTGCTGCTTGCAGATGCGAGGCAGTGCCTGCCGCAGTGTGCCTAGACTGCCAACAATATGTACGGAACTTGATTTCTACCACACCTTGACGCTCTGCATCCAAACATGAACCCAGTTCAGGGACAGAAGTCTCTAAGTTTGCTTCTGGTGGCCGACTTGCAGCGCGCTTTTCTTCGTGCAAGGTCTGTGCGTTTCACCGGAGTACGCAAACGAGCGCACGCTATCGGGCTCCAGCGAAGAGACCACAGTTCCCTCTCTGTACAGCTTTACGGTAAACAAGCTCCGACGCAGTCTTCCCGCTGGGCGCAGAAGTTCGATCGACCGAACGGCACTCGTGTACTGCGGGCACTGTGTCGAGCGTGTCGTGAACGCTCACTGCCGCAGAGCGCCTGACAAGCACAGTCGTAGCCAACGTCAACAGGTGCAAACTCCAAGGCCCGTCCCTCAGTAGCTACGCATCATCGTTTTGCAACAGCGCTTCGAAGCGCTCCCCCTACCATACTCAGCATAAAGCAAACACGTAGTTCCAAAGGCGTTTTTTTGAAACGCTATCGACAAGCGAGCGCAGCAAGCACGCCCGCCAAGCCACAGAAGGATGCCATAGCGCCCTCGGAGCGCGACTCCAGGTGTAGACAGTGGAAGCGCAGCGTGTGCACTCATACTCACGATAGTATGCAGGAACGCTCGACGATTCATGGATGAAGCGCTATCAGGTGCTTTTCTTTGCGTCAAGATAATCAATATCGACTACTACCTCTGGCAGCCGGAACACCTCTCCAGTGATCCAGGCTGGCTCGAGAGGTTTACACCGGCCCAGCGAGGTCGTTCGCTTCCGGCGGTACGGATCATCGGACGCACTTCAGCGGGTTCTACAGTCTGCCTGCACTTGCACAATACGTTTCCTCGCACGTATGTGCCATTACCCGAAACCGTCGCACATAATCCTGAGGCTGAACGGCGCTGGACGCAGCGACTCCGGGTTGCGCTGGAACGGGCACTCGAGCAGTTGCACCTGCAGCAGCGCGACCAGCGACAAGCTCCAGATGCCAACTGGTCTGCAAACCAGCCAGGTTCTGGTGCTGCCACCGAGGCGCCTTCATCAGTCGAGGACGCTGCTGCTGACCGCTACATTTATGATATCACGATTGAATGGCGTCGCTGCATTTACGGCTTTAAAGCAAACGCACAACGGTTTGCTCGGATTCGGTACATTCATCCAGCAGAGAGCGCACGTCTCGTGCAGGCACTCGCTAGCGGGATGTTAGCCGCTGTGGACGACGGAACAATGGACCCAGTGTTACCCGCCCGTTTACAGCCGTACGAGGCACACCTGCCATACGTGCTGCAGGTCATGGCAGACTACGGCCTAGCCGGGTTTGGGTGTATCGGACTTTGCAGTGGTCGTTTTCGTCCACCGCTGGCTTCGCCGCGCGATGCTGCCAGTGAAGATGCTGATCATGGCATGCAAGCACGACACAGCGCCAGCTTGGTCGACAACCTTCCACCGGACATGGTCTGGAACGTGCCCGTCAAACGGCAGACCGACTGTCACCTAGAGGTGGATGTGTGGTTACCCAGGGATCTGCATCCAGCACATCTCCACGGTGAGCAGGAACCAACTGATCTGGAGCGCCACGTTCCGTCGCTTCGGCTCATCTGGGAGAGCGAACGCAGGCGTCGATGCCTCTCTTCGTGGCGCCAGATGTGGGTCCCTATTGCACACTGTCGACTGGAGCGCGAGGTGCAACCCATGGACACTGGTTTGAAGCAGCGCCTTGGGATGGTGGTTTCTCAGGCACTACGCAAACGTGCAGGAGCAGGGAATCGGCAACATCAAGAACGGAGGAACGCAATCGCCCTGAACGATGAAACGAGCCAAGCTGATGATCTCGCCAGTGCGCTTGCAGCTCAGTTTGGCTATGCAGTTGAATCCAGCACTGCAGAGCGCCTTCATCCAGAGTCGGATTTGGAGGATGAAGTGCTCTGGAACTGGATGGAGCAGAACTACCGAACTGGAGTGGGTGCAGCGAACGGTCAGCCGGTGGACACTTCCTTTGCATCAGCGTACTCACTGGACACATCCGTTTACGAAGACGAAGAGCAGCCCGTGGATGAAGTCGCTACCCAGAAGGAATGCGCAGACATTCTGGAATGTTCGCTGCCTTTGAATGAAACACCAGGGCTAGGGGCGGAGACGGCAAAGGTGGCAACCTCGCCGGCGTCATTGGTGCATCGTCAAGACACGGAGCTGGGACTCAGCCCGCCTTGTTCCCCGTCGGTCGCCACAAGTACGACGCCTGTTCCAGAGTCCGTGTTGGCTTCTCCATCGGAACTACAGCCTGGTCACGAATCGGAGGCGGTTCAAGCACAGGCGTCGACGACCTCGAGGCCCCGACAGGCGAGCTGGTGTCTGGTGGCTTTCCATCTCGAGCGATCAAACGTATCGCCAGCGAATTGGTTCATGATTCCAGATCAGCACCCGCCTTTTCCCTTCAAGTCAGAATGGGGCGTTGCTCAGCAGAAACCCTTTTACAGCGCCATTGAGGACAAAGCTTTCACGACAAGCGGGTCGAGCGTACGCTGGTTTCCGCAGACGCCTCTTTGGCGAGAGGTCGCCTGTCGGGCTTTCAGTTCCGACTCGGCGGCGGATGCTGCTGGCCTCCAAACCTGGCGGACACCGCTGAGCTTGCCGCCTTTGCCACAGCACATCGAGCGAATTGAACGGTTTCGAAAGCGAAGCAGGCTCCTGGGAGCATCAAGAAAGGTCATTGAGGTGCGGATGGATAGTTACGGTCGCGAGGTGCGCACTGTAGCGGTGCTCGCAGCAGCGAAGCATGCGGTTTCGAATTCAGTAACCGTAACAGAAGATGCACTGGCCAATGCGAGGCCGGCTAGCGTCGGCATCAAGGCGGAAACTGCACCGCGGTCGTGCCGCTCACCAAGGAGCATTGAGCTTGGAACTAGTCCAAAAGCCTGGCGCTCTCCATGGACCAGGGCGTCCGAGCTTGTCGACGCCCCGGAGTCCCGAAGCGTGGCGATAGAGACCCCAGCGTCCGTTGATTCCGTGCAACAAGGAGCGCCTCGTGCGTATCGCGAAGAGGAGCTACCCGCTTTGCCCGCTGATCAAGCGTATGGCGCTGCAAGCGCAGCTGCACCTGGCCCCATGGAGGCAGCGTGCAGTAGCGAGAACGGTAGCGCGTCCAAATGGGTGTCCCCCGAGTTGTTGTCAGCAAGCAGCTCTGCGGATTCTCAGCACACTGAATGGAAAGCAACGTCGGACGTTGATGCAAACCGAACGACCGCTCTACCCACGCAAACGGATCGTAACTGGCAACTGCATGGAGTGCAAGCGTCGCTCGATGCCTATGATACGCGGGTGCATTCGAGCTCGGCACATGCATCAGAAGTGCGCTCCACACGTAGCCCAGTACTGGATCCGTCACCGTACCCAAATTCGGACCCGAGTCTAGCACAATCATCAGAGGCGCGCTGCACGAACAGCCAAATGCTGGATCCGTTACCACACCCAGACTCGGACCTGACGCTTCGTCGTCCAGCCAGAGAGCCGCTATCGTCGGCGGCAGCGCAACGATGTCGCACGTTCAGCGACGAAACTGGTGCCATGGACCCGCTCCCAGACACGGTTGCTGAACTCGAAGACGACGAAGCACAACTGGTGCCGCTCGTTCGACCGGCTTCGCCTCGTTACGACGAGCCGTCCGAGTTCTGGAGCGACGCTCCGCATGCTGCGCCCGCTTTCTCCAGCGCTGCGATACGATCGTTGAGAACGGATCGCGAGAAGCGCTCCCGGGGGCGACTCTCGGATATCACGGGCCCATCACAGATATCCAGCGGCAGAGACTCCTCGGGGATTAGTGGAGAGCCCGCACCACTTGAGCCGCTGGCGCTTCACCATCAGTACGGCACCGAAACCTTTCGAGTACTAGCCATAGAGTCACTCTCGATCAATCGTCGAGAGCAGCGCCCTGACGCTCTTCAGGATCCGCTGGCTGCAATCGGACTCGTCTTCCGGGGCGATGACTCCGATGCCGATCGTCATATCATGCTCGTGAACAGCGCTTTACGCACAAACACTGGAGACGATGCGGGTGCTGCGCTTACCGAGCGGACGGCGCTCGCCCTGGTGCCAACCACGGGATACACGTTGCGGCCTACTCGAGTCGTGGTGCTGGGCTCGGAAGCGGCGCTGCTGCGGCAACTTGCGCTGCTCTGTCGTCATCTGGACCCGGATATCCTGGTATCGTATTCGTTGCGCGATGGAGGGATCGGTTATCTGCTGCAGCGAGCAGGCGTTCTGGGTTATGACTTGGCTTCGGGGCTGTCTCGGGTAGCACTCGGCGTTCATGACCCGAAAACCGAGCGGCAGTGGAGCCTGTCGATGCACCCGTGGGAGACGGATACTGCCTCCGGTGGTATCCGTCTGCTGGGTCGATACGTCCTGGACGTATGGCGGATCATGCAATCGGAGGTCAAGCTGTCGAACTACACGTTCTATCGTGTTGTGGAGGAGATTCTCGGACGCCGGATGCCCCGCTTACCGTGGTCTACCCAACGAGACTGGTTCACGCGGGGTACCGCCGCCGACTGTCGCCGTGCCCTCGAACTGGTTTTGTTTCGCGCTGCCTGGACGCTGGACCTCCTTGAAGCGCTGGATATCCTCGGACGCTCGGCCGAGATGGCCACCAGCTACGGCATCGACCTGTTATCTGTGTTTCTTCGGGGCAGTCAGTATCGAGTGGAGAGTCTGATGGCGCGACTCGCGCACGCCCAGGGGTACGTGCTGGTCTCGCCTACTGCTGCACAGGTCCGATGTCAACCGGCAACGGCCTTCATTCCGCTCGTTATGGAGCCCGAAGCCCGCTACTACAGCGATCCGGTCCTGGTGCTAGACTTTCAGTCGCTTTACCCGTCGATGATCATCGCCCACAACATCTGCTTTTCAACCTGTCTGGGGCGCGTCCTGCTCGATAGCGAAAGCGACTGGCGCACTTTTGCAAGCGGCATTCCGCGCGTGTTCGGTGTGCTGGAAGCGTACAGCCCCGACTGGATCGGTCTCGTAGAGGCGCTCGCAACAGACGCAACACCGGACGTGGAAGCGTTGCTAACGGTGCTTCCGAACCAGACAGTTTTCGTGAAGCCTCGGGTACGGCAAGGCATCTTGCCGCTGATGCTACGAGAGATACTGGAAACGCGGATGATGCTCAAAGGCGGCATGGAGGCCATCGAGAAGCAACACCGCACCGCACCGGTACCCGAAGCGGAACGTCTTCGCTTACAGGCCATCTATCGAATGCTGAATGCTCGTCAGTTTGCGATGAAGTATATCGCCAATGTGACATATGGGTATACATCTGCGTCGTTTTCGGGACGCATGCCCTGTGCAGAGATCGCCGACGCGATCGTCAGTGCCGGTCGGGAGGCCATGGAGCGCATCGTAGCCACCGTGGAGCGCCTCTGGGGAGCATCGCATGGAGCACGGGTCGTCTATGGCGATACGGACTCTATTTTTGTGCTGGTGCCGGGCGCTTCTCGTGAAGTCGCCTTTCAGCTGGGTCGTGCCATGGCGGAGCAGTGCAGTGCGCTATTTCCAGACCCGGTCCGACTCAAGCTCGAAAAGGTATACAGCCGTTCGTTGCTGCTGGCGAAGAAGCGCTATGTTGGTTGGGCGTACGAGTCAGAGAACCAGCAGATGGGAATGCTTGATGCAAAGGGTATCGAGACGGTTCGGCGCGACTCGTGTGGTCTAGTTCAGAAGATTCTCGAGCGCGCGCTGCGCTTACTCTTCACCGGTGATCAGGATCTATCGCCCATCAGACGCTATGTGCAGCGGCAACTTCAGCGAGTCCTTCAGAATCGCTTCGATTTTCGGGATGCTATCTTTTTCAAAGAGGTTCAACTGGGTCGTTACAAACCCGGCTACGAACCGCCTGCAGCGCTCGTTGCCCTGCGACAGCTGGATCAGGATCCAGCAGCAGTGCCGGCGTTTCGGGAACGTGTCCCTTACGTGGTGATCTATGGAGAGCCCGGAAGTACGCTGCGCGAACTCGTCGTGGACCCGGGGCAGTTTCTAGAAGCGCGGCGACAAGGGCGCATCCTTCGCTTGAACACGCAATACTATGTGCGAAAGCAGATCTTACCGGCTTTGGAGCGCTGCTTTTCGCTGATGGGTGTGGATGTTTTCAGTTGGTTCCAGCAGGTGCCTCGAGTTGCGTACCGTGCTCCACACAGTCGGGGCGTTCCGCTTGGAGCGCACCAGAAAAGCCGCATAGAGCACTACCTTCCCGGTTTCTGCGCCGTATGTGGTGAGAGCTGTGCCCCACAAACAGAGGTTTGTCGTGTCTGCCTCACACGCATTCCTGATAGCCTCGCGATCGTCCAGCGGAAATTGCACACTGCACAGCAGCGTCGCTTTCGTCTTCAGGAGCTCTGCCTACGTTGCATTGGCGAAGGTATCACCGCAAGCGAATGCAGGGATCGCCCGGGTGAGCCATTAAGCGCAGGTGCTTGTTTGGCGCCGGAGCAGCATCATCAGCACCAATCGTGTTGGACGCAATGCTGGTATCCGCCTTGTGCACATATCGAATGTGCGCTGCTTGTAGAGCGAGACAAGGCCTCTTTGACGACCGCCACATACATGCATGCTTTGGGGGAACTCTCTGGCTAGTGCGTAAGAGGAAACGGGAATAAGCGCACATCGAGATATCGATCATGCTGGTGGCGCTTCTCCTCAGTCCGATCGAGGTGACAAGACTTTCTGGCTAACGTGTGCGCTTCCGCTGGGGTCATTGCGCTTTCAGCGTACGAACTTGGTGCAGATGGCGTCGGGTTCCGGGCACACTCCGAGGTATTCCGTCGATGCGCGAGCGCCGGGGTGTCCATCGGCTGCTGGCGAGATACGGCGAACGGTCCTCAAATCCGAAAGATAACAGTTACGGGGCTATTCGTATGTGTGTGTATGTGTGTCGCCGCGTATCTTGCTTGCTTGGGCGCGAGACTTTGGAGGCCACAGCACCACTGCTCGCACATGGGCGACTCGTCACACACGAATGCATTTCGCAGCAGAATCGATCATCGTCGGACGCGTAGAGAGGACTCGCGCGTACAGCTGCTCGTTTTCGCCGACGATAGCGCGCATGAGGCGCCGAATAGGAGCTCGTTACGAACCGTAATACCCGCCACGCCCAGCAACCGCATGCCAGGGCGATATATCGCTTCCGCTTGTTTAGGCCTGGCACTCATCAGCGTATACGTCCAAAGTGTCATCCGTTGCCAAGGCTGGATACCAGCGTCAGCGAAGCGCTTGGTCTCGATCAGCGGGCATTGCATAGCGCATGAGCTCTCCGGATGCGGATCCAAGCCTCGCACAACGCCCCGCGAACACTTGTATATAAAGCGTTTGCTATAGCTCGCGAAAGGAAGCGCTTTTGCTGGTCATCGTGACACTCGCGGAAACCAAAACAACAGCATAGCGTGCCCGTCAATCAGAGTCTCAGCGCGTCTGGGAATCATACGCATGAACCGTGGTTCTTCTGGTTCGTCTCGAGTCCATGCGCAGCCCATAGTCGGATGATATTCATGGACAGTCATGCTTTCCATGGACACACGAGTGTCGATCATTGGTATCGACACCGTTGCCGACATAACTGGTGCGTCCCCATTTGCATCCATGCTCGCGTTGTATCCGCCGAAAGGCGCCCTGCGCTCGAGCGCGCTGGACACGTAACCTGTCGCGGGAAACGTCCTAATCTTGAAAGTACTGGCAATGAATGTACTACACTGTATTATTTCGTACTAAAAGGACATCAGTGTCCATCGCGGGAAAAGTCCTGATCTAGAATGTACGAACATCTAATGGATTAGAATGGATTATTTCGTACTAAAAGGACATCAGTGTCCCTCGCGGCACACGCCGCAATCTAGAAAGTACGAACATCTAATGGATTAGAATGGATTATTTCGTACTAAAAGGACATCAGTGTCCATCGCGGGAAACGTCCTGATCTAGAATGTACTAGCATCTAATGAACTAGAATGTATTATTTCGTACTAAAAGGACATCAGTGTCCGTTGTTGGCCAACTTCGTGCCTACGTCATCGTGTGTCGCAATGGCGTGCATACGCATGCGTTTGTTTCTCAGGCCGCTCGGGGACGTTTTCAGGGCCTGCGCTCTTGTCAACCTCTTTATGTTGCTTCATATATGTTTCAAGGACCTGCACGAACATTCATAGGCACGTATGGGTGCGCAAGGTATCAAAGGCTCCGAGCGCTCGCCGCATGCCGATCTGAGACTCGAGCAGAGCGGCGTGCGACGCAGCGGTTCGATGCAGCTGCTTCCGGTGCGCGACGGGCAAGCAAGCTTGGACACCGGCGGCGCCGCCTAGTGAAAACGCATGGCGCCTTGGCGATCCAGAGCTCACTCATCCAGCCAAATAACTTCTGGGGTGTCTGGAGCTTGCTCATAGGCTCAGCAACAGCTGGCGTCTGGTTCGAGCGTACACGCATCGGAGCGGCGCTCTCGGCACCGCTTCTCTCGTCGCTGCTGGGACTGGCGTTGGTCAACTTGGGCATCTTGCCGGCATCTGCGCCCGCATACCAGACAGTGAGTAAGGTCGTCGTGCCGCTTGCGATTCCGCTCCTGCTCTTCAACGCGGATATGCGTCGCGTCTTTCGAGAGACAGGTCGACTCTTGAAAGCGTTTTGGATCGGTGCATTGGCGACAGTGATCGGCACCTTCGTGGCGTGTGCCCTTGTTCCACCTGGAGCAATCGGTGCGGATAATCTTTATCGAGCAGCCGTGGCTCTGAATGCACGCCACATCGGAGGCTCCGTGAACCTCGTCGCTGTCGCGGAAGCCACCCGAATGGAGCCTGCATTGGTCTCCGCCTTGCTTGCCGCGGATAATATCGTGCTCGCTATTTACTTTCCGCTTATTTTCGCCTTGTCCAGTTCAGCAGCGAGACCAGATGCGGACGCGAAGCAGGCCGTCGACGGAAACCGCAGAGAAACCGACCTGGCAATGCTGTCACTTGCACTTGCGGTTGCGTTCGCGCTATGCTTCCTGAGCTTTGGGATCGCATGCTGGCTGCATCTGGAATCCTTCGTGCTGCCGCTCCTGACGCTAATGATCGTCTCACTGGCAACGCTTTTTCCGCGACAGTTTCAACCACTCCAGACCGCTGGTACCATTCTGGGTATGTTTTTTATGCAAGTTTTCTTTGCGGTGACGGGTGCGTTAGGCTCCATCGGTGCCGTTATACGCACTGCACCTCTCTTGCTCCTTCTGAGTGTGGTTCAAGTAGGCGTTCATTTAATGGTGATGCTCATTTTAGGTAGAATTTTAGGTATTTCAAGGGACGATCTCATGCTGGCGTCCAACGCGAACATTGGCGGCCCGAGTACCGCTGCGGGCATGGCCGCATCCAAGCGCTGGACCGCTCTCATCGTACCTGCTATTCTTATCGGTGTCTGTGGTTATGCTATCGCAACTTTCGTTTCATTGGGTTGCTTGCCGTTACTCCCATATTTTGTCCGTGTGTTGCCCTGGGCGTCCGCACTCCAACGCCCATAGGGAGAAACGCCTCTACAGCGAAGCGAAGTTGGATGCTCGCACGCAGCGTTCTGGATCCGTTCTAACGAGACCCGTATGATGAACATGTTGCCCGGCGATTTCATGAACTGGTCCGCAACAATCTGGATCCGTTCTTGCGATGCTTCTCAACGCCGCGACTAGGTGGGATGCGTCTGAAAGAAGCCTGCGATATGTGGTTACGATGCTCGGATCGGTAGTGTGCCCTGCAAACGTTTGGTTCTCGTGTCCGAACAAAGTTCATGGTGTGCGCAGCACTTCAGCTTGCCTCGGGCTTGGAAACAATGCCACTACAAGTTCGAAAACATTAGTGACGCTGCAGATGCCTTCTAGTCGCATGAAAGCATCACTGATGGAAACGCTCCAAAAGTGGCCAGTATCACGTGTGCTCTGCTGCGGCTATCCTGCGGTAACGCGTGCTGTGCAGAGCCCCGCCGCTCTCGACTACACGCTCGACGACGGTTGCTCGCATAAACCCCAACAATGCCTCATCGAGTTGCGCCAAGGGCGCTTCTCGAAGTGCACGGTCGTATCCAGATTCGCATTGGTCAGGATACGACCTCATCGAGATATGGCAGGGTTTCGGTTTCGACCGATTCTGCGCAAATCGACAACTCCGAAACAGTAAACGCTCTTCGGGGGTGCCATTCAGCCTATCGAAATATCGGAATGTTTCAGTTGCATTGCGCTCTACCCAAGTTGCCAACTCCGGCAGCGTGAACGCTCTTCCAGCTGACGTTTTACCCTATCGAGATATCCCAAGGGATGCCATTGCGATGCGCTCTACCCAAACAGATAGCTTCGGAGCAGTGAACTCGTCTCATTAAAGTCGTGTTCTCCATCGTCGATGATGCTGGTTGCATCGGTGGGGAACACATCCGGAAACGGGGTCGTCTCCGACGCGGCCTGCTTCGTTCGAACCAAAGCATCTGGCGTCCGTAGCTCGGCCTCGTGAGCGCGCTCCGGTATCGTCCAGTCGCTGAAACTCGTATCCAGCGCGACTTCGCCGGTGTCGGTGGTAGCCAGCTTGTGCACCTGCTCCGCAACAGATGTCGCCAATCGCAGGACCTCCGTCGCGCGCTTATCCGATTCGCCAACCGTTGCGATGCAGGCGGCAAACGGGGCAAAGCGCTGGAGTTCAGCACCAGAATATTGCGGGGTGGCCTCATAGAGAACCGCAGCAAACGGCACAAAAAGTGCATCTCTCGATGAAGGCACAGTGGCCGGTGTTACCTGCAGGCACACCGGATCCGAAGCGTGTCGCTCTATATATCGCTCCAGGGCGAAGCAGAGGCTGTTCGGCGTGTGGTATTCGCGGCCTTCGAAAACGAGTGGAATATAATGCCCGCCCTGGAAATACTCCAGTATCCATCTTTGGAGCATGCCGGGTGCAGTCATCGTCCCCAGAGCTGTATACATGTTCGCTTCACGGTTGGCGGCCAGAAACAACAACCGTTGCCCTGGCGCCGGTTGCGCCGCCTTCAGTAGTCTCTCGACAACCAGTGCCACTTGCGCCTGTGATGACGCTCCGTGAAGCACATAATCGTACTCGAGCTCGGCTTCCTCGGTCAGAAGCATGAGTGAGCCGCGATCCAGAGCGATCGCCACGCGCCCTCGCTGCTTCAGCACATCATCCGCATCCCTTCGATGAAGCGCAGCGAAAAGGTAGCGACCAGTCGACGGTACAAGCGGATCGAAACGAACGCACGTGGGCACCAGCCCCAGTCGACAGCGCATCCGAAGTCGGAACGCGTGACGGCGTTCCCGTTCCCGCAGCAACAGACTCCAGGTCCGATTGCATTGTTCCCGGCATCGAACGAGGTCGCGGAGGAGTTCGCTCTCTACCAGGCAGGACAGGTCCGCTTTCGAGGCCTGCGACTGCTGCTGTCTTCGATACAGGGCGTGCCAGGCGACTGCCTGCAGGCACAGCGCTGCGAGGTGTCGGCGTACGCGCTGCACGGCTGCGGGCTCGTTCGTCATCGGCAGCGGCTGCCCCAGTGGCGAACGCTCGGAGATGGCGGCAGCGCTACCGGCACCAGCACCACGATGGCGCTGGTGCTGTACACGGCTTGCCAGCATGCTCCAGTAGAGTAGCATGAAGCGCTGGAGGCGTTTCTGCTTGCGTTGCAGTTCTGCGATAAGCTGATAGGCGCGAGTGCGTTCACGGCGTAGTGAATCCTCCAAACCGGTGACTCGACCTTGTAAATTCGCCAAGAGCTGGGAAGACTCCGAGTCCGTCGACGTTCGCAATGCGTGCGCTTCTAGCTCTGCAGTGTTTTCGGTGTGAAGCGCTTTTTTCTGAACGCTTTGCAGCCGGTACATCAGTAACCAGATACGTGCGACAAACAAGGCCGTTGTGGTAGCCTCCGTGGTCTCGAGTGGCGTCGATATGCCTTCGGCGTCCGCGAGTACACTATGCGTTGTCGTCGGTGAGAAGCTGCCCGGCTTCATGGGTGAGTTCAGCACCGATGACCCGCGTTCCACGGCATGGCGAAGACAGAGCGGTAGGATCTTCTCAAGCGCGTTGATGGCTCGCACCAGCGCTGCGTGGTGCTGGATCACCAGGTTCGCAATGGTTTGGCGCATGCTTTCATCGTTTTCGACCTCGAGCTGCTGTGCATAGCGTCGCAGCTGACTCTCTGCGTCTTCGTAGGCAGCTCTGGCTTCGGCGAGCTCGAAGCGTTCCACCGCACCAGGCTCTTCGTCGACGTTCTTCTGATGTGCTTTGAATGTTCGTTTGACGTCCTTGTAGTGGAGCTTTTTCTGACGAAATTCGCCGTAGCAGTAGGATTTGGTGAAATTTCGTCGAGGTTTGATCATGTTGAGCTCTACGGCTCGGCTGAAGGCCGAGAATGCATCGTGGACATCGCGTTCGGTGCGTCCGACAGTTACGAGGACTTCGCGCAGCTCCCGCGAGAACAGGTACTTGTCTACAGTCTCCTGACTCAGTTCTTCTTCGGAGATGACTTCACCTCGAGCGCGCAGGAGGCGAGCAACATCGATGAGCGACTCGGAGCACTGGCGTCCGTGCTCGACCATGGCCACCAGGTCGCTGTTGTAGCGCGCATAGTTCCGTGCTAATAGGTCGTTGGCCCGACGCACGTCCTTCAACGTTAGCAGTTCCAGACGAAGTTCGTGGTCATCCTCATAGACGTCCTCGAGATGAAGGCGCTCACGTATACGAATGCCGAGTTTTGCGCTCGAGAACAGCAGCTTACGAGCCGCCATTTCAACGGGCGTATACAGGTGCAGCGCGTCTCTGAGAGGACGCTGAACGTATTTAGAAGCGATCTACGTAAACAAGCGGCTAGGATACAGCTGATTGTACCAGAACTGGGAAGCGCAGTCCCTGAAGACGATGGTTGAAGCCTCCGGTGCGGCAGTAAAAACTGTTGGTGTCGTTCTCTTCAGGTCGCTTGAGAGAGGGCGCCTTCTTGAGCCCCACCTAGTAACCTGCCACAGGTACCCGAAGCAGGCTCTACAGCTTGCAAAAGGAAGGACTTGCCCAATATCCAAAGTAAACGGCGCCTATCCTGAGAAGCGCTTCGGTCTCTGCGTCGTTTGCGGCTTGGAAATCACGTGGAAGGGTAAAGTATAACGGTGCCGGGCGAGGCGAGGCCAGGCCAGGCCAGGTCAGGCCAAGCCATTGTTTGCGTTATCGATGCTTCGCGCTATTGTGCCGGTGCGGAAAACAGGTGACGTGTACTGCAACCTGGTCAGCATTGGGTGCCTTCATGCCGCGTAACGTTCCCGGCTAGGCTGAGCCTTTCATGAACTGGGAAAAAGTAGCGATTGACTCGCTCGGAGCCGCTGCCGCTGGCAAGGCCTCCACAGCGGAGTTCTCTGGGAGTTCACCGGACTCGCTGTGTCTGCCGTCGACAACTCGAGACGCTTTGGGGTTGATCAGCCTGACGTGCGCCTATATTTATGAAGCGTACGCCCCAAGCGAATAGGTGAAGCAACTTGACACGGAGCAGCGGTATGTGCGGTCAACTGCAGCCGGTCGCGTGGGGCTTTGGTTGGGCGCTCGTTCGCTTAGCGCGTTTCTGCTGGATATTTCGAGAGATCCGCCGCAACCGTTACGTGAAAAGTAATCCAAAGAAATTGAGTCCGAGTTCTTCGAAGGCAGGAAGCGTCGGTCGGACGTGACCGGTGGCCTCGGTACTCGCCGTCCCATGTGCAAGTGTACGCTCTAGTTTCCTTTCATGAGGGCAGCATGCGATCCCGACGGTGACCTATAACGCCGTGAAGATACCGTCTGTGTGTGCTGGACCAGATTCCATGCTTCGAGAAAACACTGACTCAGGACCTGCTGCCTGCCGTGCAGTTACGATAGTCTGACCTGGAGCTTGCCCCGGTTTTGTTATCATGAAGAGAGGTACGCTCTGAAAGTTCCCAACCGCAGCTTCGTGAGTAGAGGCAGCAACCGGCGACACAGTCTATTGTATCAAAGCACCACAATAGGATCGCGAGCTAAGTTTCTAGGGTAGCCCTTTCGCAGAAACTTTTGTGCACGATCTTATGTGCGCCTGTTTGTACGTCAAGCGAGGCATTCGCGCGATGCCCAGTGCCAGCACTGGCGTGTCGCGAAGACACTAGCGCAACGACAAATCACGCCGTTGACTCGTTGATCGAGCACGGTTGCTGTGGACAGAGCGCTGATGTGATAATGAAAAGCTCGGAGCGCATACTGCTTCGCGCCCGCTGGAATAGCAACGAGCGGTGCTTTTGCACTCCAGTCGGAAACCGGGAATCGAAAAAAAGCCTCTTCCCAGCGGTCTCTCCAACGTACAGAGCGCTCCGCAAAGACGCTTTCGGGGATCCCCGGCCGCCACATAGACAGGAAGGCGCGCTCGCTTCAATGCATCTCATTCTCTGTGATGCGGAATGCGTGCATACAAGTATCTATCGAGCCGTCGAGGCAAAAGAAAGGGCATGACATGTACAGCGTAACAGATTCATTCTAATAGACAGTAGATCAACGTAACCAGCGTTCTGAGATCAGCAGCTTGCCCCCTGTGACTTTGCACCTCCTATCGAAGCATAAACCGCTCTGTCGGTGACGCGATATCGCTGGTTCGATCACGATGTCGCTGGTTCGATCACGATGTCGCAACATGCTCCTGGAACAACGCGCAGACGTTCATGGAGATGCTCCATGGAAGGCGGCGGATACGCGCACGCATCCATCTCTCAGAGAAATGGTACCGAACTGTACATTTATGTACTTAATAAGAATAATAAGACATTGATGCGGATCCTCGTGCATCGGCATGGATCCTCGTTTGCCGCGAACGTTGATCGCAATGCAACTCGGATCGTCATCTGGTGCCGCGGCATCGATCGCGCACACGCGCTGCCTTTGATGCTCGTACGCAAGCAGGATTCGCACCGTGGTAGCGTTGCATTGCGTGCGAGCATAGGAAACGTTTTCCATGCATATGAGCCAAAGTTTATTGTCCACGATAACTGACCTGGCGTTGAACAAAACAGATACTGGGAAAAAAGGTCAACGTGCAACACCGAGCTCGCGGATAAGCGGTGTCGTGCACGACGACCGACGACACGAGTGGGTTGTTCCGCAGCTCCGACGCTACGCTTCTGCCACGCCACAGCGGCTGCGATATATAGAACACGACAAGTCTGAACCCGATATAGGGTTTATTTTGTCACTGAACGCACGCGAGTCGGCGTTCTATTCCGGTACGAGAACACGCAAGCGTTGCAGCGTTCTGGTTCGACGACTTCAATTCACTTTGGCGTGTGCCTCGGATGGACGCTCCGATAAGCCACGTCGGTATTTCCGTTCGAAGAAAGTGTCTCCAGTGAATCCCGCTGCAATACAGCCGCAGACGCCGGGACATGAAACTGGGTCGTCGCGAAAGAACGCTTTTGCGGCACGATCGCAGCCCCGTGATGCACCGCAAGGTGTCTTCGAGACAATTCGTCGATGGCTTCAGAAGCACGAACTAGAATCCAGCAGTCTCTGCATCCGGCTTCTTGATGACTATCGGCACGTTGACGAGTTGCTTCAGTGCTTCTGGAATGCCGTCGAGGATGTGGCCGGGGGCTCCTCTGCCGACGTCCTGCTGGCGCTGCCGCCGCTCCCGTCATCCCTTGCCAGTGCCTTGATCGGTCACCTTCGAGAGTGCGCTGACGTCGGTGATGTCTTTGGCTCGCACGTGTTTCTCAACGCGTACGGACCCGATGAGGGAGCACCTCGGTTCTGTTTGCGGCTACGAAAAGGCTCGTCAGCTGCTGGTGGTGTCGGCGCTACGTCCCAGGATGATCCTTTTTGGTCCGATGACGAGGACGACTTTTTGGACCCGCGTTTCGCCGAACTTTTGCGCGCATCACGCGAAGAAGATGCGGGAGAAACGTCACCCGTAGCCGTGGGGCAAGATGCTGCCCCGACCGGCATCACGACCAATGACGACCTCGATACCAGACAGAAGCTGCAGTCCAGCGAGCTGTCCCTACCGTCGGATGAAGTGATTCTAGCAGAGAGCCGAGCTTGGGTCCAGCATATGATCGTCGATGCTGCTGTATGTCCTTTCATGATGTCCGCCGTACGTGGTGGCTTACCAGCGGGCCAGGTACGCTATGCGGTATCGCACGTGACAACACCTGAGCGAATCTATCGTGAGTTTTGGAACGAAGTCGCCCTGCTTCGACGGACCCCTTCGAAGGACGTCTCCACCACGTTGCTGGTACTGCCAGAACTGGTACAGGGCATAGAAGGCTTTGATGCCATTACCACGCCGCTGAGTGCAGCGCTTGAAGCGCTCCAACTCGACGCCTTCATTCAACTGGTGTTCTTTCATCCAAAGTATGCATTTCGCGACGGTCGGGATCGCATCAATACGCAAGGTTGCACGGGCGGACACGCCGCGAACTACGTGCGCCGCTCACCCTACCCCATGATCAATATTCTGCGAACAGAGCAAGTACAGCGTGGGCAGCGGGGCATCCCAACGGAACTCGTTTATCGACGGAATGAGTCATTGATGCGCACCATTGGAGCCGAACGACTTGAACAAATGCTTCATCGACGATCTTGGGAGGAGCTTCTCCAACTCGTCCAGGACAATCGTCCCTATGCAGATCTCGAGGAAGCAGTCAAGCGTGTACGCGATCAGTTTGCGAGTTCCTGAATAGCGTCTTAACTCGCGCTGGAGTTGCGGCAATGAGACATGGCACAAAGACACGTTTCCGCAGATGCGGTGCCTCGTCTGCGGATACGTAAGGAGGCAATGCTCGGGCATTGGCGATTGTCCAAGGCACCACCGGGCGTTTCCGCAGATGCGGTGCCTCGTCTGCGGATACGTAAGGATTCAATGCTCGGGCATTGGCGATTGTCCAAGGCACCACCGGGCGTTTCCGCGGTTACAGTGCCTCGTCTGCGGATACGTAAGGAGGCAACGCGCTGTTATCGGCTGGTGAGCGGGGAATGCCCCGCCAGGTATCAGAGGCAGCTCTGCGATCCGCCTAGTTTTTCGCTCCGACGATGCTCCTGCGTTTGCTTAGCACCTTAAACATGCGTATGCTTTGTGGTGTGACTTCGACAAACTCGTTTTCACCGCTGATGTATTCAAGCGCATCGTCTAGCGTGAGCGTGCGAATCCCCTGCAACGTTTTCACGACCTCTTTGGTTGCGCTGCGATGATTCGTCAGCTGTTTCACCCGACAGACGTTCACTCGCAAATCCTCCGGATACTTATTCTCGCCAACAATCTGGTTTTCATAGACTTCAGCACCTGGCGCGACAAACAACTGGCCGCGTTCTTGCGCAGCCTCGACGCCATAGGTGGTCACTCGACCAGTCTCGTGGGCGAGCAGTGAGCCAACTTCCCGCAGTCGAACCTGACCCACGTAGGGCCGGTACGCTGCAAACGATGTATGAATGATTGCGGTGCCCCGAGTCAGGGTCAGGAGAGCATTGTTCAGACCAAATAATCCGCGCGTTGGTACGATATACTCCACAATACTGTACTGCTCATTGTCCTGACTGTGCGTGAGGTTCAACATTTCTCCCCGTCGCTTGGCCAGCGCGTCCACCACCGCGCCCAGATACTCCTCGGGAATTTGAACCTCGACGTGATCAAACGGTTCAAGAGGCGTATTCGTTTCCGGGTCCATTTTAAAGATGACCTCAGGAGCACCCACAATCATTTCGAATCCTTCTCGTCTCATGGATTCGATGAGGATTGTCAAATGCAGTGCTCCTCGGCCGCAGATGGTAAACGAGTCCGCCTTTTCGCCATCTTGAATCCGTAAGGCTACATTGGTACGCGTCTCGCGTTCTAGACGCTCGCGAAGTTGCCGGCTGGTGAGGAATCGTCCCTCGCGCCCCGCAAAGGGCGTCGTATTGATCGCCAAGGACATGCGCACTGTGGGCTCCTCAATCTGCACGGGTGGCAGCAGCCGCGGATCGGCAGCATCACAGATCGTTTCGCCGATGCGGATGTCGTCTACACCAGCAACCATGACAATGTCGCCAGCGTGCGCGCTCTCCGCGCTCACTCGACCGAGATTCTCGAAAAGGAACACCTCATCCACGCGGGCGGTCCGAAGTTCCGCCTCGTCCTTTGCAGGCGTGCCAACGCGGACAGTTGCACCTTTGCGCAGTGTTCCCGCGTGAATGCGCCCGATGCCAAGAATACCTTTGTAATCGTCGCTGCTAATGTTGGAGACAAGTAACTGCAGGGGCGCATCTAGTGCGACTCTCGGGCGCGGCAGTCTAAGGATCTCTTCGAACAGGGGTCCCATGTCGTTCGCCAGCTGGTCCGGTGCATACCCAGCAACGCGCTTCAGCGCTGACGCATACACCACCGGAAAGTCGGCCTGCTCATCCGACGCACCCAGCTCCACAAACAAATCAAAGGTTTTGTTCACGACGAAAACAGGTCGGGCAGCGGGGCGATCGATCTTGTTCACAACGACAAGAACGCGTTGGCCCAGGCGCAACGCCTCCCTTAGAACATAACGGGTCTGCGGGCGTGGACCCTCGACGGAATCGACCACGAGGAGCATCGCATCCGCCATGGAGAGGACTCGCTGCACCTCACCGCCAAAGTCTGCGTGACCCGGCGTATCGATCACGTTGATGCGGACTCCACCGTACACGACTGCAGTATTCTTGGACAAGATGGTGATGCCTCGCTCGCGTTCTAGCTCGTTACTATCCATGACAAGACTAGAAACAGTCTGGTTTTCGCGGAAGACTTTTGCGTGGTGTAGAATTGCATCGACCAGCGTCGTTTTCCCGTGATCAACGTGGGCACAAATGGCAATGTTAATAACGTCGTTGCGGGTTTTCAGTGCAGCTGACGCACGTGCAATAGCCTCTGGTACCGCAGAGGTGGTGCGCTCCGCCTGCGCTCGCAAGGCGCGTACCGGAAGCGTGTGTCGTGCGCTCCGCGGCAGCTGCCGAAAGCTCACTGGACGCCAACCGGGCCGACCAAACGACGTTGAACGATGCCAGAAAGAAGAATTTGGGCAGACTATAGTCTTTGGCAAAGAAAGATGACCGCTTGGCACAAAGCCGCTCAGTTTATGGGACATGCTTTTTGTTCTCAGGGCGCTGTTAGGAAACACCGACCGCGTACCCGACGACCGCTTGTGCCATGCGATTGCCACGGGTGACGGCGGTTCACCGAGGGCCAGCCAGCGACGCAAACTCTGAATTATGGACATACTTGTTCAAAATATGATACACTTCTCGGGTGCTGCGCTCTCGTGTAAGAAGCGTCGCAGCCAGCCCGTCCTCAATCGTCGTATACTACTACCAGACACAAAACTTACCGATCTTGATGTAGAGATATTGGATCGAATTGTGTTCCTATGAATGCCCAGAAACTACCCGTGACAAGCGAAGAGCACTCTGTTCCCCGAGAAACGCATGAAGAGGTTCCGCACGCACCAGACTAGTCCTTGCGTCGGGCGTAGAGGTTGGATCGATCTCGCGATGCTTTGGTACACTCTCTGGTGTATGCTTGCTCGGCGGCAGCCGCGGTCACCGTGCGGGGGCAGCACGGCCTCGGGCACCTCGCGGACGTGCGCCGGAGGGCGCGGCGGGTTCCCTGTGTGGCCCCGCGCGCTGCATGCGCCCGCATCGTTCCACGACCTTCCATCACCGGCCAGCGCTGTACAGCCGCATCCGTGCAGCATCTGTACGGTATCCGGGTGTGCATCTGTTGAGAGCATCTGGGAAAGCATCCACGTGGCAGCGCAGCTGTCGACGCGCGTGCCTGCCCCTCCGCCGGAGCGTTCTCGAAGCTGGGCGATCACCAGAGCGAGCGCGCATCGCGCACGCCACAATTCGATGACTCGAGATGCGCTCTCAGCGCTACTTGTCGCGCATAGAATGTTTGTGCCTCTAGCTCGATATACAGCAAGTGCAAGACAGGAGCGGGCTTTTGTGCGTTCCAAGGCTCAGCATTCGAGACGCGTATCCATGTCGACTGGCAAGACTGTGCTTTATAGTGCGCCAAACTCGCGCGGCGCTATGGTCGAGTGGTATATTCGATCGATCAAGGCGCCAGTAGAAGTTGTAAACCTGGATATGGGCAAGGGAGAACACAAGTCACCAGAATTTCTTCGAGTGAACCCGTTTGGTAAGGTTCCAGCGTTGGAGGAGACCGGCCCAGAGCCCTGGTCATTGAACGAGTCGGGAGCGATTCTCTACTACCTCGCCGAGAAGTATGACCGGAACTTCCCGAAGGACGCGCATCAAAGAGCTCAAATACTGCAGTGGATTCTGTTTGCGAATGCTACACTGGCGCAGACTGCTTTTATGGAATCTCTCCGAGAGAAGCAGTTGCCTGGACTGCTTGCAGCTCTGGATCAGCACTTCAGCAAGCATACCTTTGCTGTAGGGGATACGTTCACCGTTGCGGATGTAGCGTTGGGCTCCTATCTCGGCTATATTCCGATGTTTTTCCCTGGGAAAGTCGATATGACGCCGTACTCACACCTGAATGCGTACATGGAGCGGGTAAAAGAACGTCAGGCGGCCGCGAGTGCGTGAGAGCAGCTCAAGTTGAGTTTGGACGGTAGGTATGGCACCCAAGCGGCGCACGAAAATGCCAGCAAAGCGAGCGGGCGCGTATCGAACGGGTTCTATGGCTGGAGCCCGAAACGTTGCGGATGCGTTATGAGCCGCGGGCCGGGTACCTGCTGATTTTTTTTGGATGAAGGTAAGAAAGCATCAGAAGCGCAACGCGGCTCCTGATGTGCTACATGCTGATATGCGCAGGGAAAGTTTGGCGCACGCTTAACTTAATGTAAAGCATGAGGAGTAATTGAGGATGTTCTCGTTCTTCCCATTGCTCTTTGCGGCGACAAGGCAGACCTTCGAACGCGCTGAATGCTGCTGCTGTCGCTCAAGTGCTATAGTTCATGGATTCGTTGCGATGCTCGCGTCATTCCCGAAGCTTGGATACGCGCGCTCGTCTGCATGAGAGAAAGGCCTGGGAGCGTCTTCGAATACCACGTGACCGTGTCATAGCAGCGGCTACAAATGGTTTTCTCTGACACCCAGCAGAAAGCGTAAAGAAAAGCAATGTCTCCCTAGCGACCGCAAAAGCGATGAACGCTTGCTCGCGGACGCGGAGAAGGATCTGCCCATGTCCGCGCGCCTGCCGCTAGGGTTTGCTGACTCGCCTTGCCAATGGCCTTCACTAGCAAGCTGCCGAGTTCAACGTTTGGTTTGCCTAACCATGGACCTCTGAGTTGCTTTGCGTGCGACCTACGCCAGACAGTAGCTCGCAACCTTAAGTGGTGTAACTGGCGATAGTACGCATTCTTGGTACATGCGCCACTAGAACCAGGTAGAGACCTCCATGAGAGCCTCGTCACTGCAGCTTGAACTGAGAACACTCCTATTCGATTTCGTTGGACCGCGGGATTGTCTAAACAAAGCACGAGATCCTCGACTGCGCGATGTTTAACGTCGCAGCAGTGAAGTACGGAGCACCCGCGCTCGCACGTCGTTCTTGTTTGATTTGATTTTCTCGCAGATATTCTTCACAAGGAATGCTTCCAGTATCTTCAAGAAAAGTCGCTGGGATGCTTTATACCGTCACAGCTGGCTTGCGAAAATTATCGGCCTCTTACAAGCAAGTTATTCCAAATTCAGTGGGTGGACAAACCTTCCGCCTCGTCGTGCATATGCACGCCGTCATGCGCCCAACGCAGAACTTTTCTTTAACTCTGTTTACACAACTGTATCTTCGTCAATCCATTCCATTCCGTACCTTGTCTTCGCGAGACTGCCAAAGAAGCCACGCGATGTGAAGTTCATGTTCCGTTGACTCGATCGCTGACGAACAAACACGGATGGACGAAAAAAAGCAGGCTTCAACCGGAAGCGTCCAGCGTTGAATACCACGCTATCGATATCGGGCGGAAACGCGGATGCTCATTTCATGGGTGACGGGCATTCGTCTCACTCGATGACACTTCACTCCGGAGATGTCGTCCACCGGTAGATGGGTACACAAAGGGCAGCAAAACGCCGTTCGTGAAACTGAGACATGCAAGCATGACGACAACATCAGCCCTGGCCGCGGTTCGATCACATGGTTATCGACAATTCGAATAACGCGCAAGTTCCTACGAAACCTGATGCTTCGTCGAAGCACGCTTCGTGGCTTCTCACTGCGATACGCTTCCGTCCTACAATTCGATAATGTGACTTTCGATCGTTCAAAAACGGTCAACAAGTAAACAGGTGAGATTGGCGCTGAGCGGCGCATCGAGCTAGCCTATTTTCCCTGGTTCAGTCCAGTCCACGAAGCCTTCTCTGTTGTCAAACGCCTCGTTTATGGCAACAGATTCACAGACGAGTCGTTCGCATCCGTGATCCCTTTCTTCGGCAAATCGTTCTGTACCTTTGTTAGCCCTGAGCTGCTGTGCAGGCGCTATGATCATGCACGGGAGAGAGAGAGAGAGAGCTTATGCACTTCGGTTCATGGGCGTGCTCGTGATGAAGAAAATGACGAAAATGTCGGTTAGAAATAGGCGATACACGATTAGAGAAGGCTCGCTTCGGGAAAAACGTCCAGCCAGAGTTCCGAAGAAAGAACGGTTATGGAGTACATCAAATACTGTTACGCAACCCAGCCAGGTAAAGGAAGATGGGAAGACGGGGCTGGTCTCTGCGAGTAGATACGAAAGATGCGAACAACCTCACGAAAAGCATCTGCGATGCTCATTCAAGCTTCCTTGTTTACGGAGAAGAAATGAAAAGAAGTTTACCGGGAAGATGTGGATCGGCGACATGTCCATCTGCATGCACTTCATGAAACCTAGGCCTACATCGAGCAACGGAGCTTATTTCCATTCATTCAAGGCAAATGAAGAGCAAAACTTTGTGATGAGCATGTATCCCGGGTTCGAGGAGGTTACAGCGGCCGCCGAACCCTGAAATCATGCGCATGGATCAAAAGACGTCAATGGAAAGCAATCCAAGCGGCTAAACGGTTTCAACATTGACTAGTATAGAGAGTCGGGCATGGCAGACGCCAGGACGCATACGAACAAGAGGAATGACGGCGTCGAAAGTTATCTCGACGTTCTGAGCACCGCATCGAGCATGGCGTTATGCTTTGTATGTCTCGTTCGGAGCGCATACAAGTGTCCAAGTTGCACGTGCGGACCGTGTTTCGTGGACATGGACAACACAGAGCTGGAGTCGCCAATGACATGCATTAGACGGGGTATGAAATGTGCATCCACCAACTGGCTCAATATCCAGGGAGGGGATATAAAAGACGCATAGCATCGTTTGATGGTGATAGCAAATTGCACTGGACGTGCCGTGGTACGGAATGGGTGGACTCCTGCATTCTCGCCGATAGCGTACCACGAGTGCAGAAATCGGCTCTGCTCAATTCCCGTCGATGCGGTTACAGCGACATACACACGTCATGAGCACGGGTGAACGCTCTGACAGACACAGAAGAAGAGTTTGGAGCGGATCCGTGCGCTTGAGTTTTGTGCGAGGTGAGCCAACCGAGCATCCGATGCCGAGGCCATTAAAAATAAAAAGGCTCGCTATGGAGTTCTTCGATCGGCAACTATATCCGCGCAAGCACGTTCCGCACCAAAACGTGACCGCTCCGAGTAACATTCGAAGATGTCTCGTACTTCAGAAGCGTCCGGTGGCTTTACGTCGAGCGATTTTCTTCGATGCAATCATTCTGGACTTAGTGTAGGTATTGCGCTGAAATATACAAGACTTGCGTTGAAAAAATCAGTGGCCAAGAGCGCGAGCTTGGATTCCCGCCTGGAGCAACCCACGGGGGTGGCACGGTTCAGGAATCCAGCAAGGCTCCAGTACCGCGCACATCTTTCCACCTGAAACGATTTCTATGGACAGTCGGTAGACGATCATCATATTCCATTATTCGATATTCCTAGCAATAAAATCAGCTCGATGCGAATTGCTAGCCTATATAGGTGCACGCGAAAGTGAGCAGCGCTCTTTTGCAACCTCGCGCGTCTCAGATGCGTGCAGCGCCTCCGAAGTGACGGATTTCATGGACGCTCGTGACGTCCGATTTTTCCATGGACAAAACGTCTACATTGGCCAGCGTTCTCCGATTACGCGCTTTTATCTTCTTTCTTTTTTTCTGTGTTTTTTTGCAGTGCGCGGTGACGTCCGATCCGTTTCCGACGCATGCTCAGATACGCCGCAACTCAAACTCAGGGTAAATTATCTCATGAGCAGTATTCACTGGTAACTTTGAAAGATCACTTCCAGCCGTAACAGCTACCGCTTGAGAATACTGAGGCAATCGCATTGCCAGCGGCATCTGGAGCTCAACGACGCCATCGCGTTGCCGATCCTGGAACTTGCCTCGCTCTCCGAGCACGCAAAAGTCGCTCCGTCTCCGTGCGAGGCACGCGCAGTGGCCGTCGATGCAGCGCCGTCGCAAGCGTCCACCACAGGCGCGCTGGGAACACCCAAATCAGTAGTGGATCCCTCCAACTTCTATTTCAAACAAGAGGCCCGTTCTACACCTTATGGAACGTACTGATCTTTAGAAAGCAAGGATAATCCTATTTTGGACTGCTGTTCGGCATGATGCATCCCCAGGGTGCTCCTTCAGATCGTCGACCTACCAGCGTCCAGCAGCGCTCGCGAGTACGCAGCAGTGTGCGCGCGCTTGACACGCGGCCCGCGACACGCATCGCGTTCGCCAACGAATCTGCATCCGCACCTGTCACGTGTACTGACGAGAAACGGGGCGGGTAGCAACGCCTTTGGACGGAGGGTTTGTGTTTGCTGCTCGTTGCAGCCGTTCTGGGTGCACTCAGTGACTACGTGACTGGAGCTGCGAGGTCTAGGTTGGGTGCTGACCTCGCAGTTGACTGCTCATCGACCGCTTTTTTTTTTGTAAATGAGCGCACCCGTGGAGCGACTCGAGGAAATTGACGTGGCAGTTCAGCGGGCTGCGCAAGACTTTAGCCTTCGGGAGTTGCACTTCCACGCGCTGCCGGCGGTCTATCGGCAGGAACTGGAGGAGCAAGAAGGTGCGGTATCGCAGCGTGCGAGTGGTCCCAGGTGCAGCGTTGGTGTTGCGGTGAGCGGTGTGCCTGCAGAGGCGGCGGCGCGCAAACTCGCGCGCGACACCCGTGCGGACATCCTGCTTCGCGTTACGCTCGGTGAACCGCGCATTGGCTCTTTCCAAGCAATAAGCTTGCGTCGCCAGAGACTGCGTACGAATTCGGAACTGGAGGTATTCCAATGGCTGGAGCGCCGTCTCGAAGGCCAGGGCCACGGAGTCGCGGATCCGAGCACAGGAAGCGCTGCGGATGGAGGCGCGCTCCTCTTCCGCATCACCGGCCCTGAAGGTGTGCAGCATGTATTTACAGGTTGGTCGAACGATTGGATACAGTGCACGGCGGTTTTTCATGCGAACTTTTTTGATGATCTAGACATGCTGGTGGACGTGCTCTGGAACCCGCCCAAAAACGGAACATCTGGAGGACAGGCCACCTCCACGAGCCAGTTTATCGGCAGAGCGGCCATCATGGCTTCAGAGCTCGTCGAGATGAAGGGTGTACTGCAGCGACCGTTGGTCAATGACGCGCATAGCGTCATCGGTGAATTCCGGTGCGAATACTGTGTGATTAAGCCGTACGCGGGTACCTTGCCTCCGCGAATGGCACAGTTGCGTTTCAGTCTGAATGAAGGAATCAATGAGCGCAAGAAGATCCAACTTATCGGTCATCGCGGGGCTGGTAGTCAAAAAACGCGCAGCCGCGTCCAGGAAAATACGGTGTTGAGCTTTCTGACCGCGATACGCAAGGGCCTGGTGGATGCGATCGAGCTGGATGTGCAGTTGACCCGCGATCAAGTACCGGTCATTTACCATGATTTCTTCATCCGTTGCGTAGACGAGGACGACGTCGATGAGAGTGACGACGAGCGTTTTCGGACCGCGTGGAGCGCTTCACCCATTCGCTCGGATCGCGGTGCGCGTCTCAACGAGAGCATGTTGAACGGCTCCCGGGTTTTGACGCGCTCATCACGGACTCCAGATGACAGTGCCGAAGACGTACACTGCACCTGTGAAACGGCCAACTTAGAGTATGCTTCGGAGCGTGACAGTTGCAGAGCGTCTGCAGTCTTGGCGAACAGCACACACCATGTTGCAGCAGCAGATGCAACGGCCCCGCCGTCGACGAACACGCTGACGAATGCCTCGACGAGCGATCAGCCGCACTGTCTCCGGGATCATGCTCGGGCGAGTGGCAAGGCGAACCAACCGAAATCGAGGCGTTACGGAACACCTATTTATTCTCTAACGTACGAAGAGTTCAAGAGCGCGTGCCGCAGCATGCCCCGTTCGCGCAGCCGCGGCGGTAATCTCCGTGTCCACGGAACGACACCGCAGAGAGAGCCGCGCTGGTCCGATGAGTGGTCGGATTTCACGCGGGTGGCATCATCGGACGGGAACCTGGGGTATCTGGTACGCCATTTCTCCGAGAGCAGTGAGCGCACCGATGACGCGAATCCTATCGCGATGATACGGGACAACGCGCTGCCGTCGCTGCGTCGCGTTCTTGATCGGGTTCCCGAGGAAATCACGCTTCTTGTCGAAATCAAGTATCCAACACCAGAATTAATGAGAGAAACGTCGCTACCCTATCCGGAGCGCAATCACTTCATCGATCGCGTCCTCGAAGTCATTTTCCAGAAGGGCAGCCTCAAGCGTCGCATTGTCTTTCTCAGCTTCGACCCGGATGTTTGTCTGATGGTTCGCAAGAAGCAAGCCATTTACCCGGTATGCTTCCTGAATGCGGCTGGACGAAGCGCCATGAGTGAACATAGCGACCCGCGGGCACTTAGCGTAGCGAACGGCATCGCGTTTGCGGTCTGGGCCGGCCTCGACGGCATGGTGCTTCTGTGTGATCTGATTTTCGAAGAGCCTGGTATCGTTGAAATCATTCATTCCGCTGGACTCAAAGTTTACTGTTACGGGAGCTCTACCGCCGAGCCTCATTACTGTGAACAGCTCATTCATTGGGGTGTCGACGGTATTATCGCCGATCGGGTCGGCTACATTGCACGAGCCTTGAACCCACTCTTCATGGCGAATGCGAATCCGGAAACGATCGAAACCGCGTAAGCTATCAAGATGATTCACAGGGCCCAGTGCTGCGCAAAATCGGTCACCAATGCGAAACCGAAAGTGGGTTCAGAAGCAGCACCTGACCCGATGAGTGCGACACCGCGTCGGTACTGACGCAAGCACGACGTCTACACGCGAGCGACCGGCATGCCGGGCAACGGCGTTACGGTCGACAAGTCGCACCGTCGACGCACCCAAGGACGAGCGTCGTCGGCGCTTTGTGCCGTGCGTGCACGTTCGTGCGTCGTGAACTAGAGCGCCACCAGCATCAACGGTATCATCGGTATCACCTCGGGGCGATCATTTGCCTTGAAGCGACGCTTGGTCGTTTGCGTATGCCTCGAGACGCGATGTGTGCCGCGGTCCGACGTGTACGCAGTGCGGCAAGTACCGCAGCAGCATGACGACCTTACCAATACCATGCAGGATATCGCGAGCGCCGGACGATCGATGCTTTTGTGGATTTCGCTCCAACACTGTGGACAGTGGGATTTGGTGCACACGACGTGGGCGTCCATCGCTGGGGTCGGCAAAGGTGCCGATCACGCGCTTCGCCTTGTGATTTCGATGTATTGGGAAATGCTCCAGGCACAATGCCCGAACGATCGAACGAATGCTATACAGCACCAAGCGCTGCAGGGACCCAGACCAGACCGCAATGACAGGCAGGGCTATTTGTGATGGGCGAAGCTCGTCGTGATGCTAGCGGGGCGATTCTGGGGTCATCCAGCATGATATAAAATCATTTCAAAGAGCGCAGGGAACTCGCTCGTTCCGTGGGAGTGCGCATCTGAGTAATCCCGGATGCTGATGAAGCGACTTGTTCTGCTCTCGTGCTCGAACAGAAAGGTTACCATTTCAGATACAGTGTGTAAACAACATCTCGAGCACCTGCGGTTACAAATGCGTTGTTTCGGACGCAGGTCTGCGTCGGTCTCGGAGGCATTCGTTTGGAGCTTGCGTCCGGAGCACGCGTTCCCGAAACGCTTTTGACACCGTCTGGCGCTGATCCGCTGTACCCTTTCTAGCATCGGATACGGATACAGTTGGCGATTTCACACGGGGAGCCGAATGTTGCACGGGCGTATCTCGAGGCCAGCAAGCATACTGCTATTACGCTTGCCCGTGTGGTGCGTCTGCGCGAATACCCTGGTGATGGACCCGACCGTCCAGGTCTGTTCATGGTCCGACCGAGGCGCTCGATGACACAGGCCTCTCGAGTGCATTCCTCGGAGCTGCAGATTCTAGACAAACTTGGGAGACGGTCCCGCTGAATTGTCTCGGGCCGAATCTGAACCCTCATTCGTACCGGACTTTGCCTCTAATAAAAGCTGCGTACAACGAAACAGCGCAATGGGATGGTGGACGACCCCACGGGTCTCGGGTGTCGCTCGTGTGCGCACCTCAGCGTCCCATACTTGGGTAGTACGGCCGGCGTGCCGCAGCCATGCCTCTACCTCCAAGTCACCGCTGAGGGCGGTACCAAGAAACTGGCTCGAGAGCTGCACGGTTGCAAAGTTAATACGGTTTGGCGGTAGGCTTATATAACAACCGTATCCACATGCAGTGTCAGCAAGCGTGACGATGCTGCCTGCGTGGAGGTATCCGTTCGCTGCTAGCAACGAAGGCTGAATCGGCAGTGACGCGACGACACGACCATACTCAACGTGGTCGATTCGGAAACCAACTAGCCGCGGTAGCCCCGTTACGCGCTCATTCAACAAGCCCACGAGTGACGCCCAGTCCTTTGGGGTACGCTCACGAGTCCGTTGATCGGCGTTCTGGTGCTCGCCTGCGCGGTGGCTCTTCCGGCCTGAACCACTGGATGCAACTCGGCTCCGTGGTTGGCTCCAGCGTGACGATCGGCCTCGAGGCCGTTGCAGTTGAGCCAGAAGCGGTAGTCTCCAGAGCGCTTCACCTACAGGCCGAGAAAGCATGGACCCGTGACACCACACGCAGCGCTGCTGGAGCAGTACGCACCCTGTTTATCGCACACGATCGCTGCGTCTAACCAGACCCTGCCCGCTCCGATGGTTTTGTCGACAACCCCAGAACGAGACTAGCCCAGATACCCTACGATATTGAAACGGAAGCGTGTATATGTTTGTGTTTGCCGGTCAAGGGTAGCCAGGTTGCTAGCGATCAACGCGCTGCTCGAATGCTGATAATGAGCGCATCGTCAGCGATCCGCTGCTTCTTGCCGCAGGTGGTAAAGCGCACTTGCACAAGCACGAGCACTCGAATATTTCACCAACCATATGTACTCGTTTGACACAACGTTTACATAAATCATGAATTCCCGATTGCGTGATGCATCTTGGCATTCGAGTGAGCACTGATCATGCTTCACATCTACCTCCAGGTACCCGGATGGAAACTTGCTCTCGGATGCGCCAGCTGGTCGATGATTGTGCCTGCGCAGTCGCAGGGCCGGGGGCGAGGGCGTCTACCGGCGCCTCTGCAAGGCTGAGCTGGAGGTCCTCGCTCCGGGCACTAGACTTTGTTTCATGGAGGATCTCTGAATCTAGACAGGGATACCCGAGTCTGCCACTTTTTTATCTGTCTGTGTGGGAGCAATCAGCGATCCGTCGCCATTCGGTTGTGTTGCTCTTGTTTCAGCCCAGACTTGTGCTCCGGGATCACGGATATGGCGCACGCTTGTCGCGCAGCGGCCTGGAAGGACACTGAGCGCACGAAGCGCCCTCAAAAGGTTCTCCGCATCGAAACGAGTGGATATGCGGTGCGAGCGATGCTGCAAGCGGGTTGTACATTGAGACATCTCGCTTGAGGCGCCTGGGCTGACGCTCCTGGCGTTCATCGCCCAAACGGGGGAAACCAAGCCTCCGAGCAGAGACACGTGCGTGCTGCGTATCGTTCACAAACCACGAATTGCACCGATCCGTCGCATTCTGGACGATAATGACGCCTCCAGTGGGCGCCTGCATACGGTTGCTGCGCGCTTTTCCAGGAGCCCGAGATACCTGCGAGGCGGAGGCGCTCGACAGAGCTACCCGATGTGCCGCAGCCTGGGGCGCGTTGGCGAGACCCGCGCTGCTGCTGCTGCTGCTGCTGCTGCTGCGTGATCTAGGGGATACGTCCCCGTCTATCGGCTCGAACAGGTCACTTGTCAAGCGTCGATATTTCCGTGGATGCACCAGTTGGCAGCGGCCGCGCAGATGCGCAAGATTCGATCCAGAGCGCATCCACGGGAATCGAAGCCTCAGCTGCATCCACCTCGCCGATGTGCACATGGAGTCTCATCGAAGGAAAAGCATTTATGTTGTTCATTCTGACTAGCACGAGACCATCCTATGATGCGTAGACTCTGGGCAATTTTATGCATTACAGCAATTGCACTGGTGAGCGTGAGGCCGGCACGAACGATGCCCGCGGATGTTCAGGTGCGCAGGGACGTGGATCTGTTCCACTCGTTTGGTCGATATCTGCGCGAGAAACTGGTGCACGGACGCGAGGTGGTGTTCGATCGACCACTTGTGCAGTTTTTTCAACGCGCGAGCACGCAAGGCGAGTGGTTCAAACACGTCCTGAAAGGCTTGGAGGGCTACTTTCCCTTTGATCCAAACCTGAGTGGTCAACTGAGCCTCTTCTTCAGCGCGCTTGTCGAGGGAACCTGGTTCGAGCCCCAAAACAACGGCACCTGTCAATGCTGCGACCCGTCGAACCCGTTGTATGCGTATCATGTGCATATCGGAATGACTGGCAACGCCGGCGAAGTGGTGATCTCGTACAATACCCAGGAGAAGCCACCGCAAAGCTGCCTCTACGTCGCCGAAGAGCACACGAGCAACCAGACCAAGTTCTGCACGGAGGATGTCCGGACGACGTCTCTGGGATCCGGCCTGAGCCCCTTCCTGTGTACCGGTTGGTCCGGCTATGCGAGTCATGTGAAAGTGAATGGTCTGCAACCGGGCAAACGCTACACCTACACGATTCCAGGTAGCCCCGGAAACGTGTCGTACACATTCATGGCGCCCTACGGGAACACCACAAAAACCACGAAACTGGCGTACTTTACGGATATCGGAACCAAAGGCGGCGAGCCGGTTATCAATACGCTGCTGTCGCGGCTCGATGATTTCGACTACATGATCATGCCTGGAGATCAGAGCTATTGCGACGGATATCACGGCTGCTTCGATGCATACATGAAGTTGATACAACCTCTCGCAGCCCAGAAGCCGTATATGGTTGCAACCGGCAATCACGAGGGTCCCTGGAATTTCTCGTACGTGCGCACCAACTTTTACTTCCCGGTGAGTGAGAGCGGCGCGGCGCCTGATGCGCTCTGGTACTCGTTCGATGAAGGTCCAATCCATTTTGTTATGATGAATTACGAAAATTACTTCGATTATCCCGATGGAGAATGGTCCATGACCCAACCGGCACCGATTAGCACCTATCCGGGGCAGATCGAGTGGCTTCGTCGCGACCTGGAGGCCTTCGCCAAGCGCCGCGAACACGATCCCTCGCTCTGGCTGATCATGATGGCACATCGACCGCTCACCTGCAATGTCACCGACAAGAGCTGCAATCATTTTGGACCGATCCTCGAGCAGGATGTGTTTCCACTGATGTACGAGTACAAGGCGGATATGTATTGGTGCGGTCATGTGCACGCGTATGAGCGTGTCAGCCCCATCAACAATGTGACCCGCGAGCTATGCTCGGACTGCGTACGGGATAACGCGACGTTGTACTACAAGCCGCCGTATCCTGTGCAGATCATGAACGGCATCGCAGGGCGTGCAGTCGCCGACAATGATTATTTCACCCCTGGTGTGAGCTATCCACCGTTTGTGGCGCAGCATTATAGCTCGATCAATTACCCCTATGGTGGGTATGCGCTGGTAAGCGTGGACAACAACGTGCTCAATTTCACGCTCTACAACACCAGTGGTGCGGTACTCGACCATTTTCGTATTGAAAAGTGAGCATGGACAGGACTCTGCGAGGCGATAGCAGGGATGGAAAAGGAGACGCGGCTGGTACCATGGACGCGCGTGCTGCTAGCCCCGCAAGTGCATCGTTGGGGCACATACACACACCGTTCACGGCGGGTTCGCGAGCAGGCACACGGTCCAGTGTATACTCGGGTTCTGGTCCAAGACGAGGATGCACAAAGTCGTGGTATGCGCCGGGGTGACGTATTCGCTTCTACGAAAAAGCTTGCACTCTATGGTTTTTCGAGCAGATTGCCCCTGCGTTGGAACCAGTAGTCGACTGATGGCTCTGCCGCGACGCCCTTTTCGAGTCGCTGCGAAGCAGGCAACAAGTTGCATCACAGGGCGGTGCGCTTTACTGCTGGCCGGACAGATAGGTAGAGGGTGTTTGTTACGGACAGCTTCTCATTCATGGGTAAACAGAGTGACGTACGGTGGAAAAGCCGGCTCCGTAGACACAAAAGGAGAGACCTCCATCATCCTTTTTCTCGTTTCACAGCGTAGCACATGCGGTGAACAACCTCTGGCGGCGCTGGATGAGGCGAGCACTCTGAAAAGTGCACGCGCTGTGCACTGCCGGTAGCCTGAACGCCAAATGCCGACTCTACTGGCAGCCGCGAGCACCTCTAGTCTGGGCCTCGTCGACAGTGCAGGCGTGTCCAGAGTATACACACACACACATACAGAGAGCGAGAGAGAACCACGCCAGGTGGCTATACTCGTGGTCGACGCGCTGGTACAGGCTGGGCGACGAAGCACGAACTGTCGCATGGATTTCGGTTCAAGACCTGCAGAGTCGACCGGACAAAAGCAACCCAGTAAACCTCATTCATTGCCTGTACCTCGGTATGCTTGTGGGCGTTTCGTTGGTGACTCGTGATCTTCCTGGACCTTCGACCCCGTTGTGTGGCGCTTAAGCTTGTTATCTGCCTCTGCGACCAGGCAGCGAGAAGCTTTTCGCGATGCTGGTAACATGTGACGTTGCTGCCGGCTTTGTTCGGCATGTTCAGTTGCACCTTGAACACTGCAAGCTTCAAGAGATGGCGAAAATGAAACCGTGCAACCTCCGGGACGTGATCACCCTATGGAATCCGCAGAGAAGTGGCCTGTTGTTGCAGCTTCTCGCGCAGACCAGAGGTCAGCATGCACTGGGCGCTTGTCTGCGCGCGTACATGCATCTGCACTGCTACCTCTACGCGAACGATAAGGACTGGTCCGGTTCTCGTAGGACGTAAAAAGTTTCTGTGGCGAGGCAGTGGTGGCCTCCTCCGTGGTCATCGGCAATGTCCGCGGATCTCCGAAAGTCCAAACAGAATCCGGGATCTTGCACCGTCATCAAACATCTGGACGCATTCATGAAAACTCTGGCAGAAACGGGGATCTTGCACCGTCATCAAACATCTGGACGCATTGATGAAAACTCTGGCAGAAATGGGGATCTTGCACCGTCATCAAACATCTGGACGCATTGATGAAAACTCTGGCAGAAACGGGGATCTTGCACCGTCATCATCACCACCATCATCACGTACCAGGCGGGGGTCTCGCGCTGCTTCGCTGCAGGCGAGCGGCTGACAGAGCGTCGAACGACAACTACGGGATGTACCGCACCCACCGGGGCGCTCGATTTAATGATCTCGTCCGTAGAGGAGCACTCGTCTGAGGATGACGGTACACGGCATTGCATGCCAAGGAGCTGGGATCTCTGTCGAGGTCCCGTCCCCGGGCAGCGTGGACAAATCCATGAATGCATACCTCATGAGACACATCAATCGCATTGTATCCGAGAGCGCAACACAGGGCACAGGGTCGTTCGCTCGTCAAATCTGAGTACCCGTGCGGAACTCGGGAGAGGCGTTGCAAGAACCCTGAAGCATGCAGCAAGAAACGAAGGTTTCTTCCCGAGTTATTAGCGGCAGCGGCGCATCTGACGGTGCCGAGTTCGGATCATCGTTCCTACGTACCATACCTGTAACCAGAGAATCTTCAAGTAGAAAACACGGGCAAACGGGCCTCTCTCTGTCGC
>Ga0078972_1000528_pt1 | contig 159080 bp, 119 predicted proteins | sample YelNatPaOPGAMG01_FD_67568 | JGI IMG/M metagenome (GOLD analysis project Ga0078972, IMG submission 67568) | Hot spring thermophilic microbial communities from Obsidian Pool, Yellowstone National Park, USA - OP-RAMG-01 (SPADES assembly) (version 2) | ecosystem: Environmental > Aquatic > Thermal...
GGCGTGCAGCAGATTCTCCAGCGGTACCGTGAACTTCAGGACGTCATCGCCATCCTGGGTATGGAGGAACTGTCGGACGAGGATAAGCTCACCGTCGCCCGCGCACGGCGTATCCAGAGGTTCCTCACCCAGCCCTTCTCGGTGGCGGAGGCTTTCACCGGGCGCAAGGGCGTCTACGTACCGCTCAAAGAGACCATTCGCGGCTTCGAGGAGATAATCGCGGGCAAGCACGACGATATCGTAGAAGAGGACTTCTACATGGCCGGGACCATCGACGAGGTCACCCAGCGGGCCGCGCAGCGGCGCGAGAAGGAGAAGGAAGGCCGCGCGGCGGAGGGCCGGGACAAGGAGAGGGCCGCCAGTGACTGACGAGCCGGGCTTCGATTTCGCCGTCATCAGCCCCACCCGCGTGGTTTTGAGGGAGCGGGTGATGTCGCTCATCGTACCCGGCGCCCGCGGCGCGCTCGGTTTCTGGGCGGCCCACGCGCCGATGCTGGCCGCCCTGGCGCCCGGGGTGGTCAAATACCGGCCCGCTCCGGCTGGCGCGGCCGGGACCGGCGGTACAGCCGGGGCGGCCGGCGCGGCGACGGCGTTATCCGGCGGCGCCGCCGGCGCTGCTGGCGAACCAGGCGGAGACGCGGCGCGCGGCGGAAGAGCGGCCAGCGCCGGCGCTATCCGCGCTGCGGCCCAGTCCGGATGCAGTTCGTTGACGGGCGGCTTCTGTCCCTTGAGCGGCATGGTGGAGCCGTCGGGCAGAATGAACGGCAATTCGCGCGCATATACTTCCGGGGTGCCGGCCGCCCTCAGTCGTTCGGCGTCGGCGCGGCTGACCCACGCCAGCCCCCAGAGCGTCTGTCCGGTGCGAGCGGCGGCCGCCTTCTCCTTGTGCTGATCGATCGTCTTGAGCACGGCGGGCAGTATCGCCAGGGTCTTGCGCTCGCTGTCGCTGAGCCGGGCGACCAGCGACATCTGCGCCCGCAGGAACAGTTCATCGGGAGCGGCGGCTGCTTCGAGCTTCCGATGCAGCAGGAGTATGGCGCGGCCGGGCTGGTTCTGTCGGGCGTGGAGGGCGGCGAGGTTGTAAGTCGCCATGCGGACGACAGGCGCCGGCAGCGAGGCGTCGCCCGCGAGGCGTTCGAGCATGGTCTGCGCCGGTTTCCAGTTGGACGCACAGGCGTTGGCCATCGCCAGCCCCAGGGCCGCCTCGGCACAGTCACCTTTGACCTGAAGGGCGTCAAGAAAGGCAGCGGCGGCAGCCTCGGGTTCGCCGGCGCGCAGGGCCGACCAGCCGTCGGCAAGCAGCCGGGCGAGCGTCTGTTCGGAAAGGCGTCGAAGGATGTCGGGGGCCGGCTCGCGAACAAAGACGCGGCGTATGCCCGGGCGCCACCGGCCGTCGCCGCCCGCATCGTTGTCGGCGCGATTGTCGCGGTCATCGCGGTTGGCGTGGCCGCCGCCGGGACGGTCGGGGCCGCGTTGTCCGCCGCGCGGAGGCCGGGCAGCGCCGCCGCGTGCGGCAGCCAGGGCGCTGTCGGCCCAGTGCGCTGGAATCCAGGCCGCGAGGATGACGGCTATGACCCACGGTACGGCGCGAATGACGGCACGGCGTCTCATGCGAGAACCTCCGCAGCAGGGGCTTGCGCTTACCACTGGACGGTCCACGGACGGGCAGGCGGCGCCTGCACTATCCGCCGAGGGACGACCAATCCACAACGTGCCCGGCGCTCATTGAGAACGCCGGAGCGGGAGTTTTGTTGCGGGCGCGCGGGCGCGTTGCGTTTTTCGCCGCGGCGGAGGCAGCCGAGAGCAGCCGGCGCACAGCAGCGGGCGCTTGTACTTGTACTTGTAAACGCGCGCGGCGGAGTTACCATTGCCGGTATTATTCATCGGAAAGGCGTCCGCGGTTTGCCGCCCGCAGGTTTTTGCGGGTATAATTGATGCGTTGCCGGGCTGAGGCGCAGCGCTCACCGTGTGCCCGGAGTGCGGGGGGAAGCCGGGATGCCGACCCGGCCGCGGGCCGGCTGTGACGATCCGCGTCCCGCCAAGCGATGGAATATGCACCATGGCGATTCACCAGCGCAAAAGACTCGGCGAAATACTGGTTGAGTGGGAGATCATCACGCCCGAGGAGCGCGATCGGGCCGTCGAGCACGCCAAAGCGAAGAATCTGCGCATGGGGGAGGCGCTTCAGGAGCTGAAGTTATGCAGCGAAAGCAACGTGTATAAGGCGCTGGCGGCCCAGCACAACATGGAATATGTGGACCTGGACAAGAGCACGGTCCCGCCCAACGCCGTCAATCTGATACCCGACGACCTGATGCGCAAACATCTCATCCTGCCGCTGGGGCAGGAGAATGGGCGCATACGCGTGGCGATACACGACCCGCTCGACCTGGAAACGCAGGACATTCTGCGATTCAGGCTGAACAAGGAGATACGCACGGTTCTTGCGCCCAAGAGCCGGATAAAGCGCTATCTGGACGAGCTTTTCGGGGGCGGTGCCGACAAGACCATCGACCAGACCATCGACCGGACGCTCAAGAGTCTGGACAAGACGATGGACAAGTCGGTGGACCGGTCGATAGACAAGTCCATCGACCTTGCCCAGATGGGGGAGGATGCGGCCAACGATCCGACGCAGGCGCCGATCATAAAGCTGGTGCAGTCGATAATAGTGGAGGCCGTGCGCAACCGCGCATCGGACATACACATAGAGCCGATGAAGGACCGCGTGCAGCTGCGCTACCGCATCGACGGCGAATGCGTGGTGCGCGACCGCATACCGCTGCGGATGAAGAACCCGCTCATAAGCCGCGTGAAGATCATGGCGGGCATCGACATCGCCGAGAAGCGGCTGCCGCAGGACGGGCGCATCAAACTCACCATCGACAAGCAGGACATCGATTTCCGCGTGAGCACGCTGCCGGCGTACCACGGGGAGTCGGTGGTGTTGCGTATTCTGCGCCCCGATTCGGTGCGGATAGGCATTCAGCACCTGGGCTTCGAGGAGGAGGACTACAAGGTCTTTCAGAAGATAATCAAGCGACCCAACGGCATCTTCCTGGTTACGGGGCCCACGGGTTCGGGAAAGACGACGACGCTGTATGCGGCACTGAACGAACTGAACAAGCCCGACCGGAAGATCATCACCGCCGAGGACCCGGTGGAGTACAACTTCGTCGGGATGAACCAGTGCCAGGTGAAGGAGCAGATAGGCCTGACGTTCGCCCGCATCCTGCGCGCGATGCTGCGCCAGGCGCCCAACATCATACTGGTGGGCGAAATACGCGATCTGGAGGTGGCCGAGGTGGCCATTCAGGCGGCCCTGACCGGCCATCTGGTGTTCAGCACGCTGCACACCAACGACGCGCCGTCGGCGATAACGCGGCTTATCGACATGGGGGTCAAGCCGTTCCTGGTGGCCAGCGCCATTCAGGCGGTGATGGCGCAGCGTCTGATCCGCACGCTGTGTCCCAAGTGCAAGACGGTGGATGAATCGCCTGATCCGCGGTGGTTGCGACTGTGCGGGATAACGCCTGAGGACCTCAAGGGCAGGAAACTGTACAAGCCGGTGGGCTGCGATTACTGCATGGGCACGGGGTTCCGGGGGCGCATCGGCATCTTCGAGCTGATGCAGATGAATCACGAGATACGCGAACTGGCCTACAACCGCGCGCCTACCAATAAGATAAGGAAGGCGGCGCTGGCCAGCGGCATGAAGAGCCTGCTGGCCGACGGGCGCATAAAGGTGCTTAACGGCGTGAGCACCGCCGAGGAAGTGGTGAAGGTGGCGCAGGTGGAGGGGCTGGTAATGCCGTAACCGGCAGGACGGTTGCGCGGCCGGGCGCCGCCAGGCGCACCGGCATGCGTGGCTGTGCCGGCCGGCCGGCGGAGTTTGAGGGCCATGGCAACGATTCAGATAGATCGGCTTCTGGAGACGGTGGTGAGGCGCGGCGCCAGCGACCTGCATCTGGTGGTGGGCAGGCCGCCGGTGCTGCGCATCAACACGCATCTGCGCGATCTTCAGACCAAGGTGCTGGAGCCGGAAGACACCGTGGCGCTGATGAAGGCCATCACTCCGGAGCGCATCCAGCAGGAACTGGAAGAGCAGGGCTCGGGCGACTTCGGCTTCGCATACGGAGACGAAGCGCGCTTCCGCGTGGCCGTTTTCAAGCAGAAGGGGTACGTGTCGCTGGTGCTGCGGCGGCTGCCCAACAAGATACTGACCTTCGAGCAGATCGGTCTGCCGCCGATAGCCGAACAGATATGCCGTCGTCCGCGCGGACTGTTCCTGGTGACGGGACCTACGGGTTCGGGCAAGACGACCACGCTGGCGACGATGATCAATTACATCAACGAGAACTTCGACAAGCACATCATCACGATGGAAGACCCCATCGAGTACTACTTCCCGCACAAGAAATCCATCGTGGTGCAGCGCGAAATCGGGGTGGACGTGCCGAACTTCGCCGAGGGTCTGCGGCGCGCGCTGCGACAGGACCCGGATGTGATGCTGGTGGGCGAGATGCGCGATCTGGCGACGATTTCGGCGGCGATCACGTCGGCCGAAACCGGACACCTGGTGTTCGGAACGCTGCACACGTCGGGCGCCGCCTCGACCATCAACCGCATCATCGACGCCTTTCCGACGGATCAGCAGGAACAGATCCGCGTGCAGCTGGCCAACAACCTGATAGCGGTGATCAGCCAGGCGCTGTGTCCGCGGATAGACGTTGACGGCATGGTGGCGGCGTTCGAGTTCATGTACGTTACGCCGTCGATACAGAACCTCATCCGCGAGAACAAGACGTTCCGCATCGATTCCGACATCCAGACGGGCAAGCGTTACGGAATGCAGCTGCTCGACGACCATCTGTGGCAGCTGTTCAACGCCGGCAAGATCAGCAAGGAGGAGGCGATAGACAAGAGCCGCAACCCGGGCGCGATGGTGGACCGCATGAAGCGCGCCGGCATTCCGGTGGACCGTCAGGACCTCGAAGAGCTCGAGGAAGCAGAAAGCCAGCCCACCAGCGATGCCGAGCGCCAGGCGCAGATAGCCGCCAACCGCGCCCGCATGCAGTCGCTGGGGCAGAGAAGGTAAGCGCACGAGGCAACAGGAGCGAGCATGAGCCGAGTTCCGTCATCACCGCCTTCGGGAAGCAACCCGCCCAGGACCGGTCCCGGCAACGGCGCGAATGCCGCCGGCGGCGCGGGCACGGCGGCGCCGGCGATGCCGGCGGGCATGCCGCCCATCGATCAGCTCAAAGACCGTCCCATCGGGCGCGTGCTGACCAAGATGGGCAAGATAACGCGCGACCAGCTCGTCGAAGCGCTGACCTTCCAGAAAAGCAAGGGCGGGGCGCTGGGACGAATACTTATCGATCTGGGCTATATCACGGAGAAGGACCTGAACATAGCCCTGGCGGCGCAGCGCGGCTATGAAACCGTAAACCTCGAGGGCATAAAGATATCGGAGCAGGCCATAGCGGCCGTCTCGCCCTCCTTTGCGCAGACCAACAAGGTGCTGCCGCTGGAATACCGCGAGGAAGGCGGCGTCAAGCGGCTGACGGTGGCGATGGCGAGCCATGAGAACTTCCGGGCGCTGGACGACCTTACGCAGCTCATGGGCTACAAGGTCACCGTCAAGATCGCCTCGGACCCCGAACAGCTCGATAAACTCATCGGCAAGTACTACGCCACCGCCGCCGAGGGCATAAGCGAAATCCTCGGGGAACTGAACAACGACGACGCCCTCAAGGGGCTGAAGAACCGCGGCGAGAACATCGACCTGGAAAGCCTCAAGGAGGCCGCCGACTCCAATCCCGTCCGCAAGCTGATAAACCTCGTGCTGCTCCAGGCCATCAAGGACAAGGCGTCGGACATCCACTTCGAGCCGTTCGAGAACGAGTTCAAGATGCGCTACCGCATCGACGGCGTGCTGTATGAGATGATGCCGCCGCCGGCGCATATCGCTCCCGCGATAAGCTCGCGCATCAAGGTCATGGCCAATCTGGACATCGCCGAGCGCCGTCTGCCGCAGGATGGGCGCATAGAGCTGACCGTAAACAACCAGCCCATCGACCTGCGCGTCAGCGTCCTGCCGACGATGTTCGGCGAGTCGGTGGTGATGCGCGTGCTCGACCGCAGCAACGTGCAGCTCGATCTGGACAAGATAGGTCTGCGCGACGACGAACTGGCGATCGTGCGGCAGCTGATCCACAAACCCAACGGCATAGTGATATGCACCGGGCCGACGGGTTCGGGCAAGACCACCACGCTGTATTCGGCGCTGCGCGAGCTGAACGACCCGTCGAGCAAGATCATCACCGCCGAAGACCCGGTGGAATACGACATCGACGGCATAATACAGTGTCAGGTCAAGCCGGAGATCGACCTTACCTTCGCGCGCATCCTGCGGTCGATGCTGCGTCAGGACCCGGACATAATCCTGGTGGGCGAAATACGCGACAAGGAGACCGCCGAAATCGCCGTACAGGCTTCGCTGACCGGCCATCTGGTCTTCAGCACGCTGCACACCAACGACGCGCCGTCGGCGATAGCGCGTCTGCTGGACCTGGGGCTGGAGCCGTTTCTGGTGACGGCCACGCTGGAGGGAATCATCGCCCAGCGTCTGGTACGGCGCATCTGTCCCAACTGCAAGGCCGAATACATGCCCACCGAGGAACAGCTGATGGAGCTGAACCTCAAGCCCGAGGACGTCAGGGGCAGGCACTTCTTCTACGGGCGCGGCTGCGACAACTGCAACAACACCGGCTACCGTGGACGCATGGGCATATTCGAGATAATGACCCTCGACGACGACATCCGCGACATGATCATCCAGCACGCCAGCACGCAGGTGCTGCGCGCCGAAGCCCGCAAACGCGGGATGAGATCGCTGCGCCAGTCGGGCCTGCTGGCCATCTACGACGGCGTCACCACCATCGAAGAAGTGGTCCGCGAAACGATCATGGAAGAGGATTGACCCTCCGCGCCGGCGTTGCACGGCAAGCGCGGGGCGGCTAATAGAGGGGGCATGAACCGCTTCGCCCCGGCAAGCATCGTTCCCGTCGTTGTGTCAGCACTGGCTTTTTGCGCGGCCGGACAGGTGCGCGCCGAGGACTGGCCGCGTTTCCGCGGGCCGACCGGTCAGGGCGTATCGACGGAAAAGAATCTGCCGCTGCGGTGGAGCGCCACGGAGAACGTCGCGTGGAAGACGGCCGTGCCGCCGCTGGGCTGGTCCTCGCCGATAGTGATAAAGGATCGCGTGTTTCTCACCACCGCCGCCGGCAGCGGCGAATCATGCCGCATCATCTGCATCGACGCGCGCACCGGCCAGGTCGTCTGGGATAAGGAGGTCCTCAGGCAGGCGCTGCGCCGCAAGGAGGGGCGAAATTCATACGCCACATGCACGCCGGTTTCCGACGGAACGATGGTGTACGCCGTTTTCGCCGAGGGGACCATCGTGGCGGTCGATTTCGACGGCAACGTGGCGTGGATCAACCGCGACGTGCGCTACTACAGCCAGCACGGGCTGGCGGTTTCGCCGATACTGTGGGAAGACCTGCTGATAATGCAGTACGACGCCAGCGCCGAGGAGGGCGACCTGCGCGTGGGGTGGCAGATACCGTGGGACAGGTCGTTCGTGCTGGCGGTGGATAAACGCACGGGCAGGGAGCGCTGGCGCGCCATGCGCGGCAGGTCGCGCATCGGGCACATCACCCCGAACATCATGACCGTCGGAGGCAAACCGCAACTCATCAGCGCCGCGGGCGACGTCATACAGGGGTTCGAGCCGGCCAGCGGCAGACTGCTGTGGACGGTGGCCAACCCCGGCGAGGGCGTGGTGCCGTCGATCGTCATCGGCGACGGGCTGATATTCACGGCGTCGGGATTCGGCGCTCCGGCCATACGCGCCACGCGCCCCGCGGAAGGCGACACGCCGGCGCAGGTGGTGTGGGAAGTGAAACAGCAGGTGCCGATGATGTCGTCGTTCATATACAGCGACGGCCGGCTGTTCACCATAAAGGAAACAGGCATTGCCATGTGCCTCGACGCCCGCACCGGAAAGATAATCTGGACCGAGCGCATCGGGGGAACGCATTCGGCGTCGCCGATCCTCGCCGAAGGGCGCATCTACTTTCTTTCCGAGGAAGGCGAATCGGTCATCATCGAAGCCGCCGATCAGTTCCGCGTAGTCGCCACCAACACCATAGGCGAAAGATGCCGGGCCTCGTATGCCGTGTCGGGCGGCAGGCTTTTCATCCGCTCGGAAAAGAACCTGTATTGCATCGGCAAGTGACAGCGGAAGACCATTGCAGGAGCGCCGACCATGACAAAACACATCATCCGCATGCTGTGTCCGTGCGCGATTATCGCGGCGGCGGTCGCCGCACGCGCAGGCGAAACCGCCGGCGAAGTGGTGCGGGCGGGCGCCGGGGGCTACCTGAGCGTGCGCCCGAAAACATGCAAGCCGCTGCCGGCGGAGATATACCGCACGCCCGCCCTCAAGGGACCGGTGCCCACCAATCAGTGGTGGAGCTCGCTGGTATGGCTGCCGTTTTCGCAGCCGCTGTACGCGCATCCCCCGGCCGTCACGTGCACGCCCGAGGGTCTGAACGTGTCGTTTCCCGGAGCGCGCCTGCGCGCCGACAGGTCGGCGATATTCGCGTTCGTCGGCCCGAAGGATGCCGATCTGGTGCTGTCGCACTCGGCCGACCCGACCTTTGCGCGGGCGGACCTCGATGGGGTGAGCGACTGGTTCATAAGCGTGTCGATGCGGTCGGGCGGCGCCGCCATGCGTGCGTCGTTCGGGCACGGCTCGCCGTATATCTACTGCATTTATGAGGGCGGGTCGGCGCGGATAAAGTTCCGCGGCAAACCGACCGTGTGGGCCGGACGGGCCTCCGACGCGGTTCTGGGGGTAAGCATCGGCGGCCGGCATTACGGGCTGTTCGCGCCGACCGGCTCGACATGGACGGGCCTGGAGGGCACGGTTTTCACCAGCCAGCCGGGCGGCAAACCGTACTTTTCGCTGGCCGTGCTGCCCGACGACGATCCGCGCACGCTGGAACTGTTCCGCAGGTATGCCCACCAGCACGTGGCGGATACGCGCGCGCAGTGGAGTTTCCAGCGCCCGGGGGTCGTGCGCTGCACGTGGAACTATACCTTCAAACCGTATGAGCCCGGCCCGCAGGGCACGCTTTTTGCGCTTTATCCGCACCAGTGGAAGTACACGACGGCGAAGCTCACGGATAAGACCTATCCCTCGGTGCGCGGACTGATGAAACTGGGCGAGGGCGCGTCGTTCACCACCGTCGTGCCGGTGCAGGGGGTGCTGCCGCGGCTGCCGGAGCAGGGCGTGCAGGACAGAGCGCGCATCGCGGCATATCTGAAGAAGGAGGCCGACCGCAAACCGCCGCCGTTCGGCGATACGTACTGGGAAGGCAAACATCTGGGGCGGCTGGCGAACCTCAGCGGCGTCGCCGAGGCCGCCGGCGAAAAACAGCTTCAGGACGTTTTCATCGCGGAGATCAAACGGCGGCTGGAGAACTGGTTTTCGGCCGAGCCGGGCAAACAACGGGCAGTGTTCTATTACGATGCGGCGTGGGGCACGCTGATCGGCAGCCCGCCATCCTACGGCAGCGACAACCCGCTCAACGACCATCATTTCCACTACGGCTACTTCATCCGCGCCGCGGCGGAGGTGGCGCGCGTGGACCGCGCCTGGGCGGAAAAATGGGCGCCGATGGTGCGGCTGCTCATCCGCGATATCGCCAGCGCCGACCGCAACGATCCGATGTTCCCTTATCTGCGGTGCTTCGACCTGTACGCCGGCCATTCGTGGGCCTCGGGCAACGCCAACTTCGTGGACGGCAACAATCAGGAATCCTCCTCCGAATCGCTCAATGCGTGGTACGGACTGATGCTGTGGGGGCAGGCCGCCGGCGACCATGCCGCGCGCGACCTGGGAGTGTTCCTTTTCAACACCGAGCGCACGGCCGTCGAGGAATACTGGTTCGACGTTTCGGGCACCAACTTTCCGAAGGATTTCCCCCATGTGGCGCTGGGCATGGTGTGGGGCGGCAAGGGCGCCTTCGGCACGTGGTTTTCCGGCGACATAGACTGCATACACGGGATCAACTGGCTGCCGTTCACGCCGGCGTCGATTTACATGGGGCGGTTTCCCGAGTACGTGAAGAAAAACCACGATCGCGTGGTGGCGCAGCGCAAGGGCGGCGCCAATTACAACAGCGGCTGGGGAGATCTGCTGGTGATGTTCTATGCGCTTGCCGACCCGGCCGCGGCGGCCCGGTATATCGACGCCAACCCGGACTGCCGGCTGGAGGGCGGCAACTGCCACGCCTTCATGTATCACTGGATATACACGCTGAACAATCTGGGAATAAACGATGCGGCGGTCACGGCGGACTATCCGTTTTTCAACGTGTATGCCAGGAGCGGCCGGCGCGCCTACGCCGCGTACAACTTCGACGACACGCCCGTTACCGTGACTTTTTCCGACGGCGTGCGGCTGAGCGGCGAGCGGCGCGGGCTGATGATGCGCCAGGCGGAAAGATGACGCCGCGCCGCGGATGCTCAGGCGCCGCAAGTGGCGGCATTGATTCCGCGGACAACTGTGCCGGTCTTCGCCGGGGGCCTATCTGGCGGCGGGCTGCGTGGCGGCCGGACGGGTGGCCGGGGGCTGCTGCCACGGCAGCGGCCCCCAGATAGTGCGCATGAGTTCGTATATCTCCGGCTCGGCGGTCATCAGTTCCGCGCGGTTGAACGGGAAGAAATCGTTGACGCCGAAATACGCCTCGGACATCTCGGCGAAGAACTCCTTGTGATCGGTCAGGGCGTAATGGCGCACGCGCCTGCCCGTTATCAGAAGCACGGCCTCGCCGCGGCCGCTCTTGCGGTATTGCTCGAATGCCGCCCGGATGCGCGGTTCATCGAACGACAGCACCTGATCGTGATATGCATGCGCCAGTTCGTGGAGAATGCACCACTGCTGCTCGTTGTTGTGCCGCGGGCTTACGAACATGGCCGCATCGGGAATGTGCACACATCTGGCCAGGTCCGGCGGATAGCCGTTGGCCTTGAGCCAGCCGGCCGAGGGATGATACTGCATCGGCCGCAGTTTGCCGCATTTCAAATCCAGCACGATGACCACCCGCTGAAGCCCGGCGAGCCGGTCGGAAGGAACCACCGACCTTATGTCGGCGAGTTTGGCCTCCAGCAGCTGGAGGGCGCGCCGGCCGAGGGCCTCGTTCGGCGGCTCCAGCAGCCGCGCATCCACGCGCACCGTCCAGCCTTCGATGGTGCGCGCGTGGCGGGTGGTGGGCATGGCCGGCTGGGTTTCGGCGGCGAGCGCAGCGCCGCACAGCACCACAGCAGCGCCCGCGAATGAAAGAAGGGCGATGAGCCTCGTCATGTTCTGTCCCGTGCCGGCGGCTAGACGTCGCACAACCGCACCGCTGCCGCCAGCGATGTCAGCGGGTCGCGTTTCGGTATGAACTCGTGCGCCACATAGCCGGTGTATTTCGCGTCCACCAGCGCTTTCATGATGGCCGGGTAGTTCAGTTCCTGCGTCTCGTCTATTTCGTTGCGCCCGGGGACGCCGCCGGTGTGTATGTGGCCGATGTACTGTTTGTATTGTCTTATGGTGGCGATGATGTCGCCTTCCATTATCTGCATGTGGTAGATGTCGTACAGGAGCTTGATGCGTTCGGAGCCGACACCCTTGCACACCTCCACGCCCCAGGGGGTGCGGTCGCACATGTAGTCCTTGTGGTCGCGCTTGCTGTTGAGCAGTTCCATGCAGACGGTGACCTTCTTCTCCTCGGCGAAGGAGGCTATCTGTTTGAGGCCCTCGATGCAGTTGCGCGCGCCCTCGTCGTCGGACATGCCGGCGCGGTTGCCCGAGAAGCAGATGACGTTGGGGAAGCCGGCATCAGCGGTGGCCTCGATGGCCTTGCGCAGGTCGGCCAGCAGCCGCGGGTGGTTTTCCCTGCGGTTGAAGCCGCTGGCTATGTTGCCGCAGGTGACCATCGTGCAGATGAGACCGTGTTTCTTGAGCGTGGGAAAATCGCCCGGGCCAAGCAAATCCACTCCCACCATGCCCATTTCCTTGACCTTCACGCAGAACTCATCGAGCGGTATTTTTCCGAAGCACCATTTGCTGACCGACTGTTTGATATTGCCTTTGAGCACGGGCTTCTCCTTTGCTTCCTGAGCCGCCAGCGGCGATACGCCGGTCATGGTAGCGCCAAGCGCGCCAGCCGACGCCAGCAGCGCCGAGCGACGCGTTATTTCCAGCGGACGGCGGTCGTTATCCATGATCTTCTCCGGTGGACGCGGCATGCAGGATACCTTCGATTCGTCCGCCGGGCAACGGCCGGTCCCGACGGCGCATGCGGGCGCCCAGACCGGCAGGCAGACCGTGCCGGGCCATTGACCGCCGCAGCGCGCAGGTTTATTTAGCCGTCCGTATGGGGCGATACACGCTTTGTCTGTGTGCCGTGCTGCTGGCGGCCGGCGGGTGCAACATACGTCAATACGCCATCGATCAGCTTGCCGACGCGCTCTCCAGCGGCGGCGGCAGCGCGTTCGCGTCGGATGACGACCCGGAACTCATCCGCCAGGCGCTGCCGTTCAGCCTGAAACTGCTGGAAAGCCTTCTGGCCGAATCGCCGCGCCACCGCGGGCTGCTCACGTCGCTGTGCAGCGGTTTTGCGCAGTACGCCTACGCGTTCGTCATGGTGGACGCGGAAATGGCCGAAGAACGCAGTCTTGCCGAGGCTCTCGCCATGCGCGACCGGGCGCGGGGGCTGCTGCTGCGCGCCAGGGAATACGGCTTGCGCGCGCTGGAGATGGCACATCCCGGTTTCAGGCAGGCGCTTATGAACAATCCGCGGGAAGCGGTGAAGATGGCGCGGGCAGCGGATGTCGAGCTGCTCTACTGGACGGGCGCCGCCTGGGCTCTGGCGATTGCCGTTTCCAAGGACAGGCCCGATCTGATAGCCGACCAGCCCAGGGTCGAAGCGCTGCTGGACCGGGCGATGGAGCTCAATGAGGCCTATGGCGAGGGGGCTTTACGGTCGGTGATGATAAGTTATGAGCCGTCGCGGCAGGGAGCGACCGAGCCTTACGAGGCGCGCTGCCGCAGGCATTTCGAGCGGGCAGTGGCCCAATCGGGAGGCAACCTGGCGGCGCCGTATGTAGCTTACGCGGAAGCGGTATGCCTTCAGAAACTCGACCGGCGCGGGTTCGAGGAATATCTGAAAAAAGCGCTGGCCGTCGATGTTAACGCCCGGCCCGAATGGCGGCTGGCCAACGTCATCATTCAGCGGCGGGCGAAGTGGCTGCTGTCGCGGGTTGACGAACTGTTTGTAGAATAACGGCCATGTGCAGAATCTTTACGCGCGGGATCGGGCTGGCGGCGGCGCTGCTGGCGGCGTCGGCGGGAGGGACGGCGGCTCTGGCGGCGCAGGCTCGTTTGCGTCTGGCCACGCTGGCGCCCAAGGGCACCATTTATGAACAGGCGCTGCTGGAGATGGGCGAGCAGTGGCGCAACGCGCCCGGAGGCGGGGCGCGGCTGATCATCTACACCGACGGGCGCATGGGCGGCGAGGCCGAGGTCGTCCGCCGCATGCGCGCTGGACAGGTGGACGCGGCGCTGTTCACCGCCATGGGGCTTGGCGAGATCGAACCGGCCGTTTCGGCGCTTCAGAACATGCCCATGATGTTCCGCACGCTGGAAGAGGTGCAGTACGTGCGCGAACAGCTCAAGGGCGAACTGGAGAAGAAGTTTCTTGAGAAGGGATTCATTGTGCTGGGCTGGGGCGACAGCGGCTGGGTGAGGTTCTTCTCGAAGAAGCCCGCCGTCATGCCCGACGACCTCAGGAAGCTGAAACTGTTCTGCTGGGCGGGCGACCCGGCCGCGCTGGAACTGTGGAAGGCGGCAGGATTCAGGCCCGTGCCGCTGGAGGTTACCGACATCCTGCCCGGGCTGAAGACGGGGCTGATAGACGCCGTCTGTTCCGCGCCGGCGTATGCGCTGGCGGGGCAGTTCGATACCGAGGCGCCGCACATGCTGGACGTTCACTGGGCGCCGCTGGTGGGCGGACTGGTGGTAACGGCCAAGGCATGGCAGAGCGTGCCGGAGGCGTCGCGTCCGGCCATGCTTCAGGCGGCGGCAGCGGCGGCGGCGAAGGTGCAGAAGCGCGGCCGCGAGGAAGCCGAAGAATCCATCGAAGCCATGAAGAAACGGGGGCTGACGGTGCACCCGGCCACGCCTGAGGTGCAGGCGGCATGGCAGAAACTGGCTGAGGATGCCTGGCCGAGCATTCGCGGGAAGGTCGTGCCCGCCGACATGTTCGATCGCGTGGTGGAGTTGCTCAAAGAGTTCCGTCAGAAGGGCTCCGGCGGAAAATGAGCGGGGAGATTCCAGTCGAGGCCGGACGCCGCGCCGCTGCGCCCCGATCGCTGTGGTTGCGCATCCTGTACCGGCTGGAAGACGCGCTGATCATCGTGGTGCTGGCCATGATGGTCCTGCTTCCGCTTGCGCAGATAGGTTTGCGGCCGGTGCGGCACCAGCTGGGCAGCTGGCAGTTTGTGGCGGCTTTTTCGGCGAGCATTCCGCTGTTTGTCCAGCGCGGCACGCTGCTGCTGGGGGTTCTGGGCGGGGCCATAGCCGCCCGCGAGAACCGTCTGCTGTCGCTGGCCACGACACAGATGCTGCCGCGCGGCTGGCCGGTGGTCGCGGCGCGCATCATTTCCGGCTCGGTGGGCGCGGTGGTCAGCGCGATGCTGTGTCTGGCGGCGGGGGAGTTCACCGCGCAGGAACGCCAGGCCGGCAAGTCGCTGCTGGGAATCGCCGACTGGGTTTTCGTGGCGGCCATGCCGGCGGGTTTCGGGCTCATCGCGCTGCGCATGCTGATCAACAGCGCCGACGGCTGGCGCGGACGGCTCCTGGCCGCGCTGGTCGCCGCGGTGCTCGCGGGCTGCTGCATAGTCACGCATCCTGATTTTGCCGTGTGGGCGTGCGACAATCTGCCTGCCGCGCTGGCCGATATCGTCGGCCGGCTTCCGACCATCGAACCGCAGAAACTGGTCTGGCCGGCGGTGGGCGTGCTGCTGCTCAGCACGGTTCTGGGCGGCCCCATCTTCGCGGTGCTGGGAGGGCTGGCGCTGATAATGTTCTGGGGCGACCTGTCGCCGATATCGTCGGTGGCCATCGATCACCACAAGCTGGTCACGCACCCGTCGCTGCCGGCGATCGCCCTTTTCACGTTGGGCGGCTACATCCTGGCCGAGGGCGGCGCTTCGCAACGGCTGGTGAGGGTATTCGAGGCGTGGTTCGGATGGCTGCGCGGCGGACCGGCGATAGTGGTGGTGCTGGCGTGCGCGTTTTTCACGAGTTTCACCGGGGCATCGGGGGTAACGGTGCTGGCGCTGGGGGGGCTGCTGATGCCCGTGCTGCTGGCGGCGCGATTCAGCGAGCGCAACAGCCTGGGGCTGCTCACCGCCGCCGGTTCGCTGGGCATGCTGTTTCCGCCGTGTCTGCCGCTGATGCTCTTTGCCATCATCGCCAAACAGCCCATCGAGTCGATATTTCTCGCGGGCATCATCCCGGGAGCGGTGCTTGTGGTGCTGACGGCGGCGCTGGGCGTGGTCATGGGCGCCCGCCATGCCGACGCGCCGCCGCGGCAGCCGTTCGCTTTCCGCGCGGCGGTGTCGGCCGCATGGGCCGCCAAATGGGAACTGCTGGTGCCCGTGGTGTGCCTGGGGGCGCTGTTCGGGGGCATAGCAACGCCCGTGGAAGCGTCGGCCGTCACAGCCATGTACTGTCTGCTGACGCAGGCCGTCATACACCGCGACCTGAAATGGCGCACCGGCGTGCCGCGCGTGCTGGTGGAATGCGGGCTGGTGGTTGGCGGCGTGCTGCTGATACTGGGAGTGGCGCAGGGCTTCACCAACTACCTCATCTTCGATCAGGTGCCCGATCGCGCGGTGGAATGGGTTACGCAGCAGGTGCGCTCGCCGCTGATGTTCCTGCTGCTGCTGAACGTGTTTCTGCTTATCGTCGGCTGCCTGATGGATGTGTATTCCGCCATCGTGGTGGTCGTGCCGCTCATACTGCCCATAGGCGAGGCGTTTCATATCAACCCGCTGCATCTGGGCATAATATTCCTGGCCAATCTGGAACTGGGCTTTCTGACGCCGCCGGTGGGGATGAACCTGTTTCTTTCCAGTTATCGTTTCGGCAGGCCGATGTCGGCGGTATGCCGGGCGGTGCTGCCTTTTCTGGCGGTACAACTGCTCGGGGTGCTGCTGATCACATATGTGCCGGCGCTGACGACCTGGCTGCCGCAACTGGCGGGCAGATAGCGCCGGCATCGTGCCGCGTCAGGTGCGCAGCAGCCGGACAGCAACATCGTACAGCCCCCACGCCGCGGCGATGCACACGCCCGCCAGCGACAGCCACAGCAGCACATCCCACAGCACGCCCGGACGCAGGCGCTCGTCGGTACGGCGATAGCGCAGGTAGAGCGCGGCTCCGCCGATCATCGGCAGCGTTATCGCCTGTGCGAAGCCGCCGAAAAGCACCATGCCCACGGGGTCCTTCACCAGCGTGAACAGCAGCAGGTCCAGCAGCGGAAAGGCCACGCAGAAAATGCGCACCCATCGCCGACGGTCGGTCGGATGCCCGAAACGCGCCGCGCAATTGGTCGTGAGGAAGTCAGCAAGGGCCCGGGAGTTGGCCGCTGTCGCCGAGTAGAGCGTGGAATACAGCACGGCAAACACGCCCGCGATCACCAGAACGGTCGCGCCGCGCTGCCCGAGAACCGGCTCGTACATGCGCGCCAGGGCTTTGAGCATGCCATCGACCGTGCGCGGCAGCCCGCCTGCGCCCGCATGGAGCGTGGCCGCGCCCAGCATGTAAAAAGCCACCGTCGCCACGGTATAAACGACCATGCTCACGAACACATCGAGCTTCATGACGGCCAGCCAGCCCCGCGCGCGGGCGTGCCATGCCGATGATGAGTCGCGCGGACCGGTGCGCCGCGCATAGCCCTTCTCGATGCACCAGTAGGGATAGGCGATCAGTTCGGCCGCTCCGACGCCGGTTATTCCGAACATGGCCAGCGCCGCAAGCACGGCGCCATCGACATCGGGAATGCCCGGACACAAACCTGAAAGCACCCGCGCCGGCGGCAGCGGACAGCCAGCCCCGGGGAGCAGCGCCACGCAAGCCACCGTCATGCACGTGAACGCGGCCACCAGCAGCGTCGAGCCTTTTTCGACGAGCGAATAGCTGCCCGCGGCCAGCAGCGCCGATGTCGCCACCGCCACGAATACGGCGAAGGGCAGTTCGGGTCTGCCCTCCGCCGCGGGAAACAGGCGCGCTACCGCCGGCATCACGCTCGCAAAAACGTCGCCGAACGCCATGTACAGCGCCTGGGCGGTGCCGCCCACCACGGCCGCCAGTTGCGCCTGCGTGCACAGCATCATGATCAGCCACCACCATCCAGCGTGCCGCGCCAGCCCCGGCAGCGTGCGCAGCGCCGCCAGCGAGGTCTGGCCGGAAGAGATGGCATATCTTCCCAGTTCGGCCTGCACGAAAACCTTGATGAAGCAGGAGACGATCACCAGCCACAGCAGGGCGAAGCCCGTTCTGGCGCCCAGATGGGTGGTGGCGATGAGTTCGCCGGTGCCGACGATCGACGCCGCGAGTATCAGCCCCGGCCCGGTCTGGCGCAGCGCCCGCCACAGCGTTGCCGGCGGGTTCTGGACAGCCTGCGCGGTCAGCACATATGGATCGTCCTCGGTCATGCGCGCCGTGCCCCTTGCCGGCGGAAATGTAACGGCGCCGGCGCGGCCGGTAAACACCGTCGCGCAACGTACCGCCGCCCGGCGCGTACTAAGGCAGTAGAACCACAGGAGCATGCCTATGCGCAGAGATGTCATGCGGCTTGCGGCCGGGCGGGTCTTCGCCGTCGCCGCTCTGGCCGGGTTGTGCAGCGCGATACCCGCCGCGGGCGCGGTGGGCGATCCTCAGGTGAAGACGGATCATCCCTGGTATCCGGGCGAACTGGCGTTCTCCACGTTCGAGCGCATGTTCAGGACGCAGGCGGCCCTGTACGAGCGCGTAACCGGCCGGAAAGCCGACACCGACGAGGACAAAGCCCTGGCGTCGTGGTTCTTCCGCAACATCTGCTACGCCCACGGCGAAGACGGCAAAGGCGACTATTTCGACACCGGTTTTGCCAAGTCCGACTGGAACCGCGAATACTGGTTCGGGCTGTTCGCCCACGGATTCGGACTGTGCGGCACGACCCACGCCCAGTGGACGGCCGAGATGAACTCGCTGCTCGGACACTGCCGCGCCCGTACCGTGGGCGTCAGCGGCCACAACTCCTTCGAGGTGTGGCTGACGGGCGGGCCTTATGGCGAAGGGCGCTGGGCGCTGCTCGACCACGACATATCCACGGTGATTTTCGATCCCGACGGCAAACGCCTGCTGTCGATTCAGGAGATCGTGCCGCAGGCGAAACTGCTGGGCAGCCCGCGCTATCGTCCCGAACGGCAGCGCGGCTGGCGCGTTTCCGGGCTGCACGACGCCGATGCCGCGGGCGTGTACACGTCTTTCAGGGTGGCCGAGTACCTCAGCGGCTATGCCGGTCCGCCGCCGATGGTGCACTTGCGCCGGGGCGAATCGCTGCGGCGGTATCTCGAACCGGGGCTCGACGACGGCAAGACGTTCGTTTTCTGGGGCCGCAACTACCGCACGAAAGGCATCCCCGGCCCCGAACGCTCCCATACATGGGTGAACCAGCCGCAGAACATGTACGGCTCCACGAAGGGCGCCGGGTACATTCCCGGCCAGGCGCGCTATGCCAACGCGGTGTACGTTTACAAACCCGATTTCGCCGGCGGCGCGTACAGGGAAGGCGTGATAGACGAATCGCCAAACCACGTGACATTCGAGTTCCACACGCCCTACGTCATAGCCGCCACGCCGCCCAACGACAGCCCGTGGGGAATATACGACAAGGGCTGCCGCAACGGGCTGGTGATAACGGGCAACGCCTCGTGCCCGGTGTCGGTTTCGACGGATCGCGGCAGGACGTGGCAGGACGGGGGCACGCTGGTGGCGGGCACGCCGCTGGACCTGACCGACCTTGTCAAGGGCCATCAGCAGTACTGGATCAGATTCGCCGCCGGCGCGGCATCGCTGGCAAACGCCGATCTGTCGTGGAAGACGGTATGCCAGTGCAACTGCGCGGTTATCCCCCGTCTGAAGGACGGAACCAACCGCATAACCTTCAGCGCCAGCGGGCTGGCGGTGGTATCGGCCGGGCCGAATAAGGATCAGGCCGAAGCGCATCTCGTCGAAGGAGCGATGGGGAGCAAATCGATCACGCTGGAACTGAAGACTCCCCGCGGCGAGAAGGCCGTGCGCGTGTATGCCGCGTCATGGAATGCGTCCGGCGCGCCGCCGGCGCCCGCGAAATACAGCATCGAGTGGTCGGCCGACGGGGGCAAAACGTTCCAGCCCGTGGTGAAGGACTGGGAAATCGTCCGGCGTGCTCCCGAGCCGGGCGACTTCTGGAGCCAGAGCTTCTGTTACGGGGACGCGGCGCTGCCCGATGTTACGGGACCGGTGCGCGTGCGCTTCAGCAACACCGGCGGACGCACTTACCGCAAGGTCGAAGCGCATCTTGCGTATCGCGTAGCAGCGCCCTCGCCGGTTACCGTGACTTTCGCGTGGAAGGAGGGCGACGCAGCGCAACTGAAGACTGCCAGCCGCACGTACACCCCGGCCGGCGATGCCGAGGATGCATCGTGGGAACTTGCCGTCGGCCAGAACGTCCGCACGGCATGGGTGGAATACGCCGCCAGATGAACCGGCGTTCGGCATAGCGCAACGTCCGCCGGACGCGAGGGCCGCGGCGCTGCTGGCATGACCGGCGCGGTCGGTCATAATGCCCGCAGCGCGGCATGAACAGCACCGGACACAAGCAGCGTGTCGAGGTCTCCGTCCGCGCGCCGGCGCAAGGCTTGCGCGCAGGGCTGGCGGCAGCGATCATGATCGCCGCCGCGATGCTGCGTCTGTACAGGCTCGACGATCAAAGCCTGTGGCTCGATGAACTGTACTCGCTGGCAAGCTCGACGGCCCGCTATCCCGACACCAGCCCGCTGGAAGCGGATCGCCTCATAAAGCCATGTCCGCACTTCACGGCTCTTCAGACGGCTCGGCCATGGTGGCGCATATGGACGGGCATGCGCCAGGGGACGCATCCGCCGCTGTACATCATCGTGCTGCGCGCCTGGCGCCAGACCTTCGGGGGCGGCGACTGGTCGGCCCGGGCGCTGTCGGCGGCGATGTCTCTGGCAACGCTGTCGCTATTGTGGCTTATCGCGCGCGAACTGTACGGCGACATGCCGGCGCTGTGGACGGCGGCGGTGGCGGCTGTGGCCTGGCCGCAACTGCACTTCGCCCAGGAGGCACGCCCGTACGCCATGCTCATGGCTTTGGGCGCGGGGGCGATGCTCGCCATGGTCCGCATCGAGCGGCATGGCATCGGCGCGGCGCGCCTGTGCGCACTGGGCGGATGCATGCTGGCGATGGCCCTGACGCATTACTTCTGTTTCGGGTCGCTGGCAGCGCTGGGGCTGTATGCGCTTATCCGGCTGCGCGGGCGCGTGCGGCTGCTGACGCTGGCGGCGATGGCCGCGGCGGCGGTGCTCTTTCTGGTGCTGTGGGGGCCGGCCATGTGGGCGCAGCGCCATACCACCCGTTTTACATTCCTGGAAGAGCATTCTCCCGACCACGCCGAAGCGACATTCTGGCGCATGGACGAACTGCCGCAGCGCTTTCTCACGGAATACGCCTGGCCCATCGTGCCGCTGGTTGGATGGGCCGCGTGGGCGGGACTGGCCGCGGCGGCGTGGCGCTGGCGGCGGCTGCTTCTGCCGGCGATGTGGATGATGTTCACGGCCGGCGCCATAGCGGCGCTGGACCTGGTCAGATCGACATCGCATCTGGTATGGCTGCGATACACCGTTCTGGCGAGTCCCGGCCTGTATCTGGCGCTGTGCGGCGTTGCCGGCGAGATGTATGAACGCAGACGACCGCCTTTCCTGAGGCTCCTGGCGTGGGCGCTCGCGGGCGGCGCCGTCGTGCTGTGCGCGGCGGCGCTGCCGCAGTTCTACGAGCGCCAGAAGGAGGACTGGCGCGGGCTGGGCGAGTTCATCCGCAACAACGTCGGCGCCGATGAACCGCTGGTGTTCGCCGTCAGCGCCGAGCACTGGTACGCCATGGACCTGTGCATCGGCCTGTCGCACTATGAACACAACGAGCGCCGGCCGGTGGCCGTGCTGACCCGTCCGGCCGACGGACAGCTTCTCGACGCGCTGCGGAAGGCCGGTTCGGCGTGGGTCATCTCCGACAACATGGACGTGCGCACGGTGCTCGGCGATTGCGCCGTCGAGCGCGACGTGCGCTTTCCGATGCTGCGCCGCTGTCCGCCCGGCGTGAAACAGTCGCCGGCGTGGTTCATCAGAAAAGTCCGCTGGCCGGCCGGCTGAGGCGCTGCGCCTGCCGACCGCGCCCTCACCGCGCCACCAGCGCTACGACCGTGCCGTCGGAAAGCGCCACGGCCAGCAGGCGGTCGCTCAGCCACGCCATGCCGTTTATGTCGTGATGCAGATAGGTCGAGGTTTTCACCGCGCCGTCGGGCGCCAGCACTTCCACCGTTCCACCCCAGTAGCCCACGGCCGTGTGATCCCCGCGCGCGGCGACGTACTTGACGATGCGATGCGGCATGAGCGACCCGGCCAGCGCCGGCGGAACTCTGGGCTCCGGAGGCAAAGGTATGGCCGAGGGCCCGCGCCCGGTTTTCACCACGGCCGCTTTGCCCGCCCTGTCTATCGTCAGCACCGAGCCGTCGGCGGCAGTCACGGTCAGGTTGCCGTTGTCGGCGCTTTCCAGCGCAACGGCCCGGTCGGGCAGCAGTGTGCGCCATGACACGCGGGCTTCGGGCGCCCTGTGGCCGGGCTGCGTCGCCGGGCTTATCGTCGCCGTCAGCGGCGGCTCCAGAGGCATCAGCGGTTCCATGCCCGCACACACCTCATACAGCGTGCCCACCGCTTCGGACATGCCTTCGGCGTCCCAGGCGATCAGCATTATCGACTCGTTGCCGTATGAAACCGCGTCGCGCTGCCACGTCAGCAGCCCCCGGCCGCGACCCGGAAACACATCTCGCGCCGGCTTGTACGGCAGAAACCCGTTGACCAGCGCGAATCTGATGATGTGGTTGTCCTCGGGATTGCCCAGCACTATGGCCGGTCCGTTCACCGCGAAACCGACCTGTTCCGGTTTGGGCTTGTCGGGGTTGACGCGCCCGAAACCCAGCCCCGCATGCGTGCGCGCCTCCTCGACGGTAATGGGCGCGGGGCCCACGTCTGCCGCCGCCACGATCGTGCAGCGGATGCTCCACGGGCGGAGTATTTCCGCCAGGCGCCTGGCCGCCGCGGCGTTGTATTCGCTGCTTCCGGCGACGATGGTGATGTTCTGATGCGTGCGGAAGAAGCGGAAGGCGTGTTCGCGGTCTTCGCCGAAATACACCGCCCGATGCGGCATGCCCGCTATCGCTCCGCACTCGCCGGGCGCGCGATAGTCGAAGGTTATCTGTCCCTGCGTGCGGTTGAGCAGCTCGCGCACCACCACGCGCCATTTGCCCGGCGGGTCGTTGGCCGCCAGCGGCAGCCGCAGCCTCAGCCTGCCGTGTTCGGCGGCCCGGAACAGGTCATACCGCACGGCGCCCAGCGGGTCCGTCACGCGGATGTGCAGCGGAATTGCACCGGCCAGCGAGGCCTGATGCGTATCGACCACCGCGGCGCTGATTTCCACCCGCACGGGCTCCGTGCGCGCGGTGTAGTCGCGGGTGACGATGGCGTTGGCCACGTCCACCCCGCCGATCTGTTTGGCCGTGCGGGCGAACACGCGCATCTGTCCGGCGCCCATGCGCAACTGCGCTTCGAGACGGTCGCCGCGCTGCGCGAACTCGCCGGCCGGCCCGCCACGCACGGCGTCGTACACGGGCCTGTCGTCGGCGGGCATCCATACTTTCGCCTCGGCGGGCTTTATGGAATTGCGCCTGCCTTCTTCGCCGTCCCACGAGGCGTTGACCACGAATATGTACTCCACATCGCCGTGGCTCTGGCGCTGTATGGCGATCCACGGACTGTCGGCATCAACCGCCGGCCTGATGCCCAGGGCATCGAGCGCCGCCTTGAGCGCTCTGGCGAAGGGCATCGCCGCCTCGACGTAACTTCCGACGGTGTCCAGTTTCGCCACTTCCTCCTTTTTCTGCTGGCGGCGCAACTCGGCGAGGCGATCGGGCAGGTCCGTGGCGATGGCGCAGCCCACGGGTTTTGCGCCGGGGATCTTCACCGCGCTGTCGTCGCTTACCAGCACGGCGCCGCCGGCGGCGATATACCGCTCCAGCGCCGTTACCACGCGCGGTTCAAGATAATCCACGCCGGGAATCACCAGAACGCGATGATGCGCCGCAAGCGTGCCGTCGAGTATGTCCTCCTCCACCACTGGAAACAGCGGCACGTTGATGAGCCGCCCGGCCAACCACGCCATCCACGATTTCCAGCGCGAGTGTCCGCCGCCCTCGTATCCGCTGCGGCCGATGGTCTGCGGATCCTGCATGTCGCGCACCTGCGCATGAAGCATCTGCGAGAGCGAATGCAGCACGGCCACTTCGCCGCGGTCGGGCGGCATGTGCATGAACACCGTGCCGAGCTGGGCCATCAGCTTGTTGGATTCCACGATGCCCTCGGCCGGCTGGCATTTCCACGGCGTGTGGACGACATGGTCCGGCGGCTTGGCCATGCCCCCGACGTTCGTCATGAACGACAGATACTGTTCCAGCCGGAACTGATTGCCGCTCATGTTGAACCACGTGGGCAGATACCACACCGGCTTGCCGAGGTCGCGAGCCCGTCCGTACTCCAGCGTCCACGACGGATGCCAGTACCCCGGTCCCCAGTCGCTGTAGCCGCCGTGCCCCGAAATCACCGGCAGACTGCGCGCCACGTTGAAGTAGTAGCCGTCGCCGTATGCCGACACGCCGTACACGCTCTGCGTGCAGCTGATGAAATCCGGCCGCACCTGCTCCACCGCGAAGCGCGCGTATTTCCACGCGGCCTCCAGAAACGACAGTTTCCAGCGGTTCATGTCCGTCCACCGCCGCACCGCTTCCGGATCATCGGGTTTCACATCGCAGTACTGCGGCGGTTCGGCATCGAACGCGCTGCGCCAGGAGCGGTCCTGCGAGGGGATGTTGTACGCGCACGAAACGCCGGTGCGCTCGTGTTTGTGGTGGGTGAGGCCCGGTTCGTCATAGAAGTGGACGCCGATGCAGTTGGGATGCACGCGGTCCTTCAGCGCCTGCGCCGCGACGCGCGCCGCCGCCCCGCGCAGCACATACGGGTCCGACCAGTCGCATTCCTGGCGCAGGTCCATCTGATGTCCGCCGCCCATCGTGCAGTTGCGCATGAAATCGGCGCCGCCGCGGATCATGTCGTCGTAACTGAAGCCGCCGTATGCGGCATACAGCAGATTGAAGCCCAGCCCGCGCTCGCCCAGCAGCGCCTGCTGCGCGCCTTTGGCGCGGCAGCCCCAGTCGATGAGCTTGAAGGGACTCAAACGCACATGGCTGTAAACCTCGATCTCCGTCTGCGCGCTTGCGCCGTCGGCGGAAATCTCCACGGTGTAGCGCCCCGGGCGCAGCAGCCAGCCGTTCATGCGCAGGTGTTCGGTGGCCCGCGCCTCGTTTCCGCGGAGCGCCGCCCCCTTCACGGCGAAGACGCACGCCGCGCGCGAGCCGTCGGCGCCCGTCAGCGTAAGCGTCAGGCGGCCTTCCGCCAGCGGCTTCGTGTCGCTGCGCACGACCGCCAGTTCGATCTGTTCGTTGGTCTGATGCGCCGCGCGGCCGAACGGCGCGATGATTTTCAGTTCCGCCGCCTGCGCCTGTGCCGCCGCAAGCATCGCCGCGGCAAATAACAATGTCGCTCGTGCCGGCAGTCCCGTCATGGTTCACCTTCCGATGAAGCGGGCGCGACGCCCGGCGGACCCGTCAGCCCTTTATGCCCGCCAGTTTCACGCCCTGTATGAACGTCTTCTGCGTGAAAAAGAACAGCACTATTATGGGCACGGTCATCAGCAGCGACATGGCCATCATCTGACCCCAGTCGCCGCCGTACTGTCCCTGAAAACTCGCCAGCCCGATGGCCATCGTGTATTTGCTTTCCTCCATCAGATATATCAGCGGCCGGAGGAAATCGTTCCACGAACCGATGAAGGTGAACAGCGCCACCACGGCCAGGGCAGGCCGGCTCAGCGGCAGCATGATGCGCGCCCAGATGCCCAGTTCGCCGCAGCCGTCGATGCGGGCCGCTTCGATGAGGTCGCGCGGGATGGAACGGTAGAACTGCCGCAGAAGGAAAATGAAGAACGCGTTGCCGAGAAACGACGGCACCACCAGCGGCAGTATGGTGTTGATCCAGCCCAGCTTCCTGAAGGTCATGAACAGGGGGATCATCGTCACCTGTCCGGGCAGCATCATCGTCGAAAGCATCACCCACAGCAGAAGTTCGCGCCCGCGCCACTCCACGCATGCCAGCCCGTAAGCCGCCAGTGAACAGCTCAAGAGCGTGCCCGTAACCGTCAGCACGCAGATTATCAGCGTGTTGGCCAGATAACCGCGCACGAACGGCCAGCGGTCGGTTACGGCGATGAACTGCGCCCGCCGCAGCGCTTCGGTGTAGTTGGCGGTGTTCAGATAGAACCCGTCGCGCAGGTCGGTGCGGCGCACCATGAGTTTTTCGGCGGGACGGTTGTCGCGGTAAACCTGCACCTCCTGCATGTCGCCGCGCGCCTGGAGCGGGCGCACGCGCAGCGTTTCGCCGTTGTGCACGATGAACGTGGCGCGCGGGATGAGGTTCAGGTGTTCGGTCTGGATCTTCTCATCCACCTTCAGCGACGTGGACAGCATCCACATGAACGGCACGGCGAATATCACCGACAGCCCCGCCAGCGCCGCCGTCGCCAGCCATATCTGCCACGTCCGCAGTTTCATGGTCCGCGCGCCTCCCGCGATCACGAGTGGTAATACACGTAGCGGCTCGACAGCCGCATGACGCCCCAGGTCGCCAGCAGTATCACCACGAACATCACCCACGCCATCGCCGACGCATAGCCCAGGCGGTATTCGGCGAAGGCGGTGTTGAACAGATTGAGCGCGTAGAACAGCGTGGCGTCGTTGGGCCGGCCCGTGCCGCCCGTCAGCACGTACGCCTGCTCGAAATACTGCACCGACCCGATGAGTCCCATCACGCCCGTGAACAGCAGCACCGGCGAGATCATCGGCAGCGATATGTGCCACAGCCGCCGCCAGGCGCCAGCGCCGTCGAGCGCCGCCGATTCATACAGTTCCTGCGGCACGTCCTGAAGCGCCGCCAGATACAGCACCATGCCTCCTCCGCAACCCCACAACGACATGAGTATCAGGCCGGGCTTGGCCCAGAAAACGCTCGACAGCCACCCGGGAATCCACGGCTCGGGCACGCCCGCCAGCCGCAGCAGCTCGTTGAGCAGCCCCTTCTGCGCGTTGAGTATCTGTCCCCACAGCACGCAACTGGCTATCAGCGGCACGATGCTCGGCAGAAAGAACATCGTCCGGTAGAACGCCATGCCCCTTATCTTCAGATTCAGCAGCAGCGCCAGCAGCAGCCCCGCCACCATGCCCAGCGGCACGGCGAATATGGCCACGTATGCCGTGTTCCACAGCGAAATCCACACGCGCGGGTCGCTGAGCAGTTCGCGGTAGTTGGCCAGCCCTATCCACACCGGCCTGTCGAACACCGGATAATCGGTCATGCTGTAATACAGCGACGCCAGCACCGGATATGCCGTCAGCCCGAGCAGGCCGGTTATGAGCGGCAGACAGAACGCCACCCCCACCGGCCAGCGGTTGCTGAAACTGCCCCGCAAGCCCGTCCGCCTGTCAGTGCCGGTCATGGTCCCTCCCGGCGCCGTCCGTCGGGTCCCAGATGCATCAGCACCCTTTCCATCACGTGTTCCAGCCGCTTCTGCGTCCGCGCCGTCACCTCGTCGAGCACCGCCTGCGGGTCGGCCGACTCGTACAGCACCCGGTTCACTCCGCGCTTGAGCAGTTCCATCAGATACCCCTGCACGGGCATGAGCGTGCGCACGTGCGTGGAGTTCTTCAGTATCTCGTAGAACACGCGCGAGGGATCATCGGGCGGGCTGTCGCCGCCAGGCTCGAAGCGCCGGTAGAAAACGCTGTGGCGGTATGCCGGCATCTGATTCATAGCTTCGCCCAGCGCCCGCGTGCCCTCGTCGCTGGTGCACATCCAGCGGATGAACTCGAACGCCTCGGCGCTGCCGCGGGCGCCGCGCGGTATGGCCAGCGACCAACCACCTATCCATCCGACCGGTTTGCGCCGGCCGTCGGGCGGCAGCGGCAGCGCCGTGGGCATGGGCGCTATCCCGTAGCGCAGCGACGGAGCGTACTTGTGCAGCCATTTCATCTCCGTCACGTGAAACAGCCGCATCGTCTCATAGCCCAGAAAGAAGGGATTGTTGGCCAGACCCGGAAAGTTGCCCACGAACGCGCTGATCTTCTCCACCCCGAAACGGCGGGCATACGTCGCCATCCAGCGCAAAGCATCGACGTTGCGCGGATGATTGGCCGTAACGCGCCCGATGCGCCGGGGCGAGCCGTCCGGCGGCATTTCGTAGAAGCTGCCCCCGAAGGCATAACCCCACGTGAACATCGAGTTGTCGCCGTCCCAGCGCCAGGGGATTATGCCGATCTGCACGATCCGCCCGCGGCGGTCCGTTTTCGTCAGGGCGTCGTGGCACGCGTCCAGTTCCTCGATGGTCTGCGGCGGACGGTCGGGGTCCAGTGCGGCTTTCTCGAAGGCATCCCTGTTCCACAGAAACGCGAAATTGGGGTCCGCGCCCCACGGCAGGGCGTAGGCCCGGCCGGCAAACGTGCTCTCGCGCCAGCGCGGCAGCCAGAATGCCTCCTGCCCCCTCAGCCCCGCCCGCTCCAGATGATCGGTGATGTCCGTAAGCGCTCCCCGGGCGGCCCACTCGGCCAGCTGCTGCCCGTCCACCATCGTCACATCGGGCGGACAGCCCCCCGCGATGGCCAGAAACAGCTTCTGGCTGGCGTTCAGATCATTGGCCGCGTAGGACATCTCCACGCGGATGGACGGGTGCGCCCGCTCGAACACGTCGCGCAGATGGCGCATCACATCGCCGACGTCGCCGCCGAACGGCTGCCAGAAGGTGATGGTCTTCCGCCCGGTCGCGGCCGGCGCCCTGCCGCACCCGGCCGTCAGCTTCGCCGCGCTCCATGCCGCCGCCAGCGCGCCAGCGCCGCGGCGCAGCGCGGTTCGGCGGCTGATGAACGCTGGTGCGGTGCGGCGCATGGCAGTGTATGTGCGACACTCCGGCCGCGGGCCACACTATAGCGCCCCCGCGCTGCGCTTCAAGCGCGACCACGCGCCCGCGCGGCGCTTCGAAGGCGCACCATCCAGCCGGCGCGATCTGCTCTCCAACCACTTCTGCCTGCCGCGGTTACTTTCCCAGAAGTTCCTGCGCGCGTTTCCTGGTGTTGTCGGATTTCGACTTGCTGATAACGGCCTGAAGCGCCCGGTTGCGCTGTTCCTTGCTCAGGCCCGCCGCGGACCGGTTTATCGCGTTGACGATCGCCGAGCACGCTTCCTCGGCCACCTGCGGATCGTCGGCGAGTTTCACCAGCTCCTCGATCGCCGGGCCCGTGCCGATGGTGCCCAGCGCCGATATGGCCAGCCGCTTTTCCTCGGGCCGCGACAGCAGCGGCAGCAGCGCCGTCACGCGCGCCAGTCTGTTCTCGGGCTTCATCTTTCTGGCGCCCTGAATGAACTGGAAGCACCCGCGCAATGCCAGAGCCTTATGCGAGGGCTTCGCCGCCGTCCGCGCCACCTCCGCCAGCACGTCGGCCGCGGCGGCGTCGTCGGGCCAGCGGTTGGGCCACGTTGACAGCGCCCGCGCCGCCTCGTCCTGCACCGCCTCGTCCCGGTCCGCCAGCGCCGCCTTCACGGCCGCCAGCGCCTCCGCCCCGCCGCAGCACGCCAGAGCGTTTATCGCCACCATGCGCGTGGCGGCGTCGCCCGCCTGCGCCAGCGGCAGCAGATGTTTCACGGCCGCCGCCGCGCTGCGGCCGCTGATGGACATCAGCGCCTTTTCCAGATCGCCGCGATCCTTCGCATCCTGCGTTTTCTGGAGCAGCCTCGCCAAATCGGCCATCTGTTTCTCATCGCCCACCGCGCCGATGGCCGTTATGGCCGCGCTGCGCACGCCCGCGTCGGCATCCTCTGCGTACTTCACGAACAGCGCCAGCGCTCCGTCTATGCGGCGATGTTCGGCCACCTCGATGAGAACCTGCCGGCTTTTGCCGGACGACTTCTCCAGACGGGCGAGTATGTCGGCGTCAACATCCTTCCCCGGCAGGCGTGCCAGCGCCGTCCGGGCGGCGGACGCCACGGCCGCATCCTCGCCTGCCGCCGCCTCCAGCAGCACCGGCACGCAGGAAACGCCGCCGATGCGTTCCAGCACGCGCGCGGCCACGGCGCGCACCTCGGGCGCCCCCGTGCGCAGCAGTTCCGTCGCCGCCCCCACGGCCCTGGCGTCGCCGCGGTCGGCCAGCGCCAGCAGCAGCAGCGACTGCCGCGAGGCCTGCGCCTTCGGCAGTTCGGCCAGTATCGCATCCGTGACGGCCGGCACCTTCAGCTCGCGCGCCACGCGCAGGCCGATGTTGAACCGGCGCGGGTCGCCCGAGCGGAGCTGCTCCACCAGCAGCGGCACGCCCTCGGCCCCGCGCGCCAGTATCGCCCCGCGGATCGCCTCGATGGTGCGCGGCCCGGGCACGTCGGCAGCGCGCACGGCGTCATACAACTTCATCGCCTCGTCGCGCTGGCCGGCGGCCAGAAACCGCTCGGCGCACAGCACGCAGCCCTCGGCCGCCGCCGCCCGCAACCCCGCATCGGGCGCTCCCAGCAGCGGCTGAAGCGCCGCGGCCGCCTGCGGTGTGGCGATCTTGCCCAGCGCCGCGGCCGCCGCCGACACCACCTCGCCGTCGGCATCCTTCAGCCGCGCCGCCAGCGCCGGCACCGCCGCCGCGTCGCGGCGCACGCCCAGCGAGTTGATCACGCCCACCAGCAGCCGCCCCTGAACTTTCTCCATCGCCGCCCGCAGCGCCGCGTCGGCCTCCGGACCCGGAATCGCTTCCAGCGCTATACGCGCCCACGATGCCAGCTCGCTGTCGGCCAGCAGCGGCGCCAGCGCGGGCACCGCCTCGCGATCGCCCCAGATCGCCAGATGCTTGCACGTTATCGCCTTCTCGGCCTTGGGCGCATCCGACTGGAGAGTGGCGATCCAGTTCTTCTGCCTCTCGGCCCGCGGCACATTATCCGCCGGGGCCGGCGCACCGGCCTGCCGCCCTGCTCCCGCAACGACGCCAAACACCAGACTCAGTATCACCGCCCCGGTTATCTGCATTGATCTCGACATGGCTTTGCTCCCGGACAATTCCGCGCGTGCGGAGAACGCCCGCAACAGGCGCCGCGCGCGGCCGACATTCTTCAGATCCTCCACGGCTCGCGGAGCGCCTCCGACCGCATGCGGTTGGCCTCCTCGTCGCCGGGGAACTCGCACTTGACCGGATCAAACACCACCTTGCGCTTCAGGAACAGCGCGATGTTGGCCGCGCAGCACGTTATGTGGCTCCAGCACGCCGCCTCGGCGTTGGCCCGCGGCTGCGAGCGCGTCTTCACGCAGTCCAGGAAATTGCGCACGTGGAAGTTGGCCGGATAGCCGCTGATCTTCTGCCGGCGTCCGGCCAGCAGCGACCCGGGCTCGGCGAATATCTCGCCGCTGTCGCCGGTCTCCACCCAGCCGGCATCGCCCTCGAACTTCACCGGACACGAGCCGCTGTTGAGCCAGCCGTCGTTGCGCATGATCAGTTTCACGCCGTTGGCGTAGCGGGCGTGAAGCCGGCCTTCCACGGGTTCATACTCCACCGCCGCCGTGCCGTCGGCGTCGTTGGCCCACTGGCACAGGTCCACGCAGTGCGAGCCCCATTCCATGCACCCGCCGCCCGTCAGCCCGCCTCCTTTTTCGAAGTTGAATCCGTCCAGGCAACCCTTGTTGAACGGGCGCCATGCCGCCGGACCGAGGTACAGGTCCCAGTCCACCTCTTCCCGCGGCGGCTCGGGGTCGGGCGGCAGGCGCCACCCGCTCATGCCCGTTCCCAGTCCCCCGGGATGGGCGTGCAGCGTCTGGAGCCTGCCCAGCCGGCCCGTGCGCGCCAGTTCGATGGCGTACATGAAGTTGGGCAGACTGCGCCGCTGCGTGCCCGCCTGAAACACCCCGCCGCTGCGCGCGAAGGCGTCGCGCAGCGCAAGACACTGACTGATGTTCTTCGCGCAGGGCTTCTCGCAATACACGTCCTTCCCGTAGCGCGCCGCCAGTATCGACGCCGCCGCATGCCAGTTGGGCCCGGTGGCTATCAGCACCGCGTCGATGTCGCTGCGCGAAAGCAGTTCGCGCAGGTCGATGTACGTCTTGCAGTCGTTGTTGCCGTACTTGGCGTCAACGGTTTTCTTGACGGCCTCGCGCCGCGCCCGCTTGACCTCGGCCACCGCCACGAACTGCACGTCGGCCTCGGCCAGAAAACAGCTCAGCACGTACGAGCCGCGCCCGCCGATGCCGATGCCGCCCATGACGATGCGCTCGCTTGCGGAAACGCCCCCGCCCCGTCCCAGCGTCGCCGCCCTGACGAACATCGGCGCCGCCAGCGCAGCGCCCGCTCCAGCGACGGCGCCCAGCAGCCGCCGTCTGCTCAGTTCGATCGTCCTTCGTCTCATATGGGTCTCCTTGTTCGCTGTGAACTGCTGCTGTTCGATGACGCATGCCGGCACGGTCCGTCCGGGCCGCCGGCCTCTGCCGCCACCTTTCTTCATAGTCGCGCCATGCCGCCGCGTTTTATCGCCTCCGCCGGTACCGTTTGCAATGGCAGCGCCGGCGTCTGGCCCGCCGTTAGCGCTGCCGTGCGATCGGCGCCGGTTGACCGCCTCCGCCGCCGCTGCCGTTTACCACGTTTTCGCGCGTCGCTACACTATGGCAACGGCACGCCCACGCGGAGCGCTGACCCGGGAGAGCAGACGATGAACCGCGCGGAAACCATACCGGCCGGACCAAGCGATTCAGATAACGGGCGCAGAACCGATCATGTGCCAGCCGTTTGCCCCAGGTGCGACCCCGGCACGTGCGGCGGATGAATGCGCCTTCGCCCGGCGCGCGCGGCGCTCGCGGACATCTGCCCGGAACCAGACTCGCCGGAGACCCTGCATGACAGGCTCGCTCATCGCCATCGGGATCGTCGCTCTGGCCGGCGTCTGCTGCGCGGCCGCACCGGCCGACAGCGACGGCACACCCGCTCCGACCAACGTGCCCGGCCGCCAGTATCCGCGCATTGCCGCCGACCTGCGCGTGACCTTCCGCGTGAAGGCGCCCGAAGCGCAGAAGGTGCAACTGGCGCCGCGCGGCAACGACAACGGCCTGGGCGCCGGTCCCTTCGACATGCAGCGCGGCCCCGACGGCACGTGGTCGGTTACCACCCCGCCGGTCAGACCCGGCTTCCATTACTATGAACTGATAATCGACGGCTTCCGCTGCAACGACCCCAACAGCGCGACGTTCTTCGGCTGGGGACAACACACCAGCGGCATCGAGGTTCCCGACCCTGCCGCCGACTTCTCCGCCGCGAAGGATGTGCCCCACGGCGAGATACGCACCATGTGGTATCGCTCCACCGTTACCGGCCAGCTCCGCCGCGCGATCATCTACACGCCTCCCGATTACGACCGCGATGCTCAGAAGCGTTATCCGGTGCTCTATCTCCAGCATGGAGCCGGCGAAAGCGAACTGGCGTGGTCGATGCAGGGAAGGCTCAACTTCATCATGGACAATCTGCTGGCCGACGGCCGGGCCCTGCCCATGCTGGTGGTCATGGACAACGGCTACGCCACGCCGGTTGCCGCCGCCGCCGACAGGATCGCCAACGCCGAGGCCTTCGGCGAAGTTGTGGCGCGCGATCTCATCCCGGCGGTCGATGCCCGCTATCGCACCGTCGCCAACCGCGACGGGCGGGCCATCGCCGGACTGTCCATGGGCGCCATGCAGGCGCTGCGCGTCGCCCTGAAACACCCGCACCTCTTTTCCGCCATAGGCTGGTTCAGCGGCATTGAGCGCAACTTCGACCCGGCCGCATCGCATGGCGGGGCCTTCGCCGACGCCACCGCCTTCAACGCCCGCTGGCGGCTGCTTTTCGTCGCGCGCGGACGGCACGAGAGCCCCGACGGCCGCGTTGATTTCCACGAAAAACTCCAGCAGGCCGGCGTGCGCCATGTGTGGTTCGAATGCGACGGGGCGCACGAATGGCGCGTATGGCGCAGACATCTTCACGAGATGGCGCCGCTGCTGTTCCGCTGAACCGCCCCCTGGCCGGCGGCAGGCGTCCGGCGCTGCCGACGCCGGCGAGATCCCGGGATAATGACGGGGGTTACCCTCCGGTGCGGCGCCGTGGTAGGTTTACGCCGATGATGCGTTCCGCCGCGGCGATGCTGATATGTCTTGCGGCGCCCGCCGGCGCGCCGGCAGCCGCGCCGCCGCGGCAGATGGAACTTCTCGGCCGCGGCGTTGTGGTCGTCGTGCGCGACAGCGGCGGCGCGCTGGTTTCGTGGCGCTTCCTGGGAACCGACCCGTCCGACATCGCGTTCAACGTGTATCGTGCATCGGGCGACAAGCCGCCCGTTAAACTCAATTCCTCGCCGCTGACCGGCGCCACCTGCTTCGAGGACGCGGGCTTCGATCTGTCGCGCGGGGCGTCGTGGTTCGTCCGGCCGGTGGTCGGCGGCGTCGAACAGCCCGCCAGCGCGGCCTTTTCGTTGCCCGCCGGCGCAGCGCCGCGGCCGTTCATCTCCATCCCTCTGCGCACGCCCGAAGGATACCAGCCCAACGATGCTTCCGTGGGCGACCTCGACGGCGACGGCGAGTATGAGATCGTCCTTCATCAGGCCCGCGACGGCAGGGACAATTCCCAGCCGGGCATAACCGGCCAGCCCATTCTCCAGGCATACCGTCTCGACGGCACTTTTCTGTGGCAGATCGATCTCGGGCGCAACATCCGCGAAGGCGCGCATTACACGCAGTTTCTGGTGTACGACTTCGACGGCGACGGCCGCGCCGAGGTCATGTGCAAGACCGCCGACGGCACGGTTGACGGCACCGGCCGGGTCATCGGCGACGCCGGCGCCGACCACCGCAACGCCCGCGGCTATGTGCTGGCAGGCCCGGAGTATCTGACGGTCTTCGAGGGCGCAACCGGTCGGGCGCTGGCCACCGTCGATTATCTCCCGCCGCGCGGACGCGTGCGCGACTGGGGCGACGACTACGGCAACCGCGTGGACCGCTTTCTGGCGTGCGTGGCCTATCTCGACGGCCAGCGCCCCAGCGCCGTCTTCTGCCGCGGTTACTATACGCGCACGGTGCTGGTCGCGTGGGACTGGCGCGACGGAAAGCTCCGCCGCCGCTGGACCTTCGACAGCGACGACGGCACGGCCGGCAACGCCGCCTATCGCGGCCAGGGCAACCACAACCTCGCCGTCGCAGACATCGACGGCGACGGCTGCGACGAGATCATCTACGGCGCATGCGCCATCGACCACGACGGCCGGGGGCTGTATTCCACGGGCCTCGGCCACGGCGACGCCATGCACCTGTCCGACCTCGATCCGGACCGTCCCGGGCTGGAGATCTTCAGCATCCACGAGCGCCCGCGCCATCCCCATGCCGCAGCGCTGCGCGACGCCCGCACCGGCGCGGTCATCTGGAGCAAGCCATCCCCCGACGCCGGGCGCGGGCTGGCGGCCGATATCGACCCCCGGCATCGCGGCTGCGAGATGTGGGCCTTCGGCTCGGGGCTCAGCGGCCTGTGGAACGCCCGCGGAGAAGCCATCTCGCGCCGCCGGCCGGCCTCGTGCAATTTCGCCGTGTGGTGGGATGGCGACCTCCTGCGCGAACTGCTCGACGGCATCGCCATCCGCAAGTGGGACTGGATGCGCGAAACCGAAGTGAATCTGCTCGTCGCCGAAGGCTGCGCCTCCAACAACGGCACCAAGTCCACACCGTGCCTCAGCGCCGACATCCTCGGCGACTGGCGCGAAGAGGTCATCTGGCGCTCCAGCGACAACCGCGAACTGCGCATATACATCACTTCCATCCCCACCGCCCACCGCCTGCCCGCGCTCATGCACGATCCGCAATACCGCCTTGCCGTGGCGTGGCAGAACGTCGGCTACAACCAGCCCCCGCATCCGGGATTCTTTCTCGGCGAAGGCATGAACGCGCCGCCGCCCCGCGCAATCCGCACGCCTGCCCACGCGCCGTCGCCGCAGCGCCCGTGAGAGTTCCCTCAGGCCCGTGCGCCGGCCGGCAACGCGCGCAGTCTCTTCAGTCGGGCAGTTCAACGATGCGGTACATCTTCCGGCGATACCCGCTGCCGATGCTGATAAGCCGCACGCCCTCCACTTCGCTCTCGACGGGATAGTGGCTGTGCCCGCACAGCACGCAGCGCACGTTGGCGAACCGCAGCAGCAGTTCGCCGATGCGCCGGCTTCCCAGAAACGCGCGCGTGAATCGCCACAGGTCGGCGTCGGCCTCCGGCAGCATCTCCGCGAACGGCACGTGATGCACGACCGCCGCCACGTGCGGCACGTGGCTCACCGCCGCCAGTTGCGCCTCCAGCGCTCCCAGTATCTCCTGGAGAAACTCCTCGTCGCTGCGCCCGAGATTCACAAACCGGCCGTCGTTCCACCGGGCTACAAGCTCGCGCGCCGCCGGCGGCACGTCGTCTGCCGCGGGCGACAGCCCGGCGCAGTCCTCCAGTTGCGCCGCCGCGCCGGGAGACATCTTGTGCTCGTAGAACCTCCGCGGGATGCCAAGCCCGTCCGTCGCGAACGAATAATCGTACCAGCCTATGGACCCCACCACCGCGCACCGCCCGGCTGCGAAAGGGTCTGTCTGAAGCCACTGCCAGCCGGCGTTGCGCACGCGCCGCGGCAGTTCCCCGGCGAACAGCGCGTAACTGTCGCCGCCCTGCGTCCACAGCTCGTGATTGCCCGGCACGAACAGCATCGCCCGGCGGCGCCGGAAAAGCCCCAGACACTCTTCCAGCGCGCTTCCCGCGGCCCCGGCCGTATCGCCGGCCAGCACCACGGCGTCGATATTTTCCTCGGCGTTGATGCGCTCGATGAGCGCCGCCGCCGAGTCGCGCGAGTTGGCGTGGTCGTAGTGCAGATCGCTGGTAACCAGCAGGCGCATGACGCCAGATTACCCGGCGCTGCGCCGGCTGTCGCGGGCGAATCCGCTCCGCCTGCGCGGACTGCGGCGCTACCGGCTCAGCGCCAGCGCCACCTCGGCCACGCGCGTTCCCAGATTGCGCGCCGTGGTCAGTCCGAACGTGTCGCCGGAGATGTCGTCCTTGCCGTCGTTGAGCAGGGTCGCGCCCGTGTGCGCTGTGGGCCTGCCGTCGCCCACGACGACCATCTCCTGACACATCAGGACCGCCTGCACGCACTGGATCGTCAGTTCCTGCCCGCCGTTGCGCACGCCGCCCACGGCCAGAACGCCGCCCACCTTGTTGCGCAGGGCGAAGTTGCCGGCCCGGAAAGCGCCGCAGTGGTCGAGAAACGCCTTGCACAGCGACGAGGGCGAGCAGAAATACACCGGCGTGCCGATGATGATGCCGCCCACCGCCGGGTCGGCAAGGCGCGGCATGAGCTTCTCGAAATCGCCCTTGTCGCCGCCCGGCGCGAACACCGGTATGTTCATGCCGGCCAGCTCGATCAGTTCGGTTTCCACGGCCGGGCTGACTTTGGCCGCCGCCTCCAGCGCTACCGCCAGCGCCGCCGCGGTGGTCTTGCCCTTGCGCGGGCTGCACGACACCCCGATGATCCGCACCTTGCGCTGCGGTTCGGCGGCCAGCGCCGCTCCGGCCAGCGTCGCCGCCGCCGCGCCCGCGGTCGCCAGCATGTTACGTCGCGACAGATCGTTGCTCATGGCAGTCCTCCTTACTCAGGCCTTGGTCCGACCTCACCACTGCATCGGCGAAAGCCCGTAAATGTTGGTTAGACAAAGATACATCCCGGCCAGGACGAACGCGATGCCGGTCGCCAGGCGCATCCATTTCTCCACAACCGCCAGACAGTTGAACGCCCGACCCACCCACTGCGACGCGAAGGCGATGATGAACGCGAAAACCAGCACCGGCAGCGCCGTGCCCGCGCCGTACACCGCCGGCAGCAGCACGACATCGCCGCTTTTCGCCGCCAGCGGTATCAGCCCGCCGAAATACAGACCCGCCGACACCGGACAGAACGACAGCGCGAAGACCGCGCCCACGGCCACCGACCACCACAATCCGCCCTGCGCCACGCGCTGCTGCAAGCGCTGCCCCGCCAGGTTCAGCGACGCCGAAGGCCCCAGCAGCCCCAGCAGCAGCGCGCCCGCCACTATCAGCACCGGCCCCACCAGCATGTTGAAGTATCGCTGGAGAAACTGCGACACCTGCCCGCTCGCAAGCATCATGGTAAGCAGCACCGCCGCCAGCGCCACATACGCCGCCGTCCGCCCCAGCGTGTACAGCAGCCCCGAAAACAGCACGTGCCGCGCGCTGTCCACCCGCCGCCCGATGAACGCTATCGCCGCGATGTTGGTCGCCAGCGGGCAGGGACTTATCGACGTCAGTATCCCCAGCCACAGCGCGCCGCCCACGGCTGCGATGCTCATCGCCTCAATCTCCTTCGAGCAGCGACCGGACTGCCCCGGTTATGTATGACCTGAAAGCCGGTGGATCGCCCAGCAGCTGCCACGTCCGGTCCAGTTTCTCGAACTTCACCTCGCGCCCCCCGCGCACCTTCGAAACCACCACGCTGCTGGCCACAAGATCGTATCTTTCCGCCAGATCTCTCCGTTCGTGAAAGTTCACCGTGCGCCATTCCACCCGCCCGTCGGACATGGCATCGGCGAAATCCTCATGCACCGCGCGCCACGCCATCTCCTCCATCTTCCGGCACGTAACACAACGGAACGCCTGATGCATGTAGTACACCACCACGCGGTCCGCCCGCGGCGCCGCACTGTCAGGCCGGTTCGCCGCCGACACAGGTGTTGCCGCCGGTCTCCCGCCGCGCATTATCTCCCTGCTCACCCCAAACCCGAGGCTCGCCGCCGCGAATACCAGCAGCGCCCAGCCCGCGATGCGCCTGAAGTGCGCCCCGCCGGCAACACCGTTCCCGTTTGCCTTACCGCCGTCCATAATGCTCTCCCTGCTCGCCGCACGGCGATGCTGCGCAGAACTCCTGCGCCGCGCGCCGGCATATTCCGCCCCGCGTCACCGGCACCATTCTACGTCCGCGCCCGTCACTTGAGCATCGCCTTTATCTGTTCCACATCGGGCACCCTGCCGGAGCACTTGACCGCCCCGTCCACCACCAGCGCGGGGGTCATCATCACTCCCATCCCGACGATGCGGTTGATATCCGTCACCTTTTCGATGGTGTATTCGATGCCCAGCGCCCTGGCCGCGGCCTCGGCGTTCGCGGCCAGTTTCTGGCACTTCGCACAACCTGTGCCCAGTATCTGAAGCGTCTTCATTTCGCACCTCCTGACGCGGCAGCAAGCACCTCGTTGACCCGCGCCACAACCTTCTCTATCTGCTCCTCCGTGCAGGGCACGCCCTTGGCCTTCTGAATGCCCAGGTCCGTAACCCTTATCCGCACGTAGTTCGTTATCCCGCACCTGTCGAATATCTTCCCCGCGCAGTCGATCGGACAGCCGTCTATGACGACGTTCAGATCGGCGTCGCGCGCCTGCTGGATCATGTTCTCGATCCCCGCGCCCAGGCCCGCCAGACAGAACATCTGGCCCTTTCCCGACATCATCAGCCTGCGCGCCGCCCGGTCGGAAATCTCCGCCACGTTGGCGCCGCCCGAGCACGCATACAGCAGAACGTTCTTCTTTCCATCTCCGCAGCAACACTGAGACATACAGTTCTCCTTATGCACAGTAGTTCAGAACAACGCGCCATACAGCACGCCGGTCACCGTCGAAAGCACGACAACCAGCGTCACATACACAGCCGTCTTACCGGTCCCCATTATGCTCCGGAGCACCAGCATCGAGGGCAGCGACAGCGCCGGCCCCGCCAGCAGCAGCGCCAGCGCCGGTCCCTTGCCCATGCCGGCGCCGATCAGTCCCTGGAGTATCGGCACCTCCGTCAGCGTCGCGAAATACATGAACGCCCCTACCACCGACGCCAGCACATTCGCCGCCAGCGAATTGCCGCCCACCGCGCGCTGCACCCATGATCCGGATATCAGCCCCTCGCCCTCGGGCCGGCCCAGAAGCAGCCCCGCCACCAGCACCCCGCCCAGCAGCAGCGGCAGTATCTGCTTCGCAAACGTCCACGTGGCCGCCAGCCATTGTCTGGATTCCTCCGACGCCCGCGCCGCCAGCAGCGCCACTCCCGCCGCGCCGGCCGCGAACGCCGCCAGCGGCTCATGCGGCAGCGCCACCGCCAGCGCCGCCACCGCCAGACCCGTGATCGCCACGCCCCACCACGGGAAACCCATCCACAGCACCAGCATCACCCCCAGCGCCGCCGCTGCCGCCGCTGTCAGCACCCACTTCCACTGCCACACCAGCGAAAACACCCCGGGCACAGGCGCCTGCCGCACTATTGCCGACAGCGCCAGGGTCAATTCCTCCGCTCGGTCGGTCGCGCCTGCCTCGATCTTCACCACGACCGCCGGCTGCGGCGGCGACGCCGCCATGACGGTCTCCCTCACTATGACCCCGCGCAGCCGCCGTCCGTCGCGCAGTTCGAAATCGTACTCGCGCGGCGAGCCCCAGTTCGCCAGCACCAGTACGGCCACCATCGCCCCGAAATACAGCGCATTCTGCCACAGCGGACGGGCCACCGCCGGCTCGGGCGCCGCCATCTGGCCGGCGGCTCTGTTCTGCTCCTCCCGCCGGTATATCAGATGCATCAGCAACCCGATGACCACCGCGAAAACAACCGCCCCCACCGCCCGCGCCACTCCCAGCTCCACCCCCAGTATGCGGGCCGTCAGCACGATCGCCAGCACGTTTATCGCCGGCCCGGAATACAGAAACGCCGTCGCCGGCCCCAGCCCCGCGCCCATGCGCCAGATACCCGCGAAAAGCGGCAGCACCGTGCACGAGCACACCGCCAGGATCGTCCCCGACACGCTCGCCACGCCGTACGCCAGCGGCCTGGGGGCATTGGCCCCGAGATACTTCATCACCGCCGCCTGGCTGACGAAAACGCTTATCGCCCCGGCAATGAAAAAATGCCGGTATCAGACACAGTATGACGTGCTCCCGCGCATACCAGCGCACCAGCGCCAGCGATTCATGAACCGCGTTGTCGAACCGCGGCGTGCCCACCGGCATCCAGAAACACGCGGCAAACACCACCAGTATGCCGACTATGTATTTCCACTCGCTCCGCAGATTCATCAGTTCCTCTCACGGTTGTGCCGCGCCGCGCTGCCCCATGCCCCCTCAGCGCAACTCCAGAATCCGCGCCTCCTCGGCCGCGCGCTGCCTGGCGGCGCGCACCGCGCACGACAGAAAGGTCAGCACGCATCTGGTGCGCAGGCCGTAGAACACCGTCAGCCCCTCGCGGCGGCAGTCCACCAGCCCGGCCCGCAGCATCACGGCCAGATGGCGCGAAACGTTCGACCGTTCGGCCCCCACGTGCGCGGCTATGTCGCACACGCAGCGCTCGCCGTCGCGAAGATAATCCACGATCGCCACGCGCAGCGGATGCGCCAGTGCCTTGAGCACCGCAGCCTGACGGATGTACAGCGATCTTGTCTGACGGTCGATCATGTCGCGGCCTTGTATGATTGTGTGATCATTTAATCACGCATGCCGGGAAAAGTCAACCCCCCCGTTCCACGCCCCTGCCCGCCATGGAGAAACGCCGCCTCTCCGCCCGTGCGTCCGCCCTTCCCGTCATTGCCGCCACCCCCGCGCCGCTGCCGCCGCCCGCCACAATGCCGCCCCGCCCCCTCGTCATTCCGGTGCCCACCCGTCATTCCCGCGCAGGCGCTAATCCAGCGCCCCCTTTCCGACAAGCGCGCTGCCGGCTTCGTCATTCCCGCGCAAGCGGGAACCCAGACGCCCTCCCCCCGCGCGAGGAAGCAGAACGCGAAGAGGGACGACAGGCGTCCCGCCTGTCCCACATGTTGCGCGTCAGTAAGCAGGAATGTCCCCGTGCCGTTATGGGACCTCATGCCCGCCGACGACGCCGCGAACGGTTCCGAACACCTCCCCGCCGGTTTGCCCCTGCCTCGAACATATGCGATATCCCTTCCGGAAGCGTCGCACGCGGCACCCGCGCCTAAGGCCCGGGCGCCGCCGGTCCGATGAAGCTGCGCACATGGACGTCCCACACGCCAGCAGTTCGCGCGGCCGCCGCGGCGTGTCGTCGCTCTACACCGTCGTGATGCTGACGGTGCTGTGCGGTTTCGTGTCGTTCGGCGTCGATCTCGGACGCGTGCAGCTGGCCAAGACCGAGCTGCGCGTGGCCGCCGATGCTGCCGCCCGTGCCGCCGCGCGCGCCCTTTCCGCCGGCGACAGCCAGGCCCGCGCCGCCGCCGTCGCCGTCGCCGCCGCCAACACCTGCGACGGCCAGCCCGTCGCGCTCGACCCCGCCGCCGACGTCGAAACCGGCACGTGGAACCCCGCCACACGCACCTTCACCCCGGGCGCAGCCAGCCCCAACGCCGTGCGCGTTACCGCCCGGCGCATCGCCGCCCGCAACAGCGCCATACCGCTCACCTTCGCCCGCGTCGTCGGCCGCGATACCTGCGACGTCAGCGCCTCGGCCATCGCCGCGTGCGCGCCTTCATCCGCCGGCTACGGCATCGTCGGCATCGACTCCATAACCATGTCCGGCAATGCCTCCACCGACAGCTACGACTCCTCCGCCGGACCATATTCCCCGCTGACAGCGCGGGCGCGCGGTTCTGTCTCCAGCAACGGCAACATCACCATGAGCGGCAACGCCCGTGTGCGCGGCGATGCCCGCCCCGGCCCCGGATGCTCGGTCAGGCGCAGCGGCAACGCCACCGTCACCGGCTCCACAGCCCCGCTGAGCGCCGCCCTTTCCTATCCCCCGCCGAGCCTGCCCGAGTCCTACACCTGGGGCGGGAACCTCTGCATCAGCGGGAACAGCACGGTGACCCTCCCCGCGGGCGTGTACTACTACAACAACATCAGCGTCAGCGGCAACGCCACCATACGCACCACCGGCCAGGTAACGGTGTACGTGGCCGGCTCGGTGTCGCTGTCGGGCAATGCCGTAGTCCATCAGAACCGCCCCGAAAACTTCCGCATCCGCGTTCTGGGCAGCGGCTCCGTCTCCGTGAGCGGCAATGGCGACCTGTGGGCCGACATCTACGCCCCCTCCAGCGCCGTCAGCTTCACCGGCAACGGCGATTTCTTCGGCGCCCTCGTCGGCCGCACCCTCACCATCAGCGGCAACGGCGACGTTCACTATGATGAATCACTCGGCGGCTACGGCGCATCGGCCGGTCGCGTATCGCTGGTGCACTGATCCCTCAGACCGCCCGTCCCACGCCAGGCGCAGGCAGTCAGCAACTCCGCGCGCCCCCTTACGGACGTGCTGCCGGCAACGCCTGCCGCCCCGCCGGGCGTGTCGCCGGCCGCGTCGTTGCCGGCGCCAGCCGGTCGCGCCGCCCGAGCACCACCGGCACATCCACATCGCCCCCCTCCCGCCGTACCGTCACGATGACCCGGTCGCCGGGTTTCTGTGCCGCGAGCATCTGAAGGATCGACTGCTGGTCCGTAACCTCCTGCCCGCCGAACGCCACGATGATGTCGCCCGCCTTCAGTCCGGCCTTCTCCGCCGGACCCGACGGCACAACCTCTTCTATCATGCATCCATAAGTGGACGCGCCGAACCGCACGCCCAGCACCGCGCTGTCGGGCGCGGTGTTGATTGTCGGCACCTTCCGCTTCAGCACCCACGCCTTCCAGTCCCGTTCTATCTGCTCCAGCGGCCGCCCCGTCGTCTTTTCCAGCGCCAGCCGGCCGGTGCGGTCCTTGTCGTACATCGCCTTGTACGTGTCGTAGAACCTGCGCAGAAGTCCGCTGTCATACAGATAATGCAGGATGCTGCCCGACTGCGCATAAGCCAGCATGGCGTTCTGGAGAAACGCCGCGTGGTCCATCGTCAGCAGTTTTGCCAGCGGTATCAGCCGATTGCTCCGCGCCGCCGTCTGCACGTGCCCCAGCCGGTAGTTGTCCTGCGGCACGAAGGTCTCTTCGACGAAGCGCGCCGACTCGAAAAGCGTGGCCAGCCCCTCCGTCAGCCACACCGGATGAACCTGTCCGGCGCGCGCGCGGTCGGCGTCATGCAGGGCATGCGTGAACTCGTGGGTGATGGTCTGTCCCAGCCCCTTGGCGATTATCAGACGGTTCTCGTGGTTATAGAAGCCGCCCACGCCCGGCCTGCGCACTATCTGCCGGAAGTCCTCCGGCGACGGTATCACCACGCTTATATACTGGTCCGGCTCGTGCTCGAAAAGCTGTTCGCACAGGCTGCGCGCCTGCGCCACCAGCCGCTGCTTGAGCGATGCCAGCGTCCGCGCATCGATGTTGGTGGCGAAGACCAGTTTGTGCTTCTCGTCCAGATCGAAGATGTATCCGCCCCCCAGCTCGCGCTTGAGCCACGCCAGCACGCGCCCGGCGGCGCGCCTCTGGAGCTCATCCTTGCGCGACAGCAGCTCCCTGAATCGCGGCAGATCGCGCAGCGAGATGAGATCGGGGTCTTTTTCGATATGGATGAAGTCGGTGAACCCCTCCAGCGCCGCGCGCTCCAGATACTCCATCGCCTCATCGCTACGCCCGCGCAGCGCCTTCAGGCATGCCATGTTGTACAGGTTCACCGCGTGATGGGGCAGAATGCTCAGCGCCTTCTCGATCGCCGCCTCGGCCCGGTCGTAGTCCTTCTTCTGAATGTGCTGTATCGACTCGCGCGTCAGCTCGTTCACGCGCCTGTAGTCGTCGGCGGTCAGCTGCGTCGTCGGCGCGCTGCCGGAAAGCCCCGGCGGCATCGCCAGGCGCGTGGTCGGCGGAAGCAGCGGGCGCTGCGCCGGCCGACCCGATGGCTGCGTTGCCGGCGCCGCCGCCAGCAGCAGCGCCGCAAGGCATACGACCAGGAAACGAAGGAGTCTGACCCTCACGTCCCATAGTATGCGCGCCGGTCGACTTTGTTACCGCGCTGAAAAACGGCCCTTCCGCGCCCGTGCGGCTATTAAAAGAACGGCCGGAAAGGTGTATGCTTGAATTGGCGCCGCCGTGGGCGCCGGACCGCGCACGTTCCGGCAGCGCGCGAAAAAGCCGCGCCGGGCTCTACAGGCCATCAGCCCTTGCGCCGATTAATGCGCTGACAGGGCTGGCTGGGTTCGACCGTTGCGCGCGGCAGGCAGCCGAACCAGGAAGGAGATTCTCAGATGACCAGAAACCTCTTAGCGCCGCTGCTGGCGCTGACCGTCGTGCTGATGCTCTGGCCGGCTCCGGCACTGGCCCAGGGCAAAGCCAGACTGAAACTTACGGTCAAGGAGACGTCGCTGGGCCGCCTCGGCGCTGCCGGCGAAACGCGCAGCATGGCCGTCAGCCGCGACGGCAACAACGTCGCCATCCTCAAGAAGAAGGGCGACAAGTACGTCGTCGTCGTCAACGGCAAGGAGGGCAGGGAGTACGAGTGGATTCTCGCCAACAGCCTGGTATTCACCTCCGACCCCGCGCGCTGCGCCTACATCGTCCAGCAGGAATCCCGCATGTTCGTGGTACTCGACGGCAAGGAAGGCAAGAAATACCACGAAATAGTGGGCGGCGAACTGTATCCCGCCGCCGCCGGCGGACGCCTCGCCTACTACGCCAGAAACGACGCCAAAGGCAAGCGCTTCCTCGTCATCGACGACGAGGAAGGCAAGGAATACGACCAGGTCGGAAATCTGGCCTTCAGCCCCGACGGCAAACGCGTCGCCTACGGCGTCGAGGCCGGCGGCCGCCAGTTCTTCATCATCGACGGCGTGCCCGCCCGGGAACATGAAAAGGTGGCCGGCGGCTCCTTCGTCTGGAGCCCCGATTCCAAACGCTACGCCTACGGCGCCGTCAAAGAGGGCAAGGTCGTCGTGGTCATCGACGGCAAGGAGGAAGCCCCCTGCGACGAAGCCACCAGACCGGTCTTCAGCCCCGACGGTCAGCACATCGCCTACGCCGTCCGCAACGGCACGGTCTGGCAGCTCATCCTCGACGGCAGGCCCGTCAAGGAGCATGAGCGCATCTTCGGCGACACCGTGCGCTTCAGCCCCGACAGCAAGCGTCTGGCCTACATGGCCGGCCGCCGGGAAACCGTCAAGCGCGACGGCAAGGACGTCGTTCTCGAACGGAGATTCTACGTGGTCGATGGCGAGGAGATGCGCGCTTACGACCTGCTCGTGCCCAACGCTTTCGTCTTCAGCCCCGACAGCCGCCGTACCGCTTACGTGGGCGTGAAGAACAACCGCCTCGTGGTCGTCATCGACGGCATCGAAGGCCGCGAGTACGACGACGTGCGCCTCGTGCAGTTCAGCCCCGACAGCCGCAGACTCGCCTACCTCGCCCGCCGCGATAATCGCGCCTACGCCGTCGTGGACAACGCCGAGGGCCTCGGCTATCAGAGCGTGGGCAACCTCATTTTCAGCAGCGACGGCAAGCGCATGGCCTACGTCGCCGCCCGCGACAAGTCCGCCTTCATAGTGGTTGACGGCGCCGAAGGCCGCAACTACACCAACGTCATCGCCGAAACCATCGCCTTCAGCCCCGACGCCAAATATATCGTTTACCAGGCGCAGCGCGACGACAGGCAGTTCCTGGTGGTGGACGGCGAGGAAACGAAGGAATTCGCCGGCCTCGTGCGCGGCACCGGCATCGTCTTCGACAGCCCATCCAGCTTCCATGCCCTGGTGGTCCGCGACAATGAGCTGTTCAGAATGCAGGTGGACATCGCCGCGGAGTGAGCATGCGCCACAATCCTTCCGCAACGTCCTCCGCCCTGCGGCGCCATCCTTTTCCGGCGCTGGCCCTTCTTGCGGCTCTGTGTTGCGCCGCCGCGCCGCCCGCTCTGCGCACCAGCGAAAAACCCCTGGCGCGCCTGCCGTCGCGCAGCGCCGGCCGCACCTCCTTCATAGTCAGCCCCGACAACAACCACGTCGCCGTCCTCATGCGCGCCAACGGCCGGCACGTAGTCGAACTCGACGGCGTCGCCGGCAAAGAATACGAGTGGATCGTCGCCAACAGCATGATCTTCACCGCCGACAGCTCGATGCTGGCGTACATCGTCCAGCAGGCCGGCTCCATGTTCGCGGTCGTCGGCGGCGTCGAGCACAAGCCCTACTTCGAAATCGTCAACACCGACCTGCTCATAAGCCGCCAGGGCGCCCGCGTGGCGTATTGCGCGCGCATCGCCCGCGACGGACAACAGGTGGTCGTCGTTGACGGTCAGGAAAGCCAGCGTTTCGACCGCGTTCACAGCCTCGGCTTCTCCCCCGACGGCAAGCGCGTCGCTTACGCCGTCGAGCAGGGCGGCAAACAGTACTTCGTCGTCGATGGCGTCGCCGGCAAACAATATGACCGGGTCGCCCCGGCGTCGCTCTCGTGGAGCCCCGACGGCAGGCGACTGGCCTACGAGGCCGTCCGCGAAGGCAAGGCGTTCATGATCATCGACGGCGCCGAAGGCACGCCATACGAACAGGTCGCCAAAGCCGTCTTCAGCCCCGACGGCACGCGCATCGCCTATGCCGCCGTGCGCGAGGGCAAGGGCATCGTCGTCCTCGACGGCAAAGAAATCGCCACCCATGAAAAAATGGCCGGCGATACCCTCAAGTTCAGCCCCGACGGCAAACGCCTGGCCTATCTGGCGCTCCGCCGCGAGAAAGACGCCGAAAAACTGTTCTTCGTGGTTGACGGCAAAGAATTGCCCGCCCACGACCGCGTGGTGAAGAACTCATTCCAGTTCAGCCCCGATTCGCAGCGCACGTGCTACGTGGGCATGCGCGCCCAGCAGCAGTTCGCCGTCATCGACGCGCGCGAAGAACCGCCCTGCGACGAGGTGCGCCTGCTTCAGTTCAGCCCGGACAGCAAACGCACCGGCTACATCGCGCGCCGGGGCACCGCTTTCCGTCTGATTATCGACGGTAAGGAAAGCCCCGAATACCAGGCCGTCGCCCGCCTCGTTTTCAGCCCCGACGGCAAACGCTATGCCGCCGTCGTCGCCCGCGACAGGAAAACCTTCGTCGTCATCGACGGCGTCGAAAGCCGCGCCTATGAAGGCGTCGTCCCGCACACGCTGGTATTCGGCCCCGACGGCGCTCATGTGGCGTGGGAAGCACGCTACGCCGACAAGCCCTTCATCGTCGTTGACGGCAGCGAAAGCCCCGAGCACGACGGCACGCTCCAGACCAGCTCGCTCATCTTCGACAGCCCCAACGTCCTGCGCGCCCTGATAGTCCGCAAAGAGCAGATCTTCCGCATGCGCATCGAGATCGGCGGCTGAGTTCCTTCCCCCGCCCCGGCCACCGCCCTACGGCACGAGCACCACCTTCATAAGCCCCGCCTCGCGCGCATACAGGCGGCTGAACCACCGCGGCCCCTCTTCCAGCGGCGCAAGGGCGCTGAGCAGCGGCCGCACATCGATCCGCCCGCCCGCCACCAGCTCGATGCACCGCGGGTATTCGCCGTTCGATGCGCAACTTCCGCGCAGGTCCAGCTCGCGCGATACCGCCGCCTGAAGCGCAAGTTCCACCGTCGGCGACGAGTTGCCCACGAGCACCACCGTCCCGCCCTTGCGCACCGCCCCCACCGCCAGTTTCAGCGCCGCGCTCGACCCCGCCACCTCCAGCGCCACATCCGCGCCGCGCCCGCCGGCAGCCTTTATCACCTGCGCCGCCGCATCCGCCAACCGCGCGTCAACGGTGTGCTCCGCCCCGGCACGCCGCGCCATCTCCAGCCGTGACGGCTCGATATCCGCGGCGATCATCGCAGCGCATCCCGCCAGCCGCAGCGCCTGTATCGCCAGCGTCCCTATCATCCCCGCGCCCACCACCAGCGCCGCATCGCCCGGCCGCACCCCCGCCCGTCCCGCCGCGTGAACCGCGATCGACACCGCCTCGATCATCGCCGCATGTTCAAACGGCATCTCCGCCGGCAGCCGGTACGCCACGCGCTCGGGCACCGCGACATACTCCGCAAACGCCCCGTGCCGCCGATACTCGGCGCACGACACCCCCAGCACACGCCGGTTGTCGCACAGATTCATCCGCCCCTGCCGGCAGAACCAGCAATTCCCGCACCAGATGGTCGAATCGAAAGTCACCCGGTCGCCCGGGCGAAAACCCTTCACTGCCGCCCCCACCTTTTCCACCACCCCCGCCGCCTCGTGTCCCATCACTATCGGCGGAATCCGCCGGCCGGTGCTCCCGTCCAGCCCGTGCACATCGCTGCCGCATATCCCGCACGCCCGCACGCGCACCAGCAACTCGTCATCCCCAGCCTCGGGCACGGGCATCTCCACCATCTCCAGCCGCCCGTACTCGCGCAACATCAACGCCTTCATCGGACCTCCGTCCCCGCGCGCACGTGCGCAGCGCCCGCGCACGCTTCCGACCCGCCCGTCGCCAGTCGCCCCGGCGCTTGCCGCCGCGGCCTGCGCCGCGAACCTATTTGCCCGCTGTCGGCTGAAGTTCCCGCCTGCCCGCGCTCTCCGCCGCGGCGCTGACGATGCTGGCCAGCGGCACTTCCTTCAGAAAACCTACTATCTTCTCATGAAGCGACCTGATCGGGCCCTGCACCGGGCAGCCGGTGGCCACCTTGCACACATCGCGCCCGCATCCGTGCGCTTCGTTGGCCACTATCACGCAATCCGCCAGCCTCACCGGCCCTTCCAGCGCCTGTATGAGGTCCAGCATCGACACCTGCGACAGATCCGCCGTCAGACGATAGCCCCCCTTGGTCCCGCGCGTGCTGATCAGCAGACCCGCATGGTGCAGCGTCTTGAGAATGTTCATCATCAGCGCCGTCGGCAGACTGAAAGCCTCCGCTATCTCGCGCGCCGACGCCAGACCGTCGCGATGCTCGGCCAGATACATCAGCGCTATCAGCGCATAATCCGTCTTCTTCGTGAGCGCAAGCATGGTTCCTCTTCTTCCGTCCCGACCTTCCAGCCCCGGCCTGTTGCCGGACCGCCGTTTCCTGCCGGCAACCCGTGCCCGCAACATTTCGCGCACTTGACGCGGCGGGAATGCCTTCTCACCATAACCCCGCCAATGCGCCCGCGGCCTGCTGTCAATTATAGCCCTGCGCTGCGAGATGCAAGACTCGCCACGGCGATTGCGCCGGCCGGCCTGCTCTTTCTCATCCTCGCCGGCCTGCCGACACGCACCGCCCCCGCCGCCGACGCCGACGACCCCCTCACCGTCAGCCTTCTCACCATAGGCCCCGGCTCCGCCATCTATGAACGCTTCGGACACAACGCCATCGTCATCGACGACCGCCGCCGCGGCATCTCCGTCGCCTACAACTTCGGCATATTCAGCTTCGAAGACCGCAATTTCATCCTCCGCTTCATTCAGGGCCGCATGCGCTACCGCCTCGAAGCATGGGATGCCGCCCGCACCGTGCAGATGTACATCGAGGAAGACCGCTCGATATGGTTGCAGCAGCTCAACCTCTCTTCGGCCCAGAAACTCCAGCTGCTCCAGCGGCTGGAGGACAACGCCCGCCCCGAAAATGCCGCCTACCTCTACGACTACTACGCCGACAACTGCTCCACCCGCGTTCGCGACGCTCTCGATGCCGTACTCGGCGGGCTGCTCAGAAACTCGCTCGAGCCTCTGCCCGCCAACGCCACCTACCGCGACCATACTCGCCGCTCTCTGGCGGGAAACCCGCTGATATACGCGGCCCTGGCGCTGGTGCTCGGACAGGGCGTCGATCGTCCCCTTTCCGCATGGGAAGAATCCTTCATGCCCCTCAGACTCCGCGATCACCTGCGCCGCGTCAGCGTGACCGATGCTGACGGAGCGAGCCGGCCCCTCGTCGCCCTCGAACAGCCCATCTACGCCAGCCGGCGCTTTTTCGACCGCCCCGCGCCGCCGCACTGGCTGGCGTGGTTCCTTGCCGTCGGCGCGCTCGCCGGCGCCGCCCTGGCCGCACTTTCCGTCCCCGCCGTCGCCCGCCGCACCGCACGCCTTGCGCTGGCCGCCGTCTCCGCCTTCTGGTGTCTGCTCGCCGGCGGAGGCGGACTGTTCATCCTCATCGTGTGGCTGTTCACCAGCCACGTCGCCGCCTATCGCAACGAAAACCTTCTGCATTTCAGCCCGCTGGCGCTGCCGCTGGCCATCATCATGCCCGCCGCCGCCCTCGGCCGGCCGCTGGCGCAACGCCTGGCGCTGCCCCTGGCCGCGCTTGTGCTCTTCAGCAGCCTGCTGGGCGTGACCCTCAAACTCACGCCCCTGTTCACCCAGTTCAACGCCGAAATCATCGCGCTGGCTCTGCCGGCCCACGCGGGAATGTGTTTTGCCGCCTGGCGTCTGCGCCGAGTCTCCAGCGCCTCGGCCATTCCGCCCGCGGGCTTGCGCCCCGTCCGCACTGCCGGAGGAAACGCCAAATGAGAACATCGCGTCTGTTGGCTGCTCTTGCCGTTGCCGTCGCATCCGCAGGCTGTCTGCCGGAAACCGGCCCCGGACCAGGCTCCGCCCGTCCGCCGGGCGCCCCGCGCGGCACGGCTCAGGTCAGCGCAAGTTTGCGCGCGCAGGCCGAAACGGAACTGCTCTCGGCTCTCGACTCCACCGACCCCGTCATACGCGCTCACGCCATCGAAGGGCTTGCCGAAGCGCGCGGGGCCGCCGCACGCACCGAGCTTCTGCGCAAACTCGCCGACCCCGACCCGCTGGTGCGTTTCGCCGCGTGCATGGCCTGCGGCGAACTGCGCATCGCCGACGCCCGACCGCTTCTGCTCAAACTCGTCACCGATGCAGATTCCAGCGTGCAGGTGGGCGCTATCTTCGCCCTGCATCGCCTCGGCGATGTGCGCTTCAGCAGCGGACTGGAGGAAGCCCTGCGCAGCCCCGAACCTTCCGTGCGCGCCAACGCCGCCTTCGCGCTGGGCCGCCTCGGCGAAAAAAGCGCCGTGAAGATACTGCTGCCCGCGCTGCGCGACCGCGCGCCCGAGGTGCGCCTTCAGTCCGCCGAAGCCCTCTGGCGCCTCGGCAACCAGCAGGGTCTCACTTACCTCGTCGCCGCCGGCATCAGCGGCAACGCCGCCCATCAGATGGTCGCCATACTTGCCATGGCCGCACCGCGCGACCGCCGCGTCATCGAACATGTCCGCTGCGGAAAGGATTCCGAATATCTCGAAGTCCGCCTCGTCACCGCCCGCGCCCTGGGAATGCTCTCCTCCGACGAAATGTTCGACATCGCCCTTTCCGCCGTGCGCGCAGGCGAGTCCCGCCAGCGCCATCTCGCCGCGCTGGCGCTGGGCGCCATCGGACGCCCCGACGCCGCCGACGCCCTCGCCGCCCTGCTCAAAGACCCCGACCCCGATGTGCGCGTCGCCGCCGCGACGGCTATACTTCAGCTGCGATAGCCGATGAGCGACATCCCTGAAATCTCCGCCCCCCAGCCGCGCCGCTACAAACTCGTGATAGCCTATCGCGGCACGCGCTATCATGGCTGGGTCCGCCAGCCCGCCAACGAGTTCTACACCGGTCCCCAGCCGCCTCCCGACCAGGGCATCCCCACCGTTCAGGAAACCATCGCCCGCGCCCTGGAAACCGTCGTCGGCCATCCGGTCGTGCTGGTCGGCTCCTCGCGCACCGATGCCGGCGTCCACGCCAAGGGACAACTCGCACACTTCGATACCACCCGCGTGGAAATACCCCCCCAAAACCTCCGCCGCGCCGTCAATGCCCGTCTTCCGGCCGACATCCTCATCCGCAGCATCGAAACAGTACCCCCCGACTTCGACGCCCGGCGCTCCACCATCTCCAAACGCTATCAGTACTTCATCTGGAATCACCCCGACCGCTGCCCCTTCGTCCCCGAACTCGTCTGGCACCGCTGGCAACCCCTCGATACCGACGCCATGGACCGCGCGGCGCAACTCCTCGTCGGACAGCACGACTTCACCAGCTTCGCACGCCCGGGACACGGCCGCCCCTCCGCCGTACGCACCATATACGAATGCAGCGTCAGCAGGCGCGGCCCGCGCATCGTCATAGGCGTCACCGGCAGCGGCTTCCTCTGGAACATGGTGCGCATCATCGTCGGCACCCTGGTCCAGATAGGACTTGGCAACCGCCGCCCGGAGGAAATACCGCAGATCATCGCCGCGCGCGACCGCCAGGCCGCCGGCCCCACAGCCCCGCCACAGGGGCTTTATCTCCAGTGGGTAAGAACGCGCCCGCTCGCCGACGCCGCCGCCCCGCCCGAATCTCTGGTCGTCCCTGCGCCGCCCGCTCCCTAGCGGCCAGGTCCTCCGCGATGCATGTGCCGGTCCGCCCCGGGGACATCAATCGCCCCCCGCTGCGCTCCCGAAAGCACTCCTATTATCGGCATCGTCCGATAATGCGCCGGGCGGGTGTGGCGTTGCAGGGCGACTGCCACAAAACATCGCCCGTTGCTTCGCATCAACACCCCCGATTGCCGATGCATTAGGAAGACATCCGATGACGACAGTAAACAGAACAACGCCGTCGCCTGCTTCGGTAGAGTCCGTCGCCCGCACGCGCATCATGGTCCTCGACGAGGACCACATCATGCTCCAGTCGCTGGCGCAGTTCCTCGCCCGCGAAGGTTACGAGGTGCGCACCGCCGACGACGCCGACGAAGCCCTCGCCATCATGGAATCGTGGAGCGCCGAACTGCTGCTGGCCGACATCAACATCCCCGGTGTCAGGCCTGCCGAGTTCCTCCGCACCATACGCCGGCGCTTCCCTCACGTCGTCACCATCGTGGTAACGGGTTATGGCTCCATAGAGGGCGCCGTGGAGGCCATCAAACTCGGCGCCTTCGATTACCTCACCAAGCCCATCATCGACGACGAAATACGCATGGTCGTCCACAAGGCCGCACGCCAGCAGGCCCTGCTCTTCGAAAACCAGACCCTCAAACAGCAGCTCGATCTCCGTTTCGGACTGGAAAACATCGTCGGACACGACCACCGCATGCTCAAGGTGTTCGATCTCGTGGAGGCCGTCGCCGACAGCCGCACCACCGTGCTCATCACCGGCGAGAGCGGCACGGGAAAATCCCTCCTCGCCAGAGCAATACACCACCGCTCCCCGCGGCGCACCAAACCCTTCATCGAGGTCAGCTGCGGCGCCCTGCCCGAAACGCTTCTGGAGTCGGAGCTATTCGGCCACGTGAAAGGCGCCTTCACCGGCGCCATCAACGACAAACCCGGCAGATTCCTCGCCGCCGACGGCGGCACGATCTTCCTCGATGAGATCAACTCCGCCTCGCCGGCCATGCAGGTCAAACTCCTCCGCGTCATTCAGGAACGCTCCTTCGAACCCGTCGGCAGCAGCGAAACCCGAACGGTCGATGTGCGCGTGATACTGGCCACCAACGTGGACCTCGCCCAACTCGTCGCGGAGCACAAGTTCCGCCAGGACCTCTACTACCGCATCAACGTCGTCAACATACGCCTGCCGGCGCTCCGCGAGCGCATCGGCGACATACCGCTGCTGGCCAACCACTTCCTGCGCCGCTTCGCCAGGGAAACCGGCCGCGAGGTTCTCTCGTTCACCGACGACGCCCTTGCCGCCATGCAGCGCTATCACTGGCCGGGCAACGTCCGCGAACTCGAAAACGCCGTCGAACGCGCCGTCATCCTCTGCCGCAGACCCCAGATAGAAATCGAAGACCTCCCCGAAACCATACAGGGCGCGCTCGGCGAAACCTCCCGCACCCCCAGTACTCCCGAAACCGTCGAGCTCGACAAACCCGTGCCGCTGGCCAAAGCCCTCGAAGGCCCGGAACGCCGCATCATCGAGGCGGCGCTCAAACGGAACAACTGGAACCGCAAACTCGCCGCCGCGGAACTGAACATCAACCGCACGACGCTCTACAAGAAAATGCGCAAGTACGGCCTGCTCCTGCCGCGATCAGCCTGAACCAGCCTTTCCCGTACCCGCCCTGCCCGCGCCCGCCTGCACCCCGCGGCCTGCATGGCCCGCAATCCCACTCCCCCGCCGCCCACCCCCAAGCGCTGCTGGGCGTGTCCTGATCCTGCCCGGATGACCGAGCCGACCGCCGCAGCGGATATACCGAACCGAATATATACGATATTATATTATTTGCCCGCGCTGCGCGTGTGATTTATATTGTTTATTGGACGCAGAGGGTGTGTCGCCCGGTTCCCGCGGGCGGGCCGGGTGGCCCTGCGGCCTTGTGCTCATATCTCGTCGGAAGGAGCGGGAAATGCCAGACGTCATCTCCAGGAAGAGCGTTGCGCCGGTTCTTCGTCCGGGAACCTTCTCCGAGGCTTCGGTGGTTCGGAAGCGCCATCGCCGGAAGATGCTGCTGGCGCTGGCCTCGGCGCTGACCGTCGGCCAGGTCGCTTTCGCGGCCGACCGTCACTGGGACGGCGGCGCCGGCACTACCAACTGGTTCGACGCCGATAACTGGACCAACAATCAGGTTCCTCAGAGCGATGACGACGCCACCATCGGCTGCGACATCCACGCCAGAAACGCCACCGTTGACATATGGAGCGGCGACGCCGGCTGCGGCGAACTGCGGCTGGCCGACCTGGAGCCCACCAACGTCGATGTCCTGAGGATCCGCGGCGGCACGCTCACCAACTACACCCACAGCACCGGCGACCAGCACATTGCGGGATACGAGGGCACCGGCACCATCGAACTGATGGGCGGCACGCACAAGATCTACGGCGGCGTGCTCCTCGGCTACAAGTCCACCGCCAGCGGCACTTATCGCATCTCCGGCACGGGCTATCTCGACCTGACGTACGGTACCAGCGTTACCCGCGGCAGCGGCGCCAGCACCTTCATCATGGACGGCGGCAGCGTCGGCTTCGGCACCGGCAGCCGCATCGAGGCCAACGATGTTTACATCGGCATGGCCACTGGCAGCAATGCCTCGTTGTCGCTGGGAACCACCAACCGCATCGTCGCCAATTACCTCTACTTAGGCTTCAACGGCACGGGCACGCTCACCCAGAATACCGGCTCGGGATACGATGTAACCGTCGCGACGCAGCTTCGCCTCGGCGAGAATACAGGCTCGCGCGGCACCTATAACCTCGCCGGCGGCAAGCTCTCCGTGACCGGCCATCAATTCCTCGGGCTGTATGGCGACGGCATTGTGTACCAGACGGCCGGCACCAATGAGCTTTCCCAGAACCTGTGGCTGGGTTACTACGGCAGCGGCGGCGGGGTATATCGGCTCCACGGCGGCAATCTGAACTTCACCGCCACAGGCAAATATATCTACGTCGGCTACGGCGGCACCGGCCGCTTCGAATGGTACGGCGGAACCATAACTGCCCCCGGCGGCACCAAGCCCACAATGCAGTTCCCCACCGCCACCCACGCCGGCACCCTGGCCATGGGCTGGAGTTTCGACGTCGCCACCCTGGCCGCAGGCGGCTATCTGCCCGTGCCCGGACTCGACCAGTCCACCCTCGAAATCACCAACGGTGCCACGGCCACCCAGAACAGCGGCGACTGGAGCATATACCAGCTCCAGATAGGCGCTGCCGACGGCAACGGCATATACAACTTCAACGCCGGCACTGGCAACGTGACCTACAAGCTCTGGATCGGCAGAGGCACCGGCCGCACCGGTACCCTCAACATGCAGGGCGGCACCGCCACGGTGGCCACCTGCCGCATGGCCGACGATGCCAACTCCACCGGCATACTCAATCTCGCCAGCGGCTCGTTCACAGTCGGCAGCCCAGGAAGCATCACGACCGGCTCGGGCACCAGCCATCTGTATCTCGACGGCGGCAGCCTCAGCCTTCAGGCAACGACCAAAACCGTCGCCGTGAGCAACCTGACCGTCGGCCTGACGGCCGGCTCGCCCGTGTCGTATGAGTTCGGAACCGGCTACGCCATCAGTTCCACCACCCAGTACGTCGGCTTCGGCCGCAACGCCACCCTCATCCTCAGCGGCAACGCCACCGACACGACCTCCAGCATGGTCCTCGGTTCAACCGCGGGCACCGCCGGCACCATCAAACTGCGGGGCAGCAGCTCCCTGTCCGCTTCCAGCATCGCAAATGGGTCGGGAACGGGGCACGTCTATATCGACGGAGGTTCGCTGACCCTCACGGGCGGTAAGTCGCTCAACGTCACCACGCTGGCCGTGGGAATGGAGACCGGCGCTAATCCCTCCTGGACTATTGCCGACGGTTACAACGTCACGGCCGGCAGCGAATACGTCGGCAACGCCGTCAGCGCCAGCCTCCTCCAGACCGGCGGCACCAACATCGTCGGCTCGCTGACCATCGGCGGGCTATCTGGCGTAAGCGGGACTTTCACGATAACCGGCGGCTCGACCGGCGCGACGTCCGGCATCACCCTCGCCACAAATGCCGGCAGTATCGGCACGCTCAAACTCCGCGGCGGAACGCTCGCCGCGCCCGTCATCGCCCAGGGAAGCGGCATGGCCAACATCTACCTGGATGGCGGGGCGCTGAACGCCCCGGCCGGCGGGCTTCGGATTACAACTACCAACCTGTACGTAGGTGGTGAACTGACAGGCAATTATACGTTTGGGCCCGGGTATAACGTTACAACCGATGTCGAATACATCGGCTACGGTGCCAGTGGCTGGCTTATCCAGACCGCAGGCTCTCAGCACACCGCCGGAGCCATAAATCTGGCCTACGCCGGCAACGTTACAGGGACGCTGGCGCTCAACGGCGGTTCGCTTACGGTGGGCGCAATCACCAGCGGCGAGGGCACCTCGACCCTGAGCATCAACGACGGCACCCTGACTTTCCTGGGCGCCAAGTCTATCGCAGTCAAGAACTTCAATCTCGGCGACGCGGTCGGCTCGGATGCGCTCTTTGAATTGAATGATGTTGCCGACAGCCTCTCGGCGGTCAACCAGAACATAGGCTCGATGCGCAACGCGACCTTGCGCCAGTCGGCCGGGTTCAACTATCTCGGCACCGCTCTTAATCTCGGCGGCAAGACCGGAACCTCAGGCGCCTACGAGATTTCCGGCGGGCAACTAAGCGGGCCCCACGCGCAATTGAACATCGGCTCGCCAATGGGCGGAATGGGCCGCCTCCATATGTCCGGCAACTCCCTGGCCATCGTGGACGTCGTAACACTCCACAAAGGCACCTTCGAGCAAACCGACCAGGCCACCCTGTGCGTCAACCGGCTCGAAGGCTTCGGCGATCATCCGGTCTTCGGCGCAAATCTGACGCTCGGACATCTCGGCGGCGCTGGGTCGGCGTCGTATTCGGTCGGCACCGGCCAGAGCCTCAACGTAAGCCGCACCCTGACACTCGGCTACACGGCCAGCGCTGCCTTCACGCAGACCGGCGGCGAAGTAACCGTGGGCGATATGGTCATGGGCGAGAGGCTCGGCGCCAGCGCCTCATATGTGCTCGACGGCGGCAATCTCTTCGTGAACGGCGCCATAAGGCGCGGCGCGGGTTCCGCCCAGCTCACCGTCAATTCAGGCGACATCCAGTTCACCGGCGGCGCACCCGAGATATCCGTGACCACCTTGTCTGTCGGCAGGGGCGCATCGGGCAAGTTCACCCAGACGGGCGGCCTGGTAGAGGTCGAACGCAAGCTCGCCGTCGGCCAGCTGGGCGGCGATGGGCGATACGATATCGTCGGCGGCGTCGTCCGCGCGCCCGGTCCCGCAGCTTCCCTGATAGTGCGCGAGGACTCCTCATCCTCCGCTACTGTCGAGGGTTACGGTATTTTTGAAGTACCCGGCACGCTGACCAACAACGGGCGCATAGTGGCCAACGGCTACGGCTTCGATGGCAATGTTCTGGACCTCAGCCGCTTCTCTGCCGTCATCAATACCATCAACAACCCCTTCGAAAACGGCACGAACGGCTGGTTCGCCGTGAACCACGGCAAGCTGCTTCTGCCGCCGCTCAAGGTTACCAATCCCGGGCGCTACTACTGGGGCGAATCCCCCTCGGGCGGCAAGGACGACGCCGACATAGACCTGGTCAACAGCGTCCAGGTGACGTTCTCAAGCATAGACCAGCCCGGCAATCTGCTGATTTCGCTTCTTTCGCCCGACCGCGACGATGTGACCTTCCCGCGCGAGGCGAAGGTGGTGGGGTTGTGGGATTTCCGCTTCCAGACCGGCGAACCGAGCTTCTCGGCGGACCTGGCATTCCGCTACGACGATGCTCTGGCGGCGCGCCTCGGCATCGACGAGCATCTGCTGGAGCTCTACCACTGGTCGAACGGCGCGTGGGAGCGGATACCCGCCTCGATAGACGCCGAAAGGAACCTGATATTCGCCGGGGGGATAACGTCTTTCTCGCCCTTCGCGGTGGGAACGGCGATTCCTTCTCCGGCGGCGCTGCCCGCGGGCCTGATGCTGCTTACGGCCGTTCTGGCAACCAGGCGTGCGCGGCGGCGATGAGACGACGCCTGCGCCTCAACGCCGGGTTTCCTGCGCCGAACCGGAAGCCGCTCGGACCTCCGGCGAAATCCATGCTGCGATCGGCGGCGGCTGCTGGGGCGTCGTGGCCTGTATCTCGTCGAGGATATAGGCCAGGTCCTCCGGCCTGCGCGACAACTGGACCTGGAAGCACCGGCAATGCCGCGCCAGGTGCCCGGCGAGTTGCAGCGGCCGGCGCATCGGATGGATTTCCATGATCGGCCAGGCTCGCCGCAACTCCTCGTGCGCCGCTGCGACCGTCAGTTCGGCAACGTGCCTCTCGGAACGCCGGCCTGGCTGGCAGATTATCACGGCCGAACACGGAGCGGTTGCCGCCGATCTGTCGGGGCGCAGGCCCGTCAGGTCAACGCAGTCGGATTGCGCAACGATGGACCGCACCCCCGGCGCGGGCCGCACCGCCAGCTGCGCCCAGCCCGGCATCGCGAACATATCTACCGACTGATCCGACACGCGCATGGCCGTCCAGCGCTGACCGACTATGCGGTAGTCGGCGTCGGCCAGGCACGACAGTTCCGCGCCAAGGGCGAAGCTGCTCAATATGAGCACCCCCCAGCCGTCTCGGGTCGCCGACAGCGCCGGCAGCATGTGCAATCCCCGACAACGGAGAATCTGAGCCATCGGCCAGAGCACTGCGCTGTCCAGCAGGCGCGGGAAGTCGGCGTCTGCCCCGGGCAATATCCAGGCACGCCACTGGCTGCGCAGGAAGTTGATCTCGGCTATGCCCCAGTGTTCATCGACCAGCCAGAATCGTTCCTGTTCATGATACAGTTCCAGCCCGCAGTCCTCGCACGGCACGCTGCGGGCCGACGGAGACATATGGCGCATTACTTCCGGTTCGACATAGGGCCGGATAAGCCCCGTCGCGGCAAATCGCCCGCCGTGCGCCGGAGCAGAGAAACGCTCGAAGACATCCGTCAGATGCTCGCCGAGCCTCCCCACCGTACACGTGATCTGGCATGGCAGACCGTCGGGGGCGATATGAAGGACGGCTGCCGTATTGGCAGCCATTTGCGTCGGCTCAGTGGACACCACAGCGCTCCTGATGGCAACCCGGAAGTAGTATCGGGCGGAATGGCGAGTTGACTGCAAAAACAATGATGACGGGCCGGGCGGTCCGAAGGCGTCGGCCCGGCGACCGGCGCGGTACCGGTACCGTGGCAACCAACCTCGGTTCTGCGGAAATTCGTTGAAAACCTGAAGGAGTTTGCCCTCGGGCGTCGTATAGACAATTGCAGGGAGCGATGGATGGCCGGGCGGCCACGCCTTGTGCATATTGTGACAGAGTGTCGCCAGCTGCGGCGTGCCAAAATGTCGCAGCCGGTCCAAGCGGGCGGTGGTCGCGGCCATGGTTAAACGGAGCGGTTAGAAAAGATCAGGGCGTTTATCATGGCCGAGTGGTTACCAAGCCGTTAACTTTTCGGCGTGGTATGCGTCTTGCAGTACGGAGGGGTGGCTGAAGAACGCTTCCTGTTTCGCCAGCGACGGGGACTCGGGCGAAAACGAGGCACTCCTTTAGCCAGCCCGGCGCGTAAGGCTCTGGCATCCTGGGGTTTGCGCTGCTCTTTCGAACAGCGGCAGGGTGCAGCAGCGATACGGCATGGGCGAAACCGAATAAACTCGGACGTTCGCCTGTTGATAGAGGTACGGAAGGGAGGCTCGCATGTGTGTCATGATCGGACCTGAGTCGGCAAATCGTGTGAAGTCGGCGCGAATGTCTCGGGAACTGCGCGAGGAGGTCGAGCGCATTCTCGCGGACCGTTACGATTTCATCGATTCCGAGGAGTTCCGCCGCCGGAACATCGAGGCGGAACTGTTTACGGGCGATTGCGAGCCGGAGCTGCCTTCCACGTCGTGGTATCAGCCCACGGCCGACGATATCGCCGTGGATCTGACCCGCTCGCCGCATCTTATGAAGCCCGGCGAGGAGCGGCTGATGTTCCTGCGCTACAACTACTGCAAGCGGCGGCTGCGGCAGTTGCAGAAGCGGGTTAAAAAGAGCGGACTTACTCGCCGTCTGGCTGATGAAGCCATATTCTGGAAGCGTCGGTGCGATCACTACCGCGAATATCTGGTGCGCAGCAACCTGGCGCTGGTGCTGGCGATGGCGAAGCGCACGCGGCTGGGGCAGTGCGATTTTGCGGAAGTGGTCAGCGAAGGCAATATGGCGCTTCTGCGGGCCATAGATAAGTTCAACGTGGACAAAGGCTTCAAGTTCTCCACGTATGCCTGCCGCGCTATTCTCAAGGCCTTCAGCCGCACGTCGGTTAAGACCACCCGGCATCGGGCCCGCTTTCCGGTGGAGTTCGAGCCGGAGCTCGAGAAGAGCGACTGGGTCGATCGCCGCCGTGAGATAGTCGAGCAGGAGTGCATCGACGAGCTGAAGAACATCCTGCGCCGCAATCTGGCGGAACTCACCCCCACGGAGGAGACGGTTATTCGTCGGCGTTTCAACTGGGAGGAGCAGAACGAATCGCCGCTCACTCTGGAAGAGGTGGGCAAGATAATCGGCGTTACCAAGGAGCGCGTGCGCCAGATACAGAACAAAGCCCTGGCCAAGATACGACAGGTCATGGAAGAAGGAGTTCTGCGGACGCAGGTGTCGCGCGAGCTTCAGGGCACTGCCGAGCCGGCAAACTGATAACGCCCGCCGGCCGGGCAGCGCTGGCGACGGTCCTGAGCGGCGGAACAGACTCGGGGCGCATACACACACGGGGCGCGGCTCTGACGCCCCGTGTTCTTTTTGCGCCGGGCCTGCCCTGTGGGTGACAGCCTGCGCTCTGGTGCTTACTATTGCGGCATGGATCCAGGAAAACTCACCATACGCGCATTTCAGAAGCACATATCCGAACGGTACGAGAAAGTGGACCGGAAGCGCGGCACGCCCAAGACTTTCCTGTGGTTCATGGAGGAGGTCGGGGAGCTGGCTTCCGCGCTCAACGGAAAGGCCGGAACCGACCCCAAAGAGGAGTTCGCCGACGTCGTGGCATGGCTGTGCACGCTGGCCAACATAAACGACGTTGACCTGGCACAAGCCGTAGCGGAAAAGTACCTCGGAAAACATCGTCCGACCGGCCACAAGTGAGAGCCGGCAAGCCGGCGGTCCGATCGGCAACACGGCACGCCGCCACGGAGAGCACATGAGGGTGATACTGGCCAGACCACGGGGCTTCTGCGCGGGGGTCAACATGGCCATCGCGTGCGTGGAGCGCGTGCTTCAGGAAGCGGGAGCGCCGGTTTACGTTTATCACGAGATAGTTCACAACCGGCACGTGGTGGAGGATTTTGCCCGGCGGGGCGTGAGATTCGTCAACGACGTGGGAGAGGTGCCCGAGGGCGCGGTGATCATCTACAGCGCGCACGGCGTATCGCCGGAGGTGCGCCGCCAGACGCGCCTGCGCCGGCTCATCGAGATAGACGCCACATGCCCGCTGGTCACGAAAGTGCATCTGGAGGTGTTGCGGTTCGTGCGCCAGGGGCGGAGGGTCATCTTCATCGGCCATCGCCGGCACGACGAGGCCGTGGGCACGGTGGGCGAGGCTCCGTCGTCGATCATGGTGGTGGAGAGCGTGGAGGACGTGGCCGCCCTGGATCTGCCGCCTGATGAGCCGCTGGCATACGTTACGCAGACGACGCTGAGCGTTGCCGATACCGCGCGCATCGTGGAAGCGCTCAAAGCCCGCTGGCCGGGCATACGCGGTCCGGCGAAAGAGGACATATGCTACGCCACGACCAACCGTCAGCAGGCGGTGGCGACGTTGTGCCGCGAGGCGGATCTGGTGCTGGTCATAGGCAGCCGCAACAGTTCCAACTCGCGGCGTCTGGTGGAGACGGCCGTCGCCTGCGGCAGGCCGGCGTATCTGATAGACGACGCCTCCGAGCTGCGCGACGACTGGTTCGCGGGCGCGCGGGCGGTGCTGGTGACGGCGGGGGCGTCGGCGCCCGAGCGGCTGGTGCAGGCGCTTCTGCAATCGCTGGCGGAGCGGTTCGGCGGCGTAGTCGAAGAACGGACGGTAGCGCAGGAGGACGTATCGTTCGCTCTGCCGCAGTCACTCACATCGCTTCAGGTGCGGCGCGCGTCGTCCGATAGCGCATAATGTCGCCGCCGGCACGGAGACAACCCGATATGCCCAGACAACTGATACACGGAGTAGTGGTCAAGCGGCTCACGATGCACTGCGATGAGCGCGGGCGTCTTATGGAGATGGTCCGCGCCGACGACCGCGATCTTCAGAACCTGAAGTTCGGGCAGGTGTACATGACCACGGCCTATCCGGGCGTCACCAAGGCGTGGCACTATCACCGGAAACAGACCGACCATTTCGTGTGCATAAAGGGCATGATGAAGGTCGTGCTGTATGACGCCCGCGAGAACTCGCCCACGAAGGGGCAGATAAACGAGTTCTTCATCGGCGAACACGCGCCGCTGCTGATAGAAATACCCCCCGAGGTGTATCACGGGTTCAAGTGCATCAGCCCCGAGGAAGCGATAGTCGTGAACTTCACGACGGAGTGCTACGACTACGCCAATCCGGACGAGTACCGCGCGCCCCCGCACGGCGGACCGGTCCCCTACGACTGGAGCCGCAAGGACGGGTAGCGGGGCGGGGCGTATCTGATCGGGCCGCATCCAGCCGTTCATGAGCAGCCCGGTTTTGCGGGCCGAGCCGAGCGGCAGAAGCAGCGCATTGCGCCGAGCGTTCGTGAGGTCGATTTTCGCCAGCGTTTGGCCTCTGGAGTTGCGCACCCGCATCCGGTCGGCATCGTGCGTGCCGTCGGGAAACTCAGCAGTGGAGTTGGTGTTGTTGCTGGAGCTCAACATGGCCACGCGGAACGCCTCGGCATTCTTGTGATGCGCGGCGCTGAGCATGAATGCGCGGCTGAAAGTAACCGTCGTACGGAGCACGGCCCGCGGAAAAGACCGGCCGCCACACGCAGCGATTCGACTTCGTGGCAGACTGATTTGACATGCATCCGCCCCGTCGCCGCCAGGCCGCCGTGGCAACCACAGGCATGCGGCCGTCGCCGGGGCGAGCTGATGAGCGGTCGAGATGCCGCCCGGCGCGTCCGGCCGGCGCGCAGTTTCACGTGCGCCCGCTGCGCAGCACGCCGTCGCGCAGCAGCAGCGTGCGGTCGGCCTCGGCGGCGATGCCGGCATCGTGAGTTACCATCACTATGGTCTGCCCGCGCTGGCGGTGGAGTTTCTGAAGAAGGTCCATTATCTGCCGGCCGGTGGCGGCGTCGAGGTTGCCGGTGGGCTCGTCGGCGAAAAGCACGCGGGGCGAGTTCATCAGCGCGCGGGCGATGGCCACCCTCTGCCGCTCGCCGCCCGACAGTTCATTGGGGCGGTGTTTCAGCCGGTGCGACAGACCCAGTTCCCCGAGGATTTCCATGGCGCGGCGGCGCAGATCGGACCGGTGCCGGACATACGCCGGCCAGGAATGCTTCACCATCGCCGGCAGAAGAGTGTTTTCAAGCACATTGAGTTCCGGCAGGAGGTGATAGAACTGAAAGACGAAGCCGAAGTGCACGTTGCGCAGGCTGCTGCGGGCCGAGGGCGACAGGGCGAGCATGTTCTGTCCGTCGTACTCGATGGTGCCCGCATCGGGCACATCCAGCGCCCCCAGCAGATGAAGCAGGGTGCTCTTGCCCGAGCCGGAGCGGCCTTCTATGGCCACGAACTCGCCGGCGCGGACGCTCACGTCCACATGCCGCAGCACCTCGATGACGCTGTCGCCCATGCGGAAACTCTTGCGCAGACCCGTCGTGCGCAGCAGCACCGGCCGGGCGGATGCGTCTTCGCGGCTGTTGGCTTCGGCGGACATCGCAGTGTTGATCCTCAAGCAGCGCCCGCTACTCCCAGCGCAGAGCCTCCACCGGGTGCAGCATCGCGGCGCGTATGGCCGGCACCAGGGCTCCGGCCACCGACGCCACGACGCCCACGACCATGATCCACAGCGTCTCGCGCGGAATGAGTTCGTTGGGGATGGTGTCGAACAGATACGTTTCGGGGTTCCATACCACCACGCCGAAGCGCCCCAGCCAGTCGTGCAGTTCGTTGATGTTGTGCACGATCAGGAACGCCAGTCCCAGCCCCATGAGCACGCCGATAATGCCGATGGCTGCGCCGTATCCGAGGAATATGGCGGCCACACCCTGCGAACTGGCCCCGACGCTCTTGATGATGCCTATGTCGCGCGTCTTCTCCACGACGATCATGTAGAAGATGCAGAAGATCAGAAACACCGCCACGATGCTTATCAGTCCGAAAAGAATCGTCAGCAATCCCTTCTCGCGTTCGACGGCGCCGATGAAGGCGGCATGAACCTGTTCCCACGTCTGCACCCTGTACGGGAAGAACCCGTCGAGCTGCTGTTCGTAGAAGGCGAGTTCGGCCCGGGCGCTTTCGTATTCCTTTGCGCTCAGAGCGTCTTTGTTCTGAAGCCGGCGGCGTGCCCGTTCGAGGCCCTCGCGGTATTTTTCATAGGCGGCCCGGCTGAGCATGCCGCTTTCGAAGGCCACGGCATCCACCGTCTGCTGTATTCTGTCGCGGGCTCTGGCCGGATCGACCCCCGGCTTGAGGGCTATCTGTATGTCGCTGGTGCGGCGCGGTCTGCCGTCCTGTCCGTCCATCAGCAGCAGCGACTGGAGAACGTCGAACGCCACGTACACGGTGTTGGCGTCGTAGATGTGCACGCGCGTGCGGCTGTCGTCGATGATCCAGAAGAACTCGCGCGCGCGGTCGGCCACGGGGTTTACCGCCGAACTGTCGGGCGCCACCGGCAGCACCGTCAGATCGACGAACGCCGAATACATGTAGTGCGGACGGTTTATCTGCCCGCTTTTGTCCTTGCGCAGGCCGATGACCCCCGTGCCCACGATCATGCCCTTCCACGTGCGCACGTCGCGCGTCCCGCGGTAGCCCGGGGGCGCGATATACGGCTCATCGGGCCAGAGGTCGAAAGTCAGAGGCTTCGTCCTGTCGGTGCGATACAGCGACTCCATGAAGCCGTTGACCTGTCCGATGTCGGGCGGATAACCCACCACCTCCACGCCCTTGCGTATCTGGTTGCTGATGTTGACCAGCCCGAAGGTGCGGATGACGGGCGCGGCGGCCTTGACCTCGGGCAGCGCGCGGATGCGCTGAAGCATCTGCTCGTAGTGGGAGAACCCGGCCAGCGAACGGCTGGAGATCACCACATCGCCGCCCAGCCGGTGGAACGAAGCCCGGAACATCCTCAGCCATCCGCCCATGACGCTGATGACCACCAGCACCATGGTCGTGCACAGCGTCACCGCCGCCAGCGACACCCAGGCGATGCGCCGTTTGCGCAGATATCTGAGGATGAGCACCAGTTTGTACATCGGTGCGTTCCGCCAGCGCCCGCCGCGGCGCGATTCAGGCCCCGGGCTCCTGCGCGCCGCCGGGCGGGGCGGCGGATTCAGGCGGTTTCATCAGCGGGAACAGTATCACATCGCGTATGCTCTCGGCGCCGGTGAACATCATCACCAGCCGGTCGATGCCCAGCCCCATCCCGCCCGCCGGCGGCATGCCGTATTTCAGCGCGGTGAGGAAATCCTCGTCGGTCTTCTGTTTTTCATCCTCCTGCCCCACCTGGTGGGCGAAATGGCGCGCCTGCACGTCGGGATCGTTCAGCTCGGTATAGCCCGGGCTTATCTCCTGCCCGTTGATGGCCAGCTCATACACGTCGGCAAACTCCGGATTGTCGGGATTCTCGCGGGCCAGCGGTATGAGCACGCTGGGCAGGTGCGTCACGAAACACGGGTCGATGAGCGCCGGCTGCACGAGTTTTTCGTGCACCTCGGCCAGCTGTTCGTGCGGCGTCATATGCAGCACGGCGTCGCGGGCGCCGCGGGCTTTGAGCTGCTGCCACACGTGCGGGGCGGCTTCCTGCACAGGCCGGCCGTCGAATCGCCAGCCGGTGCGCTGCTCGACCAGGTCCACCAGGCGCACGCGCGGCCAGGGCGGAGTGAGGTTGATGGCGCGCGTCACCCTGCCTTCGGCGTTGCGGTGTTCGATTATGAGCGTGCCGAACACGCTGCGGGCGACGTGGCAGATGAGGTCCTCCACCAGAGCGGCCATGGTCTGCCAGTCGCCGAAGGCCTCGTAGGCCTCGAGCATGGTGAACTCGGGATTGTGGCGCGGGCTTATGCCCTCGTTGCGGAAGTTGCGGTTGAGCTCGAAGACTTTTGTGAATCCGCCCACCAGAAGCCGCTTGAGATACAGCTCCGGCGCGATGCGCAGATACAGGGGGATGTTCAGCGCGTTGTGGTGCGTTACGAAGGGTCTGGCCGCCGCCCCGCCGGCGATGGGCTGCATCATGGGCGTTTCCACCTCGAGAAAGCCGCGCTGGCGCATGAACTGGCGTATCTCCTCCACGATGCGTATGCGCAGACGCGCCAGGCGCATGACCTGCGGATTGGCCCACAGGTCCACGTACCGCTGACGATAGCGCAGCTCGACATCGGCCAGTCCCTCCCACTTGGCCGGCGGGGGAAGAAGCGCCTTGGCGGCGATGGCCAGGGACCGCGCCCAGATGGTGATCTCGCCCTTGTTGGTGGCGCCCAGCGGACCTTCGACCACCAGCAGATCTCCCAGGTCCAGCAGGGAGCGCACCTGCCAGTCGCGGTCGCTCAGACGCTTGCGGTCCAGCGCCACCTGAAGGTCGCCGCTCTCGTCGCGCAACGTGAGAAACGACAGCTTGCCCATGTCGCGCTTGAGCATTATGCGTCCGGCGGCCTTCACCACCGGCCCGCCGTCGTGGCCCATCTCCGGACGGTAAGCCGCCTTTATGGAGGCCAGCGCGCCGATGCCGTCGCACCGGTGACCGTAAGGGTCGATGCCCAGTTCGCGCAGCCGGCGCGCCTTGCTGCGGCGTTCCTGCTCATAAGGACTCATTTTCTCGTCCATGATGTGCCGACGATGATAAGACGCACGGGGCGATTTGCAATTTGCCGGCGGCAACCGCACCGCCGCGGGAAACGGTTTTCGGACGCCTCGTCGTCGGCACGACGCGACCGGCGGAAAGGTTCGTCCGCGGCGCGCGGCGACGACGGAAAGCAGGAATGTCCCCCTTACGGTTTGCCGCTATGCCGCGGCGCTTTCGCTGATGCGGCCTTCGGCGTCCACCTGCTCGAAGCGCACGGCCACCTTGCGCGATACGCCGTGCTCCTGCATGGTTATGCCGTAGAGCACGTCGGCTATCTGCATGGTGCGTTTGGAGTGCGTGATGATGACGAACTGCGAATGGTCGAGGAATTCCTGCACCAGCAGGTTGAAGCGCTGATTGTTGGCCTCGTCCATCGCCGCATCGACCTCGTCCAGCAGACAGAAAGGCGACGGGCGGCTCTTGAATATCGACATGAGCAGGGCGATGCAGGTCATGGTGCGTTCGCCGCCGGACAGCTGGCTGATGGAACAGGGCTGTTTGCCCGGGGGTTTGGCGATGATCTCTATGCCCGCCTCGAGGACGTCGTATTTCTTCAGGCCCGCGGGCATGGTCTCGGGAGCGGCTGCGGGGTCCTGCGTCTGGGCGCCCGCGGGCGCGGCGGGCGGGGCCAGTTCGGTCTCCAGACATATGTCGGCGTTGCCGCCGCCGAAGAGCTTGCGGAACATGCCCTGGAAATGCTGCCGCACGGCGGCAAGGGTTTTCTCGAAGCGCAGCGCGCTGTCGCGGTTGATCTGATCGATGAGTTCCTCGAGCTGTTTTTTCGACTGCTTCAGGTCGCCAAGCTGCACCTCCAGGAACGACGCGCGCTTTTCCAGCTCGTCCTGTTCGGCGATGGCTTCGAGGTTTACGTTGCCCAGACGGTGAATCTTCTCCTTCAGCTGGCGTATTTCCTCGGCGACGGCGTTCCAGTCGGTTTCCGCGGGCTGATATCCCCCCTGCTGCTCCAGCTGCTGCCAGCGGGAGGGCAGGTCCAGCTGGAGTTCGTCCATGGTGCGCTGCACCAGCGTCTCGCGGCGCACGCGGATTTCGCCGATGCGCATCTGAACCTGGTGCAGGTCCTGCTCCAGCCGGGCGCGCGCGGCGGACGTTTCGGCGGCGCGATGCGCCAGGTCCGCAGCAGCGCGGTCGGCGGCGGTTATCTCCTGTTCCAGCGCGGCGATGCCGGCGGCCAGCTGCTCCTGGCGCTGCCGGTGAGCGGCCTCCTGCTGCTGCGCGTGGTGCAGTTCGGCTTCCGCCTGCTGCTGCCGTGCGAGAGTTTCGGCCGCAGCGCGGTCCACGCGTTCGATCTGCCGGGCGATTTCGCCGCACAGGCCGCGCAGGCGCTCGACCGTCTGCCGGCTGGCGAGCTGTTTCTCCTGCACCTGGCCGTGGCGCACGCGCAGCGCGGTCAGCGCCTCGCCGCACTGGCGCAGGGCCTCCTGGGCGGTCTGCTGCTCGGCCGAGAGGCGCTGGCCTTCGGCAGCCAGCGCGGCGCTGTGGGCCTCGACGGCCGAGCGCTGCGAAAGCAGTTCGCTTTCCTCGGCGCCGATGCGGTCGATCTGCGCCGCCAGAGCCTCCATTTCGCGCTCGATGACGGCGGTCTCGCGCGCCAGGGCCGCGCGGCGGTCGCCGTTCTGACTCAGGCGGCTTTCCAGCTCCACGCGGCGCGTGCTGACCTGATACATCTCCCCGCGCAGCGCCTCCTGCTGCTGCTGGAGGGCGCGCGCTTCGGCGGTGGCGGTTTCAAGCTCGCCGGCGAGGTCGCTTATGCGCCGGTCCACCTCGGCTATCTGCATGGCCAGCGCTTCCAGTTCGGACCTTCGCGAAATGATGCCCGTGCATTCCGCCAGGGCGCCGGCGCGGATGGTTCCGTCGGCCTCGACGAGTTCGCAGCTTCCGGTGACATAGCGCCAGCCGGGCGGCCCGCAGCGGTGCAGCTGGAGGGCGTCATCGAGCGTATCCACAACCGCCGTGCGCCCCAGCAGATGGCGCACCACCGGCGCGTGCTCCGGCTGGCAGCGCACCAGATCGGCGGCGATGCGCACCAGATGCGGATGCCTGTTCCAGTCGTATGAAGCCGACGCGTCGGCGTCCGTCAGGCTGTCGCAGCAGATGATGCTTATGCGTCCGGGCAGTTCGGCCAGTTCGTCGGCGGCGGCGGCGACCTGTGCGGCGGCATCGGCCAGAAGCATCTGATCGCGCCCGTCGAGCGCCGCTTCGATGACGGCGGCGTGTTCCACATCGACGCGAATGAAGTCGGCCACCAGCCCCCGTATGAAGGACAAACCGTTCTCGCGCCGCGCCAGCGCTGCCTTCACGCCCTCGCTGACGCCCTCGCGGCGGGCTTCCAGGTCCGACAGGAGTTTCTGTCGCGACAGGAGCCCGGAGCGGTGTTCGCGCGCGGCGGCCAGATGATCGCCCACCGTGGCGATGCGGCGATCGAGAACAGCGGCCTGCCCGGCGGCCTGCTCGAGACGTGCGCCCAGCGATTCGAGTTCGCGGGCGGCAGCGCTGATGCCCTGCTGAAGCTCCCCGCAAGCCGCCTCCAGCGCCTGCGTTTCGCCGGCTATGGCGCGGCGGCGCTCGTCGAGCCGCTGCTGCTGCGCGACGGCGCTGTTGCGCTCGATGCCGATCGCCGCCAGACGGTTGTTTATGGCCGCTGCGCGGCGCATGTTTTCCAGAGCCGCCGACTTCTGCTGTTCGAGTTCGCGGGCCAGTTCGTTGAGACGATGCTGGGTGCGACGGTATTCCTCCTGCTTCTGCTGAATGCCCGCGGCGCATTCTTCAAGCACGGCGGTGAGCTGCTCGAGCTGGCGCTGCTCGGCGGCGAGCTGCTGTTCCGATTGTGCGGCCCTGTTCTGAAGGTCGGCGCGGTCGGCGTCGAAAGAGCGAATCTGTTCCTGAGCCTGCTGAATCTCGCGGCGGGCATGGTCCTGGCGCTGGCGAGCCGATTCAGCCGCCGCCCGGGCCGTCACGGCCTCGTGTTCCATTTTCTGCCTGTTGCGCGAGAGCTCTTCGAGGCGCTGGCGTGTGGCGTCCAGTTCCATCTGCGCTTCGGCGAGTTGCGCGGCGACGGCTTCGACCTGTGCGGAAAGCCGGGCTTCCTCGGCAACATGCCCGTCGAGTTGCGTCTGGAGGGTGTAGTACTCCTGAAGAGCGTAATTCAGCCGCAGTTCGCGCAGGCGCTGCGAATGCTCCTGAAAGGTGCGCGCCCGGCCGGCCTGTATGCGCACGCTGCGCAGGCGTTTATCGACCTCGTCGGCTATGTCGGCCAGACGCAGAAGATTCTGATCGACGCGCTCGAGTTTGCGGATGGCCTCCCTGCGGCGGGCCTTGAACTTGCTGATGCCGGCGGCTTCCTCGAAGATGGCGCGGCGCTCCTGCGGGTCTGCCTGGAGAAGCAGGTCCACGCGTCCCTGCTCAATGATGCTGTAGGCATCCACGCCCACGCCGGTGTCGTAGAACAGTTCGCGGATGTCCTTCAGACGACACTGGGTGTTGTTGATCTCATACTGGCAGGTGCCGTCGCGGAAGAGACGGCGGGTAACGGCCACCTCGTCGGCGTCGTAGTTCAGAACCCGTTTTCCGGCGGCGTCTTTCGGGTTGTCGAAGACGAGCGTAACCTCAGCCATATTCGAGGGCTTACGCGTTGCCGAGCCGTTGAATATGACGTCGGTCATGGCTTCGCCGCGCAGGCTTTTGGCCGACTGTTCCCCGAGCACCCAGCGAACGCTGTCAACGACGTTGGATTTGCCGCAGCCGTTGGGACCCACAATGGCAGTTATGGGCGACTCGAAGGTGAACTCCGTGCGGTCGGCGAAGCTCTTAAAACCATGAATAACAAGCCTCTTAAGGCGCATGCGCGGTCCTCCGTGACCGTTTGAATCAAGCCGGGGCGCCTGCCCGATCGGTCATCATACATTATTTATCGGGCGCCGCTTCCCTGCGGCTTGGGCTAATCTTTTACTGGCGCGACGATTTGCCTGCAACATCCGGCGACAACTTATCTTCCGGCGATGGCGCCAGCGGTTTGCCCTCCGGCTCGACTTCGACGATGGATGGGGCCTGCTCCACCGCCTCGCGGAGCGAAGGGGCGTCCTGAAGGATGAAGCGATGCGGGATGTGTCCGCCCTCGGACAGCAGATGGAGTATGCCCACCAGGTCGGAATAACACATGGAGAAACCGTCGTCCGTGCCGCCGCCCAGACGATAGAGCATTTCGGTCAGGTCCGGAGGCATGCGCAGGCGTATTCCGCCGGGCACGTCGTCGCTGGTGCGGTCGAACAGCACGATATTGCGTCCGTCGTTGTGGGTGGAGATGGTGAACTTGTCGTCCATCGCCGCGAACATGATGGGCAGGTTGAGAGGCGCGTCGGGCCCGAAGACGGCGATGCGCGGCGTGCCGGTGCGCGTGGCATAGACCAGCGGCGGTCCCTGGCAGAAAACCCGGTCGAGTATGAACAAGCCGCGCACCTCGCGCGAACGGATGAGGTGCCAGCCCCGTTCGGCAAGCACATGATAAGCCGCTATTCTGACCAGGGCATTGTCCGACGACAGCAACTCCGAAAGCATGCGGGAGATACGCACCGATTCGGGAATAAATCCCAGCGTGCGCACGGCAGCCAGACGAAACGGATGCCCCTCCGTTCGGGCCATATCCAGCAGGGCCTGCTCGGCCGGGGCATCGCCGATGCATGCGCCGGCGCGCGCGGCCGCGTAGGCGATTTCAGGCTCGCGGTGGGCGTAAAGGGGACGGATGATGTCCAGGCATTCGTCGCCTATGGCTTCCCAGCACCAGGAGATGTCCGCGAGGGGCGCGTCGGGCTTCTGGGCTTCCTTGACGAGTTGCTTCGCTTTGATGGCGCCAACTCCGGGCGCGGCATTGAGATACAGATGCGTGCAGATGTTCATGAAGTGTTCCCAGTCGCCATTGAACTTCAGCGGCACCAGAACATACACGACGCCCTCATCCTGCGCCCGGGCAACGCCTTTTTCGCCGAAACGATGGTTTATGCGGGCCTCGATGGCGCGCGAAGTGCTGAGCTGAGGCTGACGGATGCGAAGCCATATGGGGCGGTCCTGCATGACGATACCGCCGTTCATCACCACGCCCGTGCGCAGGCTGGCGCGGGCGGCGGAGCTCCTGGCACCGCCGGCAACGAAGGCCGGATTCACAAACACGGGCCCTCTGGCTTTGGCGTAAACGTTTATTCCGCCGCGGGGATGCACCGGGTCAACGCCGTTTATCTTCAGGTCCGTCTGATACAGCATCCCGCGGGCGAGGCTGCTGGTCTGGCTGCCGGTGCATGCCTGGACCAGCACGTCGATGCGCTGGCCGCGGCGCGCCCCCACCGGCAGGAAACCGAACACTTCGACGATGGCTACGCGAGGGTCCTGTAAGACCATTTCGGGCTTGAGGTTGCGCAAATAAGGGTCCTGCGAGCCGAACCCATGCCGGACCATCTCTTCGATCATGTAGTTGCGCACGGCCAGCGGGGCGCCGGTGTTGTTGCCGGTCCGGGCAAGCCCCACAACCAGCCCGTATGCGGACACCGGATAGGGAGTTTTGTTGTCAACGTCGGCGACCTCGTAGATGGTGCCCTTCATGAACTCCGGCAGGTTGGTTTTCGGGGGCAGCGGGGCATAGCGCTGCGGGCGCGCGGGTTTGGCATCCTCTTTTTCTCTGGCGGATTTGGCCGTATCGAAGCAGCCGCCGAGCACCATGGCCAGAAGAAACGTGACGGCCAGAGCCACCCGGGCTTCCTGGGGCATGCGCCGGTTGCGGCCAGATGTTGATGCGATCGCCATTGCTGCGACTCCTGGTGACATATACCTGCGGCGTTTCCGAACCGAGGCGATTTTCTATTGCGCTGCCGGCGGCTGCTGTTGGGGTTGTGTCCGGCGGCGGCATGCCGGACCGGGCTTGCCCTGGACGATCAGTCATCATTTTCGGGCGCGGTTCCGGATTGTTCGTTGAACAGACTGCGCTGGCCGGGCACATCGTGGCGCCGGCTTTCCATGACTGCCCGGGCCTCTTTCATCAGTTCATCGAGGGTTTTGAACTGCTTATAGACGCTGGCGAAGCGCACATAAGCGACCTCATCGAGTTTGCGCAGGCGCTGCATGACCAGTTGGCCTATTACCGCGCTGGGAACTTCCTTTTCGTACTTGCGATGGAGTTCGTCCTCGACCTCATCGACGAGGCGCTGGAGGTCTTCCTCGCTGACCGGCCTCTTGTAGCAGGCCCGCTCCAGGCCGGTCAGCACCTTGTTGCGTTCGAAGGGCATGCGCGAGCCGTCTTTCTTGATGACGGTCAGGCGGAAGTTGCGCTCGACGCGCTCGTAGGTTGTGAAGCGCTTGTTGCACGCGGAGCAGATGCGCCGGCGGCGAATTGCCCGCCCGCCCTCGCACGCCCGCGAGTCCACAACCTTCAAAGACTGCCTCCCGGCACCGCAGTACGGGCACAGCATCCGCGGTCATGTTATCCTCAGCCCGGCGGCAACGCAAAACCGCGCCGGCGGCGTCTTCAACAGGGCACGGCGGACCACGCGGAGGGCGCTACTCCGCGGCGAAGTGCTGCCATTTCTCATCGATCTTCGCGGCGGCAGCATCGCCGGCGTGCACCACCACCCGATAGCGAAAAGTAACCGGCTTGCCCTTCTCGATAGTGAGATTGCCGGCGCCTTTCGGTTTCTTCGGGTCGAAATCGTGCAGGCCGAATATGTTGGCCGTCATCAGCCCGTACGCGCGCACGTGCCACGTGGCCGGGTGGCGCGGATTGGAAGGATGATCGAGTATGGCTATGCCGAACGGTTTGCCGTCGATGACGCCCGATTGATCGCACCATTTCGCGGGCTTTCCCCAGCACGCTTTTTCGCCGGTGGCGCCGGCGGAATTGGTGATGGCGGGGTTCTTCGAAATCTCTTTGGCCATGCGCACCGAGCACAGACCCGCTTCCTTGGTGTCGCCGAACGTGACGGGTTTATCGAGCGGCTCGAAGACGAGTTTGAAGTCGATGGCCCGCGCGCCATCGGGATAGACGATGAACCGCATGGTTCTGGTTTCGCGGAGGATCGGCTCGGAGGTTTTGTCTTCCCACTGGAGTTCCTGAACGATGGTGTCGCCGGCGAGACTGACGAAGCGGATGTGGCGCTGGCGGGGCGGGGGTTTGGCGTTGAGCGACCAGTGGTCGGCGCCGTTGACGTCGCCGTGGGCCACCCACAGCGAGCGATGGTGGGGATGGTCGCCGCCGGCGGTGGCCTGGTCGCTGGTGAGGGGCGTGCCGTCGGCCGCGAGCACGGGATAGAAGAACGGGCGCACATAAGGCCGGCCCATGCCGTCGGCGAAGTAGTAGGTTGTGAAGTGTTTTCCGCCGATTTCCACGCGGACGGTGGCTTTTTCCTCGATGAGCCTGACCATTGATGCTTCGTCTCCGCAGGCGCCTGCCGCGAAAAGTGCCGTTGACAGAAGGATGATGAGCAATCGCCTCGACATGGCAGCAGTTGTTATACTGCGCATATGCCGCAGAATCACGTCCACGCGGCCGATCCGGTGGCCCTTCAGTACGAACGCTGGCCGTACCCCGGCCCGGTGCAGGACCTCTCAGCCGCGCCGTTCGATTCGCCGCACATGCGTTTCAAGGATGTGGAGCGGCTGTACTGGCTGTACTGGCCCGACCGCGAGCGGCGCGATGATCTGGACATACTGGTAGCCGGGTGCGGCACGGTGGCCGCAGCGGCGCTGGCGTATCTGTATCCGCGGAGCCGGGTGGTGGGCATCGACGTCAGCGCCGCGTCGCTGGAAAACGAACAGCGCCTGCGCGAGCGTCACGGGCTGTCCAACCTCGCGCTGCATCATTGCCGCGTCGAGGATGCGGCGTCGCTGGGACTGACGTTCGATTACATCAACTGCCAGGGCGTGCTGCACCATCTGGCCGACCCTGTCGCGGGTCTGCGCGCGCTGGGGCGCGTGCTGCGCACCGACGGGGTGATATCCATCATGGTTTACGGGCGCTACGGACGCGCCCCTGTGTATATGTTTCAGGAGTTCTTCCGCATGCTGGGGCTGGGACAGCAGTCCGACGACGTGCGGATGGTGAAGGAGGCGCTGTCTTTTCTGGGGCCGCGCCATGTTCTGCGGCGGTATCTGGAGCTGGCCACCGACCTGCACAACGACGAAGGGCTGGTGGACACATTCCTGCATGCCCGCGACCGGCCGTTTTCGGTGAGCGAATGTCTGCGGCTGGTGGAGGATGCGGGGCTGGTTTTCGGCGGGTGGGAAGAGAACATCCTGTATCATCCGGATGCGCAGATGGCGGCGGGTTCGGCGCTGCGCGCGCGGATCGAGGCGCTGCCGCCGCGGCAGATGTGGCAGGCGATGGAGCTGTTCCGCGGCAACATAGGCGGGCACTGGTTTTTCGCCTGTCGGCCGGAGCGCCCCGCGGCAAGCTACACGGTGCAGTTCGACGACGATGCGTTTCTGGATTACGTGCCGGTGCCGCGATTGAGCGAGGCGCGCACAACCGCGGATGGCCGGGCGGTTGTCCGTCGCGATCCCTTTCCGGCGCTTACGCTGGGGCAGCGGCAGTCGGCCATTTTCCGGGAGATAGACGGGCAGCGCACGATACGCCAGTGCATCGCGCGCAGCGGCGAATGGTCGTCCGAAGCAGTGTCGCTGGCGCGGCGGATGTTCGCGACGCTGTGGCGGACGGGCTACATGCTTTTCAGGTTCGGACGGGCGGGCACATGACATTCCTGATCATCACGATGGCAGCGGCGTTGGCGGCGGGCGCGGGCGCCGGCACGACTGGTCCGGCCAACGGGGGTTTCGAGGAAGGCACGGCGGACCTGCCGGGCTGGCGCTTCTGGTCGCGCAGCGGCGAGGGCAGCGCCGAGCCTTCGACCGACGCCCACGGCGGGAAGCGCGCGGCGCGCATACGCCATTCCGGCGAACTGGACTGGGCGTTCACAAACAGCGCCCGAATAGCCGTGCGCCCCGGACAGACCGTGCGGGCAAGCGCATGGGTCAAGGGCAGCGGCGGAGTCGAACTGGCGGTGGTCGCGTTTGCGGGCGACAAGCGCATCACGTGGAGCGCGGGCGCCGACAGCACCCGCGCCGGCACTCGGTGGGTGGAACTGCGCGCCGCGGCGCTGGTTCCGGACGGCTGCGACAACGTGCAGCTGCGCTTCGTCGGACGGGGCGATGCCGATGTGCTGCTGGACGACCTGAGGATAGAGGAAATAGCGGCCGCCACCCGGCCGGCAAAACCCGCCGTGAAAGGCTATGCCGAACAGCGCGTGAGCGAGAACCTCGACCGCGGGCTGGTGGTGCTGCCGACGACGGCGGCGGGAGCGAAGGCGCATTACCTCAGCTGGCGGCTGCTGGATGGCGATCCGTCCGACGCCGCCTTTCACGTTTACCGCACCAGCGGCGGGCGGACCGAACGCCTGACCGCGCAGGCGATAACCGCCACCACCGATTTCGTCGATAAAGGGGCACCGGCCCAAGTGCGGTATTTCGTGAGACGCGTTGCCGGCGGCGTCGAGGGCGAGGCGTGCCGGCCGGTCGCCCCCGCCACGCAGCCCTGGTTGTCGGTGAAGTTCAGGGGGGACTACGAGATACACAAACTGGCTATCGCCGACCTGGACGGCGATGGGCGGCTGGATTACGTGATCCAGCAGCCGCGCGTGAACGTGGACCCGTACGGGCCGTACTGGAAGAAATCGCCGGGCACCTACAAGCTGGAAGCCTACAGCCACGACGGCGAGTTTTTATGGTCTTTCGATCGCGGCTGGTCCATAGAGCAGGGAGTGTGGTATGCGCCGTACGTGGTGTACGACCTCGACGGCGACGGACGGGCGGAGGTGGCGCTGAAGGCCGGCGAAGGCGATCCGCGCGATGCCGACGGGCGCGTGCAGGCGGGGCCGGAATATCTGCTTATCCTGGACGGCCGGACCGGCGCTGTCAGGGCCCGCGCCGACTGGCCCGATCGCACGAGGTTCCCGGACTACAACTACTGGTGCCGCAATCAGCTGGGAATAGCGTATCTCGACGGCAAAACGCCGTGTCTGATAGTGGAACGCGGCACATATAACACGATCAAAGTGGAGGCATGGGAGTTTCACAACGGGGCGCTGCGGAAGCTGTGGTCCTGGAACGACCGCGACGAGCCGAGAGGGGACTATCGCGGGCAGGGGGCACACTGTCTGCGGGCGGCCGACGTGGACGGCGACGGCCGCGACGAGGTGATAATCGGCTCGGCGGTGATCGACGACAACGGCGTCGGGCTGTGGACGACGCGCGAAGGCCACCCCGACGCGGTAACCGTGGGCGACCTGGATCCCGCGCGTCCCGGCCTGGAAATCCAGTACAACCTCGAGCCGAAACACGAGCGCAACGGCATGTGTATGGTCGATGCGCGCACCGGCGCGCTGTTGTGGGGGCTGGATGAGCCGACCACCCACGTGCATTCGCAGGGGCTGTGCGCCGATATCGACCCCGAAAACCCCGGATGCGAAGCGTATGGTGGCGAGCGCGACTTCAAGGAGAAGCGCTGGCTGTTCAGCGCGGCCGGCAAACTGCTCTCGCGCGAGGACCTTGGGGGCCTTGCGCCCAAGGCGGCATACTGGGATGCCGACCCGTGGCGGGAGCTGATATGGAAGAACCGGCCGGTGAAGTTCCGCGGTCGTCAGGCGGTCTCGGAAGCGTTCGAGGGGACGCTGGTGGCGGTGGCCGACATCATCGGCGACTGGCGCGAGGAGGTGATAACGTGTCTGCCGGGCGAGTTGCGGATATACAGCACGACCATACCGGCGGCCGACCGCCGCGTGTGTCTGCTGCGCGATCCGATCTACCGGCTGGACGTGGCGACAATGTCGCAGGGGTATTATCAGATACCGGCGCTGAGCGTTCTGCCGTCGGCGGGCAGCGTAAGGCCGAGCGGCAGATAAACGAACGTGCGACAGGTTGCGGTCGGGGCCATCGCCAGCGGCCGGTGTCGCGGCACGATCCGGTCAATGCAGCACTTCCGAGGCGTCGAAATCGGGCTGCTCGCGATTGAACACCAGCGCGCCCTCGTACCAGCCGGGAGCGGCCTCGCGGCAGCGCAGCACGGTGCAGTGTATTTCGACAAGCCGGCCCTGGGGCGAAGGCAGGCGGACGATGCCGCCGTGGCCCAGAGGAAGCGGACGATCGGTCAGGAAGCCTATCGCCTGACGGTTGACGTGGCGGGTATACAGCAGCGTAGCGGGTCGGCCGGGCGGGTCGCTGTACAGATGAAGCCTGGCCTGCACGCGATAGCGGGCGCGGGGCAGGCGCTGGCGTTCGAAGGGAGGCCGCGGGCCGGCCTCCAGCGCGCTTATCACGAACTCGACATCCGGCGGAAAACACCCGTGCTGGATTTCCGTCGGACAAATGGCATCAATCATGCGCAACGTCACGGTCTGCCCTCCGTTTCCTTTTCCTTTCTCGTGAACGACACATGGTCATATACGATACAATCTGGCCGGCAGGCAAACGCCACTTGCCAGAGGAGCCGAGGCGGCCGCGCGGCGGAGCGGCCGGCGGTCGCGCGGTACGCGGTAGCGGAGAGTCGCGCGGCGCTTGCCATCGGGGCCGCCAGGATATAAGATGATGGGTCTTGGCGCAGAAATCAGGAGCCGGTACATGAAATCGGGCATTCATCCGCGTTATCAGACCTGCACGGTGCGTTGCGCGTGCGGGAATACATTCGTCACCCGCAGCACGCTGTCGAAGATCGCCGTGGATATATGCAGCGCCTGCCACCCGTTCTTTACGGGCAAGCAGAAGTTCGTGGACACGGCCGGACGTCTGGAGCGGTTCAGCAAGAAGTTCGGCGGCACATACAGTTTCCAGAAGACCGCTGCCAGGAAGGGCAAACCCGCCGCCGCTCCGGCGGAATCGCAGCCGTCCGCGCCCGCCAGCCAGTGAACCGCGCGCTGCCGCGGTCCGTCTTTTCCTGCTTTTGCCGGCACACAGCCTCCGATTGGCGGACTTGACGACATTGCGCCGCGGCCGGTTGCACCGCGGCCCCCGCATGGCGCGTGGCGCGCTGCCGGGTGCGGGGCGGCGCGCCGGCTGACCTGCTCTGCCGCCGACAAACCCGCGTTTTCTGCACGCCTTCGCGGACCTTGTCTTATCCGGACGCAGGATGTCGCCCGGGACGGTTTGCCCCGGCGCTGAATGTATTTGATGTCTCCCGCGGTTGCGGTTTCGCCAGACCGCAGCCGGCCGCGTCAGTCGCCGTGACGCGATTGCAGCGGAAGGGAGACATGCAATGGAGCGGAGCAGATGCGCCTGCGTCGAGTCGCTGGAACAGCGAACCCATCTCAGCAACGGACCTCTATCCATCAGCCGCTGCCCGGGTATGCCGGGAACGTGGCTCATCAGCGGCACCGGCGGCGATGACAACATCGTCGTGCGGCGCGATGAGGCCGGTCTTGTCGTTTCCAACGGCGAATCGTTTTCGGTGCGGCTGCCCCTGCGCACGAAGGGGCTGGTCATTCACGGCCGGAACGGCAACGACACGATAACCATCGATCCATCCGTCGGGCCCATGAACGTGGTCCTTCACGGCGACAGTGGCAACGACGTGCTGTACGGCGCAGCAGGCAACGACCGGCTGTACGGCGGAGCAGGCAACGACCGGCTCTACGGCGGCGACGGAGACGACATACTGGTTGACATCGGCGGAGGCAATCGCGACCGCGCCGTCGGCGGCAACGGTTTCGACAGCTTCTGGCTGGACGATGCCCGCGGCGAGCGGATTGCCGACGCGACGGAAGATGAACTTTCCCGCGGGGCCGTTCACCGGGTGCGGTCTTTCTTCAGTTATCGCGTGCCCACGGGCGTCAAGTCGCTGCTGGCGAAGATCTCCAAGGAGCCGCTGGCGCAGAGCCTGCTGGATCCGGTGTTTACCGACTGGCGCCTGGTGTATCGCAACTTCGCCACCAGGCCGCTGTTTTCCGAGGACGGGCCGCTGGCCGACGACGTGGCGCAGGGGGTGCTGGGCGACTGCTATCTGCTGGCGGTTCTTTCGTCGCTGGCACGACATTGCCCGGACGTCATACGGCAGTCGATAGTGGATCTGGGAGACGGCACATACGCGGTGCGTTTCCAACGCAGGGGCGTGGAATATTACGTGCGTGTGGACGCTGATCTGCCGGTAGCGCCCACGGGCGGACTGGCATATGCGGACCTCGGCCGCCAGGGGGCGCTGTGGGTGGCGATTTTCGAGAAGGCGTATGCCATCTTCCGCGGCGGCGAGGCGAGTTACGCGTCGCTTTCCGGCGGCTGGCTGGACGAGGTGTGCGAGGCGCTGGGGCTGAAGGCGCGCAAGCGCACGTTCGACGATGCGTCGGCGCTGCTGGAATGGATAAAGGGCGAGCTGGACGCCGGCCGGGCGGTAACCTTCGGGACGAAGATGTCAAAAGGCGCGCCGGTTCTGGCGCGGCATGCATACAGCGTGGATTCGGTCGTCACGGATGAAGCGGGCAGGCTCATCGGCCTGCGCCTGCGCAATCCCTGGGGACTGGACGCCGTTTCCGACGGCAGCGCGGATGATGGATACGTGACCCTTACGGGCAGACAGGCGCTGGCGAGCCACTGGATGGTGGTTTCGGCCTGACACCGCGCGGCGTTGTCCTGACGCGGCCTGTTTGTTCTGCTCCTTTCCGGTCGGCGCGATTCTGGCGAGTCGCGCCGGCTTTATTTTCCGATCGGCCCGGCAGCGAAGCCCCTGCGCCCACGGCGCAGCGGGCAGATGCATCGCCGGCGGCCTGCGGTATCATGTTGCGCAAGGCGCGCACGGCAGCGCGGCGCGCGGCCGATGCGTATCCACGCTGGCGCCCGGAAGGAGGCTTGCGATGCTGGACAATACGGGGCGACACCGCGAAGCAGGGCTGCTGCTGTTGCGCGTGGGGCTGGGGCTGTGCATGATATGCCACGGCGTGCCCAAACTCGCCGGCGGGCCGGAAACATGGAAAACGCTCGGGGCAGCAATGGGACTTCTGGGGCTGCGTTTCTGGCCGGTGGGGTGGGGCTTTCTGGCCGGTGTCGTCGAGGCACTCGGCGGCGCGCTGCTGATGGCGGGGATTTTTTTCCGGTTCACCTGTCTGGTGCTGGTTTTCCAGATGTTCGTGGCCATTCTCTTCCATCTGCACAATTCCGCTCCGATGATGCGCGAGTTTTCGCGCGGCTATTCGCACGCGCTGGAACTGGCCGTGGTTTTTCTGGCCCTGGCCGTCATGGGCCCGGGCAGATATCGCATGACGGGCAGACGACAGAGGCGGATGTGACCAGGGCGGCGGGCATTTTGTCATCAGGCTTCGCCGCAGCGCTGGGTCGTTGTCGGCCGAACTCGCCTGACGCGAAGTGGACGGCAATAAACAAAAAACGCCGTTTCGCTTGCCAGCGTCGGCCGGCGTGGTATAGATTATTAATGAACGCGCGTGCACAGGCCCGACTGTGTCGCTTTGTGTGTGCATCGACACAGGCCGGGCCGGATGCAACGATGTACCGCGGGCGTAATTCAGTGGCAGAATGCGGCCTTCCCAAGGCCGACGTCGTGGGTTCGAATCCCATCGCCCGCTTTCCGTAGGGATAAGCGCCGGCGCAAAGCGGCGCGCCGCGGGGTTTGCGCCATACTCCATCGAGAAGATTTGTATTTCCGCCGCAGCGGTCATCGCGCCGGTTTGACGGCGCACACGCCCAGCATGTAACCCGACCGCGGCGCGCTTCTGGAGAGCACACGTTCGACCGGTTCCACCAGGCGCACCAGTGCGCGTTTGGCCGGCGGGGGCAGCGCGTAGCTGATGATGAAACCCGGCAGATAGCACGCCCCCGCGGCGCCGGCCAGGCGCAGTCCGGCCGTTTTCAGTGCCCGCGCCAGTTCGTCGAACGTCTTCCACATGTCGCAGGGGTGTTTCCACGGTCTGCCCAGAACACCCTGATAGATGAAATATCTGTCGAAGCCATACCAGCTGCGGCGGTTGGGGGTGGTTATCACCAGCCGCCCGCCGGGGCTGAGCACGCGGGCCATCTCGACTGTGGCCTGCTGCCAGCGGGGGATGTGTTCGATGACCTCGCTGGCGAAGACGGCATCGAACACGCCGTTGGCAAAGGGCAGTTGTGCGGCGTCGGCCACGGCGAGCGTGCAGCGCGGCGCGAGGTCCGCGGGCAGCCGGCGGCGGGCGGCGGCGATCATCTCGGGCGAGCAGTCAACAGCGGCGCAGGAGCATCCGGCGGCCAGCAGCGGCGGCAGATCGCGCCCGTTGCCGCAGCCGACATCAAGTATGTGCTGTCCGGCGCGGGGCTCCAGAAGAAGCATGACGACGGCGGCGCGACGCCGCTGTTCATATTCGAGCACCGGATCGGCGGCGATGAGCGCGTCGCGCTCCGGCGCTGCCGCGTCGAAGAACCGGCGAATCTGTGAGGAACCCTGGCTCACCTCACCGGCCGGGTTGGGGCGGGCGTACGCGCGGGGGGCTTGTCGCCCTTGAGTTTAGGGTACAGCACGATCACTACCCCGATTATCAGGAGCACCGCGCCGATCCATTGCCACAGGTTCAGTTTCATGGGTTTTCTCCCGGTGCATATCCGGCCCGAATGGTCGGCCGGCCGCCGTTATGTGCATGACCGCCAGACAACCCAGCAGCCCTGTTGTGACGTTCACGCCCAGATGCGCTACCAGACCCGGTCCGACCAGCAGCCACGCGTAGAAGACGACCCACATGCGCGGAAGCCAGCGCTGATGCCTCGGCGGCTGCTGATCTGCGGGCGTACACGTCCGCTCGACGGCCAGGAGCACGGGCGCCACGGCCGCCAGCAGGAGATCATAATCGAAATAGAACGGAACGAGCAGAGGCGAGGCAACCACCGCCGCCGATATGAGCCGGTCATGCTCTACCCAGGCGGCGGACGAGCGGCCGGGAGGAACGCAGACCTCTGCCGCCCATACCGCGCGCTGCTGTCTGACGGCGCGCACGGCGGTTGACAGCAGCGCGCTGGCGATGCCCAGCACGGACAAGCCCCACAGCAATCGCACGAGGGGAAGGTCGGCTCCGGTCTGATGCTGCTGAATGAGAAGCCGCCAGAAGGCTTTGAGCGTGACGTGTCTTTCCCAGTAATAGGGCCGCTGCTGCTGCATGAAGGCGAGGTTCTCGGGCAGACGTTTGAGCCACACGGCGGTCATTCCGGGCGTGAAAAGTTCGGTAGCGCCCAGAAGAAGGGCGCCGGTTATCGCCAGTCCCAGCAGAGCGCGCCAGCCGAGGCACAGAATCATTGCAACCCACACGACCGCCCCCACCTGCGGTTTATACGCCAGAAGGCCGGCTGCCATGCCCGCGCCGACGGCCGCCATCCGCGAAGCGAACGTGCGCATGCGTCCCGCCGCCGCGGTGCGCCACAGCACGACGGCGACGACGAGTATCAGCAGGGAGAAGAAGGTGTTCTGGCCGTGGGTGAATGCCTGTTGTGCCGGCATGCTCAGGACAAGCAGCAGCGGCACAAGCCCCCGCGTGCGCCAGCCGGCGCCGGCGGGAAACATGCGGCACAACAGCACGGAGGCCAGCAGCAGCGCGACCAGTCCCGCGGCCCACCACAGCCGCAGCGCCTGCGCGAAGGGCAGCCGGCCGAGAGGAGCCAGCGCCAGCGCATAGAAAGGCGGGTTCCAGAACGGGCCGAAGCCGCCGCCGGTTTCGAGGCCGGCCTCTTCGATGACGCGCTTCTGAAACTGCCGGACCGCGTCCAGGTCGTACATCTGCGCCGGGCGATCTTCGTGAACGAACCGCCCCGCCGTGTAGAAAGCCAGGAAATCATGCCCGAGCATTGGCAGCGTCAGGGCGCGGTGGCGCGGCAGGAACAGATTCCCGGCGCAAAGCGTGAGCATGAAAAGCAGCAGTCCCCCGCCGCTCAGCCACAGCATTTTGCGGAAGCGAAGATATGAGCTGCTGTGCGGCATAAAGCCCTTATCGGCAGGCGCCGGGCGGGCGATGGTGTTCAATCGGGGCGGTCCGTTTATCATGTGCCGCGGGTGAACACATGGCCGGAGAGTACTACACGAGGATAGCGCAGCTCAAGAACGCAGCCGCGCTGCGCGAGTATGCGCGCAAACTGAACATCGAGATACCGTGCGACGATGAAATACTTTCCGCCGATCGCGGCTCGCCTCTGGCGCAGAGGGCGATCGTGGACGGGCTGACGGCGGGCAACCGCTGGTGCATACAGCCCATGGAGGGATGGGACGGCACCGCCACCGGCGAGCCGACGGAAACGGTCCTCCGCCGCTGGCGGCACTTCGGCGCCAGCGGCGCCAAACTCATCTGGGGCGGCGAGGCGTTCGCCGTGCAGGGCGACGGGCGCGCCAATCCCAACCAGCTGGGGATTGTGGACGACGATCGCGCGCGCGCCGAACGCGGGCTGGCGCTGCTCATGAAAACGCTGCTGGAGGCCCACCGCGAAGCCTGCGGGCGCACCGACGACCTGATCGTCGGGCTTCAGCTGACGCACAGCGGGCGCTTCTGCCGGCCCCGCGAGAAGAACCGGCCCGAGCCGAAAATCGCGTATCACCATCCGCTGCTGGATGCGCGCGTGGGCGTGCGGGCGGATGATGATTCGGCCGTGGTCAGCGACGATTACCTTCAGCGGCTGGTGGACAGGTACGTGGCCGCCGCGGTCATCGCCCGCCGCGTGGGCTTCCATTTCGTGGATGTGAAGGCGTGCCACGGGTATCTGGGGCATGAGATGCTCAGCGCCTTCACGCGCAAGGGGATGTTCGGCGGCAGTTTCGAGAACCGCACGCGTTTTCTGCGGCTGATAATACAGGGCATTCGCGCGGCCTGTCCCGACCTGCGCATCGGGGTGCGGCTGAGCGCCTTCGATCATCCGCCGTTCCGTCCGGACCCTGCGCGCAGCGCCCCCGGCAGGCCGGGCCCGGGCATACCCGAGGACTGGTCGCGGTGCGTGCCCTACGTGTATGCGTTCGGGTGCGACCCGAACGACCCGCTGCGCGCGGACCTGACGGAGCCGATAGCGCTGGTGCGGATGCTGCGCGATCTGGGCGTGAGGCTGATAAACATCACGTGCTGTTCCCCGTATTACAACCCGCATTTTCAGCGGCCGGCGCTGTTTCCGCCGAGCGATGCATATCAGCCGCCGGAAGATCCGCTCATCGGGGTAGCGCGGCATATGAACACGGTGCGCGCGATGAAGAGCGCCGTGCCGGAATGTTTCTTCGTGGGCAGCGGGCTGACGTACCTTCAGGAATACGTGCCCAACGTCGCGCAGGCGGCCGTGCGCGCCGGCTGGATGGATTTCGCGGGCATCGGGCGGATGGTGCTGTCGTACTGGGAAATGCCCCTGGATTCGCTGGCGGGCCGGGCGCTTCAGGTGAAGCGCATCTGCCGGACTTTCAGCGACTGCACCACGGCGCCGCGGAACGGGCTTATAAGCGGATGCTATCCGCTGGACCCCTATTACAGGAACCGCCCGGAGAACGCGATGCTCAAACAGCTCAAGTCTGCGGGCGCCGGGCGGCGATGATGGCAGGCCGCTCCTGCGGCGGGCGGCCGTCAAGAGCGGAGGATGAACCATGAACAATGTTCGTGCGCGCGGGGCGGGCGGCGGTGCCGGCGGTTATGGATGTTGCCATCTGGCGGCACTGGTGCTGGCGGCGGGTCTGGCGCGGACGGCTCTGGCGGCGGCGGCGCCGGGGCCTGTGATCGTGGACACGTTCGAGACCGCCGGCATCGACGGGCGCGCGTGGGACAAGCCGTTTCCGCACGCCCGCACGGCCGACGCGGTTCATCGCGCGGTGCTCATCCGTTTTCCGGGGGCGGCCCAGCGGATCGCGCAGCGTCTGGAGGCGGGCGCGAAGATCGCCGCAGCGGAGGTGGTCTTCGAGTACGGCGGCCATGAGATCGCCCCGGCGGGCTACGAGGCGCGCCTCACCCACCAGGAGGCATGGAAGAAGAATCCGCCGCGCTGGCACTATGTGGCATGGGCGCTGCGGCGGCCGTGGTCGGCGGGCGCGGGCGCGCCGCCGCCGACGTTCAACGCTTTTCTGAACGGCGCCGGTTACTGGACGAAATACGGCGCCGGCGACGAACAGGCCGACCGGTATCCGGCGCGTTTCGGCCCGGCGGAGGTCTCGCAGGAGAAGCCCGAAGGCCGGATGGACATCACAGCGCTGCTGACCGAACCGGCGTACGGGGCGGACGCTGGCGAGCGTCTGCGCCGCTTCGAGGAGCAGGGACTGCTGGTGCGCAAGTGGGAGACATACGACGTTCGCTATGCCGACTGGAGCGCTTACGAATGGGCGGTGGCGACGGGCGGGCATGGACTGACGTTCAAAACGGCGCGTCTGGAAGTGCGCTTCGAACCGGCGGGCGCGCAAACGGTGCGGCTGCCGCCGGCGCGGGATCTGGCGGCGCTTGCGCAACAACTTGCGCGCGACGGCAGCGGCGGCAGGCCGACGGCGGTGATGCCGGACGCCGCCGCCATAAGGGAATACGCGGAGAAACTCGCTTTCCGCCGGCCCGGGTGGATGCCCCAGTGGCAGTGGGAGCGCGTACAGGAACTGCGGAAACTGGGCGGCGGAACCGAATACGCCGACGCCATCGAATCGGGCGACGCGGCGCTGTACGAGCGGCAGATCAGGACGCTGCTGGCGCGGCTGCCGCGCTACTGGCTGGGGTGGAGCGTGCAGGATCTGCTTCTGCTGTGGCATCAGTACCGCGAGGCGCTGCCGCCGTATGTGCAGGATCATCTCAGAGCATACTGGGCGGCGTGGCTGTATCCCGATCTGCCCAACAGCGCCATAGACATCGACCCGCAGGGAGACCACAAGCTCGCCTGGTACAGGGAGACGGGCGACTGGCGCGGACGGTTTTCGTTCTTCCGCGTGCGCTGGACGCAGGGCGTGGGCACGATGAATTTCAATCACACCGCCTGCATGGGCGCTCTTCTGGGCGGGGCCATGATCGGCTCGGAACACGCCATGACGGACGGCCGGCAGGGCCTGGAGAAGATGCTGCTGCGGTTCTGGACGTTTCAGGACGGCACCAGCCAGGAGATGCTCGACCACTATTACTTTTCCATCACCCTCAGCGGCCAGAAGATGTTTGCCGACTATGCTCCGACGCATCTGGACCGGCTTATGGGGCAGATGATCCGCGACCGTGCGGTGGAGCTGCTGATATCGGGCTATCATCCGCGGCTGCGGCGGGCGCTGGGCAGTTCGTGGCGGACGCGCATGTCGAACGTGCTGGGCTTCGAGCAGGAGGGCGGCTACAGCGTTCTGCACACGCTTTCGCCGGCGGGCGTGCTGTTCCACGCGGACAGGAACCGCGACGACCGCCAGCGCGGCATGCACCTGTTCGGCTACGATTTTCCGCCCGGGCGGGTGGCGCTCCAGACGCGCGCCGCGCCCTGGGCGCCGGAGTGGGCCGGACACATGGTCGATGACAAGCCGCTGCCGTACGAGGTTACGGCGGCCGACACCACGCGGGGCAATTTCCGCAACCCGCCGCTGTGGCAGCGGACTTATCTGGGGCGGTACTACGGACTGGCCAGCCAGGACATCAAGGGCGGAACGGTCGATGTTCTGGGGCAGTGGACATCTACCGACGGTACGGCGACCGACGCCGAGCAGCTGGGAACGCTCACGGTGCGCTATAACATCAACCGCCCGCGCCTGGCGCAAACCGAAGGAGGCGTCATGCCGCATGCCGGCGGCATCGTGACGTTTCAGCACAGAAACAAGGCCATAGTCTGTGCCAAGCCGCGCACGGAGAAGGAGCGGACGCTGGCCATCGCCGGCGCAGATGGCGTACGCGCGCTGTACGCCACGGTTGCTTTGTGGATGTTCCGCGACAGGCCCTCGTGGCAGCTGTACGTGGACGGCACAGAGCAGAAGGCCTTCCCCGCGGAACTGAAGGCCGGGCAACGCATCACGCTGCGCGACGGCAACGCCTATGCGGCGATAGTCCCGCTGCCGGCGACCGACCTCGGGCGCGACGCCGAGGTCGTCATCGAGCCGGGCATCCCCGAACCGCTGGGCGATCGCCACCGCGATACGAAGATCGCGCCGGCGCTGATGATCAACTCTTACAACCTCAGGCGGCCGGAGCCTCTCGCCGCGGAGGGCGACCACTGGCAGCGCATCACCCGCGAGGCGTATAACGGCTTCATCATCGAGATGGGCGACTCCTCGGAGCACGCGTCGTTCGAGGCGTTTCAGAAACACATAGCGTCGGCGAAACTGGACCTGCGCCGGGAAGCGGACAAGCGCACGCTCCACATCGCATATCGCAGCGGCGCGGACACGATGGAGATGGGTTTCTGCACGGATTACGCGCAATCGGAAGTGCATTTCGCGGTGGAGCCCGGGCAGCACAGAAAGGCCATACCCTACCGCCGCGTCAACGGGCAGGACCCCTATCTGCCCGACGGCATCGACCGCGACACCACGCTGACGCAGCAGGGCAGGACCGGCCGGCTGGCGAAGAACGGCGCGGTGCTGGAGATGGATCCCGGCCGCACGGGGTATCTTCAGACGGAACCGGTGTCCGGCACATACACGGGCTACAACCCGCTGCCCGACCTGTCGCGCTGGTCGCTGGCCGTGCCCGGGGGTGTGACGGTGCGGGCCGACGGAAAACTGGGGCTGGCGCGCATCGCGGTGCGTCCCGCCGAAGGGCGCCTGTGGGTCGATTACGCGTACAAGCCGGAGCAGATGAAGGAGCCGGACATCGCGCGGCGGCTGCTGGTTGGGGGCATGAAGACGGCACCGACGGTCGAGCTGAACGGCCGGCCGATGCCGCAGCCGCCGCAACTCGTCGAACACGAGGGCGTGAAGGCGTGGGCGGTGCCGCTGGAATGACGGACGTGTGCTGTGCCATACAGCAGGCACCCCCGCGTGGTTGAAAGCGCTGAGCATGAAGATCAGCGAGGCGATCGTGGAGCAGACCTTCATGACCGCCGACCGGTACGCCGGCGCGGACATGGCGGCGCTGAAGGGGAAGGCCGGCCAGATCGTGGCGGCAAAACACCCCGGCGCCGCGGCGCTGCGCGTCACCGTCATTTCCCCCGACTGGAAAGAGCAGACGCTGGTGGAGTACACCGACAGCACGCGGACCGCATTGCGCGTGCGCACCACGCGCAGCGTGACGGCGCAGGTGGCGGCGAAGACCAACGGCAGCGTCCGGCTGCACACGGTGGACATCAGCAGGGACCGCCGGGCCGACGGCTCGTTCGGCGAGCTCTACGGACACATCATGTTCACCGACGCCATGCTGGAGAAGAACGTCAACGCCGCCGCGCCCTGAAGCGCCGAAGGTCTGACGGCGGGAGCGGCGATGACGGCACGCGGCCCGTGGGCGCTTACCGGAAATAATCCTGGAGGGGCCTTACGTCCCACGGGCCTGCGCGCAGGGCGGCGATGGCCTGCGCGGCGGCCAGCGCCCCGGTGATGGTCGTTATCATGGGTACGCGGTACATCACCGCCATGGCGCGTATGCGTCCTTCGTCGGTGCGCGGGCCCTTGCGCGTGGGCGTGTTGATGATCAGGTGCACCTGCCGGTTCTTGATGTAGTCCTGTATGTTCGGTCGGCCCTCGGAGATTTTGGGCAGGCACGCGGCGGCTATGCCGTTGTCGCGCAGGGCGTTCCAGGTTCCTTCGGTGGCGAGGATGGTGAAGCCCATGTCCGCCAGCGCGCGGGCTGCGGGGATGACGGCCTGCTTGTCGGCCCGGCGCACGGAAATGAAGACCGTGCCCTCCACGGGCAGCGCCATGCCGGCGGCGATCTGCGCCTTGGCGTAGGCGACGGGGAAACTGGCGTCTATGCCCATCACCTCGCCGGTGCTGCGCATCTCCGGACCGAGGACGACGTCAACTCCCGGAAAGCGGTTGAACGGGAAGACGACTTCCTTGACGGCCGTATGGCGCGGATCGGGCAGTTCCGCGACGCCCAGCGCGTCCAGCGACATGCCGGCCATGACCTTCGCGGCGATGCGCGCCCAGGGCGCGCCGGTGGCTTTGGAAACGAACGGGACCGTGCGGCTGGCGCGGGGATTTACCTCCAGAACATATATTTCGCCGTCCTTTATGGCGTACTGGACGTTCATCAGCCCGCGCACGCGCAGGGCGCGCGCCAGCATGCGGGTCTGGCGCTTCAGTTCGGCGACGATATGGGCAGGCAGCGAATACGGCGGCAGGGCGCAGGCGCTGTCGCCGGAATGAATGCCGGCTTCCTCGATGTGCTCCATCACGCCGCAGATCACCGCGCGCCCGCCGTCGTCGCCGGTGTGCTCCTGCCGGTCGGGCCGGGCAACCGGCGCGAAATCGGCCACGCAATCGACATCCACCTCGGTGGCGTGGTCGAGAAACTTGTCGATAAGTATGGGGCTGTCGGCGGCGGTTTCGGCGCCGGTGTAGGCGGCTTCCAGGGCATAGCGCATGTAGTGCTGGAGCTGGTCTTCGTCGGAGACTATCTCCATGGCTCGTCCGCCGAGCACGAAGCTGGGCCTGACCAGCACCGGATAACCGATGCGGGCGGCCACCCGGCGCGCTTCGGCGGCGTTGCGGGCGATGCCGTTGGCGGGCTGCCGCAGACCCAGGCGCTCCAGAAGCTGGCGGAACTGTTCGCGGTCGCCGGCGGCGTCGATGGATTCGACGCTCGTGCCGATTATGGGCACGCCCGCCTGCTGAAGCCCGCGGGCCAGATTAAGCGGCGTCTGCCCGCCGAACTGCACGATCACGCCCCTGAGCAGCCCCCCGCCCTCCGCAAACGGCCGGCCGTTGAGCTTCTCGCATATGTTCAGTATGTCCTCCAGCGTGAGCGGCTCGAAGAACAGCAGGTCGCTGGTGTCGTAGTCGGTGCTGACCGTTTCCGGATTGGAGTTGATCATCACCGATTCGATGCCCATGTCGCGCATGGCGAAGGCAGCCTGCACGCAGCAGTAGTCGAACTCTATGCCCTGGCCGATGCGGTTGGGACCCCCGCCGATAATCACCACCTTGGGCCTGTCGGTAACGCGTATCTCATCCTCGCAGCGCCACGCGGCGCTGTCGGCGGCACAGGCCGCGCCGGTCGCTTCGTCTCCGGCACAATGTGCTGTCAGATACGGGGTTTCGTAAGTCGAGTAGTAATACGGCGTGGCGGCCTCGAACTCGGCGGCGCAGGTATCGACCAGCTTATACACGGGCGTTATGCCCATCAGCGTGCGCAGATGCCGCACCTGCTGCCAGGAGATCTCCCATGCGGTGGCCAGCTGCACATCGCTGTAGCCCCACTGTTTGGCCTGCCGCAGCACGCGCTCCAGGCGCTCCATGTCGGCGGCGGGCGGCGGCGCGTTGCCGACCGCGCCTCGGGCGGCGTCGGCAACGGAAAGGATCTCGTCCTCGAAATCGACCAGCTGGCGCAGCTGCGCGAGGAACCAGCGGTCGATCTTCGTCAGTTCGTAGATGGCATCGATGCTCCAGCCCATCTTCATGGCGTAGCGGATGTAATACAGCCTGCCCTGGCAGGGCACGGCGAGTTTCCGCCGGAGCTTGGGCTGCGAGATGGGCCACTCGGCATCGGGGCTTTCGCCCTGAAGGGTGCGGTCGGCCGGGTCGTCGCCTTCGCCGCCCGGCGTCCGGACGGCGCTTTCGGCAGGCGCAGGCTGCGCCGTGCCCGCATCCCGGCGCGGCGCGGGATTTCTGAGGGCATTGAGCCACTTGTCGTACCGGTCCAGTCCCAGCCCGAAGCGCTTGACCTCCGTGGAGCGGATGGCCTTCTGGAGGGCTTCCTTGAAGGTGCGGCCTATGGCCATGACCTCGCCCACGCTTTTCATCTGGGTGGTGAGCGTCTCGTCGGCGTCGGGAAACTTCTCGAACGTCCAGCGCGGAATCTTCACCACGCAATAGTCGATGCTCGGCTCGAAACAGGCGCTGGTCCACAGCGAGCGGTCGGGCCTGCTGGTGATGAAGTTGGGCAGTTCGTCGAGGGTATAGCCCACGGCCAGTTTGGCGGCGATGCGGGCGATGGGATAGCCGGTGGCTTTCGAGGCCAGCGCCGAGGAGCGCGAGACGCGCGGGTTCATCTCCACCACCACCATTTCACCGCTGTCGGGATTGACGGCGAACTGGATGTTGGAGCCGCCCGTTTCCACGCCCACCGCGCGGATGATGGCGATGGCCGCATCGCGCATGCGCTGGTATTCCTTGTCGGTCAGCGTCTGCACCGGAGCGACGGTGATCGAATCGCCGGTGTGCACGCCCATGGGGTCGAGGTTTTCGATGGAGCAGATGATCACGACGTTGTCGTTGCGGTCGCGCATCACCTCCAGTTCGTATTCCTTCCACCCTATGACCGACTGTTCGATGAGAATCTCGCTCACCGGCGAGGCGTCCAGTCCGCGGGCGGCGATGGTCTGGAACTCCTCGATGTTGTACGCGATTCCGCCGCCCGTCCCTCCCAGCGTGAAGGCCGGACGGATAATCACCGGCAGGCCGATTTCGCCCGCCAGGCGGCGCGCCTCGTCCATGTTGTGGGCCACGCCGCTGCGCGGCACCTTCAGCCCGATGGACAGCATCAGGTCCTTGAACGCCTGGCGGTCTTCGCCGCGGAATATGGCCTGACGGTCGGCGCCTATCATGCGCACGCCGTAGCGCGCGAATATGCCCGCGTCGTGGCACGCCACCGCGACGTTCAGCGCCGTCTGTCCGCCCAGCGTCGGCAGCACCGCATCGACGGGCTGCGGTCCGGCGCTTTCGCGGCGCAGTATCTTCTCGACGGCCTCGGGCGTTATGGGCTCGATGTACGTGGCGTCGGCGAACTCGGGGTCCGTCATTATCGTCGCGGGGTTGCTGTTGATCAGAACCACGCGATAGCCCTCCTCCTTCAGCGCGCGGCATGCCTGCACGCCGGAGTAGTCGAACTCGCACGCCTGGCCGATGACTATCGGGCCTGAGCCGATGATGAGGATGCAGTGTATGTCTGTGCGCCGGGGCATCTGCGCCGGGCTCCTTCATAAAAAGGCAGCGGAATGTATTCCTGTTGTCGTACGGTTCAAGCGCGGCGGTCGAACATAACTCTACCGCCGCAACCGCAGTACGGGAAGCGCCCGCCGCGGGGGCGCTGTCAGTATCCGCGGAGGACCGTGCTCTGCCGGCGGGGCAGACCCGCCCTGGGCAGACGCCGCAGCACCAGATACTCGATACCCTGGGCGCGGCAGTAGTCGCGTTTCTCGGGCTTGTCGCCGTCCTCGTTCACGATGTACACGTCGGGGCGGATGCGCTGGATTTCGCCCTCGGCATCCAGCCAGCCCATGCCGCCGGCGATAAGCGCCTCGTGCACGTAGCGCACGGCCTGCACCATGTACCGGCGATGTTCCTGCGGAAACTTCGGGTGTCCGGCGCCCTTGAGCATCGCCACGTTGGCGTCGTTGCCGACGACCACATACAGCAGCCCGTATTCTGAAGCCTCCTCGAAAAACCGCACATGTCCGGAATGCAGCCAGTCATAGCAGCCGGTTACGATGACCTTGCGCGCCCCGGGCCGCGCCGCCGCGGCGGGCACCGGCGGATAGCCCTCGAGCCGGCCGTCGGGGATCACCTCGCACGCCATTTTTCTGGAGGCGCAGAAACGCCGTTTGCCCGGAGAATCCTGCGACTGCCGCAGCGCCCACACGTCGAAATGCCCGTCGGGCACCTCCGGCAGGATGTCGGCGTCGGCCGCCGGCGGAGCGACGATGACGCGGCTGACGAAACGCATCGCCTGCACCAGATACAGCCGCTCGGCCAGCGGAAAAAGCGGCGGTCGGCCGGTTATGGCGGCGACCGTCTCATCCGGCCACAGCAGTACATGCACCTCCCCCAGCCGCGAGGCTTCGTGCACAAAGCGCATGTCGGCGCAGCGCAGGTCGTCGAAACTGTCGTAAACAACCACGGACGGCATCGATCAATCTCCGGATGTGCGGATATGAACGCGGAAACTCCCCGGCGGAGGCTCCTCGGACACCACGTACAGATACCCGCCGCCGCACCCCGAATACATCGCCCCGCAACTCCGGCGGCGATAATGCGCCAGCAGCGCACGCAGGTCCACCGTGAGCGCCGGATGGCTCACCGTATCAGGCAGTATCGCCTCCCAGCACGCCATGCACTCGTTGAGCGACTCGCCCAGCGCGCGGATGTCGCGGCGGATTATGGCGTCGTAGCACAACCGTCCGCTGCGCCCCAGACGGCCGATCCAGCGCGGGTCGAGATTCTTCCGGCCCAGGGGGTTGTAGCCCGCCGGGCGCGGCGCTACCGGCAGCACATGCACCACGCTCTCCAGCCAGCGCGCCGTCGTTTCGTCGCAGGTGTTCTCGATGTGCCGCGGGAAGACGCCGCCCTCGTGGCGGAAGTCGTAATCCAGCCGGCTTATGCCCGGATATATCAGCCCGATCATGTCCTGCGAGCCGGACGGTTCGCTGCGGCCTTCGTTTTCGGCGGCGTACAACTCCCTGACGAGCTGCATCCGGTCGCGGCGCGGCAGACCGTCCTTCCACAGCCGCAAGGCCACGCTGCGCGTGCCGCCGGCCATGCCCGAACGGTCCATGAAGCGGAAAAGCGGCTTGAGGTTCACCACCACCATCGAGCCTGGCGGGTCGGGAGCGAACCGCGACACGAACGGCTGATCGATCCATCCGCCGGCAAGCGCCATGCGATAAGGCATGTGCCCTATCACGCGCGTGATGTCGGAATCCGAGCCGTTCATGCGGAAGCAGCGGTCAGGCGCAAGGCAATTATAGCAGCAGCGCCGCATCGGACGAGATTGCCCGCCCGCGGGCCGCCCGCCAGCGCCCTTGACCGTCGCACCGCTGCGAACGACCATCTGGCAGAACGCACGGCGGCGGCAGGCGCGAGGCGCCCCGCGCTGTTGCGCATCGAGGAGAAGATCACATGGCCAGAGTGCGCAAAGCGGTGATAACGGCCGCCGGACGGGGCACGCGCCAGTACCCGGCGTCGATGGCCGTGCAGAAGGAGATGTTCCCGCTGGTGGACCGCGACGGACTGACCAAACCGGTGATACAGATCATCGGCGAGGAGGCCATCGAGTCGGGCATCGAGGAGATATGCATAGTCACCCAGCCCGGGGCCGAGCGGCTGTATCGCGATTATTTCCGGCGCATGGACGCCGAGACGGCGCGCAGTTACCGCGGCAAGGACTGGGCCATACTGCAATCGGAGAAACTGGCGGCGTTCGGCGAACGGCTGCACTTCGCCGAACAGGAAAAGCCTGAAGGATTCGGACACGCGGTGTATCAGGCGCGCAAGTTCGTTGGAGACGAGCCTTTTCTGCTGCTGCTCGGCGACCACGTGTATATATCTGATACGAAAGACCGCTGCGCAGCCCAGTTCATAAAGGTCTTCGAGCAGTACATGCTCGACGCGGTGACGGGCGTGCAGCCCACGGTCGAACGTCTTCTGCATCTGTTCGGCACGATACGGGGGGCGCCCGTAGATCCGGCCCGCGGCATCTACAAGGCCGAGCTCATCATCGAAAAACCTTCCATCGAGGAGGCCCGCAACCGGCTCATCACGCCCGGGTTGCCCGCCGGCAATTATCTGTGCCACTTCGGCATGCACGTGTTTTCGCCGGGGATATTCGATTCGCTGGAATATCTGATAAAGAACGACATCCGACACAACGGCGAGATACAGATGACCGCCGCCCAGGAGCACTTCCGCCAGCGTACCGACAAGTACTGGGCGGTCGTCGGACAGGGCCAGCGCTATGATACGGGAATACCCTATGGACTGATGGAAACGCAGCTGGCGCTGGCGCTTAACGGCGTGCACCGGGCGCAGATATGCGAGGCCATCGCGCGGATACTGGCGATGCAGGTCAGGGACTAGGCGCAGCCGCATCGGCAGATGCGCCAACAGCCGCGCACACGGGCGAGCGGCCCGCAGAGAAGGTCCGCCGCGCAGCGGTCCTGCGCGCGGCGCAGAGCGAGGTGAGCACATGAAACACGGCAGGGCGCAATCGCATGCGGGTGTAAGTCGCCGTTGTCTTTTCCGTTCGGCGGCAGGGGGCATCGCCGGAGCGGCGCTGCTGGCCGGCACGCGGCGCTGGGCGGCTGCCGCGCGGACGGGCGATCCGCGCCCGAGCATACTTCTGTGCATCGGCGACGACTGGGGCTGGCCGCACGCCCGCGCCCTGGGAGACAGGGTCGTGCGCACGCCGAACTTCGACCGTGTCGCGCGCGAAGGCGTGCTGTTCCCGCATGCGTACTGCGCTTCGCCATCGTGCACGCCGTCGCGGGCGGCCATATTGACGGGGCAGATGTTCTACCGTCTGGAACACAGCGCTAATCTGTGGAGCACGCTGGACCGCAAGTTCCGCGTGTATCCGCAACTGCTCGAGGAAGCGGGCTATCACATCGGGCTGTATCGCAAGGGCTGGGGGCCTGGCGATTTCCGCGCCGGCGGCTGGACGCAGAACCCCGCCGGACCGGCGTTCAGGAACTTCGAGGATTTCCTCAGGAGCGTTCCCGACGGCAAGCCGTTCTGCTTCTGGTGGGGCACCAACGACCCCCACCGCGCGTACGATCGCGGCAGCGGGGCGGCGGCCGGATTGAAGGCCTCCGACGTGCAGTTGCCGCCGTATTTCCCCGATGCGCCCGAGGTGCGCAACGACGTGCTCGATTACTACTTCGAGGTCGAACGCGCGGACAGGGAGATAGGACAGCTGCTGAAACTGCTGGAGGACGCTGGCCGGCTCGACAACACCATCGTCGTGATCACCGGCGACAACGGCTGGCCCTTTCCCCGCGGCAAGACCAATCTCTACGACATGGGCGCGCGCCAGCCGCTGGCAGTGCGCTGGCCGGCGGGCGCCCGGGGCGGACGGGTGGTGGAAGACTTCGTGAGCCTGTGCGATCTGGCGCCGACTTTTCTCGAGGCCGCCGGACTCAAACCCCTGCCCGAGATGACGGCCCGCAGTTTCCTCGACGTGCTGAGCGGCGGGAAATCGGGCCGCGTCGATCCCGCGCGCGACCGGGTGGTCATCGGGCGCGAACGACACGTGGGCGGCACGGCCCGGGCGGGCGGAACGGGATATCCCATGCGCTGTCTGCGCACGCACCGCTACAAATACATCCGCAACTTCTGCCCGGACCGCTGGCCGGTGGGCGACCCCCCGCGCTATGCCGACTGCGATGACGGGCCCACGAAAACGTACATGCTTCAGAATGCCGCCGATCCGAAGATCTCGCCCATGGTCGAACTGTGCTTCGGAAAGCGGCCGGCCGAGGAACTGTACGATATGGTGAACGACCCCTGGGAAACGCGCAATCTCGCCGCGGACGAGTCGATGGCCGATGTCAAGCGCCAGCTGGCCGGCGATCTGGAAGCATATCTGCGGAAGACGGGCGACCCGCGGGTTGTCGGCGGGGCCGAGAAGTTCGACGAGTATCCGTACCGCAACCCCGCGCGTCCGCCGGCGACCAGGCCGGCCTTATGAGCGGGCCTTTGCGCTGCGGCGCCTGGCGCAAGCCCGTCGCCCGGGGCAGCACGGCCCTCAGGGACGGAGCGTTTCCACAAGCACGCGATACTGAAGCTCGCGGTGTTCGTAGGGCAGTTCGTGCTTGTGGAAGGGGTATATCTCCATCTGTTTTTCGGCGGTGATGTGGTTGTACACCGCGAAAATGGTGCTGGGGGGACAAACGTCGTCCCACAGCGAGTTGGAGATTATCGTGCGGCAGCGGATGAGGGGCGCAAGATTGAGATTGTCGCAGTAGCTGAGCGTGCGGAACGCCTGTTCGTACTGGTCGGGAAACGCCTTGATGAAGTTGCTTATCTCGGGATAGGGACCGTTGACGGCTATGGAGACGGCCCGGCGGTAATCGCATAGAAACGGCACATCGGGCAGAGCCAGCACCGGCCGCGGCGACAGCGCAGCCACGGCGAGCGTTATGCCGCCGCCCTGGCTCACGCCCGTTATGGCCAGCCGGCTTTCGTCCACCTCCTCGCGCCCGGCGAGCAGCTCCAGCGCCCGCACGGCGTCGGCATAGACGTAGCGGTAGTAATAGGTCTTCGGGTCGCGAATGCCCTGCGTCATCCATCCCATGTAATGCCCGTCGGGATACAGGGCCGCGTCCTGCGACTGGCCGTTCTGACCGCGCGTGTCCATCGTGAGCACGCAGAAGCCCGCCGCCACAAAATGCATCACGTCCAGCGGACGGGGGGCGCGGCCGCTGTAGCCGTGGTACACGCAGATGCCCGGACAGCGCCCGTTGCCGCGCGGACGGACGTACCAGCCGGCTATCCGGCCGCCTTTGTATCCATCGAAGCGAACCGCATAGCATTCGGCCCCGGCGCAGGGCAACTTGTACGGTATAAGTTCCGCATTAAGCGGCTGACGCAACGCCTCATCGAGCGTGGTCCGCCAGTAATCCTCGAAATCGGGTTGACGATACAGCGCCGGCTTGTAGCGGCGCATCTCCTCCAGCGGCATGTCTATCGACGGCATGGACGACCTCTCCGGCGTAAACTCAGGCCGAAGAGATTACCCGCAACGGATATCGATTTGAAGCGGGCGCGGACATGCGCGCACCCCCCTTTCGTCACCCCCGCGCAAGCGGGGGTCCGGTGTCCCTCCGCCACGGCGCGCAGCCCGGCCGTGCGCGGCCTTGCCTCACCCGCCGCACAAGCGCATCTCAGGAATACAGTATCGTTTCGACCGCGGCCAGAAGGTCCTTGTTCCGGTCGGCCAGGGCCTTGTCTTTGCCCGTGCCGCCCTTCACCGTATCGACGCCTCGGTCTCTGGCCAGCAGCGTGTCGTTGCCGGCATCGCCGGAAAGCAGGTCGCTGCCGGCGCCGCCGGTGAGGCTGTCATTGCCGGCGCCGCCGTACAGTTTGTCGTTGCCCTGGTCGCCGTAGAGTTTGTCGTCGCCGTTGCCGCCCTTGAGCACGTCGTTGCCCGTGCCGCCCTTTAGAATATCGTTGCCCGAGTTGCCGTAGATGGTGTCGTTGCCGCCGTAGCCATACAGACGGTTGCCCGCGCCGTCGCCCACGAGCACATCGTTGCCCGCCCCGCCCAGAGCGTTGATGAAGCGGGCGATGCCGGCGGTGGCGGTGGCGGTGCCGGCGTCGAGCCGCACCCTCACGCCCGTCGTGAATGCGCGGTAATCCAGCGTATTGGCGCCTCCGCCGCCGTCGAGCACGCCGGCGAAGACCGCGCCCCGCGAGAATATCACCGTATCATTGCCCGCGCCGCCGGTTATGCGCGGCGTGTTGAGGGGCGTGGCAGCGAGGACGGTCTGCCCGCTGCGGATGCTTACGCCGTCCTGCGAAACAAGAATGGTGAGCGGCACGGTAACGGCGGAGAAATCCAGCGGCGCAGGCGCGAGCGCATCCTGCACGAGGGTATCCGAGCCGCTGTCGGCGCTGAAAACGATCACATCGGCGCCGCCACCGGGCGCGATGGTGTCGTTGCCCGGCCCGCCATCCAGAATGTTGGCGCCGGCATCGCCGGAGATGCTGTCGTCGTAGCGGCTGCCGAAAACGTTGGCGATCGATGCTATGGCGGTGGTGCCGCTGGCCTGGCCGGTGGCGAGGTTCACGACGGCCGGCCCGTTGTAGTCGGTGTATATCAGCGAGTTGTTCCCGCCCCGTCCGTCGATGAGGCCCAGCTGCCGGCTGTCGTGAAAGAAGAACGTGTCGTCGCCGCTGCCGCCGATGAGGTTTTCTATCTCGCTTTCCCCGTGATTGGCGACGTTGCGCCCGTCGGAAACGTTGAGCGCCCCCAGCGCGAACAGCAGATTGCTGGTGACGGCCGAGAAGTCCATCGTGTCGATGCCGCCCGCTCCCCATTCGACGATGATGTCGTCGCCCCAGTCGTCGGCGAAGACGTACGTATCGTCGCCCGCATCGCCGGCGAGCGTATCGTCGCCGGGACCGCTCACCAGCGTATCGTTGCCCGGCCCGCCGGACATGCGCGCATCGGGCACGCCCTGTCCGAGCGACATGTAGTCGTTGCCGGCCAGCCCCTGTACCACAATGCTGCCCACCGCCCCCAGCGGGAAGGTCTGGGCGCTGTAATTGATCTCCACCACTATTTCGGTGCCCTCGACGCGCAGCGTTATGACATCGTCGTCGTCGGTCCCCTCAACCAGCAGCGCCGAACCGTCGAGCACCGCCGCCAGCAGTCTGCGCGGCTCGAGACTGTCTATCCCCGCCGCGTTGCTGTCGCGCCCGCGATTGCTGTTGCGCCCCGTCGTTCGCATAAACCTTCCTCCATATGCTGAGAGCGAATGTGCCGGCGAACCGGCGACATTGTAACGGCCCGCGGGATGGCTGTTCCACTGTCGGCGAACGCCCAGCGAGCGGCACGGGCACGGTTTGCGATTTATGCTTCTGCCCAACGCCTGCCCCGCTATAGAATCGCGCCTTATGAGCGATTCGACGGGCGACCTTCGCGCCGCGGGACATAATCGCGGCCTGTACGTCGTGGCGCTGCTCACGGCGCTGTGCACGTTTCCGCTGATATTCATGGGCGGGCTGGTGACGTCCCACCGCGCCGGGCTGGCCGTGCCCGACTGGCCGAACACCTTCGGCTACAACATGTTCACCTTCCCCATCAGCCACTGGGTGGGCGGAGTTTTCTATGAACACACCCATCGCCTCGCCGGCACGCTGGTGGGCATGCTGGCGCTGCTGCTGGCCGGCTGGGCGTATTTCGCCGAACCGCGCCGGCGCGTGCGCTGGCTGACATACTGGGTGCTCATCGGCGTCATCGCGCAGGGCGTGCTGGGCGGGTTGCGCGTGGTGCTGGTGGATACCGACCTGGCGATCATACACGGATGCGTGGCACAGGCGTTTTTCTGCCTGACCATACTCGCGGCGATGACCATGTCGCGCTGGTGGCGGCGCTTGCCGCCGGCGCCGTTGAACTGGGGATCGGATACGGCGGTGCTGGCGCTGGCCGCCACGGCGGTGGTCTTTCTGCAACTTATCTGCGGCGCTGTCATGCGCCACTACGACGCGGGACTGGCCATACCCGACCTGCCGCTGGCATACGGCAGATTGCTTCCCCCGCTGGATGGCGAGGGTCTGTACCGCATAAACGCCTGGCGCGCAGCGCAGACGGGAGCGAATCTCGAGCCGGTGACACTGGTTCAGGTATGGGTTCATTTCGCGCACCGCGTCGGGGCGCTGGCCGCAGCGGGCGTGGGCACGGCGCTGATAGTGCACGTTCTGCGCCGCCATCGCGGCCAGCCGCTGCTGGTGCGCCAGGCGTGGCTGCTGGCGGTGCTGCTGGCGGCGCAACTCACGCTGGGCGTGCTGGTGGTGCTGCTGGGCAAGCCCGCCGACATCGCCAGTTATCACGTTGCTGTCGGCGCCGGGGTACTGGCCAGCACGTTCGTCATCAGCGTGCGGGCGGCGCGACTCGTCGGCGCGCCGGCGACGCAACCGGCCGGCATCGCACAACCGACAGGGGCCATGGCATCGTGAACCTGCAAGCGCACATCGTCGGGCAGCTGCCGGCAGCCGGCGGCCTGTGGCCGAGACTGCGGGCGTGCGCCGAACTTACCCGTCCGCGGGTGGTGTTGCTGGTGGCCGCCGCGACAGCGGCAGCGTATCTGCTTTCGGAACAGCAGCCGCTGCGGGGCTATCGGTTCATACAGACCGTTCTGGCGACGGCGCTGGTGGCGGCGGGAGCGGGCGCGGTGAACCAGTACATGGAGCGGGCTGCCGATGCGCTGATGAAGCGCACGGCGTGCCGGCCGCTGCCCGCGGGGGTCATCGCTCCCGCGGCGGCGCTGGGACTGGGGCTGGTATGCATCGCCGGCGGAACGGCATGGCTGGCGATGTGCGCGGGCGCTGCGGCGCTGCCGGCGGCGTTTGCGGCAGTCGTGTATCTGCTGGCATACACTCCGCTCAAACGCATCAGTGCCGCCAGCACGCTCATCGGCGCCGTCGCCGGCGCCATGCCGGCGCTGGTGGGCTGCTGGGCAGGCGCCGGGGCGCTGACGCCCGCGGGGACGGCGATGTTCATCATCATCTTCCTGTGGCAGATGCCTCATTTCCTGGCCATCGCCATCATCCACGCCGAGGACTACGCCCGCGCGGGTTTCCGGATGCTTACGAGCTGCCCCGGAGGAGTGCGTGCGGCGGGCAGACAGATGGTCCTCTATTCGCTGGCACTGGTTCCCGCCGTGCTGCTGCCGGCGGCGCAGGGACTGGCCGGGGCGTGCTACACGGGAGCGGCACTGGCGGCATGCGCGGCGATGGTGCTCGCGTCGCTGCGCTGCGCGCGGCGTCCTGAGAAGGATACGGCCAGCGCGGTTCTCGCCATGTCCGTGCTGCATCTGGGGGTGGTCATGTCGGCTCTCGTGCTGGATGCATCCCGTTGAGCCGGCACCGGCAGGCGTTGCCGCGGCCGCGGATGGCAGGTATCTGCCGGAGCCTGTTCGTGCACCGGGCATGACCGTTAGATAACGCGCGTTGCGTGCGGGGGCGGCGGCTCCCATAATCCGCGCCCGATGTCCGGCATGCCCGACGGTTTCCCCGAAGCTACCGATGCGCAGCGGCAGGAGCAGACGCCCGGGCACGATCCTTATGCGGCGTTCCGCCTGCGGGATTTCCGCCTGTATTCGCTGGGCTGGCTGTTCGCGACGGTGGCGTATCAGATGCAGAGCGCCGCCATAGGATGGGAGGTTTACCGCTGGACCGGCTCGGCGCTCCAGCTGGGTTTCACCGGCGGCATCCAGGCGCTGCCGCTCATTCTGCTGGCGCTGCCGGCGGGACAGCTGGCCGATGTGGTCGATCGCAGGCGCATCGCCAGCGTGTGCGCGCTGCTGACGGCGGGAATCGCGGCTCTGATGATGTGGCTGACGTGGTCGGTGGACGGCGGCATGCTCAGCCGCGATCGCGGCCTGACGCTGCTGTACGGGCTGGTGCTGGCGGGAGCGGTGGTATCGACGTTCACGCGTCCGGCGCGCGCGGCCCTGCTGCCGCAGATAGTTCCCCCGCGGGTTTTCAGCAACGCCGTCACGTGGAACACGTCGATATTCGAGGTGTCGTCCATGGCCGGGCCGGCGCTGGCCGGCTGGGTCATCGCCATGCGCAGCGCCACGACGGTTTTCGCCATGAGCGCGGCTCTGAACGTCGCCTTCATGGCGTGTCTGCTGCTGATGCGCAGGCGCGCGGGGACGGCGGTGCGGCAGGCGGCCGGACGGGCGGAGCTGCTGGCGGGCATACGGTATGTGTGGAATACGAAACTGATCCTCGCCACCATAACGCTCGACCTGTTTGCCGTGCTGCTGGGGGGAGCTACATATCTGCTGCCGGTGTTCGCGCACCGGCTGGGGGTGGGAGCGGTGGGGTTCGGGTGGTTGCGGGCGGCGCCGGCGATGGGAGCGCTGGCGATGGCGATGATACTGGCGCACCGGCCGCCGCTGAAACGCGCCGGGCCCACGCTGCTTGCGGCCGTCGCCGGCTTCGGCGCGGCGACGATAGTCTTCGGGCTGTCGCGGTGGTTCTGGCTGTCCATGGCGGCGCTGTTTCTCACGGGCGCGCTGGACAACATCAGCGTGGTGGTGCGCCATACTCTGGTGCAGCTGCTCACGCCCGACCGCATGCGCGGACGGGTATCGGCCGTCAACGCCGTGTTCATCGGGGCCAGCAACGAACTGGGGGGGCTGGAATCGGGCCTGACGGCGGCGTGGTGGGGCGAGGTGGCATCGGTGGTGGTCGGCGGATGCGGCACCATCGCGGTGGTTATCGCCGCCGCCATAATCTGGCCCGAACTGCTGCGGTTGCGGTCGCTGGGAGATGTCGCGCGCCAGGCCGAGCAGAACGCCGAGTCTCCAACCGACGGGACCGGCGGCGACATGCCCGTCCGATAAATCTCCGCGTGCGCCGCGGCGGCATCGCACGCGCCGGCACGGGCCGGCGGCGTTCATGCCCGTCAAGAGCGCAGTTGTCGCATGCCGATAAACCGGCTGTGGATACCGATCCGATCTCCGATGTCCCCGCCGATGTGCCGCTGGAACAGCGGCTGGCCGACATGCAGCGGCAGCTCGACGAGTTGCGCGCGCAACTGGTGGAGTCGCAGCGTCTTGCGACCATCGGCACGATCGCGGCCATAGTGGCGCACGAATTCAACAATCTTCTTACGCCCATCGTCGGGTTTTCGCAGCATGCGCTGAAGAATCTGGACAGCGGCGCGCCCGACATGGAGCTGATGCGCAAGGTTCTTCAGAGGTCGCTCCACAGCGCCGAGCGCGCCAGCCGGATATGCGATTCGCTGCTGGGGCTGGCGCGCGGCCAGAGCGTCATGGGCGACGTTCCCGTGCAGAAGCTCATAGACGACACCCTGCTGGCGCTGGCGCGCGATCCCCGCAGGGACGGCATCGCCCTGCGGGTGCAGGTGCAGCCCGATCTTGCGGTGCGCGGCGATGCCGTGCAGCTCGAACAGGTGCTGCTGAATCTGCTGATAAACGCGCGGCAGGCCATGCTCGGACGCGGCGGATCCATCACCATCAAGGGCGCCCGCTGCGAGGATACCGGCGAGGTGCGCATACAGGTCATCGACACAGGTCCCGGCATACCCCCCGGGCTGCTCCCGCGCATCTTCGAGCCGTTCTTCACCACCCGGAGCACCGCCCGCAGGGGCGAGCCCCGCGGCACCGGCCTGGGGCTGGCTATCTGCCGGCAGATCATCGAACATCACGGGGGACGCATAGAGGTTTCGTCCGAAGTCGGCCGCGGCACCACCTTCACCATTATTCTCCCCGCCTCTGGTCAGGCGGTCGCCGCCGACGGAAAATAGATAACGGTGTTGTGGCGTACACGACAACAGCCGGCGGCAGCGGCCGGGAAGGAGCAATATGTCCGTAACCGTTGATAATCGTCCGCTGGCGGTGGAGCAGCTGGGACTCAAAACGGTGGGCGAAGTGCTTTCCCACATTCAGAAGGACAGACGCCTGGCCGTCCACATACTCATAGACGGCCAGGCGCCGGAGCCCGGGCAGTTCGGCTCGTTGCGCAACGTCGAGCTGGCCGGGCACACGATTTATGTGGAGACGGCCGACCCGCGCCAGCTCGCCCTGGAGGTTTTCGACGGCGTGGCAGACCAGCTGGAGCAGGCCGAACAGGCCCGGCAGCGGGCGTGCGACATGCTGGCCCGCAATCAGCCCTCGTCGGCGCTGGAACAGCTGAACATATGTCTGCGGGCATGGCAGCATGCCCAGGAGGCCATCGGCAAGACCGCCGCCCTGCTGCGGATACCTCTTCAGGATGTGCGCGTGGAGGACAAGCCCATAAGCGAGCTGCTCGAGGGCTTCGCTTCGCACCTGAGGCAGATACGGGCCGCCCTCGAACAGCGCGATTACGTCATGCTCGGCGACGTGCTGACCTATGAGACGGAGACGGTCTCGGCACGCTGGCGCCAGTGCATAGCGACGATGACCGCCATGGTGAACTCCCTTGAATGAAATGACCGCGGACGACATCCAGCAACTGTGCAGCGCCGGACAGGAGCAGTTGTCGCGTACGGAATACGCCCTGGCGGAACGGACTCTGGCCGAGGCCGAACGCCTCGCCTGGCAGCGCCGCGACATGCTTGCGCTGTCGCGCCTGTACATGCCTCTTCAGGAGGCCCGACGACAGAAACGGCAGCGCAGCGGCGAAGGATGCATCCGCCTGGACATCGTGCCCCGCGGCCCGGAAGAGCGCATCGACCCGCTCGCCCTGGTGGAACAGTACCCCGTCGGGCAGCTGCTCGTCGCAGGATGGGGTTCGCTTGCGCCGGCGATCGAAATCCGCCGGCAGGCCGCCCAGCGGCTGATGTATCTGGAGGTGTTCCTCGGCGCGGCGTTTCCCACGACCGAGGGGCTTGTCGTGGTGGTGGCGCCGCTGCCCGCAACCCCCCTGCCCGACCCCTCGCCGCGAACGCCGGCGGAACTGGCGGCCATGCTGCCGCCAGGATGTCTTCTGCTGGGCATGCGCGATCTGCCTGTCGGCCAGCACAGGGCGACGGCCGAACTCTACAGCCTCGTCATGACCATGTGGGAACGCCTGCACGCGCCGTTTCTGTCGGCCGCCGATGCCCAGGACGACCCGCTGCGCAGGATCGAGTCGTATCGCCTCGCCATAGAGGTGGACAGCGCCTGCGAGCTGGCGCATCAGCGCATAGCCTGTCTGGCCGCCGAACTGGCGCGGCGCGGGGCGCGCTGAGCGTCATTCGCCCGGCGGCTCATCGTCCCCCAGTCCGGCTGGCGGCTCTCCGAGAATGTATCGCGGGTCCGGCGGACGGCGCCGCAGGGAACCGAACGCCCCGTCGGCCGGCGGTTCGTCCGTAATCGCGTCCGCCGCCATCTGAGCCGGCGACGGTTGCTGCTTCCTTTCGATCTGCGCCGGCCAGTTCGGGGGTTTGAGGGCCGTCCCCAGGCACCGTTCAAGTTCCGCGATGCGCGCGGCGATCTCGTCGTCGCTCAGCTGCCCAGCCATCTGCACCCACTCATCCGGCAGCTGCCCCAGCAGTTGCAGCGCCGGCAGGTCCGCCTTCCCGAGCTTCTCGGTTGACCCCAGGCGCGCCCGGGCGTCGCTGGCGGCAATGTCCAGCAGGCGCCGGGCATGAGCCACCTCCTCCCGCGCGCTCTCGCGACGGGCAAGCAGTTCGGTGTACTGTCCGGCGTATTTGTGCGGGATCAGCAGCCGCCCCGTCTCGGGATCGGTGTTGCTCGCCGCCACGATCGCGGAAAGCCGCTCTTCGGTATGCTTCAACTCCGCCTGAGCCGCGCTCAGCCTGCGCTGAATCCGGGGGACCAGTTCGGCCAGGCGTTCAAGCATCCGGAACGTCGCCATGCGCTCCTTGAGCGGCCACAGCGACCGCAGATCGTCGCGCAGCATCCGCCAGCGTTTCAGCGCCGCTTCATGCTCGGCGCGCACCGCCCGCTGTGCCGCTTCCGTCGCCAGTTCGCCCAGCGTGCTGCTCAACCACCCCTCGGGCGCCGGCTGGTCGCCGGCCAGGTGCCCCAGCATCCGCTCGCATTCGCCGGCCAGATAATCCAGCTGCACCGCGATTTCCTCGCAGTTGCCCGCCAGTTCGAAGGTTGTGCGCACGGGCTTGTTCGTCGTCTGGTGCGGCAGATGCAGCACCGCCGCCCCGCTTACGTCGCGTGCGAGCACCCTTCCCGTATCGGCTTCGATGATTTCGATCGCCGTCGCCGAGGGATTGCGCGCGGCGACGACCGTCCTGCCGAGGCTCAGCGGCTGCTCGAGTTCGAACGGACCGAACCTCCCTTCGGCGTTCTCCACAAACACCGCCCCGACGCCTGCCGGCCCCCATCCGAGCACGCGCCGGCACAACTCCGCCCCGCGGTCGAGCATATCCGCATATTCCCGCCATGCGGCAGCGCGGTGCAGGGCCTTTTCGTAAACGGCCGCTTCGCCGGCGGCGGCTTCCAGCTCGGCCAGAACCGCAGCGAGTTCCTCCGACGCCTTGCCGGCCAGTTCCACAGCCCGGCGGATTTCCGCCTCCAGACGTCTGCGCAGCGGGCTGGAATACCCGCCGGCGTCCAGCGCAGGCAGCCCCGCCAGCGCCGACCGGACCTGGCGCGCCTCCTCGATGAGCGCCGCGCCCCGCTGCACCAGCCCGGCCAGGTTGCCTTCATGAAGCTGCAACCGCGGCGCCGGCGGCAACTGGCGCATCAGATGCGTCGGATGGCTGGCCGGCGAAAACGTGCGCAGTTGCCGTACCGCCCGCATCTGCTCCGCCATGCCGCCGCGCACCTCGCGCATCGCGCGGATTGCCGCCAGCGCGCGTTCGGCGGCGGCCCGGTACGCACGGATGCCCTCCCACAACGGCGTGGAACCGGCCAGTTCGCGCGCAAAATCGTCCAGTTCGCCGGCCGGCAGGCGCATCTCCTGCGGAATGTCCTCCTCCAGAAACAGACTCAGCCCCTGGCGCACGCGCCGCGCGAACGTCTCCACCTCCTGCGCGCCGGGAGCGCCGTCGGCCGCCACAAGCGAATCGCACATCTGCTTCAGCTGCGCCCGCACCTGCTCGATCGTGCGCGGTCCCAGCCGGCAAATGCGCGCCAGCGGCTCGCCGCCGGCCTCCGGCGCGAAATCCGCCGCCGCGTCCAGCGGAAATATCTGCGGATTGGCGTACATCCATTCCCACGCCTCCTGATTAACCACCCCATCGGGCTGGCACCACTGATAGGTCAGCAGCGCGCCGACCCCCATGACCACATCCACCAGCGTCCTGTCAGCCGAGGTCCAGATGTGCGCGATGTGCACGCCGTCGGGTGCGACGTTCGGATGGAATATGTCCGTCACCGGGCGCACCAGCGGCGGGTCGTAGGGAAAACCCGGCGGCAGCCATATGTGCACCCAGCATGTCTGGGCGTATTCAAGCTCTCCGTTTTCGTTGCGGATGACCGTGCGCACGCGGTATTCCACCTCGTACTGGTCGGGCGGGTCGCCCCCCAGTGGTCCGACGTGAACGTGCGGATGATACGCGAAAGCCCGCTGGAGGCGCCTCCATTCGTTCTCCAGCCTTATCAACTGCTGCGCGGACCAGCCCCCCTGCGCCGTCTGCCCGTCGGCGCCTTCTCCGTCGTGCGCGTTGTCCGCATCGAAATCCGAAGTCATGCGCGCCGCGCTTCCCTGTTTGCCGCGCTCGATGATACCGTCCGCCGCGCGCCCCCCGCAACCCGCCGCCGAAGTGCGCACGACGTACGCTACAATGTGCGCCCGGCCCCGCAGCCAGCCGGCGGCCGACGACGCCCATATCCGTGCGCTGCCGGCCTTGCGCACGTTCTCCGCGCTCGGCCGGCGCCTACTTGCCCGCCTTCACCACGCTGTTGAGTATCGCCACGCGCGTCGTATAGATCAGGTCGGCGGTGGTTATCTGCGCCTTGGAGGCATCCACCACGGGCAGATTGGAGAACACGCCGCCCGCGTTCACCGCCTTCTTCGCCGCGATGGCCTCCATGACCCTCATGCTGGCCGCGTTGGCCACGACCCCGAAGACGGTGAACCCGCCGTTCTGGCTGTCCAGATTGCTGCTGTTGTCAACGACGTTGAAGAAGAACTGGTTGGTGGCCGAATTCGGATCGCCGGGCAATTTCGCCATGGCGATGGTGCCCTTCACGTTGCCCGGGTCGCCCGGATGCGGCTCGTTGGGCACGGGCGCCTGTGCGGGCACTTCCTCGATCTGCCCCGTCGCCGGATTCAACCAGTATCCCCCGCCCTGTATGACGAACTGCTCCACCGTATCCGGCGTCGCCGGGTCGTCGCCGGTGCGGTGGAAGAACGCGCCGTCATAGTAGCCGCGTCCGATCCATTCCTTGTTGGGCGTCTGCTGGGTGGTTATCTTCCCGTTGGCGTAATCGAGGAAGTTCTGCACGGTCAGCGGGGTCTGCGTGCTGAAAAGCCGCACGTCTATTATTCCCAGGGTCGTGGTGAAGCGCGCGACTTTCTCGGCGGCGGGTTTTGCCAGCGCGATGTAGTCGCCGCCGGCCCTGCCGTCGCCGCTTCTGGTCTTGTCGCCCTTGAACTCGCCGTCGAGCGCCAGACCGTTCTTTCCCCTGAGAGCGCTGGAAAACAGACGGATCTTGTACGGAGTGTCAGGCGCGATCCCGTTGCTCGATATCGTTATCTGCCGGTACTTGACGTTGTACGCCACGCTGGCGGCGACCTTGCGCGTGCCCACATATAGCGCCGCCGATTTCGTGTTCACCGTCGCCGGGTCCAGCGGGGCGTCAAAACGCATGACCACCAATCCGCGGTTGTCGGCAACCGTCCACAACACGTGCGGCGGAGCGGCGAGCATGGCGCGCTCTTCCAGCGGTTCCATCGCGGCCTGAAGATCGCCCGAAACTCCGCGGCCCCGGCCGCCTGTCCCCCGTCCAAGCCATTTCATAAGCGTGCTGAACACGATGTTACCTCCGTATGGTTTAAGCCCGCGGGGCGTGCCCGGATCGCTCCCGGCAGGACCAGACATAGCGACGACTTGACTCTATACCATGTTCCGCCTTTGTCAAAGAAAACTCCGCGGGTACGATGCCGGCGGTCTGCATCGCGCGGATTATCGGACCACCCGTCCGCATCCGCACGCCGCTGTTGTGCCGGAGGCGCGCCATGCCGTACAACCTCTACTGGGGCGATCTCCACGGGCATTGCTCGATAAGCTACGGCCACGGCACCGTCGAACAGGCGCTTATGCGCGCCCGCGAGCAACTCGACTTCTGCTCCATTACCGGACACGCCTTCTGGCCGGACATGCCCGCCGACCGCGCCGTTTACGGGGAAATAATCGACTATCACAACGAGGGCTTCGGACGCTGCGCGCGCAACTGGCCGAAACTTCTGGCCAAACTTCAGGCCGGTTCGCAGGAAGGGCGGTTCGTCGCGTTCCCCAGCTACGAATGGCATTCCCTGGCCAGCGGCGACCACAACGTTTACGGTCCCGGGCCCGACCTGCCCCTGGAGGATGCGCCGGATCTGCGGGCACTGCGCGAAATGGCGCGCCGCAACGGCGCGATAATCGTGCCGCATCATATCGGCTATGCGGCCGGATACCGCGGCATCGACTGGAAGCAGTTTGATGCCCGCCTGTCGCCGGTGGTGGAGATATTCTCTCTTCACGGCTGCTCCGAAAGCGATGCCGCGCCGTACCCCATGCTTCACGACATGGGCGGGCGCGACGCCGGCAGCACCGCCGAAACCGGCTGGGCGATGGGCCATCGTTTCGGGATCATCGGCAGCACCGACCACCACGGCGCATATCCCGGCAGCCACGGCGACGGACGGGCGGCGGTGTTTGCAGGGGCGCTGACGCGGCGCGACATATGGGAAGCGATCCTCGCCCGCCGCGTGTACGCCGCCACCGGCGACAGGATCGACGCCCGCATGTTCGTCAACGATGCGTGGATCGGCAGCGTCATCCGCAGTCCCGGACCGCGCCGCATCCGCGTGCAGGTCGCCGCCAGCGACGCCATCGACCGCGTCGAGGTGCTCAGGAACGGGCGGGTGCTCCGCCGGCTGTTCGCCGGCCCCGATCGGAGCCTCGCGGGGCGATATCGTCTGCGCATCACCTGGGGATGGGGCAGAAAAACCGAGGTGGTGCGGTGGAACGCGCGCCTGACGCTCGCCGACGGAAACATCGACGTTGTGGAAACGTGCTTCTCCGGCGCGCCGGTCGTCGCCCCGCAGCAGCGCGCCGGAGACGAGGAGATACCCGACGATCAGGATCTGCCGCACCAGCTGACCGAACGCGGCCCGCGGTCGTGCGCGTGGCGGTCGTCAACCATCGGCAACCCCACGATGAAGCACCCAACCACGCAGGCGATCTCGCTGGAACTCGCGGCCCCTCTCGAGACGATGCTCGCCATCGAGGTCAACGGCCGGCGCATAGTACACCCGCTCGGCGAGCTTCTGCACGCCGGCAGATGCCACTACATGCGCGGATGGCTGTCGGAGATGATCCGCGTCGGCCCGCTGGTGCCGCTGGAAGAGTGCCGTCTGACGGCCGAGTTCGCCGATGAGCGCCCGGAACTCGACACCGACGTGTACCGTCTGCGCGTGGCGCAGGTCAACGGCCAGTGGGCCTGGCTCACGCCGGTCTGGGCGGAAAGATGATGCCGGCACAGCCGGAGCTGCGGGAGAGACAATGAACCGGACACCGTTTCATCGCGGGATGCGCGCCGCAGCGGTCGCCGTCGTTCTGAGCATTGCGGCGTGCGCTGCGCCGGCAGCCGTCGGCGGACAGGACGACAGCGAACTGTTCGCGCTGACGCGGGTGCACACGATCCATCTGCGGCTGAGCGCCGCCGCGTGGAACACCATGCAGCCGACGCGCGCCCCGCGCTTCGCGCCGCGCCCGCAGCAGCCCCCCGCCGCCACGGTGCCGGCCGCCAGAAGCGCCGGCGAGGGCGAACGCCTGCCCCCGGGACCTTTCGGGCTTCAATATGCCTGGGTCCGCGGCGCAATCGAGTTCAACGGCGAGACGTTCGAAGACGTCGGCGTGCGCTGCAAGGGCAATTCGTCGTTCGTTCTGGCCGGCGCTTCGCCGCGCAAACCATTCAAAATCGACTTCAACCGCTTCCGTCCCGGGCGCAAGTTTCACGGGGTGGCCAATCTGAATCTGAACAATGCCGCCATAGATCCCTCGCAGATGCGCGAGGCGCTGTCGCTGGCGGTGTTCCGTGATGCCGGCGTCCCCGCGCCCCGCAGCGCCTTCGCCATGGTGTATCTCACGGTCGAGGGCGTGTACGACCGCGAATTCCTGGGTTTGTACACCATCATCGAGGAAGTTGACCGCGCCTTTCTCAAATCGCGTTTCGGGGAATCGTCGGGGCTGCTGCTCAAGCCCGAAGGTGTGCGCGGCATGCCCTACCTCGGCGACGACGCGAACCTGTGGGCCGACCGCTACAATCCCCGTACCTCCGTGCGTCCCGAACACGCCGCCCGATTCGTGGAGTTCCTCGAGCTGCTCAACCGCGCCGACGACGATGCCTTCCGCGCACGCATTGCCGAGTATGTCGATATCGACGCGTTCCTGCGCTATCTGGCCGCCAATGCCCTCATGTCCAACATGGACAGCCCGCTGTGCACCGGCCACAACTATTATCTGTATCTGTGCGAACGCGACGGCCGGCTGCGCTGGATACCGTGGGACCTGAATCTGTCGTTCGGCTCGTTCACGTGGACGGGCACCATCCCGCAACTGATGGACCTCAGCCTTTCGCGCCCGCATCTCCCGCCAAATCGCCTTATCGACCGGCTGCTGGCCATCGAGGACGTGCGCCGCGAGTATCAGCGGCTGCTGAAGGAGTTCACAGCGGCCTTCTTCAATGCCCGCAGCCTTTCGCACCGGGTGGAGTCCATCCGGCCTCTGCTGCGCCAGGTGGAAGAGATCTCGCGGCGACTGGGAAAAACGGGCAGCCCCGCCACCATGCCCGCGCGCGGGCCGTTCATCGTCGTGCCGGACCTCGAGGCGTTCATCGCCGGGCGGCTGAAATCGGTCCAGTCTCAACTGGCCGGCGCCTCGGCCGGTTACATGCCCGGCGTTGCGCCGGACAGCCCCCTGGCGCGGGCGTGGTTCGACGAGCGCAACGAAGCGCAGGTGCGCGCCAACTTCGCCGCCATATTGCGCGCGGCCGATACCAACGCCGACAACAGGCTCTTTCCCGACGAACTTCTCGCTGCCGCGGGCGCCTTGTGGAAGCACCTCGATCCGGCCGGTGCTGGCCGCGTTGACCTGTGGACGGTTCAGCGCGCGCTGGCGCGCCTTCTGCCTCTGCCGCCGGTGGTGGTGGAACCCGGACCGGGACTGGTCTGGGGCCGCGCGCTTTTCGCCCTCGCCGACGCCGATGGCGATGGTGCACTCACCAGAGAAGAATGGACCCGGTCAGTCCTGCGCGCCTTCCGCGACGCCGACCGCAACGGCGACGCGGCGCTGGACCAGAAGGAACTCTACGATGCGCTGATGAATCTGGCCGCGCCTGCCGCCCGAAAGTGACGCGGGGGCGGGTGCGCCCGGGGGATCGCCGCTTGCGCGGGGATGAAGAAACGGAAGATGCGTACGCGAGCGAGCGGCGAGGACACTCCGAAACGGCTGGTCGCGTCAATTGCCGGCGTTGTCGCCTTTGCTTACGCCGCTTACCATAGCGCGGATGTACCAGCGCGCGGCGAGTGTGCTCATACCGGCGGCGACGGCGGTGGCGGCCGTCGGGCTGCTGGTTCACTGGCTGGTCGGCAGGCCCGTCATGAACGAACTGACGGAGCGCGTGCCGCTGGCGCCGACCACGGCCCAGACCGTCGCCGCGGTTGACCTGCGCGGCGACCCGATCCCCGGCCCAGGCAAACCCTCCGCCCTGCCGGGCGCCTGGCCGAGATTCCGCGGCCCCAACGGCGACGGCATCAGCCCCGAAACCACCCCGCTGCGCAAAACGTTCGATGCCGGCGGAGTGCCCGTGCTGTGGAAACTCGACGTGGGCGATGGTTACGCCGGGGCGGCCATACGCGACGGGCGCGTGTATTTTCTCGATTACGACGACAACGAGCGCGCCGACGTCTTCCGCTGCCTGTCGCTGGACGACGGCAGGGAAATCTGGCGCCGCTCATACCGCATTCATCTGTCGTGGGATCACGGCTACTCGCGCACCGTGCCGGCGCTTCACGACCGCTACGCCGTGGTCATGGGACCCAAATGCCACGTCACCTGCGTCGAGGCCGACACCGGCCGCTTCGTCTGGGGTCTTGACCTGGTAAAGGACTTCGGCGCCAGCGTGCCCCCGTGGTACGCCGGACAATGCGTGCTCATCGATCGCGGCAGGGCGATCCTCGGCGTGGGCGGCGACGCCCTGCTCATGGCCGTGGACCTGCCCACGGGCAACATCGTCTGGCGCAGCCCCAATCCGCGCCGCTGGAAAATGACGCATACGTCCGTCGTGCCGATGAAGCTCGCCGGACGCGACACCTACATCTACTGCGCCAGCGGCGGCGTGGCGGGGGTTTCCGCCGACGATGGATCGATACTGTGGGAACTGCCTGACTGGCGCGTGAACATCGCGGCCATAGCCTCGCCCCTGGTCATCGACGACAGCCGGGTGTTTCTCAGCGGCGGCTACGGCGTGGGCAGCATGATGATCAGGATCACGCCCGGCGAAAACGGCTTCCACGTCACGCAACTGTTCCGCCTGAAGCCCGAGGTCTTCGGCGCCGAACAGCATACGCCCATACTGTATCAGGGCCACATTTTCGGCGTCATACCGCCGCCCATCGGGCAGTTCGTCTGTCTCGACCTCGAAGGACGACAGGTATGGGCCAGCGGCGGCAAACGCGTCTTCGGACTCGGCGGCTACATACTGGCCGACGGCGCTTTCTGGGTCCTCAACGACACCGGCCGGCTTACCGTCATCGAGGCCACCACCGCCGGATACCGCGAACTGGCGACCGTGCAGGTGATGGACCGTGCGCACGATTCCTGGGCGCCGCCGGCCATCGCCTCGGGCCTGATGATCGTGCGCGACACCCGCCGGATGTTCTGTCTCGATCTGCGGAGGAAATAACCGATGGACCGCCCGACAATAAAACCCGCCACGACCGGCCTGATCGCGCTGGCGGTGCTCTGCGCCTGCGCCCTGGCAGCTCTGTACATGTATCTCAAGCGTTCCTCCGACAGAGCGGCCGTGCGCCAGGAAGATAACTTCCGTTATGACCCTTCGGACACGCGCCGCGTGGACCCGAAACTCATCGGCTTCCGACAGGTCGGACAGATAAAGACCGGCCTGAGCCGCCCTGCCGCCCTGGCCGTAACGTCCAAAGGCCGGGTTTTCGTCGGCGGCGACCGGCAGGTCAGAGCCCTGACGCTAGAAGGCGGCGTCGCCGCGAAAATCGACCTTTCCGACGACCCGACCTGTCTGGACGTGCGCGAGGACGGCTTCATGGCCGTGGGGTTCATCGACCACATCGAGGTTTACGACGCCGCGGGCAAACGCCAGCACGTCTGGCCGCCCGGCCCCAAGGGCTGCTACATAACCTGCGTGCGTCTGTCGGAAAAAGATGTGTGGGTCGCCGACGCGGGGAGGCGCCTGGTCATGCGCTGCGATCTGGAAGGTCGCATACTGCTGGAACTGGGCAAGGGAACGCTCAACGTGCCCAGCCCGCATCTGGACGTGGACCTGGCGCCCGACGGCACGGTGTGGCTGGCCAACCCCGGCAACCAGCGTCTGGAGGCATACACTCCCGACGGTCAGCCGGTGCGGCAGTTCGGCAAGCCGGGCACGGCGCCCGGATATTTTCCCGGTTGCTGCAATCCGAGCGATTTTGTCATACTTCCCGATGGCGACATCGCCACCAGCGAGAAGGGCGCCGCCCGCGTCACGCTGTACAGACCCGACGGCACCTTCCAGTGCGTGGTGGCCGACGAAACCATGCTGGGGGATATAGAGGGGGCGATGGACCTGGCGGTTGACGGCAGAGGCCGCGTGTACGTCCTCGATACCCTCGGCAAAACGGTGCGCATCTTCGCGCGTAAGGAGAACCGGTGATCGACGCGGCATCCGACAACATCGCCGAGCGCCGGAGATTCATGCTGGCCGCGGCGCGCGCCGGGCTGGCCGCCGCGCTGCTTGGCGGCGCTGCCGTCCTGGTGCAGCGCGGGCGCAGCGCGTGTGCATCGGAAAGCCCGTGTCAGGCATGCAGTGCCTTCGGGCGATGCGACCTTCCGCGCGCGCTGGCCACCCGCCGCGATGCCGCCGCGTTGAAGGGGCGGTGAACCGCCGCTGACGTTGGAGTGGAGCCGATCATGGCACAGCAGGACAAGCCCGTAACCCGACGCAGCGTGCTGGCGATAAGCGCCCGCGCCGCGGGCGTGGCGGCGGCGGCCGGACTTGCAACGGCCTTCAGCCTGCGCGGCGCGGAAGAACAACTCGTCTGGCAGATCGATCCCGAAAAGTGCATACAGTGCGGCAAGTGCGCAACCAGTTGCGTGCTGAATCCCTCGGCCGTCAAGTGCGTGCAGAACTATCAGCTGTGCGGCTACTGCAAACTGTGCACGGGATACTTCGTCGCCCAGCCGATCAACCTCGACGAGGGCGCCGAAAACCAGATCTGCCCCACCGGCGCCATCATCCGCACCCACGTGGAGGGCGACTATTACAACTATGACATCGACGCCTCGAAATGCATCGGCTGCGCCAAGTGCGTCAAAGGATGCCTGCTGTACGGCAACGGCTCGTTCTTCCTTCAGATCGACCGCCGCCTGTGCGTGGACTGCAATCGGTGTTCCATCGCGGCGGTCTGCCCCTCGCAGGCCATAAGCCGCATTCCGCTGCGGCAGGCCTACCGGCTGAAGATGAAGATGCGGTGAAAGGCATGACGCGGGCGCTTCCCATAGAAGATTTCGCATCGTCGCATGGCCATCACGGGCGCCGCGTGAGTTTCTCCGCCTGGCGCGGGGTTGTCGCTGCGGTCGTTATTCTGTGGGCGTACACAGCCGCGCCGGCCGAGGAACGCTTCCCCACGCCCGAGTTTCAGAGCGGCTATCAGATGCCGACCATGCAGGTTACGCCGGCGCGCTGGCGCGGATGGAACGTGGTCGATACGGTTGCGCTGGCGGGCTGGCTCTCGCTGGGAGCATATGTCGTATATCGCCGCCGGTCGCGCACGGCCACGTTCGTGCTGATGGTCGCGGCGCTGGCGTATTTCGGCTTCTACCGGCGGGGATGCGTCTGTCCCATCGGCGCCACTGGCAACGTGGCAATGGCCCTGGGGCCCAACGGCTATGCGCTGCCGTGGACAGTGGCGGCGTTCTTCGTGCTGCCGCTGCTTTTCGCGCTGTTCTTCGGGCGCGTGTTCTGCGGCACGTCCTGCCCGCTGGGCGCCATACAGGATGTGATGCTCTGGCGGCCGTTGCGCCTGCCACTGTGGCTGGAAAGGGCGCTGGGGCTGTTCGCCTTCCTGTATCTGGGGCTGGCCGTCATGCTCGCCGCCGTCGGCACCGACCTGATCATCTGCCGCTACGACCCGTTCGTGGGGCTTTTCCGCCTGAGCGGACCGGCCCACATGATCGTTCTTGGTTTCGCCTTTCTGCTGGTGTGCATGTTCATAGGCCGGGCGTATTGCCGCTTCATATGTCCCTACGGCGCGCTGTTGCGGCTGCTGTCGATGCTTTCCTGGAAGCGCGTGACAATCACGCCGTCGGAATGCGTTGACTGCCGCATGTGCGAGGAGGGCTGCCCGTTCAACTGCATTCGCCGGCCCACCGCATCGCAGCCCCTGCGGCCGGAGGAAAAACGCCGCGCACGCAGGGTTCTGGTGCGGGTTCTTGCGGCACAGCCGGTGCTCATCGCCGCCTTCGCCGTGCTGGGCGCCCTGGCGGCCCCCGGCTGGGCAAGCCTCGACCGCCGCATAGACCTCGCCCGGCAGGTCCTCGCGGAACAGGCCACCGGCCGTAAGGCCCTCACCGACGAAACCAGCGTCTTCTGGAAAAGCGGCATGACCGTCGGCGAACTGCTCACGCAGACCGAGGCCGTCAAACGCCGCTTCCGCATCGGCAGTACCATATTTGGAGCATGGACGGGCCTGGTGCTCGGAATGGGCCTGCTGGGGGCTTCGGTGCGGCGGTATCGCATCGGCTGGACGGCCGACGCGGGCACGTGTCTGGCCTGCTCCCGCTGCTACCTGACGTGCCCGGTGGAGCATTCCCGGCGCACCGGCCAGAGCGTTGAAAGCATACTTCAGACCCGCCAGGCCGTGGCATGAACCAGATCATCATCCATCTTCCGCGCCTGCCCGAATCGACAAAGGCCCCGTGGCGCTTTTCGGCGGCGATGGTGGGCGTCATCGCGGGGCTGTTTTCGCTTGTCGTCGCCGCGATTCTCATCGTGGAACTCATCCGCGATGCCCGGGAAAACCCTCTGGCCGCTGAAACCGTGCGCCAACTTCAGGAGAAACTCGCCGCCAGGCCCGACGACGAAGCCCTCAAACAACAGATTCGCCGCGAAGACCTGCGCCTGCGCCGCCGCTTCTTTGAACGCCGCCGGTTCGTCGAACACGGCAGCATTCTGCTGCTGGGCGGCATGCTGGTCGTGGCCCTTGCCGTCAAGACGTATCACAAGCTCTCAGAGAAACTGCCCATGCCCCGCCCGGAACAGCAACCGCCGGATCCCTGGAAACTCCAGGCGCTTGCCCGCTGGGCGGTGGGCACCGGAATAGGCGTTGTGGCGATCACGCTGGCAGGCGTGGCCGTGGGACCCAAGGCCCCGCCGAGCGTGATTCCCCAGCACAGCTCCCAAAGGGCTTCCGCCGAACCCATCGCCTCTGGCAACACCGCCACGGCTTCGGAGGGCGTCCCGGAGGAACTTATATTGCGCAACTGGCCCATGTTCCGCGGGCCCATGGGCCTGGGAATAGCCCGCGGCAAGGGTCCCTGGCCAACCGACTGGGACGGCAAGACCGGCCGAAACATACTCTGGCGCGCTGAAGGCTTCCTCAGCGGCAACAACTCGCCGATTGTGTGGGAGGGGCGCATATATTTCTCCGGCGCGACGGAGCTTAAGCGCGAAGTGTACTGCTACGACGCCCGCACGGGCGACCTCTTATGGAAGCGCCTGGTCAGCCAGTCGGCTTCGCCAACTCCGGACCCGGAGATACTGAATAAAGGCACCGGCTTTGCGCCCTCCACGATGGCCACCGACGGAAAGCGTGTGTTTGCCATCTTTCCGACGGGCGACCTGGCGTGTTACGACTTCGAAGGCAACAAGTTGTGGGCGCGCAACCTGGGCGTGCCCGAGAACATGTACGGTCACGCCAGTTCGCTGGTTGCCTGGAAGGACATGCTCATCGTGCAGTATGACCAGGGCGACGAAAAGGCCGGACGCTCGGCCATTTTCGCGCTGGACGGTGCCACCGGTCGGGAGGTGTGGCGTGCCCGCCGGCCTGTGTCGGCGTCATGGAGCACGCCTGTCCTGGCGCCGACGTCTACCGGCATGCAGCTGGTAACCTGCGCCGTGCCGTTCGTAATAGCCTACAATCCCTCTAGCGGTGCCGAGCTGTGGCGGGCCAAAGGCGTCATCGGCGAGGTGGCTCCGTCGCCGGCGTTCGCCGACGACGTGGTTTACGTAGGGGTGGAACGCGGCGACCTGCTGGCCATCAAGACCGACGGCAAGGGCGATGTCAGCTCCACTCACGTGTTGTGGAGCATCTCCGAGGGATATCTGCCGGATGTCGTCAGCCCCCTCGTGGTGAGCGGCTTGATATTCCTCGCCAAGGACGGGCAGATAACCTGCGTCGATGCCAAAGACGGCAACACCGTCTGGGAGCAGGAGATAAAGGCGCATTGTCACGCTTCGCCTGTGCTGGCCGGGGATATGATATATCTGCTTGACCAGGAAGGCGTTATGCACATGTTCAAACCGGCGCGCCAGTTCTCGCAAACCACCGCCGAGCTCGGCGAGCGCGTCAGCGCCACGCCGGCGTTCGTTGATGGACATATATTCATCCGTGCGGAAAAGAGCCTCTATTGCATAGGCAGCCCGCCAAAGGTGGCGACGGGCGGGGGCGACAACGGTCGGCAACCGTCATGAACGAGCAGGCAGAACACGTCTGTACATGCGCTTCGGCCGTCGATTTGTCGGTCGTGGACCGCATCGTACAGAGCATCGGCGACTCGCCCGACCGATGCATCGCCATACTTCAGGCGCTGCACGACCATTACCACTGGCTGCCGCCGGAAGCGCTGGAGCGGGTGTGCGCGATAACCCGCATCACCCCTGCGCAGATCGTAAGCGTCGCCACCTTCTACAACCAGTTCCGACATAAACCCGCCGGCAAACATACCTTGCGCATTTGCCACGGCACGGCGTGCCACGTGAAACGATCGGAACTGGTGGAAGACGCCGTCCGCAGGTACCTCGCTATCAAGGAAGGCGACACCGATGAGCAGGGGCTTTTCACAGTAGAGCGCGTGGGATGCGTGGGGTGCTGCACGCTCGCACCGGTCATCCAGATCGACGGCATGACCTATGGGCACCAGAGTCCGCACAGCATACCCCACGCCATAAGCGATTTTCTTGCGCACGGCGAAAACCAGAGCCAGGAGCACGTTGACCACGGCAACGGCGATGGCAACGGCAAAGAGCGTCCCGAATTGCGCGTGGGGCTGGGGTCGTGCTGCGTGGCCGGCGGCAGCATGGCCGTGTATGACGCGCTGTGCGACGCCATCCGGCGTCAGGGCGCGGAAGTGGCGATAAAGAGCGTGGCATGCAGCGGCATGTGCCATTCCACGCCGCTGGTCGAAGTAGTTGTGCGCGGGCAGCCGCAGAGACTGTACACGCGCGCAACCCCCGACGACGCCGAATGGATACTGCGGCGTCATTTCAAGCCGCGCGGCGTGTGGCGGCGCGTGCGGTCGGCGATGTCGTCGCTGGTGGATCGTCTTCTGGGGGACGGCGCCCCGTCGGTGGAGCGCAGGGGCGTCGATCCGCGCGACGGCGCCGTGTGCGAGTTTCTGGGGCGCCAGTTGCGCATCGCCACGGAGCACTACGGCTATCTGGCGCCGCTCAGTCTGAAGGAATACGTCGCTCACGACGGCTTCGCGGCGTTGCGCAAAGCACTGGAGATGAACGACGGTCAGCGCGTGATTGACATGGTAAGCGCGTCAGGGCTGCGCGGACGCGGCGGAGCGGGTTTCCCGACGGGCCGGAAATGGGCCGCCGTGCGCATCGCCGCCGGCGAGCCAAAGTACGTCATCTGCAACGGCGACGAGGGCGACCCCGGCGCTTTCATGGACCGCATGCTGCTGGAATCTTTCCCGTTCCGCGTGCTGGAGGGCATGGCCATCGCCGCTCTGGCCGTCGGAGCCGAGCAGGGCTTCCTGTATATCCGCGCCGAGTATCCGCTGGCGGTGCGCCGCGTTACCGAGGCCATTCGCCGCGCCGAGGCGGCCGGATATCTGGGCGACAACGTCCTGGGCACCAGCCGCCGCATACGTTTCGAGGTGCGGCAGGGCGCCGGGGCGTTCGTGTGCGGCGAGGAGACGGCGCTCATAGCGTCCATCGAAGGCCGGCGCGGTTTTCCGCGTTTGCGCCCGCCTTTTCCCGCGGAGAAGGGCCTGTGGGATCGTCCGACGCTGATAAACAACGTCGAGACCTATGCGCTGGTGCCGTGGATCATCCGTCGCGGTCCGGAGGCTTTCGCCGCCATCGGCACCGCCCGCAGCAAGGGCACCAAGGTTTTCGCCCTGACCGGCAAGGTGCGCCGGGGCGGGCTGATAGAAGTCCCCATGGGCGTGACCATCCGGCAGATAGTCGAGGAGATAGGCGGCGGCGTTCAGCCCGGGCGCACCTTCAAGGCGGTGCAGATAGGCGGACCTTCTGGCGGATGCATACCGGCAGCGCTGGCCGACCTGCCGGTGGACTACGAATCTCTTACCGAAGCGGGCGCCATCATGGGCTCGGGCGGGCTGGTGGTGCTCGACGACACCGATTGCATGGTGGACATGGCCCGCTATTTCCTCAGCTTCACGCAGGCCGAGTCGTGCGGCAAATGCTCCTTCTGCCGCGTGGGCACGCGGGTCATGCTGGACATACTCGAGGCCCTGTGCCGCGGACAGGCGGCGCGGGGCGATCTGGAAAAACTCCAGCAACTCGGGCAGCAGGTTAAAGCCGGCAGCCTGTGCGGCCTGGGGCAGACCGCCCCCAATCCGGTGCTTACCACGCTGCGCTATTTCCACGACGAATACGAAGCGCACCTCGCCGGGCGGTGTCCGGCGGGCAAGTGCCTGGCGCTCATAAAGTACGTGGTCGAGCCCAACTGCATCGGCTGCACGAAGTGCGCGCAGGTGTGTCCGGCGGACGCCATCGCCATGAAGCCCTTCGAGCAGCACAGCATAGATGTCAACAAATGCACGCGGTGCGACGCGTGCCGCAGCGCCTGTCCGGTGGGCGCGATAAAGATCGTATAGAAGAGAAGATGCCGCGCATACGTATCGACAACATCACGGTGGATGTGCCCGCGGGCGCGACGATACTCGATGCCGCGCGGAAGGCCGGCATCGACATCCCCACGCTGTGCCACCGTCAGGGCCATCCGCCCATGACTTCGTGCCTCGTATGCGTGGTGCGCGTGAACGGCGCTTCGCGGCTGGTGCCGTCGTGCGCGACGCTGGCGCAGGAAGGCATGGTGGTTGCCAGCGAAACGCCCGACGTGCTGGAGGCCCGCCGCACGGCGCTGGAGCTGCTTCTGGCCGACCATGTCGGCGACTGCGTGGCCCCATGCACGCAGATATGCCCGGCGCACATGGATATCCCGCGCATGCTTCAGGCCATCGCGCGCGGCGACGACCGGCAGGCGCTGATAATCGTCAAACAGGCCATTGCGCTGCCGGCCACGCTGGGACGCATATGCCCGGAACTCTGCGAGAAAGGCTGCCGGCGCGGCGATGTGGATGAGCCGGTGGCCATCTGCAAGATGAAACGCCACGCGGCGGACATGGACCTGTTCGGCGGCAACCCGTGGCTGCCGCAGCGCCGCCCGCCCAGCGGCAGAAGCGTCGCCATCGTCGGCGCGGGCCCGGCGGGACTGGCGGCGGCGTGGTATCTGAGCGCTCTGGGACACGCCTGCACCATCTTCGACGACCATCCGCTGCCGGGCGGCGCGCTGCGCTATGCCGTGCCGGAAGACCTGCTTCCGCGAGAAGTGCTGGACGCCGAAATCAGTCTCATATTGCGCCTGGGCGCGACGTTCCGTGGCGAGTTCGTTCTGGGACGCGACGCCGGCATTCAAGACCTGCTCAAACAATACAGCGCCGTGCTCGTGGCGACAGGACCGGCCGACGCGGCGAAACTGGCCTCGTTCGGCGTGCCGCTGCTGGCGGGCAGAGGCCCGGCCTTCGACAAGAACACGCTCATGACCAGAGCGCCCGGCGTGTTTCTGGCCGGCGGCGTCATCACGCCCTATAAACATGCCATACGCGCCGTGGCCGACGGACGGCACGTTGCGGCGAGCATCCACCAGTATCTGAGCGGCGCGCCGGTGGTCGGCGAGGACAGGTTGTATTCGATACATATCGGGCGTCTGAAGGGCGAAGAACTCGCCGTGCTCCGCCAGGGAGCGGCCGAGGCGCCGCGCCAACAGGCCGACGTCCGCTCCGGCGCCATACCGCCGGCGCTGGCGCGGGTGGAGGCGTCAAGATGTCTTCAGTGCCAGTGCAGCGCCGACTGCACGTGCACGTTGAGGCAGCTGTCGGCCCGTCTGGGTGCCAACCAGCGCAGGTTCACCGTGCAGCGGCGTCCGGTAGAGCGCGTAATTGTTCATCTGGGCGTGGTTTACGAGCGCAACAAGTGCATAGCCTGCGGCTTGTGCATACAGGTTGCCGAAGAGGCCCGCGAGGAACTGGGGCTTACATGGGTGGGTAGGGGTTTCAACATCCGCGTGGCCGTGCCGCTCGACGGGCGGGGGCGTGCCGCTTTGATGCGCTGTGCGGCCGAATGCGTCGAAGTCTGTCCGACCGGGGCGCTTAGTTTCACATCCGCCGCGGCCTGCCGCTGCGCTGAGCAGACCACCGCCGCCAGCGGTCAGGAGCGGCGCTGACGGACGGGCATGAGCCACTGTTAACATTATGTCAGACCTTCGTGGCAATTACGTGCAACAGAGGCAAAGATAGTGTATAATGAGTCTTGCGGCAGCCGGCGATTTGCGCCGCATCATCCGGCAGACGGGCGGACCGTGCGCCGGGAACGCCGCTGGCGGAAGGAGTACTGCGCGAAGCGAACCGAACTTACGGGGGACGCATGGAACCGATGCTCTGGGCGGGCCTGCTGATACTGGTCGGAGCAGGATTGTTATGGCTGTGGCTGCGCGGCGAACGGCGCGCCGCATCCGACATCGCGTACCTGCCAAGCAACCCTCTTGAAGAAATGCTTGTGCGCAGCGAAGCCGACCCCGCATCGATGCGGTTTCGCGAGGTGATGCTGCAATCAAGGTTTCTGGCGATGACGCAGCCGGAGAATCCGGAGTTGCCGGCCATCACCCGCGCCATCGCGCCGGCGGCTTTGTGCGAGGATGTGGACGGCAAACCCGCCGTGGCAGGTTCGTCCCTGGCGCTGCCGCCGGTGTTGCTGTGCTTCTCGTCGTCAAACGTCCTCATGACCGCCGCTCCGGAGATAAGGGCGATAACGAGCGATGGCTCCTCCCTGCGCGAGTTTCCGGCGCGCACGATCATCGAGCATGCCGTGGCCAACAACGCCGAAGTACTGGCCAACCCCGGCTGCGCCGGCTCACGGCGATTCAATGTCGGCGAATTGCAGGCCCTTCTCGGCAGGGACTGAAATCTGCCGCTTCGGAAAGTCCTCTGTCTGCGCATGGCGAGCCCCTTGCCCGCGCTGGCGGTGCGCCTATCATGGCTGCGCCGACAACAGGGAGCACCATGGACGCGATACAGGCCATCAAAACCCGCCGCAGCGTGCGCGCGTATCAGAACAAACCCGTGCCGCGCGATATCCTTGCCGACCTGGTGGACTGTGCCCGGCTGGCACCCAGTGCCATGAACGGGCAGCAATGGGAGTTCGTGGTCATAACCCGCCCGGATACATTCGATGCCCTGGCGAAACTCATCACGCATTCGCAGTGGCTGGCCAAAGCGCCGGCCGGCATAGCCGTTTTCTGCCGATCCCACATGTTGTATGTGGAAGACGGCTCGGCAGCCCTCCAGAACATACTTCTGGCCGCCACCGCCCACGGGCTGGGCTCATGCTGGGTATCGGGCGACAAGCAACCGTACGCCGAGGCAGTGGCGCGGCTGCTGGGCGCGCCTGCGGAATACCGCTTCGTGGGTCTGGCGGTTGTGGGATACAGCGCGGAAACTCCCATGCGCGAGAAAAGACCGCTGGAAAGCGTTCTGCACTGGGAACGATTCTGAAGAGGATGCGGCTTGGAGCGACTGCCGGCCGGTAGCGCACGAACATAACCGGCGGTTCAGAACCTCACTCCGCGCGGCGCAGAACGCGCACACTCGAGGTCATCTTGTCGAGCACGTAAACGGTCTTGCAGTCGGCGCTGACGGCGATGCTGCTGGACACGCACCCGCCGACGAGGTCCTCGCGGCTGGCAGGCCGGCCGAGCTGGCTTACCACCGAAAGCAGCCTGCCCTTCTGATCGAAACGCTTGACGACATTGGGCGTCTTTTCGCTGGTCCACAGCGCCCCGTCAGGTCCGAAACACAGGTTAACGGGATTGCAGCACCCGCCGAAGCCGTCCGGAGCGGCGGCGTCGCGTTTGCCGAAGTGCCCGAGCTCCCTGCCGTCGCGGTCGAACATGATGACGCGGAATGTGCCGTTCTCGGCAAGGTACAACACGCCGTCTCTGGCGGCGATATCGAGTATTCCGCAACACCCGCGATAGCCCGTTCCGATGGTGCGGGCCGTTTTCAGTTCCCGGTCCATACGAATTATCCGCCCGCGGGTACTGCCCGGCGTCGATGCGAAACTGACGAAGACGTCTTTGCCGTCAACGGCGATGCCGGCGACCGCGGCGTCGGGCAGATCGCGCAATGTCTCCGAGCGCGCCTCGTTCGCCACGCGCCCGGTGTTGTCAAGCGCTATCAGCACCCCCCTGCCGCCGACGTATGTCCGGCCGTCGGCCAGTGCGCATATCGCCGTCGGGCGGAACGACAGTCTTATCGTGTTGAGGACTTTGCCCTCGGGCGAAACCACCAGCACCGCCGACGCTCCGTGGTCGGCGATGAGCACGTTGCCGCCGGCATCCATCGCCAGAGCCGCCGGCAGACGCATTTGCAGCCCGTCCGCGCCGCCGAGGACGCCCGCCTCGCGGTGAGTGGGGGCTGGCGCTGTCGCGCCGCTCAGAACCAGCAGGCACAGACACATACACGCCGCCCCGCGAACTGCGCCGTTCATGCGATATCTCCCTGGTTAAGGACGGGCTTCCACATTCATGTTACCACGGGCCTGGGCTGGTTGCGATACTGCTTCCACACGCGCACCGCCTCGGTGACGACAAGCGCCGCCAGCCCGAAGAGCACAACGGCCACGACCATGTTGATGATCGGCGCGGCACTGGGCACTTTGAGCGTCTGATACTGCCGGAGGAATGTGCGGAAGTTGAACACCAGGGCGGTGCCGGTGGTGGCGAGCATGAACATCGCCGGCAGCAGCGTGAACCACACGCGCCTTCCCGACCGCCACAGCCAGACGGTTATGCCCAGCAGCGTCAGCGCCGCCAGCAGCTGATTGCTTGTGCCGAAGATCGTCCAGAAGGTGCGGAAGGAACCCGGAGGCGTGAACCACAGATAGGCGCTGGGCCCGGCGATGGTGGCCAGCGTCGCGACGGTGCCCCCGAGAATGCCGCGCAGCCCGAGCAGTTCCTGGAAGACATAGCGCCCCAGACGCGTGCACACGTCGAGCGTATCGAACACGAAACTGGAGAATGCCAGCAGCCCGAAACCTATGCCGAAGCGCTCGGGTATGCCGCACATGCTCATGAATCTGGCCATGCCGGTGGCATAGATGACGTCGGGGTTGCTGCCGCGGGCGCCGATCATGACGCACACCAGGGCGAATATGGCGACCATTCCCTCCAGCAGCATGGCGCCGTAAGCCACCGGCCGGACGTCGCGCTCGTTGCGGAGCTGTTTGCAGGTGGTGCCGGAGCTGACGATGCTGTGAAATCCGGAGCAGGCCCCGCAGGCGATGGTGATGAAGAGGAACGGAAAGAGCATCTGCCCACCGGCGGACGTGAAGGCGACGAAGTGCGGCCACTGGACCTTCATGTTTTCGCTGCCGGCGATTCCGCCGATGAGCGTGCCGACGGCGCCGAACAGCAGCGCCGCATACAGAAACGTAGCGCCGATCAGGCCGCGCGGCTGAAGCAGCAGCCACATCGGCACTATGCTGGCGATGAAGCAGTATCCCAGAAGCGCCTGGTCCCAGCGTTTGGTAAGCACGGCGGCCTGGGTGGTGGAGGTGTCGAGAAACGGCAGCCCGTGCGCGGCGAGCCACGCGGCGATGTCCGGCGACTTCCAGATGCACAGCGCAAGCATCACCACCATCGCCGACAATCCGCCCCACCAGGGAATCTTTGTGAAGCGCAGCAGCAGCCCCAGCAGCACGCTGCCCAGCAGATAGCCCGTTGCGCCGATAACCACCGCTCCGCCGTTGAGCTCGATGTCCGTCTGCTGGCCGGCCACCATCGTCGTCACCCGTTCGAGCCGCGAGAAACTGGTGGCTGTGAGGTCCGCGAAAGCGATAATCACATACAGCAGGCTCACCCACACGAACAGCAGAAACGTGATGTAGGCGGTGCGGCTCATGTAGCGCCGCACCACCTGCGTGATGCTGGTGGCGCCGTGGCGGATGCTGGCCATGAGACTGCCGGCGTCGTGCACCCCGCCGACGAGAATCGCGCCGATGACGATCCACAGCATGGCCGGCAGCCAGCCGAAACTCTGCCCGGCCAGGATAGGCCCGACGATTGGTCCGGCGGCGGCGATGGCGGTGAAATGTCCGCCCAGCACCACGGGCGCCGGCGCCGGCACGTAGTCTATGCCGTCATCCATTTCCACCGCCGGGGTTTTACGGAGAGGATCGACCCCCAGCATCCGCGCCACGGCGCGGCCGTAGGTGAGATACGCCAGAATGAAAACTCCCGCACACGCCGCTACGATGGGAAGTACGCTCATTTTGCCGACCGGGTAAGGTGCTGCGATTATACGGGCGGCCCGCGGCGGCGCACAGATAGAGACCCGCGGGCGGGGCGGCTATGGGCACCGCCCGGGCCTTCAGCGGCATCTTCCGGAGGATGCCCGCGCTGTCTTCACCGTCGCCGCCGGCTCGGCCGATGCCCTCCTGCATACCGGAGCGCACCAGCGCGTTTTACATGAGTCTCAGCGGATCCGCCTGATCGTGAACCATCACCCGCACCGAAGGCATGGCCTGCCGGATACGGGCCGCCAGCCGCCGCAGCACGGGCATTTCCGAGGCAAGATGCAGCGTTATTACGACAGTCACACCCCGGCCGACGGCGCGCATCACCTGCTGGTAACCCGCTTCGCCGGTCAGGAACAGGCCCGCGCCGCGCGCCAGGGCTTCGTCTATCAGGTCGCCGCCGGCGCCCGCGACGCACGCGCAGCGCTGTACTGTGCCGCCGACCGGACCGGCCACCAGCAGAGGACGTTTCAGATGCAATTCCTGTTTCACGCGGGCGATCAGTTTCCGGCAGGACACGGGCCGGGGCAGATCGCCGATGCGCCCTCTGCCGGCGTCCGGCACGCCGTGAAGGCGTACGAGGTCGAATGCCGGCTGCTCGTAGGGATGAGCGGCGCGCAGCGCGCGCACCACCGCATCCACGCGGTCCAGAGGCACGACCGTTTCCAGACGCAGTTCGTCAACGCGCTCGAGGCGCAGGGCCTGCCCGACGGCCGGTCTGGCGCCCGCCTCGCCGTAGAACGTGCCCGTGCCCGGCGAGCGGAACGAGCAACGCGAGTAATTGCCGATGCGCCCGGCGCCGGCGGCAAAGAGCGCCTCGGCCACGCGGTCGGCCGCATCCGGCGGCACGAACACCACCAGCTTGCAGCAGTCGGGCACCGCATGCGGACGCAGCGGCTGGCGCTGCTCCAGACCCAGCGCGTCGGCCAGAACGTCGCTGGCGCCGCCAACGGCGGCCTCAAGGGCAGTGTGCGGCGAGTAGATGGCGATGTCGCGCCGCACGGCCAGATATACCGCCGACGACGGATCGAGCGCCCGGCGCGGCCCGGCGGGCGGCGGATGATACGCCACTATCACGTTGCACCCCCGGGCGCGGGCGCACATGACGGTATCCGGCGTGCACTCGGCGACCAGCATGATGCCGGATACCCTGCGGGCCGGGTCGCCGACGATCAGACCGACGTTGTCGTCCGGCCCGACCAGGCGGGGCGGCGCGATGCGTTCCATCAGGTCAATGAACTCGGACAGTTTCATAGGATTTGTCGCGAGGCGTTGCCGGCCGGTCCTTCGCGCGCTGCCTCGAGCATTTGCGCGTAGAGTTCCGACAGTCTGATCGTGACGGGTCCCGGCCTGTCCTGCCCTATGGCGCGTCTTTCGATGCGGCAGACGGGCATGACGCCCATCACGCTGTTGGTGATGAAGACCTCGTCGGCGTTGAGCAGTTCATGAATGTTCAGCGCGCCGAGCACCACATCCATGCCCTCGCGGCGCGCGAGATCGATGATCAGTTGCCGCGTGATGCCCGGCAGCACGGCGCTTTTCGGATAGGGGATGGCCGATGCGACAGCCTGGTCCTGCATCTCCTGGGGCGTGGGCGGGGTTATGAGCCGGCCGGCGCTCACAACGAAGACGTTGGATATGGACCCCGACTGGAGATAGTTGTGCACGTTGAACCACAGCGCTTCGCCGGCGCCGCGTCTGGCCGCGCTGTGGAGGGCGGCGAGGCGCGAGAAGTAGTTGAGCGTCTTATGGCCGGCCTGGATGTCGTAGGGGTTGGCTTTCTGCTCGTCGAGCACCACCGCCGTCATGCCGCGGCGGTAGTATTCCTGCGGGTACGGCTCGAAAGCCGTCGCCGTCAGCAGCACGGTGGGATCGAGGCGCATCCCGTGAAGCGGGTCGTCGGTGGCGCGCCCGCGCGTGACAGTGAGCCGCAGCCGGGCGTCGGCCAGCGAGTTGCGCCGGAGCAGTTCGATGACGGCCTGCTCCAGTTGCTCGTCCCTGTACGGTATGGGGATGAACAGGGCATCCGACGAGCGCCGCAGCCGGGCCAGATGCAGGTCGAGCCGGAACGGTCTGCCGCCGACGGCGCGCATGGTGGTGAAGATGCCGGCCGCATGAAGAAGCCCCGTGTCGCGCACGGATACGGCGGCCTGATCCTCATCCACGAATGAACCGTTTATCCACGCAAAGGGCATGGCGATATTGTAACGGGGGCGCGCTCCGGCCGCGCCCGGCAGGCGCATGTTATCTGCGCCCCACAGGCGCGCTTTCGACATTGACGGCATTGCCCGCGGTGTTACGATTCGCTGCCGCGTAATACGAATTGCGCAACGGCGGGCGGCTCTGCCGGCTGCCGCGCGGCGCTTTGCGAGGACGACCCGATGCACATTCCCGACGGGTTTCTCGATGTGAAGACGGCCGTTGCCACCGGCGCGGCGGCCGCGGCCGGCGTAGCGTGGGCGGCGGCGGTCGCGCAGAAGCGCATGCCGCGCCGCCGCGTGCCGCTGGTGGGGCTGGCGGCGGGCGTGATTTTCGCCGGACAGATGCTCAACTTCCCCGTGGCCGCGGGCACCTCGGGACATCTGCTGGGGTCGGTGCTGGCGGCGGTGCTGCTGGGACCGGCCGGCGCCGTGGTGGCCATGACTGCGGTGCTGATCGTGCAGTGTCTGCTGTTCAGCGACGGGGGGCTGACGGCACTGGGAGCCAACATTCTCAACATGGCCATCGTCGGCGTGCTCAGCGGATATGCGGTGTATCGGCTGGCGTGGCGCTTCATGCCGCACCGGCACGGACAGGTGGCGGCGGCGGCGTTCGGCGCGTGGTGTGCAACGGTGCTCAGCGCTCTGGCGTGCGCGCTGGAACTGGCGGCGTCGGGCATGGTTCCGGCGAGGCTGGCTGTGCCGGCGATGGGCATGGTGCACATGGCCATCGGCGCCGGCGAGGCGGTGATCACCGCGCTGGTGCTCGCGGGCATCGCCCGCAGCCGCCCCGACCTGCTGGAGGCGGCGCCGGCGACGGCGACTGCGCCGGACCGGCGGCTCGTGCTGGGCGGACTGGTGCTGGGCGTGGCGCTGGCGCTGTTCGCGGCGCCGTTTGCCTCGGAACTGCCCGACGGGCTGGAGGCTGTGGCGGAGAAGTTCGGCTTTGCCGAACGCGCCGCGACGGTGGTGCCAGCGCCCATGCCGGATTATCGGATGCCCGGAGTGCCCTGGAGCATCGCGGCCACCGGCATCGCCGGCGCCGCGGGCACGCTGCTGGCGTTCGCGCTGGCGGCAGGGCTGGCGCGCGTTCTGGTGCCGCGGCAGGCAACTCCGGCGCCCCGGCCCTCCGCCGCGCCCTAGCGCCGGCCGCCCTGCCGCACGGGAACGCCCGGCCATGCAGCATCACTTCATAGACCGATACAGCCGCCTCGAAAGCCCGGTGCACGCGCTGCCGGCGGGGCTGAAGATGGCGATTGCCTGCGCGATGGTGGGGAGCGTGCTGGCCGTGCCCGTGCGCTGGTGGGTGTTCCATGCAGCCGCGGGAATGCTGCTGGTGTGCGCGGCGGCGGCAAGCCGCATTCCCGCGGGTTTCCTGCTGCGGCGCATGCTGCTGCTGGAGCCGCTGGTGGCGGGCGTGGCGGCGATGGCGCTGCTGCGGAGCGACGGTCCGCGGGTGTTCGCCGCGATGATGGTGCGCGCCACGCTGTGTCTGGCGACGATGATTCTGCTGGCCAACACCACGCCCTTTGCGGAGATACTGCGGGTGCTGAGACGGCTGCGTCTGCCGGCGATGCTGATAACGGCGCTGGCGATGATGTACCGTTATCTTTTCATCGTCATCGACGAGGCGCAGAGGATGCGGCGCGCGCGGCTGGCGCGGACGTACGCGCCGGGTCGGCGACGGCAATGGCGGCTGCTGGCAACCGTGGTCGGCGGGCTGTTCGTGCGCTGCACCGGCCGGGCCGAGCGCATCTACGCCGCCATGCGGGCGCGGGGGTGGCAATGAAGGCCGTGGAAGTCAGCGGTCTGCGCTTCAGATACCCCGACGGCAGCGAAGCCCTGCGCGGCGTGAGTTTCGCCGTGGAAGCCGGCCAGTGCGTCGGGCTCATAGGCCCCAACGGCGCCGGCAAGAGCACGCTTCTGTGGCATCTCAACGGTCTGCTGCCGGATGATCTGCCCGAAGACGGCGCCGTGCGGATATTCGGACAGCCCATAACGCGGCACAACGTCGGCGAAATCCGCCGGCAGGTGGGTCTGGTCTTTCAGGACCCCGACGATCAGCTGTTCTGTCCGACGGTTTACGAGGATGTGGCTTTCGGGCCGGAGCAGATGGGACTGGCCGCCGCGGAGATCGCCGCACGAGTGAAAAAGGCGCTGGAGCAGGTGGGCTTGAGCGGCTTCGAGAAGCGCAGCCCGCATCATCTGAGCGGCGGGGAAAAACGCCGCGTGTGCCTGGCGGGCGTGCTGGCGTGCGATTGCAGCATACTGCTGCTGGATGAGCCTACCGGCGGACTGGACCCGCGCGGACGGCGCGAATTCAAGGCGCTGCTGCGCGACATTCCGGCCACCAGAATCATCGCCACGCACGACCTGGAACTCGTCGCCGAAATGTGCGCGCGGGTGCTGGTGCTGGATGGCGGCATCATCGTCGCCGACGGACCGGCCGCCCAGGTGCTTTCCGACGAGCAGCTCATGCTGCGCCACGGTCTGGAAAAGCCCCATCTGCTGCGCCATCGGCATCCGCACGACGGCTGAGCGGCGCGCTGCGCGGCGGCGTTTTACGCTTCCTCGAAGACCTTCCACCCGAGCGCTTCGGCCAGCGCGTACACCGGCTCCTTCAGATCCCCGTAGTAGGTAACGCGGTGCCAGCCCCACGAATCCCATTCCCTGAACAGCTTTTCGATGTCGCCGACGGGTTCGGCGACAAGTTTGGTGCGGCAGGCGCGATCCTCCTCCGAATTGCCCACCGCCTTGCCGCGATGCATGAGGATGACCTTCCGCTCGGGGCCGAACTCCACGGTGGTGGTCATGTAGCCCGCCGGCAAACTCGAACGCACCGACGCGCCCTGGCGGTCTTCGGAGTGCGTCATTATGACAAACGGGTTGGCCTCGCCGGCCGGTCCGAACGCCCGGTTCGACGCCACGCAATGAGCGTAGATGATGTGGCGCGAAGCGGTGTCTATGACCGGGTCGGAGATATACCCGGGTCGGCCCTGCGTGAGCGTGGTCATGGCCACCATCGTGCTGGTCGAACGCAGATCGCACTCGCAGGCGCCGATGAGTCCTTCGTTGAGCAGTTCATGGAAGCCCAGACACGGATAGGCGAAGATGTGTTTGCCGTAGAAACCGCCAAGACAGTTGATGGTGATGGCCACGGCGCCGTGCTTGCGCATGACGGCCTTCTGCGCCAGATACATCGCCGCCGACGCAACCAGCGTGTCGTCGTTGACATCGATCACCGCGGCGGCGGATTTGCGCCAGCGGTCGGCTATCTGGCGCGACTGGTCCCTGTCGGCCGCCTTCCAGGCCTCATTGACCTCGGCGAACGGCACGTTGACCACCTCTATGCCCATCTGTTGCGTGATGGCCGGCGCGATTCCCGGCCAGCCGCCCCCCACGGCAAGCATTTTCGCTTCCTTCAGTTTTCTGAGGCATTCGGCCGCCGGCAGCACGGCAACCTTGTCGGGTTTGCATGTCAGGTCGCCCGGCGCAGGCGTGCGCTGAAGCCGCACGCGTTCGGTGGCGGCGGCAAACTCGGCCGGCGTGCCGCCCCGCGCTATCACCTCGAAACACCGCACGGCGGCGATCACGTCGTCCATGTTCGACGACGCCACGAACCCCACGTTAGGCGTCTTGCGGCGCAGGAATCCGGCGGTGTACACGAGGAAACCGCCGCTGCCGGCGTACTGGAAATCGGCATACAGCGTCGGCTTGCCGGAATCGGCGAAGGTATGAACCACGCGGTTCCAGCAGTTCATCTGATAAACCACGTAGCCATCGATGCCCGCTTCCGCGTCGCCCTGGAGGATCTTCTTCGCCTCCTCGGGCCCGCTGGCCATCGACGAAACGAAATCGAAATCCGGGCATCCTTTCGCCAGGGCGTTGTTCATGCGCTCCATCACCGGCACGAAATCGAAGCCGATGTTGGGCCAGTCGGGACGGTTCTGTTTCGGGCCGTGCAGAGAATAGACCACGCGGATTTTCAGGCGTCTGGCCGGCTCCGCGCCGCGCAAAACGCCCGCGCGCGGCATCACCGACAGCGCTCCGGCGCAGGCGGCGCACGATGCAATGAAACGACGACGTGTCAGAGGACAACGACAGCAGCTGCGATGGGTTCCCGGCGTGTTCATGGAAATGCCTCCGTCGGGAACATGCTACCACCCGATGCGCCCGACGCAATCCGGCGCGCGAAGTTCACGCCGTGGGCCCGGCGCTGTCCATCAGCACGATGCGCTCGTTGAACAGCGGCCCTTCCTCCACCTGCACCTGCTCGGGACGCAGCAGCGCCCTGGTGGCAGTGCCGATGCCCACGGGATGGAACTCCACCTCGTACCACGTGGTGGGATGACACCACGTGCTGCGCACCACGCCCACTTCGCCGCGACGAAGGTACAGCTCCGGAATGTCGCTGACCAGACGCACGAAGTCGTCAACATGTGGCTTGCGCATGGCTCGTTCCTCCATGCTGTACGGGACCGCCCTCACTCCATTGTCCCGATGTGGAAATGTCATCCCTGAGCTTAGGCGCCTCCCCTCATGATTGCAAGAAAAATCGGTTTGCTTTGCGCTTCCTGGCGCGATTTTCCCGAACCGCCCGCCGGCGCGGCCAACCGCGCGCAGGTCCTTCATGGTTGCGGCAGCGGGTCGGCCGGCGCCGCAAGATCTCCCGTGGCGAACTGGATGCCGGCCAGCACGTGCCTCAGAAACGCCGGATTCCAGTAGGTCGATTCGGCATGGCCCAGCGTGGTGTAGAACACCCGTCCCCTGTCCCACATCCTGACCCACGATACCGCATAGTCCCTGTCCGGCCGCTTGCCCGGGTCGGGCATGCGCGCCGGGTCCAGACTCAACAGCACGCGCAGAGTTTTGCGCGAATGAGGACCGCGAAAGATGTATATTTCGTCGTTGATGTTGAGCGGCTTGCCGCCGAAGCAGGCGTTGATGGGATGCTCCGGCTCGTCGAGTTTTATGGCCACGTCCTGGAAGATGTGCCCGCCGTAAAACCCGCCCATCATTTCGCCATACTCGGCCCAGTTCTGGAACGCGGCCGTGGCGGCGTGAATGCCCACTATGCCCCTGCCCGACCGCACGTACTCCATAATGCTCTGTTTCACTGCGGTATCGAACTGTCTGGCGGCCGTCTGCTGCTGGGCATCAAGCGATTTGAAATCCTCGGGCAGAAAGGGTTCCGGCTCGTGGATGTTATTCATGACCACGGCATCGAACTGCACTATGCGGTCGCCCAGCAGAAGCCGCGGATCGTCGCTTATCACGGCCGAGAAAGCACCCGTCTTTCGGCCGAGGGCGGCGATGGCCGCCTCGGCATATGGGTTGGGCGTGTGGGTCCATACGTGCCCCCACACCAGCACCTTGCGCGGTTTTGCGGGTTTGGCTGGGGCGCTGTCCGGACAGGCCGCTTCGATCTGTTTTATCTGCTGTTCCGTGGGAGGGTTAACCTTTCGGGCGCGCATTTTCGCCTCGCGCACGTCCGAGGGAGTAGGCCCGGGCGCCCGGCGCGACGGTTTCGAGTCGCGCGGCGTCGTCGGCGCGTCGAGATCTCCCGCGGCGAACTGTATCGCGTCAATATAGAACTGAAGCACTACCGGATTCCAGAAGATTTCGGTGCGGTGCCCGAAACCGGTATATGCCACGCGCCCCTTGCCCCATGACTTTGTCCACGCCTGGGCGAAGTCGTTATCCGGCCGATCGATCCATTTGACTCCCATATTGGTGCGTTCGGTGTCGATGGAGAGGAAAACGCGCAGTTTGCTGCGGTCATACGGCGGACCGAACTGATATATCTCGTCGGCTATGCGGAAATGTTTCTGGCCGCCGAACGCCGCCGCCAGCGGGTAATCAGGCTCTTCGACGAGAATGCCCACCTCCTCGTTCCACGGATGGCCGGTGAACCGGGCGCCGAAGACTTCGCGGAACTCCGGCCAGTGAGCATTGGCGGCGATGGCGAAATGAATGGCGAATACCCCACCCCCGCCGCCGAGCCAGTCCAGAAAACTCCTGCGCAGGACCTGCTCCACCGCCTGCGGCGTGTCGCCGGCGGACTTCAGTCTGGGCATGTCCGCCTCCGTGGGCGTTATCCACGGGCCGCAACTGTTGTTCATGATGATGGCGTCGAACTGCCGTATGTTTTCGGGGAGAAACAGCGACAAATCATCGCTGATAACGGGCTTGTATGCGCCGGTCTTCTCGCCCAGAAGCCTCATGGCACACAGGCCGTAGGGCACGCAATAGCCCTTGTGCGGGTCCTTGTCCATGAGATGCGAAGGCGTGCTCCATATGAGCACAGTGCGGGGCTTGCGCGGCGGCACGCGCGGCTTGTCGGGCACGGCCGCGAAGATTCTCTGTTCCTGGTGGCGCGGTATGCCCTCGGGTGAGCGCGCGGGCTCGGCGGCGGACAGCGCCAGACGCGGAATACCGATCGCGACCACGGAAACAAGAAATGCGCTGTAAGACATGAGAAACGAGCCTCCTCAAGCCCATACCGCCGGCGGCGGGCGGTGTTTGATCGCCACCTGCGCCATCCGACAGCACCAGCGAGACGTTGCAGCAATTGTCATGCAGCGGTCCCCGCATGTGGTTATACTCTGCCCGGTGGGCATGACGGACAGGAGCGGGCAATGAAAGCAGCCCTGGCGGCGGCGGTTGTCGTGTGGATCGCCTCGGGCATGGAGGCGGTCGCATCGGAACCCTGGAACGCCTTCTCAACAGGCCAGTTCGCGTGGAAGTGTTCGCCGCCGCTGCTGGCGGCCGCCCCGGGCGCAGCCGACCCCGAAGTGGCCGTCAAGGACCCCACCATCGTGCGTTACGAAGGCCGCTGGCACGTGTTCTGCACGGTGCGCACCGCCGGGGGGAAGGTGGACACGCAATACCTGAGCTTCGAGGACTGGCCGGGCGCTGCCACCGCGAGGAAGACCCCGCTGGGCCTGCACGACCAGTACTATTGCGCGCCGCAGGTGTTTTTCTTCCGTCCGCACAAGAAGTGGTATCTGGTATTTCAGATACGCGACAAGAACCACGATCCGCCGTGGGGGCCGGCCTGCTCCACCAACGATGACATATCCAACCCCAATGGCTGGTCGAAACCGCACTGGCTGTTCACAAAGCAGTACAAGGGGCTTGATTACTGGGCGATTTCCGACGGCCGGAATATGCACCTGTTTTTCACCTCGCTCGACGGGCGCATGTGGCGCAGCTGGACGAAGATGGAAGATTTCCCGGGCGGCTGGTCTGAACCGCAGGTGGTTCTTCAGGCCGACATCTTCGAGGCTTCGCACACCTACCGGCTGAAGGGCATGGACAGGTTCCTTACCATCGTCGAGGCGCAGGGCGGCGGGGGCAGATACTACAAGGCATACATTGCCGACAGTCTCGATGGACGGTGGAAACCCCTGGCCGACAGCATCCGCAAGCCCTTTGCGGGCATGGCCAATGTGCGCTGCGAGAGCCGCTGGACTGACAACATAAGCCACGGCGAGCTCATCCGCAGCGGCTGTGATGAAATGATGGAAGTGGACCCGTCGGATGTGAAGTTTCTGTTTCAGGGCGCCAGCAGCCGCGAATACGGCGGGAGCGGCGGCTACGGGAAAATACCCTGGCGGCTGGGACTGCTGGAGATGGACCGGCCGTAGGGGTGGCAGGCGCGGCGCACACTGCGCGACCTCGCACAACGGGAGGAAAACCATGATTGAGGATGCGAACATCTGCCGGCGGGACCTGCTGGCCGGAGCAGCGGCCGCGGCCGCGGGTCTGAGCATGGGCGCGCCCATCGGCGAGCCGGACGACCTTGCCGCATCGACGCTGGCGTTCATCCGCCGCTGCGCGCGGGAAGACGGCGGCTATGCGCCCTCGCCCGACCCGAAATACGGCGGCAACTCGGACACGGCGCTGAGCGATCTGGCGGGCGTGACATACGCGGCCACGCTGGCGAAAACCATGGGCTGGCAGCTGCCGGACCCGGCCAGGTCGATAGAGTTCATTCACCGGCACCAGCGCGATGACGGGTCGTTCGTCAACATGGGCGGGAGGATGGACCCTTCCAGCGACCTGGCCATGCTGTACAACACCACCCAGGGCGTGGTGGCGCTGCGGGCGCTGGGAGCGCGCCCGAAGATCGATCCCGCGCCGGTGATGGCGCGGTTCTTCCGCAACGATGCCTACCGCAAGCTGCCCTGGTACACGACGAGTTTCTATCCGCTGTTCTATGCCGCACTCGGCAGGCGGTTTCCGGAGGAATACGACAACGCCCTGCGGCAGTGGCAGACGGCCAGTCAGGCCGAAGATGGGTTTCTCGGGGATCACGTGGCCGCCACGTTCCACATGGCACATTACTTCAGGCTGATCGGTCTGCCGACGCCCCGCGCCGACGGAATGGTGCAGCGCGTGCTGAAGATGCAGAAACCCGATGGAGGTTTCGACATCAAGCAGCCGTCGTGGGACGTGCATGCGTGTTTCGACGCGATGTTCATACTGCGGCAGCTGGGCGGCGATGCGCCCGAGGTCAAACGGGCTATGGAGCGGGCCGCCGATTGGGCCATGAAATGCCGCAACGCCGACGGCGGGTTCGGCCATTTTCCGGGCTGGCCCAGCGACATGGACGCGGTGTATTTCCAGTTCGGCACGCTGATACAGGCCGGACGCATAGCGCAGGCGCGATTCGATCTGCCCGATGCGCATACGCTGAGTTGGGGGCACGCCATGATGCCCGGGAAGGTTTACGGCTGATGATCAGGAGCACGTTCTGCCATATACCCGGTGTGGGCGAAGCGGGCGAACGGAACCTGTGGGCGGCCGGTGTGCGGTGCTGGGATGATGTGGACCGCTGCCGGTCTGCTGCTGCCCGACGGCTGCCCCTGGCGCTGCTGTCGAAGCATATAGAGGCTTCGCGCCGGCATCTGGAGGCCCGCGACTGCCGGTGGTTTGCCGGCGCGCTGCCGGCGTCGGAGCAGTGGCGGCTTTTCGGGGAGTTCCACCCGCTGGCCGCATACATAGACATAGAAACCACGGGGCTGAGCCCGCCGTCCGGCCACGTCACCACCATAGCGCTGTACGACGGCCGGAACATCCGCCACTACGTGCGCGGCGAGAACCTCGACCAGTTCGCGCGCGATATACGCGATTACGAGCTCATCGTCACGTTCAACGGAAAGCTGTTCGATCTGCCGTTTCTGCGCAACAGCATGGGACTGTCGCTGGATCAGCCCCACATCGATCTGCGCTGGATCCTGCGCGGTCTGGGCTACCGCGGCGGGCTGAAAGCCTGCGAAAAGGCGATGGGCATAGACCGCGGGATACTCGAGGGCGTTGACGGCTACGCGGCGGTGCTGCTGTGGCGCCACTACGAGCGCACGGGCGACAGGCGCGCTCTGGAAACGCTGCTGGCGTACAACATCTGCGATGTGCTGAATCTCGAAATACTGCTGGTGGAGGCATACAACACGCTCGCCTTGCGCACGCCCGTGGGAAAGGCGTATCGCATGCCCCCGCCCACGCAGCCGGCTATGCCGTTCAGGCCGCACGAGGAGATCGTGAAACCCATCCTGCTTGACCGCTGGCAACGAAAATGAGCGGGCGCGCCTGCCGAACGCGATATCGCGCCCGCAGCGCCGGCCCTCAGCGCCTTCCGTGCCCCAGCCCGCTGCCAATCAGCCATCCCAGACTCTTGGCGACGGCGTCGAACATGTCGGTGCGGCAGTTGTCCAGTTCGACGATGAGCCATTCGGCGTGGCAGGCGGCCTCGATGACGCGCCTCACAGGCACTTTGCCGTCGCCGACGGCCGTATGGAAACTCTCCGGACCGAGATCTCCGTCCTTGACGTGCAGCAGCGGTATGCGGTCAGCCCATCTGGCGGCCACAGCGGCAACGTCCTGCCCTCCGCGGGCGCACCAGTAAATGTCCAGCTCGCTGAAGGCGGCGGGCACCTCGGACATCAGTATCTCGAACGGCGTGCGACCGTCGAACTGCCGGTCGAACTCCCACCAGTGATTGTGTATGCCCAGCGACAGCCCGACGGAGCCGGCCAGTTCGCAGGCGCGCGCCAGCCGCCGGGCGCAGTTGGCGACGGCCTCGGCGCTGTCCATTTCGTTATGGCCGAAGCCCGTGATTATGCGCCTCACGCCCAGCGCGCGGGCATCCGCCGCGATGCGCTCGATGTTGTCGGGCGCGGGAAACCCCAGATGAACGCTGGGGATGCGCAGCCCCAGACTGCCCGCAAGCTGGGCCAGCTGGCCGGCCGACATGCCCCTGGGCACGCCGCACTCGATGCCGGCGTATCCCATGTCGGCGATGCGTTTGAGCACGCCGGCGAAATCGGCGGCGGCCGCCTCGCGCACGGCGAACATCTGAAGTGCAACAGGTCTGCTCGTCATGATGTCTGTTCCTCTGATGGGCGATTTACAGCGGCGGCATGATAGTCGCCCGCGGACGCGCTGCCTATTGCGCACCGCCGGCGGGGCTGCCGCGGCGGCCTGCCCGCAGGCGCGCCAGCGCCGACACTGCCGCGGCCGCGCGGTCGGGCAGATCCAGGGGATCTACGGTCACCCAGCCGCGGTAGCCGGCCTCGTCGAGATACGCCAGCAGCCGGTCCCAATCGACGTCGCCGGCGCCCAGAGCCGCCGGGCGCGTGCGCCGTTCGGCGCCGCGCACCGCGTCTCGCGCGCGAACGTGTCTGATGAGCGGGCCGAGGCGCGAGAACACCTCGTCCACAGACCATTCATCGCGCAGGATGGCCACCGGATCGAGGTCCACGCCGAACCACGGGCAGTCGGCCGCCTTCAGCGCCCGTTCGACGGCCGCCAGCGACGCCAGATCGCTGCGCAGCGCGACCGTCACGCTGTATCTGTCGGCGCGGCAGCCCATTTCCACCAGCGCGGCATCCACCTGCGCAACGAAAGCCGGATCCGACGGCGCGGCTGGCGCTGCCGCAGGGGCGGGCGGCGGCACGAACTCGGGAATGATTATGCGCCCGTAGCGCGCGGGCGCTATGCCCGGGCGCGCGGGCGGCGCGGGTGCGGGCGATGGCGCGGGCGCGGGCAGCGCCCCGATATCCACACACAGCAGCCGCGCGCCCAGACCCGCCGCCGATTCCATCGCCTGTTCCACCGAATCCAGCGCGCGATCCACGTCGGCGCCCGGCGCCAGACCTCCTCCTTCGAGCTGCATGCACAGCCCGACAAGCCCCTGATTCTCCGCAGCCAGTATGCGGCGGACCTCGCGGCGGCCGGAGGCCGACAATTCCGGAATGTTCAGCGCCGCCGATCGCACCGGCAGCTGCATGCCCGCGAATCCCTCGCGCCTGGCGATGCGCGCGGCATCGCGGAGGTCTTCGCACAGCGCCGCGGCTACTACCGAGATCGGATTCCGCATGGACGAATCGCGCGGCATGTCGTGCCGCACGGTTCATTATGCGCCTCTGTCCGCGGGCGGCAACCGGAGCACGGTCCGAACGCCGGCTATTTCATCATCTCCTTCACTACGTCGATGATGGCCTCTGCCCAGATGGCGTAGCCCTTTTCGTTGGGGTGCAGGCCGTCCGGCATGATCTCCCTGGGCAGCGTGCCGTCCTCGGTAAGGAACTTGCTGCCGATGTCCAGATAGCGCACCTTTTTCCCGCCGTCGTCGAGCTTGGCGATCATGGCGTTTATGGCCTTGATGCGCTCGCGGTTGCGGTCGGTCGCCGAAGCGCCGCGCGGGAAGATGCCCAGCAGCAGCACCTTCGTGTCGGGCGTGCGTTTGTGCAGTTCGGCGATGATGGCCCTGATGCCGTCGGCGATTTCCTCGTTGGTGTTGCCGCCCAGGTTGTTGGTGCCGATCATCAGGACGGCGAGTTTTGGTTTGATGCCGTCCAGCTCGCCGTTCTGAATCCGCCACAGGACGTGCTGCGTGCGGTCGCCGCCGATGCCGAAGTTGGCGGCCTTCAGGGGCGCGAAGTACTGCTCCCAGATTTTCTTTCCGCCGCCGCGCCAGCCGTCGGTGATGGAATCGCCGAGGAACAGCAGATCGACGTTCCCCTGTTTGGCGATGGCGACGAACCCCTCATGGCGCTTCAGCCAGTTGGCATCGCGCGGCCGGGGTTCGGTGGCCGATTCCTTCGGGCGGACGGCCGGACGGGTGGCCTGCGCCGTCGCCAGAGAAGCCGCCATAAGGACGATACCGATGAACGTTATGCGTGCGAAGATGTTGTGCCTCATGGTAAACATTACCGTTGTTCCTCGCGGTGCGTTGCCGCGCTGGCCCGCAGACACGCAAACCGCCCGCACACGACGAGCTCATCGCCGGCCGGTTCATCCGGACCGTCGCCTGGCGTATGATGGCGCTTATGACGGCCTTTCAGCTGATCCAGTCTATCTACTGGCTGGCGCTGGCGACGTGGTTTGGAGCGGTATTGTTCATCGCCATCGCCGCTCCGGTCATCTTCCGCAGCGTGCGCGAGGCCAACCCCACTCTTCCGGACGTGCGCAGCGACCGACTCGCCGGCGAACACGGCTCGCTTCTGGCCGGAACCATCGTGGGCAATATCCTCAGAACGCTGGGCACGGTGCAGCTCGTGTGCGCCGGTCTGGTGCTGGTGGCGCTGGTCGGGCAATGGCTGAAACTGGACCTGGGCAGTCCGCGCAACGTGGGCCATGCGCTCATCCGGTCGGCCATGTACGTGGCGGCCGTGGTGCTGGTGGGATACGACCGGTGGCTGGTGTGGCCCAGGGCATGGAAGTTCCGCCAGGAATACATCGACCACGCCGACGAGCCGGAAATTGCCGACGCCGCCCGCGAGCGCTTCGACAGATATCACCGCGAAAGCGTGCGCGTGCTGGCGATAGAACTGGCGGCGTTGTCGCTGATGATCGTATTCAGCAGCTGGATAACGCCGGCGGTACTGTGAGGTGCGGTCATGCCTTCGAAAGACGCGACGTTGAAACAGCGTGCGGAAAGGGTGCAGGCGATAACGCCCATTCTCCAGCGGCTGTATCCCGATGCGCGGTGCCGGCTGGACTATCGCACGCCGCTGGAGCTTCTGGTGGCGACGGTGCTCAGCGCGCAGTGCACCGACGACCGCGTAAACGTCGTCACGCGCGATCTGTTCCGCAAGTATCCCGATGCGCACGCCTACGCCGCGGCGCGCCAGAGCGACCTGGAGAAGGACATCCGCCCCACCGGCACCTTCCGCCGCAAGGCGCAGATGCTGCGGGCGATCGCGGCAGAGCTGGTCAACAGGCACGGCGGGCAGGTTCCCGCCGACATGGCGGCCCTGACGGCCCTGCCCGGCGTGGGACGCAAGAGCGCCAACGTGGTGCTGGGCAACGCCTTCGGCATGAACGAGGGCATCGTGGTGGACCGCCATGTGGCGCGCGTGTCGGCGCGGCTGGGGCTGACGCGCCACACGGACCCGGTAAAAATCGAACAGGACCTGATGAAAATCGTGCCCCGCGACATGTGGACGCGCTTCGCCCATCTGCTGATCTTCCACAGCCGCGCCGTATGCAACGCGCGCAAACCGAAATGCGACCAGTGCGAACTGCGCCCGCACTGCCCCACCGGGCGCGGTTAAGACCTCATCCGCCGCAGATGCATGCCTCCACGCGCGCCTGGCATCGCGGGCACCTGGGCACGTTGTCGCCGGCGGGAAAACCGCGCGCCTCGCCCGGGCCGAGCATGGTGAACGACACGCGGCTGCCCGAGGCCAGCCGGACGATCACGCTGTTGCGGTCCTGCACGTGCCCGGCGCAGTAAAGCAGGAACCGCGCCCGGCCCAGCCGGCGGCATTCCCATCCCGCCGGCACCTCCACATCGACCACCGGCTCCTCGTCGCCATCGACCGATATGCCGACCGTCCGGCCTATGCCCGGGCGCAGCACCGGCTCGCCGCCGTAGTGGAACCGCACTTCGCGGCCGTCAACGAGTTCCACCCCGCAATGAATGTCGTGCCGGAGCATCTCGCGGGCCAGATCGTTGCGGAACAGGCGCGTGCGCAGATCGTCGGGAAGGCTGGTGGAATGTGCGAAAGACACCGCCGGCGCGTCTTCCGCGGCGCCCCCGCCGCCTGCGGACAGAGCGGCGGCCTTTTCCGCGAGGGCCACGGTGCGGTCGGCCAGTTCGGCGATCGTGGCGGGCGGCGTGAAGTTGCGCGTGAACTTGTGAACGACGATCCTTTCGCCGACCGGTTTGCGCCATTTTTCGGGAATGCCCGCCGTGCCGCCCAGTATTCCCAACAGCGCTCCCAGCGTTGCGCCCGTGCAGTCGGTGTCGTAGCCGCAGTTGACGGCCTTGCACAGCCTGTCGCCGAAATCCCGTCCGTAAAGCCAGCCGATGATGATGAAACCGTGATTGGGCACGGCATTGCACGGCTGGATGTGCCCGAAGCGCGAGGCGATGCGCTCGCGGGCGTCGCCCCACGTAAGACCGTTCTCCCAGCACCACACCGCCTCGCGGATGGAACGCGCCACGTGGCTCGACAGCGGTATCATGTTCAGGCCGATCCGGATCAGCGTCAGCGGGTCGGCCTCGACGAACGCCGCCGCTTCCACCGCCGCCCAGAACATCTCGCCGTACATGCCTTCCCCGCCGGCGTGATCGAGCGCCGCATCCTTCCACGCCATGCGCGCCGCCGCCTGCGGATTGCCGGCATGAAGACAAGCCCAGATCTCGCTGCGGATGGGCGAGCCCATCTCATCGACGAAGTAGTTCTCGAAGCATCCGGCCACGGGCGGACGCAGGCCGCGCGACCAGTTGCGCATGAAGAAGCCGTATTCGTTCCACGGATAACTGGCGGCGTACCTGCTCCAGTATTCGCCGAGCAGGGGCAGCGGCGGATCGACGCCGTGGTCCTCCAGCAGCTTCAGCCAGATCAGCTGAAGGTCCAGGTCGTCGTTGGGGGCGGCCTCGGTCGGAAGCGGATGATAGAAATCAAGCGCCTGCGTATAACGTCTGCATTCGTACGGCGCGCCCAGCGTGCCGCCTATGTTCTTGCCCAGCCAGCAGGCATAGACCCTGTCGCGAAACTCGCTGCGCCCCAGTACCAGCGTGCTCATGGTGTGGTCTCCAGACGTCCGGTCCGCGCCGGCACATGCCGCCTGCCCGCCGCGAAGCGCGCCTGCGGCGACAGCGCCGGTGCGGCACTACGCCAGCCGCCACGGTTCGCGCATGGCGCGCGCCCGCATACGGTTGGCCTCCGCGTCGCCGATGAACTCTTCCTTAACGGGGTCCCATCTGAGCGGCCGCTTCAGGGCATAGGCGATGTTGCCCAGATGGCAGACGGTGACGGAACGATGCCCGATTTCGACGTCGGCGCCCGGCAGGCGGCGCCGGCGCACGGCATCGAGGAAATCGCCGCGCTCATGACCGCCGGGCGGCGCGCGGTGCAGCTGTATTTCGTCCGGACCTATGGTATCGCGCGCCAGCGACGGAGGGTCGGTTCGCGTCAGCCCGCCATACCAGTAGCCGATGCGGCCCTTCGTTCCCACGGCCGTGCATGGACCCAGCAAACCGGCGACCTCGCCCGCCGCCGGTCCGGACAGATGATAGACCCGCACGCCGCCGGCATAGACAAAGGTGAGGAACTTGTGCTCCTTTCCGTCGGGCGGGTAAATCTCCACGGGACCGGTGTCGTCCGTGCCCAGGGCCCATTGCGTCAGATCGAAATGATGGGCGCCCCAGTCGGTGAGCCCTCCTCCCGAGAAATCATGATAGCCGCGCCAGCGGTAGGGATGATAAGCCCGGTTGTAGGGCCGCCACGGCGCCGGCCCGAGCCACAGGTCCCAGTCCAGTCCCGCGGGCACATCTTCGCCGGGCAGCACTTCCGTGCTGGCCGGACCGCCCACTCCGCCGACGTACACCTCCTGCACCCGGCCTATTCTGCCGTTGCGGATCAGTTCGCATGCCAGACGGCACGAGGGGTTGGCGCGCGCTTCGCTGCCCGTCTGGACGACCCGGCCATAGCGGCGGGCAGCCTGGACCATGGCGCGTCCCTCGGCGATGGTGAGGGAGAGCGGTTTTTCCACGTGGACATCCTTGCCGCGTTTGCACGCCATGATCGTCGGAATCGCGTGCCAGTGATCGGGCGTGGATACATCCACTGCGTCGATGTCGTCGCGTTCGAGGAGTTCGCGGAAGTCGTTGTACTGGCGGACGCCGCCGCCGGCGTGGTGCTGTTCGATGATGGCCGCGGCTCTGGCGCGGGCGGCCGCATCGACGTCGCACACCGCCACCGCCTGCACCGCCGGGTCGCCCAGAAACAGCCTCAGGTTCACTATGCCGCGTTCGCCGGTGCCGATGAAGCCCATGGCGATGCGCTCGCTGGGCGCGGGACGGCCCGCTCCGATGGCCGAGGCGGGAATGATGCACGGTCCGGCCAGAGCAGCGCACGCCGCCTTCAGAAGACGCCTTCGGGAATACATTTGCGCACCTCCACCCGTTCGCCGGCGCTTACGCTATCGGTTTGCCGGAGGATTGGCAACGCCGCGACGGCTTGACTCCACCGCCCGCCGCATGTAACTATCCCGCTCTCAAACTGGCGGCCAGATAACCGGAGAAGCGGCCTTGGCGTACGATTGCATCGTCTGCATAAAGCAGGTTCCGGATACCAGCAACATCACCGGCGAGGCCATGAAGCCCGACGGCACGGTGAACCGCGCCGCGCTGCCGGCGATATTCAATCCGGAGGACCTCAACGCCCTCGAAGCCGCTCTTCAGGTGCGCGATGCGTTCGGCGGGTCGGTGACGGTTCTCACCATGGGTCCGCTGAATGCGTGCGAAGTTCTGCGCGAAAGCCTGTATCGCGGGGCCGACCGGGCAATACTCATAAACGACCGCCGGGCAGCGGGTTCCGACACGCTGGCCACCAGTTACATACTCAGTTGCGCCATAAAGACCATCGGACGATACGATATCGTTTTCTGCGGACGCCAGGCCATCGACGGCGATACCGCGCAGGTCGGTCCGCAACTGGCCGAAAAACTGGGCATACCGCAGATAACCTACTTCGAGCAGCTTGTGGAGCTGTCCGGCCGGGAGCTGCGCGCCCGTCGCAACGTGGGCAACGGCTGGGAGATACTTCAGACGCGTCTGCCCGCGCTGCTGACGGTTCTGGATACGGCCAATCAGCCGCGTCCGCCCTCGGCCAGGCGCGTGATGAAATACAAGCGTGCGCGGTCGCCCGGCGAAGTGGCCGCGGAGACGGCGCGGCAGATGCCGTCGGCCGATCCCGCCGAGGTGCAGCAGCGCACCAGCGAGCGGGTGCGCGCGCTTCAGTCGGCGGGGCTGTGTCTGGAGCAATGGGGGCTGGACGATATAAAAGCCGACCTGCAATGGTGCGGGCTTTCGGGTTCGCCCACCAGAGTGCACCGGATACAGTCCATCGTGCTTACGAAACAGGGTTTCACGGAAGTGCCGCCCACGGAAGAGGGCATACGCCGGATGGTTCACGAACTTATCGTGGATCATACCCTCGGATGACGCTGCACCGTGCGAGTTGATGCGCCCATGATCGAGCCCAACCCCCAAGGCGAAGTATGGGTCTTCGCGGAACAGGAAGACCAGCGGCTCAGCGAGACCTCGCTGGAGCTGTGCGGCAAGGCGCGCGAACTGGCCGACCGGCTCGGCGTGCCCGTCGGCGCGGTGCTGCCCGGGTGGAACGTGCGCGAACTGGCATACGGACTTATCGCGCACGGCGCCGACGTGGTGTACCTGGTGGAGGACCGGCGGCTGGAGAACTACCGCACGCTGCCCTACGCGCGGGTGATGTGCCGGCTGATCGAAAAGCACCGTCCGCAGATAGTGCTGTACGGGGCAACGCCGCTGGGGCGCGACCTGGCGCCGCGCATAGCCTCGGCGATGCGCGCGGGGCTGACAGCGGACTGCACCGATCTTCAGATAGGCGACTATACCGAAAGCAGCAGCGGCACCGTTTACCGCAATCTGCTGCTTCAGGTGCGTCCGGCGTTCGGGGGGAACATCATCGCCACCATCATCAACTGCCACCGCTGGCCGCAGATGGCCACCGTGCGCGAGGGCGTGATGCGTCTGGCCGACGGGGACCCGCGGCGCACCGGCAGGATAGTGCAGGAGAGCGCGGACCTGACAGACATGGAGGAGATAGTAAGCCTCGTGCGCCGGCACCGCGAGCCGCGCAAGGTGAATCTGAAGGGAGCGAGGATCATCGTGGCCGGCGGCGGAGGCGTCGGCAGCCGCGAGAACTTCAAACTCATATACGAGCTGGCCGGGGCGCTGGGCGGCGCCGTGGGCGCCAGCCGCGCGGCCGTGGACAGCGGGTTCATCGGCAAGGAACATCAGGTGGGCCAGACCGGCACGACGGTCAGGCCCGCGCTGTACATCGCGTGCGGCATAAGCGGCGCCGTGCAGCATCGCGCGGGGATGGAACAGAGCGCCAAGATCGTGGCCATCAACTGGGACAGAGAGGCCCCTATCTTCAGTGTGGCCCACTACGGCATAGTCGGGGATCTGAACAAGGTGATCCCCATGATAATCAGGGCCGTGCGGGAGAGAGCCTGAGCGCTGCGCCGGCGGGCGCGCCGGGGCGCGGCGCAACGGCGCACGGGTGCGTTGAAGGAACAGTGCGGCGGCAAGGGGCGCATGAGGCGGCGCGCTGAAGCGCCGCGGGAAGCGCGCAGCGGCCGCCGGAACCGGCAGACGACGGGATCCATGGGCAACTTCTTCACAGACAACGACGATATCCTGTTTCTCTTCGAGAACATGGATCTGGCCGAGGTGGCCGCCGCCCAGGAAGACAACTTCCGCGGCGACGACAGCGGCTATGCGCCGGCGGATGCGGCCGACGCGATCGACAACTACCGCCGCATCCTCACCATCGTCGGCGACATCGCCGCCAACGTTGTCGAACCCCGCGCCGAGCGCATAGACCGCGAGGGCAACACCCTCAACGAGGACGGCACGGTAACCCTCCATCCGCTGGTGCAGGCAAATCTCCGCACGCTGGCGCAGGCCGACCTGATGGGCTTCACGCTGCCGCGCAGATACGGCGGACTGAACTGCCCGAACCTCATCTACACGATGGCCATCGAGATAATCAGCCGCGCCGACGCGTCGCTGATGAACCTGTTCGGGCTTCAGGGAATAGCCGAAACGATATACGCCTTTGCCGACGAGCCGGTCAGGCAGCGCTACCTGCCGCGGTTTGCCCGGGGCGAGCTCACCGGGGCGATGGTGCTCACCGAACCCGAAGCCGGCTCGGACCTTCAGGCCGTGTCGCTGCGCGCCTGGCAGGATGCCGACGGCCAGTGGCGTCTGACGGGCGTCAAGCGCTTCATCACCAACGGCTGCGGCGAGGTGCTTCTGACTCTGGCGCGTTCCGAGCCGGCGCTGAGCGACGGGCGGGGGCTGTCGCTGTTTCTGGCCGAGCGCTCCGGGCGCATCCGCGTGCGGCATCTGGAGGAGAAACTGGGCATACACGGTTCGCCCACCTGCGAGCTGGTTTACGAGGACGCGCCGGCGCTGCTCATCGGCGAGCGCGGGCGCGGACTGGTGCCGTATGTCATGACGCTCATGAACGGCGCCCGCGTGGGCATAGCCGCGCAGTCGCTGGGAATAGCCGAAGCGGCGCTGCGGGTGGCGCGGCGCTATGCAAACGTCCGCAGACAGTTCGGCACGTCCATCGAGAAGATACCGGCGGTGGCCGAGATGCTCACCGAAATGCGCGTGCATCTGGAAGCCGCCAGGGCGCTGACGTATGAGACCAGCCGCGTGTGCGATATCGAGAACAACAACCTGCGCCTGCTGGAAGGCGGGGGCGTAACGGACCCGGCGGAATTGAAGAGCCGGCGCGAACAGGCGCGCCTGCTCAAACGTCTCAACGGCATGCTCACGCCCATGAGCAAGTATTACGCCAGCGAGATGTGCGTGAAGGTGGCGTCGGACGCGCTTCAGGTGCTGGGCGGGTCGGGCTACATGAAGGATTATCCGGTCGAGCGGCACCTGCGCGACGCCCGCATCACGACGATATACGAAGGTACTTCGCAACTGCAACTCGTGGCGGCGGTTCGGGGGGTGTGTTCGGGTGCTTTCGAGCGCTATGTCGCGGAACTGGAACAGGCCGAATATGCCGACGCGGGCCTTGCCGACCTGAAAACCGCCCTGGTCGAGGCGCGCCGGCTGGTTCTCGAAGCCGTGGCGTATGTAAAGCAGCAGGGCGCGCAGTACATGGACCTGCATGCCCGACCGCTGGTGGACAGCGCTATCGCCGTGGTGGCCGGACATCTGCTGCTGAAGCAGGCCCTGCGCTCGGAGCGCAAACGGGCTGTGGCAGCGCGGTTCATAAGCCGCCGTCTGCCCCGCGTGCGGGCGGATGTTGCGCTTGTCACCAGCGGCGACAGGTCGTCGCTGGATAATTTCGACGCACTGGCCGGACCGTTGCCGGCGGTGTCCTGATAAATGGCGGGCGCGCGCTGCGCGTCGGGCGGATGCCGACGCACAACGCGGGCGCCGCGCGAGAGTAATGTTGTCAGCCCGGCGGCAGGCCGGGTCGGAAAAACAAGGAACTGCACATGAACCACAGACGCTTTACCACGTTTGCCGTGATTGTCGCCGCGTCAGTGTGTCTGCGGCTCGCCGCCGCCGACAAGCCGGAAGTGGTTACCGACACGATAAAGGTGCCGCGCATGACCGAGCCGCTGACGTTCAAGATGGTGAAGATACCCGCCGGCGAGACCGACGCCCCCGGCGGCAAGGGCGGGGATAAGGTGAAGATAAAGCCCATCTGGATCAGTCAGTATGAGATAACGTGGGACCAGTACGACCCCTATGCCCTGTGTCAGGACCTCGAACCGCGCGAAGCGGAAAAGACGGTCGATGCCAAGCTGCGTCCCAGCAAGCCTTATGCCGATCCGGGCTATGGACTGAGGCAGAGCGGCTATCCGGCGCGTTCGATCCATGCCCAGGCGGCCGTCGAATACTGCAAGTGGCTTTCGAGCCTGAGCGGCAAGAAATACCGCCTGCCCACCGAAGCCGAATGGGAATACGCCTGCCGCGCGGGGCAGCCCCCCGAGAACATCACCGACCTGAAGGCATGGCGTCAGGAGGTGGAAAAATACGCGTGGATCGCCACCAATTCGCTCAATGAAGCCGGCGACGAGGTGCCGCATCCCGTCGGAAAGAAGGAACCCAACGCCTGGGGGCTGTACGACATGCTCGGCAACGTGGCCGAATGGGTCAGCACCGCCGACGGCAAGTTCGTGCTCAAGGGCGGGGCCTACAACAGCCGCGCCGGAGGCGTGAAATCCACCGCCTCGATGCCCAACGACCCCGCAGTGCTTCAGATACGCGATCCGCAGGACCCCAAGAGCCACTGGTGGCTGGCCGACGGACCGCACGTGGGCTTCCGCATCGTCCGCGAGGACGATTGACCGGCGCGCGCAGCGCGCGACTGTGCGGACAGCGGGCGGCACACGTCAGGGACGACGCATGATGATGCGCCGTCCGTCGAAAGTGAGCGTCTGCGCACCGGACGTTATGACGCTCGCCAGTCCTTCGCCGGCCACGCGCATCTGCGGAGGCCGGCCGGACTGGATGGTCATCACCACCATGAATGCGTCCGAGCCCCGCGCGCGGATGATGTTCTGCGCCTGCCCGGCAATCTCCACGGCGGCATCGGCCGGAACGACGAATCTGCCCGTCAGAGTCGCGCCCGCCGGCGAGGTTATCGTGAACGTGTTGCGGTCGGCCGACGCCCGACCGGCGGTGTGCATCTGCCAGACCTTCTGTCCCGGCGCAGCCATGACGTCAACCATGCACAGCAGCGCCGGCACGCCGCTGGCGCCGCTGTAGTCAACGGCCATTGCCCGCAGGTTGGCAGGCTGGTCCCGGCGACCGCCGCCGCCGTAAATTGCGTCCATGTCCAGCGCCAGCGACGCCGAGCCGTCGTCCCACGCCTGGAAGTGAATGCGCCGCGCTGCCCCGTGAGCGTCGGCCGTCTGGGCAATAACAACGTTCTGCGCCGACCGGTCGTCGCCGCTTGCGGCAGAGGCGAACTCGCACCCGAACGCGCTTATGCGGAAGCTGCCGGCCTCCGGCAGGATTCCCGCGGCACGTATGGGCGTGCTGCGCAGATGGATCGCGGCGAGCACATCGGCATCATCTTTCCATCCGCTGCGAAACATGTGCAGGCCGGTGGTTTCGTCCACCAGTATCCGCGGCAGCGAAACCGACGGGTTCAGCGGTTTTGCATCGCGCCGCAGCGCCGCCAGAGCGTATATGGCATCCTGCGGGCGCATCACGCCGGCAGCGCACGGCTCCCCCGGCCCGCGGAAACGGTTCAGCGTCCACAGGGCCGGACCGACGTCGCGCTGCGCAGCCGAAAGCAGCCCGCGCGCCAGCAGCCGTTCCCACTCGGCCGCCGGCTGAGGCAGACCGTATCGCGGCACGGCGGCGGCGACGGTGCGCCCCGCGCTGTCGGGCGCGGATGACGCCGAGGCGGCAACAAGGCCCGTAATCCACGGGCGCAGCAGCGCATCGCCAGCGGACACGACGGCCAGCACGTCGCGCCCGATCACGTTGCGGTACGCCAGGGCGAAGGGAAAGACCCCTTCCGCCAGCGCATATGCGCCGGCGGCCGGGCCCTCGACACACGCGCCGGCAGACCCGAAGGCGGCGGCAAGGTATTGTGGCACAAGCAATTCGGCCAACAGCACGTTGCGCCACGGCATCTCCGATTTGTTGAGCCGGCTCGTGCGCAGCTGCTCGAGGTACTCGGCCAGTTCTGCCGGCGACAGTTCCTCGAATCTCGGACAGAACAGCACGGATGAAGAAGACTTGCCCGGCGGGACCACGACCTCGACGAGCAGCGGGTAGTGCCCGGCGCTGAGCTGGAGGAGATCGCCCGCGCCCGCGCGGTGTCCGGCGAGCCACATGCGCACGCCCGATTTGGCGGTCGTGTGTGCGCGAACGGTGCGCGCGGCGTTGTTGTACAGCACGGTGTACAGATACACGGTTCCGCCCGACTCGCCGCCCAGCGGACGGGCGTCCAGCGCAAACTGCCCCAGGTGGGTGTTCTGCACGATCGCTTCCGGCGGCAGGCGCTGGAAGGCGAAGACCGTATCGCCCACGATGACCCTGGTGCCCAGTTCGGGGCGCGCGTTTTCGCAGCCGCCCAGCGCGTCGAGCACATGCCGGGAATGGTGCTGATCGGCGGGGGCGAACATGTCGTCGTCGGCCGCGGAAAACGGTCCGGCGAAGATCCACCGCACGGGCATCGCACCGCCGGCCAGTTCGCACACCGGCACACCCCTGCCGGGGGCGAAGCCGGACGGAGGCGCGACGGCGAGCGGCTCGGCAGGCGCCGGCTCGGCGGACGGGTCGCCGGGGTCATTCAGCACGGCCAGGGCGGCCACGCCGGCAGCTCCCCGGCTGGCGCCGCACCAGTGGCTCCAGGGGTCGGCCCAGACTCCATCGCCGCTGTGGACGGGCATCGGGCCGCGCGCCCGCGCCCGCAGTTCGCTGATCATCCGCCAGCGCCACGGCGTATCCCACGCGTCATAACACAGATCGTACGCCAGCGCCGCCGACAGCACCGTCGCGGGGCGTGCATCGAGCCGGCCTTCGCGGCGCAGAACGGTCCACAGACAGTGCCGTGCCCGGCCGGCGTAGATGGCGTCGCCGGTCAGGGCATAAAGCAGGCCGAAGCCGGCGGCCAGTTCGGCCGGCTCGCAGGCGTCGCCGCTGCTCAGTATCGCCTTGAGCCGCGACAGGATTTCGCCACCCGCCGGGCTGGCGGCAAGTCGGCGCATCTCCGCAAGGTCCGACCGGCGGAAAACCAGCCGCGGATGCTCTTCGGGCGCGCAGGGCACATGATCCTTCACCGCCGGCGGCATCGGCACGCCGCGCGCAAAGGCCTGCCCGCGAAGGGGCTGCCCGCGGTAGGTGCCTTCGTATGCGCCGGTGTACTGGGCGCCGGCGCGTCGGAGCCGGACCGTGTACCACGCCAGCCCCCCCGAGGACCACCCGTCCATGTTGACGCTGAAAACCGCCCGCACTGTCAGAACATCGTCGGTCTGGTGCACGTCTATCAGCCTGCCCGACTGCGTCCAGCGTTTCTGCCGCGCGGGAAATCCCAGCAGCATCGGCTCCCACCGTTCGCCGGAGCGCAGGAGGTGGAAACGGACATCGTCCGGAGGGGGCGCATCGCGGGCAGGTTTGCAGAGCAGCGCCTCGCGGAGGGTTATGCACAGTCCTTCGTCCGCGATGAGCGGCGCGGCGATTGCCAGCATCATCAGCCCGGCAGTGCAGTATGGGCTGCGCGCGATCATGGACCATCAGATGCTACGCGGCGCTGCCGGCGGCGTTTGCGCGCGGCGCGCGGGGCGGAAGACGCCAGCGCCTACAGCGCCTCGCGCACGTAGGGATTGCCGTGCCGTTCGTCCTCGAGAGTGCTCTGGCCGCCGTGCCCCGGCAGCAGCCGCGTTGCCGGCGGCAGAGACATCACGCGTTGCAGCGACGCGTTCATCTGCTTCCAGTCGGAATCGGGGAAATCGGTGCGCCCTATGGCGCCCTGTATTATCAGGTCGCCGCCCACCAGCACCCCTTCGCGCGCGCAATAGTACACCACGTGCCCGGCGGAGTGGCCCGGGGTGTGCATCACCGTGAATTCGATCTGCCCGACGCGCACGGTGTCGCCGTCGTCCAGAAGGACGTCGGCCCTGCGCCCCTGCACGCGGAACGGCAGCAGAAACATCCGTGCCGCCGGGTCGTCGCCCATGAGTTTCGGCTCGTCGAGCCTGCCGATGGCGACGGGGGCGCCGGGGCAGCGACGTGACACCACGACGTGATCGGCGATGTGGTCGAAATGTCCGTGGGTCAGGTACAGGCCGACTATCTTCCAGCCGCGCGCGGCCGCCTCGTCCACCAGGGCCGACACGGTGTTGTCGGGAGCGTCGAACAGGGCCGCCTCGCCGGCCTGCTCGTCGGCTATCAGATAGCAGTTGGTCAGGGCTATGCCTCCGGTGCGCGCAATTATCCGCATCGTCAGAACCTCAATCCTGTCTGTCTTCTGATCTCGTCCAGAACGCGCATGTTGCCCAGCGAATCGCGCGGCGAAACGTGGGGCGTCGCGCCGTCGAGAGCGGCGGCGGCGAAGGCGTCGGCTTCCATGGCATACAGGTTCGCCGGCGCCTCCACCGTGCGTGTTTCGACCGACGGGCCGGAACCGGCGCCGGCGGCACGGTCCATGCGCGGCGGCGTGCTGCGCGCGATGGTGAAGGTCGAGCGCGGCGGCTGGGGTTTCCACGGCACGGGTATGTCGATGTACCCCTCGCTGCCGCAGATATGGGCGGCGTTGCCGGCATGGACCAGCATGCCGCACGTCATCGTCGCCAGTATCCCGCCGGGGAACTCCAGCACCGCCGCCGTCAGATCGTCCACGCCGGTTTCATGCATGTGGGCCGACGCGCGCACGGCCAGCGGCTCTGCGCCGGCGATGAGTCTGGCGAAGTCGGTGCAGTAGCAGCCCACGTCCATCAGCGCTCCGCCGCCGAGCTGGCGTGCGAACCTTATGTTGTCGCCTATGCGCGTGGTGCGGTAGCAGAAGCTGGTCCGGATCATGCGCACGGAGCCGATGGCGCCGGAGCGCACCGCGTGCAGGACCTGCGCCGTCTGCGGATGGGCGCGGTACATGAACGCCTCGACCAGCACACGCCCCGCGCGCTGCGCCGCGTCGAACATCTCCTCGGCCTGCGCGGCATCCAGCGCCAGCGGCTTTTCGCACAGCACGTGCTTGCCGGCGCGCAGCGCGGCGAGCGTCCAGCGGTGGTGCTCGGAATTGGGCAGCGCCACATACACCGCCCCAACGGCGGGGTCGTTGATGGCCTGCTCGTAGGAGCCGTACGCGGCGGCGATGCCATATTCGCGGGCGAACGCCTCCGCGGCGGCGGCGCTGCGCGAGCCCGCCGCGCACAGCCGCGCCCGCGCTGCGCAACGCGCGCCTTCGGCGAACTGCCGGGCGATGTTGCCGGTGCCCAGTATGGCCCACGACAGCGTCTGGCTCACGATACCCGTCCTTTCCGCCGCAAAGCATAGCCGGCACAGCCGCGCCGGGAAACCCGACGGCGTGCGGTTCAGGCTTTCATCGTGGCGTACATGTCAGCGTTGGTGGGGTGGCGGCGCAGCACGTCCAGCAGCGTTTTCATCGCCTGCGCCGGAGCGAGGCTGACCAGATGCCGGCGGATGCGCCGCGCCATCTCCAGGGCTTCGGCATCGAGCAGCAGTTCCTCCTTGCGCGTGCCCGACTGCGTGATGTTGAGGGCGGGGAATATACGCTGGTTGGCAAGGTCGCGGTCGAGCGTGAGTTCCATGTTTCCGGTGCCCTTGAACTCCTCGAATATGATCTGGTCCATGCGCGAGCCGGTATCGATGAGACAGGTGGCGATGATGGTCAGCGACCCGCCGTGCTCGATGTTCCGGGCCGCGCCGAAGAGGCGTTTGGGTATTTCCAGCGCGCGGTTGTCCAGACCGCCGGTCATTATGCGTCCGCCGGAGGGACCGCCGGTGTTGAACGCCCGCCCCAGCCGCGTGAGCGAATCGAGCAGCACGACCACGTGCTGTCCGAACTCGACCATCCGTTTGCAGCGCTCGATGACGAGTTGCGCCAGGTCCAGGTGCATGTCCACCGGGTTGTCGTTGGACGAGGCGTACACCACCCCCGGGACGTTGCGCCGCATGTCGGTAACCTCCTCCGGTCGCTCGTCCACCAGCAGCAGCACGAGTTTCGCATGGGGATAATTGGCGTGAATGCCCCGGGCGATGTTCTGAAGGAGAATGGTCTTGCCGGTGCGCGGCGGGGCGACGATCAGCCCGCGCTGTCCGAAGCCCACCGGCGTAAGTATGTCCATCACGCGCGTGGTGAGTTCGGCGGGATTGTGCTCCAGCCGGAGCATGGGCTGGGGATCGATGGGCGTGCCCTCGTAGAGCGTCAGGCGCTGGAGATAGTCTTCCGGAGGTCTGCCCTCGATGGCGGTGATGCGGTTGAGATGCCGTCCGCGCGTGCGCCCCCGCAGCAGCAGTCCCGGGCGCAGTTTCAGCTCGTGTATGAGCTGTCTGGGAACGACGATGCCCCCGCCCGCCGGACGCAGCGGATGCAGCACATCGCGCAACTGTCCGTCGCGCCGTTCCTCGGCAACCGCCAGCAGACCTTCTCTTTCCTCAGGCTCGCCCATGATCTCTCTGCGGATGAAATGCCCTCCGCCGGGTGCAGCACGCCGCCGTGCGCGGTAACATCAGCATAGCCCATACCATGCCGGAGAGCAAAATGACACTGTTAGAAAGACTCCAGCAGGACATGAAGACGGCCATGAAGGCCGGCGACAAACTGCGCCTCGGCGTGATACGCATGCTTCTCAACGAAGTCAAGAACATCGACCTTCAGCCGTCGAAGCCCACCGAACAGGAGGCCGTCGCCGCATACAGCCGCAAACTCGCCAAAAGCATCGACGAGTACCGCAGGCTCAACAAACCCGACGAAGTTGCGCGGCTCGAGGCCGAACAGCGCATCGTCCGGGAATACATGCCGGCGCAGTGGTCGGAGGTCGAGCTGGAAAAGGCCGTCGATGAGTTTCTCGCCGCCAACGCCTTCACCGAAAAGCAGTTCGGCGCGGCGATGGGGGCGTTCATGAAACTTCACGGTCAGCACGTGGACGGGGCTGCGGCGGCGGCCA